>VFQR01000651.1_pt1 | contig 40120 bp, 26 predicted proteins | sample 3512321 | NCBI WGS metagenome assembly VFQR01 (sample SAMN10412374, study PRJNA504923) | tailings metagenome | isolation source: Relicate 3 Philex TSF1 revegetated site | place: Philippines: Tuba, Benguet | collected 2017-08-29 | reverse complement strand
AAGGTTGCCCTGCAAGTCTGGCAAGACTGCACCAGTCGTGTAGTTCAGAGGTTCCCTAAGGTTCATAGGGTGGGACCTGGCCCACCATGGCCATCACCCCTGCGACGCGCGCGATTGCCACGCGACCTGCGGCTGCCCGCTACACGCCCGCCGCACGCCCACACCGCCATAGTCCAGTTCCGTGACTGGTATCGAGTAGGTATTCGAAACCCGCGCGGTTAGAATCGCGGGGTTTCGGCCGGCACTCGCATGGCCGCCCCTTCCACCCCCGTATAGGAACTGCAGTCCGATGAAGATCCTGGTCGGCTACAAGCGCGTCGTCGATTACAACGTGCGCATCCAGGTGAAGCCCGATGGCACCGGTGTGGTCACCGATGGCGTCAAGCTCTCGCCCAACCCCTTCGACGAGATCGCGCTGGAAGAAGCCCTGCGCCTGCGCGAGAAAGGTGTGGCCACCGAGGTGGTGGTCGCCACGATCGCCCCGGCGGATGCCCAGGCGCATCTGCGCAACGGCCTCGCCATGGGTGCCAACCGCGCCCTGCACGTGGTCAGCGACCAGCCGGTGTCGCCGCTGGAAGCCGCCAAGGTGTTCCTGAAGCTGATCGAGAAGGAACAGCCCGACATCGTGCTGCTCGGCAAGCAGGCGATCGACGACGACGCCAACCAGACCGGCCAGATGCTCGCCACCCTGTGGGCGCGTCCGCAGGCCACCTTCGCCAGCGCGGTCGAGGTCGCCGACGGCGCTGCCACCGTCACCCGCGAGGTCGATGCCGGCCTTGAGGTGCTGAAAGTGCAGCTGCCGGCGGTGATCACTGTCGACCTGCGCCTCAACGAGCCGCGCTTCATCAAGCTGCCCGACATCATGAAGGCCAAGTCCAAACCGTTGGAGACCCTGCAGATCGCCGACTTCGGCATCGGCCTGGGCGGCGGGCTGAAGACGTTGAGCTACGCGCCGCCGGCCAAGCGCTCGAAGGGCGTGATGGTGAAGGACGTCGGCGAACTGGTCGCCGCCCTCAAGGCCAAGGGCCTGGCTTGAAGCCGGCCGTACAGGAGAGATTCGAATGAGCAAGATCCTGATCGTGGCCGACCATCTGAACGGCCAGTTGAACGGTGCAGTGGCACGCTGCGTGACCGCGGCGCGCGCGATTGCCGGCGCCGAGATCCACATCGCCGTGCTGGCGGCGGACCCGGCCGCGCTGGCCGCGCAGGCTGCTGCCATCGAGGGCGTGGCCACGGTGCTGACGGTAGCCAACCCGGCCTTCTCGCATCTGATCGCCCAGCAGGTGGCGCCGGTGATCGCCAAGCTGTCGGACGGCTACAGCCACGTGTTCGGCCCCAGCAGCAGCTTCGGCAAGGACGTGATGCCGGCCATCGCCGCCCTGCTCGATGCGCCGCAGGTCTCCGACCTGATGACGGTCGAGGGCAACCACCGCTTCACCCGTCCGATCTATGCCGGCAACGCCATCATCACCGTCGAAGCGCCGGCCGATAAGCCGGTCGTCGCCACCGTCCGCGCAGCCTCCTGGCCGGCCACCGGCGCCGGCGGCAGCGCGGCCATCGAAGCGGTCAGCGTCGATGTCGCCCTGCCGAGCCACACGAGCTTCGTGGAACTGAAGCAGGGCAGCAGCGACCGCCCTGACCTGCAGTCGGCGGCCAAGGTGGTCTCCGGCGGCCGTGCGCTGGGATCGGCCGAGAACTTCGCGATCATCTACAGCCTGGCCGACAAGATCGGCGCGGCGGTGGGCGCCTCGCGTGCGGCGGTGGACGCCGGCTACGTGCCGAACGAGCTGCAGGTCGGCCAGACCGGCAAGATCATTGCCCCCGAGCTGTACATCGCCTGCGGCATCTCCGGCGCGATCCAGCACCTCACCGGCATCAAGGACGCGGGCACCATCGTCGCGATCAACAAAGACGCTGAAGCCCCGATCTTCGAGGTCGCGGATTTCGGCCTGGTAGGCGATCTGTTCCAGCTTGTTCCGGAGCTCGAGAAAGCGCTGTAAGCCTCGCGTCGCCTCTCTTGTTTCTCGCGAACGGCGGCCTTCGTGGCCGCCGTTCGCGTTTGTCGATATCGCTCGCGGTGCGAGCGCTGGGGTTGGCGCGGTCGCGTCTGGCACACTCCCCGACCCGGCCGCGCGATGCGGTGCTTTCGACGAAAACTCCCCATGCTGCTGCGCGCGTCCCAACTGTTCCTGCTGTTCACCCTCGGCCTCGCCGCCATCCTCGTTCGCGCCCAGTCGGAAGAGGCGCTGGCAGTGAACGCCATCCTTGACCTCGCCGCTGACGGCAGCGTCGAAAAGGTCGAGATCCACGATTCCGGCCTGCTGTTGCCCTATGTGCGCGAAGGCGTCGCCAACAGCGTGCAGCGCATGCGCTTCGAGCCGGTGGTGATCGACGGCCAAGCCCGCCGCGTGCGCACCTCGGCCCTGTTCCGCATCGGCTTCGAAGGCTCGGGCGAGGCGCGCAAGCTGCTGGTGGGTACGGTGATGCTGGGTCAGCCGATCGCCACGGTCGCGCCCTTCCTGCCCTTCCCCGAGCCACCCATGCAGCGCGGTCACGGCGCCCTGCTCTGGCTGCTGGTGGAAGTGGATGCGCAGGGCAAGGTGACCGGCTCGGAGCCACTGGCGGTGGTCCTGAGCGCCCTGCCGCGTGCCAGCGGCGATGACCGTGAGCGCGAGGCTTCGATCCAGGACTACCTGCAGCGCGCCCAGGACAGCGTGCGCGGCTGGACCATCCTGATGGCCGAGACCGATGCGGAGGGCCGCCAGTACGCCGTGGTCGCCTTCGACTATGCAATGCGGGAAGAAGGCGGCGCGGCCCGCGAGTTCCCGGCCAAGGCCTTCCCGGCGCTGGAGCGCAGCGGCATCCGCATCGAAGCCCTGCGCGAGCGGACCCGCGCACTGCCGCCAGGCACCCTGATGCAGGTGTCGATGCTGCGCTGAACCCGCGCACAGCATCGGCGGCCTGTGCGCCCGCACATTGCGTGTGGGCGTGGGCGTGGGCGTGGGCGTGGGCAGCCACCCTGTCAGATCTGACAGGCTCAAGCCACCGGCCTGCCGTTGGATGCTTGCTGCCGCGCCCGTCATTTTGCCGGGTAGGCAGATGTCACGCTGAGCGTTCGTCGCAGTCCACCCCTGCGCTTCATGGACCTCTGCCCGAGAACGCACCTGCCGGCTTAAAACCTTTCCCCTTCCGCGACTGAACTTGCCTGACGAGAACGCGACATGAAACCACTTGCCCTGTTGCTCGCCGCTGCCCTGGCTTCGCCGCTGCTGACCGCTCCGCCCGCTCATGCCGAAGCTGCAGCGGTTGCTGGCCAGACAGAGATCATCGAGTCCATCCACCTCGCCGGCATCATCGAAGTCGACGCCAGCGGCCGCGTCGAGCAGGTCACGCTGAGGCCCAACCAGCTGCTGCCGAAGATCGAGCAGAACGTGCTGGACGTGATGCGCGCCTGGACCTTCGAGCCCCACCTCGTGGAAGGCACGGCGCGTCGCATCCGCACCTCGGTGTTCGTGCGGGTCGACCACCTCAAGTCGGAAGCCGGCTACCAGCTGATGCTGGGCAAGGTCGAATTCGGCCACCCGCTGGCGCAGAAGCTCACCCCGCCGCGCTACCCGGCCGGCTCGCTCAGGAACCGGATCGCCGCGGAAGTGCTGCTGCGGGTGACCCTGGACGACAGCGGCGGCGTCGCCCTGGTCGAGCCGGTCACCGCCCGAGTCCTAAACCACGAGGTGCGCAACGAGAAGCACCACCGCCGCCTGGTCGAGCCCTTCGCGCGCGCCTCGATGGAGGCGGTGCAGAGCTGGCGCTTCGACTTCGTCGGCCCGCGCGCGGACGGGGAACCGCACCGGATGCTGGTGCCTATGAAGTTCACCATCGACGGTATGTACGCCGGCACGGGCGGGCGGCGCCCGCAGAGCCAGCCGGTGATGTTCGAGCTGTCCACGCCGCTGGGCGAGTCCCTCGATGCCCTGGCGCGCGAAGTCGAAGGCCGCAGCGGCGGCGTGTCGATCTCACCCGAGCCCTCGCCGCTGAAGCTGCGCAGTCAAGTGCAGACTGACGTGACGATGTGAGCTCCGCCTGAGCAAGCACTGAGGTAGCGCCCAGGGGCACCGAGCGCGCGCGCATACCGGGCGCGCTCGGAGCTCGCCCCGAAGACACGGAAGGGCGGCCACTGGCCGCCCTTCTTGATGTGAGGCATCAGGTGCGGCGCTCCGCCTCCAACACGCTTGCACCCCTCAGCGCGGCCCGGCACGCTCCGCCTGCGCCCGCAGCGCGGGCTGCGCCTGCAGCAGCAGATGGAAGATCACGTTCTGCTCCATCACTCCGCGCACGGCGTCGGCGCCAGGGCCAAGCGCATACACGCCAACGTCCTCGCCTCCGTGGGTTTCGCTCTTCAGCGCCCACAGGGCGGGCTGCATGAAGTCGGGGTGGGTGGTGTCGATGGTCTCCAGATCCGGGCGGACATCACGCGCATCGAAACGCGTCGGCTCATGCGGCTGGCGCTTCGGCCCTTCCGGCTGCTGGTCGCTGGCGCTGGCATAGCCGGGGCCGTTGGCATAGCTCAAGGTGGTGAACACCCGCCCGGTCAGGTCGCGCTTCAGCGCGACATCGTCGGTGCCGGTGCGGTCGCTGACTTTGCCGAGGATCGGATTGCCGCGGTGGCTGTAGCCGGCAAAGCTCAGCACATGACTGTGATCGGCGGTCACCAGGATCAGGGTGTCCTCCGCCGAGGTGGCAGCGCGCGCCGCCGCCACCGCATCCGACAGGGCGATGGTGTCGGTGAGCGCACGATAGGCGTTGCCGGCATGGTGAGCGTGGTCGATGCGCCCACCCTCGACGACCAGCAGGAAGCCAGCCTCGCTGCGCTGCAGGCGGGCGATTGCCGCTGACACCATCTCGGCAAGGCTGGGTTCGCCGGCGGGATCACCCGCGCGGTCATGTTCGTACTGCATGTGGCCAGGCTGGAACAGGGCGAACACCCGGTCGGCGGCGGCAAAGTCGATCGCTTCGAAGCCGGCGCGATTCCAGGCGTAGACGCCTTCGGGATGGCGCGCGCGCCACTCCGCCAGCAGATCGCGGCCGTCCTCGCGCAGACCGCGCAACTCGGGAAACTCTGGATCGGCCTGGGCGGTGCTCATGAACATCTGCCGGCCGCCGCCCATCACCACTTCGATGCCGTCGCCGCGATCGAACTCGACCAGCTGGCGCGCGATATCGGGACAGGCGGCTCGGTCGGCAGCCGGCACCAGCGTATCGGCCTCCCAGTCGCGGTGCGGGCTGTGCGCGAAGGTCGCCGCCGGCGTGGCGTGGGTGATGCGGGTGGTGGTGACCACACCCGTCGCGAGACCAGCATCTTCCGCGAGCTGCAGCAGGCTGGGCAAAGCGGCTCCCTGCGCCGAAGCGCAGTCGCCGTAGCGCGCGCGACCATCCAGACCAATCACGCCAGCGCGGGTTTTCACGCCGCTCATCATCGCGCTCATGGTGCCGGCCGAGTCCGGCGTCTGCAGGTCGGTGTTGTAGGTCTTGCTGTAGCCGGTGTGCGGAAAGGTCTCGAAACTCAGCAGATTCTCCTCGCCAGTCCGGCCACGCCGCTGGCCCTCGTGAATGCGTGCAGCGGCGACCGTGGTCGGGCCCATGCCGTCGCCGACGAACAGGATCAGATTGCGCGCGCCGGCCTGGCCTGCACCGCGCTCAGCGGCCGCCCTGGCGCCGGCCTCGAACCAGGCGCGCGGCGATTCGTCGTGCGCTTCCGCACGCAGCACGGGCTCCGGCGCGGACAGCACGGACTGGGTCGGCCGCTGCGCACAGCCTCCCAGCGAAACCAACAGCGCGATGAGGGCGAGGCCAATACGTCCAGTCGAAACGGGCGTCGACCCGGTCGGCGAGCAGCAGAACATGTGGGGATCCAGGCGGGGCGGAGAGCCACGAAGTCTAGCGTCCACCTCGCAGCGGGCGGCCCGCGGCCGCCACGGCAGGCGCCGGCCGGAGCTGGCGATGGTTGCCTGGAAGATCACGAAAATCGGCCAATTTCGCTGAGTATGCAGCCAAATGTTCCCGAATGGTCCCAAATTCGGATCGACAAACCATCACCAAGCGCGCAAGTCTGGTGGCCCCAACCGCCGCACAGCCCACGAGGTGTCCCATGCGCGTTTTCGTCATCAGTCTGATCACGGCCGGCAGCTTCATGATGCTCTCTGCAGACACCCGCGGCATCGACCTGCCTTCGGCCGAGTGGTGCAGCGCGGGCAGCCTGGTACCGGTGGCCGAGTTCCACCTGCTGCCTGCGGCCTTCAAGGGCCTGCGTCCGGAGAGCAAGCCCGCCAGCGAGCGCGATGGCCTGGACTTCAAGATGGTCGGTCAGTTCGACGACGACTATCCGATCGACCCACCCGACGAGGAAGTGGAAAGCGAGGGCCGCATCCCAACGCTGCTGCCGCAGGGCACGCAGATGAAGATGGTTGGCCAATTCGACGACGACTACCCCACCGACCCGGGCGCGGACGAGAACGAAGAGATTCGCACCGCCAACGCGGTGGCCAGCCTGCACTGCTCGCAGTTCAGCCTCGCCGCGTCGGGCAAGGGCGACGCCGGCCAGGTGATCGCGGTGGCCGAGTGGCCGCAGGCGCTGATCGCCGCTGACAGTGGCCGCTACAGCCTGTCGCAGGGCGTGGCAGGGGTCTGCCTGCGCTGCGAATGAGGATCGCGCCGTGCGACGGCGCTGGCCAGTGTTGCGTGAATGCGAGCCCGGCCCCGCCGGGCTCGCTGCGTTGTGGCGGATCCCATTCGCAGGGCCCATGCGAAAGGCCCCAAGTTCGGGACGCGGTCGACCCTGCACGGACCGCTCGACGCGCAGCCCCGCAGGAACTGGCGCCGTACGCCGCTCGCAGAGCCAGCACCGCGGACTGCGAACAGCCAGCCCCCGCAGGTGCAAAGGCGGATCGACGAGGGTGTGTGGCGGCGGCACGGCTGGTTCCCGCTCCACTGGGCATGACGCGTCCTGCTACGACAGCGCTGAAGAATTCAGCCTTGTCGTGCGCCATGGAGGGCGCGCCCGCGGATCGAGCACGCAGGTGATTGATCCAGCGAAAGCGAGTCCGGCACATGTCCGGACTCGCGAACACGGATCGAGGCCAGGATGGACTTGATCCGTGTCGCTCTGAGCTCGGCCGCGACGCTTTGATCGCACGCCCTCAGGGGCGCTTGCGCGTCGCCCCCAGCACGGCCTCGATCAACACCTCCATCTGCTGGCGCTGCTCCGCCGTCAGCTCCAGCTCCGCCAGCACGAAGTAGGCGGTGCGCAGCACCTCGCGCCAGCGCGGCTTCTCGGGCAGGGTGTCTAGGCTCAGGTAGCGGTCCATCGCGCGCACGCGCAGCCGGCCCTCGTCGATCGTGATGCGCCAGACACCGCTGCGCTCGGCCAGATCAATCCGCGTCTTGCGGGTCAGGCGCTCCCACAGGTCCAGACTGAGCTGCATCAGCGAGACCAGCAGGCCGCGGAAGCGCTGCTGGGGGTCCAGGGCATCGAGCGGCAGCGCCGCAGCCGGCAGGTCCTCCGCGTGGGCAACCGCCGCATGCAGCCCTTCGTCGGCACTCTCGGGCGCCGGCCGCGGCTGCAGCACCAGCACGCCGAGCTCCTCTTCCAGCGCCAGTCGCTGCAGGCTGAAGCCGAGCCCCGCCAAGCTGCCCGCGGCATCGCCGTCGATCGGCAGTTCGACCTGTTCGTCATCGGCCAGAGACGCCTGCTCGACCTGCGCCTGCAGGATCGCCGCAGCCTCTTCGCCGATGACGCTGGCCAGGCCCGCGCCGCGCAGGGCTTCAGCGCTGACACCGAGCAGTTCGGCAGCGGCACGGGTGACCGCGCGGATCTGTCCGCCGGCGTCGAAGACCAGGGCCGGGCTGCGCTCCCGGTCCAACAGCCACTCCAGCGAACGCAGGTCGGCGCGCAGCGCATCGGCCGCGCGCCGCGCTTCGGTGATGCGCCGCTCCAACCGCTGGCGCTCCTCGCGCGCCTGCAGCCGCTGCAGGTACAGCCTGCGCTGGAAGAACAGCACGAGGCCTGCCACCACCAGAAGCGCACCGGCGCCCAGCACCAGGGTCTGGGCGCGACGGCGCGCGATCTCGGAAGTCTGCAGCGCGTTCGCACGCTGCAGGCGATCACGCTCGGCTTCGGCCAGGGTCAGGTCGAGCCGCACGCGCAGCGAATCCAGGCGCTGGCTGTGCCTGGCCTGGTCCAGCTGGTGCTGCAGCACCACGTGTTCACGCAGATGCTTCAGGGCATCCGCGGGTCGCCCCAAGCGCTCTGCAAGATCGGCGAGCAGCTGATGCGCCTGCGGCGCCAGAGCCGGCTCGATGTCGGCATCCTGGGCCAATACGCGCTGGAGCTCGGCATAGGCACGCTGCAGGGCAGCCGGCGTCTCGGCCAGGCGCGCCTCGATCACCTCGGCCGCCAGCAGCTCGCCCCGACCGAGCTGGGCCGCCGCCTCGCGCGCCCGCGCCAGCCATGGCAGCGCCTGCTGCGGCGCGTGCTCGGCCTCGATGCGCGCCCGCCGCAGCGCCAGCCGCATACGTTCCCGCGAGGCATTGGAGCTCTCGTACAGCGCCCAGGCCTCGTCGAGACTGGCGCGAGCCACATCAAGCTTGCCGCTGGCGGCTTCCAGCAGGGCCAGCTCTTCCAGCGCCCCACCGATCAGCAGCTGCGATCCACTCGCCCGATGCAGGGCCAGCGCGCGCTCGAGCATGTCGATGGCACGCCTGGAATCCCCCAGCTCGGCGTACAGGCCGCCGATGTTCGCGAGGGTGCTGGCGATGTCGCGGTCGCCGCGCTCCTGCTTGGCCGCGAGACTGGCCTGCAGATGCCCCAGCGCGGCGCTGTAGTCGCCCATCTGCCAGTAGGCCACGCCGACATCGTTCTCGCTGATCGCGATCGCACCGGTATCGCGCACCGAACGCGCGATCGCCAGCGCTTCGAGGAAGCGCCCCAGTGCGGCCGCCGGTGCGCCCTGCGCATAGGCAAGCTGACCGCGCCGACGGGCGATCCGGTGCGAAGCGAGCGGATCCTCGACCTGACCCAGCATGAGCGCCGCGCGATCGAGCGCAGCCTGCGCCTGATCGACCTCACCCCCCTGGGTGCCGAGCTGGGCAACATGCATCAAGGCTTCGAACGCGGCGTTGTAATCGCCCTGGTCGCGCAGGCGATCGGCTGCGGAATCGCAGACCGCAAGCGCCTCCCGTGGGCGCTCCTGGCGCAACTCGCGGCACTGCTCCAGCACGGGGTCCGCCGGGGCAGCCGCCGGCTGCGCCGCGACCGGCACGCAGACCGCGATCGCACAGAGCAGATGGATTGCGGCGGCCCAGCCCACGTGGAGCCGCACCTCGCCTGGAACCGCTGAGCGCACTACTCTTCCCCCGTACCGTTCCATCGGACGCGGAACTTTCTCACATCGGCCCGTCCACGGGCTGCCGTCAATCGTGAGCAAGCTTCACAACGCGAAGCGAGCAAGGACCATGCCTGAGCTGTTGACGACCCGTCTGCGATTGCGGCCGCCGGAAGGCGCGGACTTCGACGCCTGGGCCGCCCTGATGGCGGATCCGGAGTCCGCCCGCTTCATCGGCGGCGTGCAGCCGCGCGCCGCCGCCTGGCGCGGTTTCCTGACCATGGTGGGCGCCTGGCAGATCCAGGGCTTCGGCATGTTCTCGGTGATCGAGCGCAGCAGCGGGCTGTGGCTCGGACGCATCGGCCCCTGGCAGCCGGAAGGCTGGCCGGGCACCGAAGTCGGCTGGGGCCTGCTCGCCGAGCACCAGGGCCACGGCTACGCGCGGGAAGCGGCTGCCGCCTGCATCGACTGGGCCTTCGACACCCTGGGTTGGCAGGAGGTCATCCACTGCATCGACCCCGCCAACGGTCCTTCGCAGCGCCTGGCCGAGCGTCTTGGCGCGTACAACAGCGGCGCGGGGCGATTGCCGCCGCCGTTCGAAGACGCACCGATCGAGATCTGGCGGCAAACGCGCGCGCAGTGGCGGTCGCGGCCGCGGGATTGACGCCGCTCAAGGCCTCCACCGCGCGCAAGGCCCAGGCTGAGCCCTCGCCTTTGAGGCTGCGAGGAGTTTCGCCATGAGCACGCGCATCCTGGTCCTGCAGGGCCATCCCGACCCCGCGCCCGAGCGCTTTGGCCGCGCGCTGAGTGAGGCCTACGCCGAAGCCGCGGAGGCCGCCGGGCACGAAGTCCGACGTTTCGATCTCGGCGCTGTGGAGGTACCAACGCTGCGCCGCTCCAGCGAATGGGAGCAAGGCGAAGTGACACCCGCGCTGAAGCCCCTGCAGGCCGACCTGCTGTGGTGCCAGCATCTGCTGCTCTGCTACCCGATGTGGCTGGGCGACCTGCCCGCGCACACCAAGGCCGCGCTGGAGCAGGTGCTGCGGCCCGGCCTCACCGCGCCGGGCGGCGATCGCGGGCCGCTGGAGGCCAAGCCGCTGGCCGGGCGCAGCGCGCATGTGGTGGTGACCATGGGCATGCCCGGCTTCGTCTACCGCTGGTTCTACCGCGCCCACAGCCTGAAGAGCCTGGAGCGCAACGTGCTGCGTTTCGTCGGCTTCGGGCCGGTGCGCCACAGCCTGATTGGCCTGGTCGCCCAGCCCTCGCCGAAAATTCGCGCCCGCTGGATCGAGCGCATGCGCGCCGCTGGCGCCGCCGCACGCTGAGCCACCACGGCATCGGGGCCACGCTTCGCGCCGGACGCGGGCGTGCCGGTTCGCCCCCTCGTGGCGCACTTGCTACCCTTCGCGTCCTCGCGTGCGCCGAAAGCGCGCGCCACCACTGGAAACACCCCATGAAAATCGTTGTTCTCGGCGGCACCGGCTTTGTCGGCAGCCACCTCATCGCGCGTCTTTCGGCCCTTGGCCACGAGATCGACGTCCTCAGCCGCAACCCGGCGGCCAAGCCTGCCCTGGGTGTGCTGCCGCGGGTGCGCCTGCGCGCCGTCGATCCCTACGAAGGCAAGGCCCTTGCCGAAGCCTTGCGCGGCGCCGATGCGGTGATCAACCTGGTCGGCATCCTCAACGAGGCGGGCTTTGGCGGCAGCGGCTTCCGCCGCGCCCACGTGGTGCTGACGCAGACCGTGATCGAAGCCTGCAAGTCCGCCGGCGTGCGCCGCCTGCTGCAGATGAGCGCGCTCAACGCCGGCCGCGGCGACAGCCACTACCTCAAGACCCGCGGCGAAGCCGAAGCCGCGGTCAAGGCCTCGGGCCTCGACTGGACGATCTACCAGCCCTCGGTGATCTTCGGCCCCGGCGACGGCCTGTTCAGCCGCTTCAAGTTCCTGCTGTCGTTCTCGCCGGTGATGCCGCTGGCGCGCGCCGGCGCGAAGTTCGCGCCGGTCTATGTCGGCGACGTGGTGGCGGCGATGGTCAAGACCCTCGACGACACCGCGGCCTACAGCCAGACCTACGAGCTCTACGGCCCCGAGACTCTGACCCTCGCCGAGATCGTGCGCTACACCGCGCGCGGCATGCAGCTGAAGCGGCTGGTGATCCCCCTGCCCGACGCGCTCGGCCGGCTGCAGGCGCTGGCCATGGACTTCGTCCCCGGCAAGCCCTTCTCCACCGACAACTTCCTGTCGCTGAAGATCGATTCGGTTGGCGGCATCGACGGCCTGTACCGCCTCAAGATCGACAAGACCCCGATCGAAGCGGTGATTCCGCAGATCCTGTTCCCGCTGGGCAAGCAGGCGCGTCTGGATCGCTACCGAGGGGCCTCAGGGCGGCCTTGACGGTCGGGATTGGGGAGCGAAGAGGCGCGCTTGCGGACCATTGGTCCGCGCGCCGATGAGCGCCCGAGCGCTGCGCGCGAGGGCACGGGATTGGGGATTGGTCCGACGGTCGATACTCGGACGCAAGTGTCGTGTCAGCGGATCCACTGACCGCCGCCACAAACATGTGCGTGGGTTGCGCGGAGGCTTGAGTCTCGGCGGCTTCGAATCCCGAATCCCCAATCCCGAATCCCGGCTCTCAAAGCACCGCGTTGAGAGCCGCAGCAACCTTCCCGAGCTTGCTCGCCGGCCGGTCGGCGATGTTCATGCATCTGCGGCCGACGATGCAGATCGGGTGTTCGGACTTCTAGCCTTGGATCCTCACCGGGGCCGCATCGCGCTGGTCTTGGCGTACAGAGGCACGGGCAGCCCGCGTTCTCGCATGTCTTGCGGACCCTCAGGCCACGCCCGGAGGCAGCACGAGCGTCTTGCGGATCTCATCCGAGAGGAACCCGACCGCGCCGGGATTGCGGCAGCCAGGCAGTACCGCAGTGTCGAACAGCTCGACGATGGCGCCTTCGATGCGCAACTCATGCACCACATCGCCGCGGCGCAAGTCGATGATCTGGATCGCACAGCGCGCCTTCACGCCGCGCTCGGCCAGCCTCTGGTCAAGCAGCAGATCGGTGAAGCTGCGGTTCTCGCGCTGCTGCGAGATGCCCACGACCGCATAGTCGCCGATGAAGCTCAGGCCGCGCAGGAAGCCTGGACAGAACGCGACCGGCTCAAAGCGGCCGCTGGCCAGATCCAGATGACCGAACTCGCCGCTGCCGGCGTTGAGCAGCCACAGGCGCCCCCGATACCAGCGCGGCGAGTGCGGCATCGACAGCCCCTGCGCGATGATCTTGTTGCTCGCCACGTCGATCAGCAGCCCGCCCGCGCGGCGATGCTCGCGCCAGCCCTCATTGGCGTCGCTGCGGCCGACACAGGTGACATAGGCCGGCGCGCCATCGCGCATCGCCAGGCCATTCAGATGACAGCGATCCTCGGCGGCGATGCGCGAGATGAAGGGCGGCTTCCAGATCGGCTGCAGGCTGTACTGCGGATCGGGACGCGCCAGGCAGGAGAACAGCGTGCTGACGAACACCGGCTCGCCGCGGCCGTCCACCGCCACGTCATGCACGTCGATATCGCCGGACGTGTAGGCCAGCTGCGGCACATACCAGCGATCGTTCTCGCCGTGGCTCTGGCCCGGCTGCAGCGCGTTCTCGAACCGCCAGAGCTGCCAGAGCGATGCCACCCACAGGCTTTGCCCGTGCACCGCCAGCCCCATCACACGCGCCAGCGAGCGGTTGAAAATCGCCAGCTCACCCTTGCCGTTGAGCCCGACGAAGAACAGCTTGCCGGCCTGGTAGGTGGTAAAGGCCAGACTCGCGCGCTGCTCGGCCAGCCAGCTGACGAACAGGCGCGAAGCGTGGAATTCGGTGGCGGAACTGGCAGCGGTCATGCAGGGGACATCAGCTGGGCAAGGCCTTGGCGGCGAGCAACGCGCGCAAGCAGTCGAGGGAAGAACGAGGCGCGGAAGTTAGCACCTTCGACGCTGGGCGCGTGCGGGGGCGCGAGATCGCGCGCAGGATCAACAGCCGACCGCGAAAGACGCCAGGCTGGCGCGCCGCTTACGAGGTCTTCGCCGAAGCCCTGGACTGACGCGCGACATTCGATCTGTCGGCCGGCCGCGGCAGCGCGATCCAGCCCACCTGCTGATGGAGCGAACGGCGGGCGGGCTTCCCGACGTCCATGCGGCCCATCTACCCAAGTGCCGCGGAAGCGATAGCGCTGATCCGAGACTCGCATAACTGCTTCCGCCAGAGGACGAATTCCGAATCTCCGCCGCCAGCCCTCAGCTGTCAGCCCTGGGGCGCTCATAAGCGCGCGCACTGAGTGTCCGCAGGCGGCCGCCTCGCTCCCCCGCCTTGCTCTCAAAGCACCGCTTTGAGAGCCGCCGCGAAATGCCCGATGTTGCTGGCCGACAGCCCCGCGATGTTCATGCGGCTGCTGCCGACCATGTAGATCGCGTGCTCGGTCTTCAGGCGTTCGACTTGCTCGGGCGTGATGCCGAGGAAGCTGAACATGCCGCGCTGGCGTTCGATGAAGCCGAAGTCGCGCTCGACACCGGCATCGCGCAGGGCCTGCACCATCGCGCTGCGGTAGTGGTTGATGCGGCCGCGCATGGCGGCGAGTTCGTCCACCCACTGCGCGCGCAGCTGGGCGTCTTCGAGGATCTCGCGCACCAGGATGGCGCCGTGCGCCGGCGGCATCGAGTAGACGTTGCGGATCGCCGACAGCAGCTGCGAGAAGGTCGCCTGCGTCTGCTGCGCGCTGTGGCCGATCACGCTGACCGCGCCGATGCGCTCGCGGTAGAGGCCGAAGTTCTTCGAGCAGGAGGTGGCCAAGATCAGTTCGGGCAGTCGCTGCGCCAACAGGCGCGGGCCAAAGGCATCGGCGTCGAGCTCCGTGCTGAAACCCTGGTAGGCCATGTCGACGAAGCACAGGAAGCCCTGTCGCTCAGCGAGCTCGGCCACCGCCTGCCAGTGCTGCGGCGCCAGATCGACGCCGCTGGGGTTGTGGCAGCAGGCGTGCAGCAGCACGACGTCGCCTTGCGGAACTTCCGCCAGCGCCGCCAGCATGGCCTCGCCGCGTAGCGACTGCGTGGCCGCGTCGTAGTAGGGGTACTCGCGCACCTTCAGGCCGGCCGCCTTGAACACCGAGGGGTGATTGCCCCAGGTCGGATCGCTGACCCAAACGGTGGCCTCGGGTCGCGCGCGCTTGATCAGCTCGGCGGCGACACGCAGGGCGCCGGTGCCGCCCGGCGTATGCGCGGTGGCCACGCGGCCTTCGGCCAGGGCCGGCACATCGCCCAGGGCGAGCTTCTCCAGCGCCGCGTTGAAGCCCGGATCACCGGCCATGCCGATGTAGGTCTTGCTGTCCTCGCGCTCGGTGCGGCGGGCCTCGGCGCGCTTGACGCAGGCCAGCACCGGGGTGTGCCCAGCCTCGTCCTTGTACACGCCGACGCCGAGATCGATCTTGTGCGGACGCGGATCGGCGCGGAACGCGGCCATCAGGCCCAGGATGGGATCGGCGGGGGCGGGCTGCAGCTCGAAGAACATCGCGGAGGCTCCGGGGAAGTCGAGCCCGCAAGGATAGGCGCTCACTGCCATCGCGACCAATGCGGGAGGCGCATATCAGGGCGTGCAGCACACGCCGGCGTATGCGCGGCGATCGCCACGCATGCACGGAGCGCGGCCTGCGCCTTGCGCTGTGTACGCGCCGTTGGGCCGCGCTGCGCTTGGCCCAACCTACAAATCCTTCAGCGCATCCGCATTGCACGGCATGCGCGGCGCGGCCCGATACGTAGGTTGGGCCAAGCCGAAAGCGCGGCCCAACGTGTCGGTGTTGCAGTTCGCGCTGAGGCTGCGGCCTACAGCTTTGGGCCGCGCTGCGCCCGGCCCAAGCGACCGAAGCCGCGCTGGACCCTGCTGCCCTCGACGGTTCTGCAATGAAGCGCGATCGCCTGCGCCTCAGCCGCGCCCGAACAGGCGCTGCAGCGCAGCCCCCAGCCGCGACCACAGACCCTGCCTCGCGCTGGCTCCCGCCGCACGCGTGGTCGCGCCTTCGTCGCCTGCATCGAAGGCCAGCTCGACATTGCCGAGGCGGATCTTGTCGGTGGTCTTGAGATAGGCGCTCAGCACCTTGCGGCCGTTGACGAAGGTGCCGTTGACCGACATCAGGTTGACGACTTTCCAGCGGCCGTCCTCGCAGACCATCTGCGCATGGCGGCCGGACACGCTTTCGTCGACGATGCGGATGTCCGACGCCGCCTCGCGACCGATCTCCCATTTGCTCTTGCCGCCGCTGGCGATCAGGTCGAAGACCTGCCCGGCGATCAGCTGGTTCAGGCCAATCAGACGCGGATGGCGATTGCGGCTGTGCGCGCGCGCGGCCTCGATCAGGCCCTCGGTGTCGCCCGACTTCTGGCTGATCTGGCGCAGCAGGATCGGCAGCGCCTGGGTGTGCGATGAGGCTTCAAGGTGGTCCGACTCGGCCCAGCTCAGCGGCAGACCTTCAATAGGCGCAGCGGGCGCAGCGGCGCGCGGGCGCGCCGGCTCGGGCGTGCGCGCGGGCTCGGAATTCGCGGGCGCAGCGCTGCGCTCAGGCCGCGTCGTCAGCTCCGGCAGCGGCGCCGCAGGCGCCTGCTGCGGACGCTCCAGCGTGGCCTCCTGCCCGTCCGCGGGCAGCAGTACGCGCGCACCCAGCATGGTGCGGTCGCGATCTTCCGGCGTGTGCACCACCGCGGAGGCAGCCAGCACCTGGTAGGCGACATCATCGAAGCAGACGATGTCCGAGGGCTTGAGCCGCGCGGCCGAGGTGACGCGCTCACCGTTCACCGTCGTACCATTGGTCGAGCCCAGGTCTTCCACCCAGGGCTGGCCATCGACCACGTTGATGCGCGCATGCCGACGCGACACCACGCCGAGGCGGATCACCAGATCGCAGTCGTCACCGCGGCCGACCACCATGCCGTGGATGATCGGCGTTTCCGTGCCGTCGGCTTCGGAACGCAGCTTGTAGCCGCTGCTGTCAGCGCCCATGCGCCCTGCCCCAGTGTGGATGGATGGCCCGCATTCTGGATCGCGCGCGCCCCGAGCGCCAAGCCTTGATGGATCAGCGCTCGACGATGAGCTGTCGCGCCGAAGTCGCGAAGCGATCCGGGCGGAAGCGATGCTCGTCCTCCAGGCTGGCGAACAGCTGGTTCAACTGCGGCTTGAGAAGCTCGCCCTCGCCCAGCTCGATGCACAGGGTTTCGACCGCGAAATAGGCCTGCTCGGCGGCCGCAAAGTCGCGATAGGCGCCGGCGCCCGCCCGCTGCAGCAGGCTGGCTCGCAGCCGTCTCAGGTCGGCCTGCTCGAAGCTGCGTCCGCGGATTGCCGCGAGCACCTCACCCATGCGCGTGTCCATGCGCGCGGCGGCCTGACGGAGGTCGGCGAGGCTGCGCGCACTGGCTCGGTGCAGGGCGTTGAGTTCACTGCGCAACGCGGTCGCCTGGGCCGGATCGAAGACTTCAAGCGCTGCGATCAGCAGCAGGGCGCTGCTGTCGTTGACCCGCACCGCGCCCTGGCCGAGACCCGCATGCACCGCCGTCTGCGCATTGCGGCGGTCGTCCATCGGGTGATGGCAGGCGTGGCAGTCGAACACGGCGAGCTCGGGGAACAGGCCGCCGCGGTGCACACGCTCGCTGCGCAGCAGGGCGGTCTGCGCCTTCACCGCGTGGGCCAAACCCTCGATCCACAGGCGGATGGCCGGCTGCGGGCTCTTGCGGCGCTCGTAGTCCTCGTCGAAATCGAAGTGCGCAGGCTGGTTGGCCGTGAACGCCACCAGCTCGAAGGACAGGCGTGGGTGGCCCGCCGCCATCATGTCGTGGCCGGCGAACTTCTCGCTGTTGCCATAGTGGCAAGAGAGACACAGCTCGGCGCGCTGGCCGACATCGGACAGCGGATACAGGCCCTTGTCGAGGTTGTCGGCATGGGTGGCGCCGGCTTCGGCATGCGAGGCCAGCCAGTTCTGCGCGCCACCGTGGCAGGCCTCGCAACCGACGCCATCGCTCAACTGGAACTTCTCGCCGCGTTGATCTTCCGGCACGTTGTCCGCATGGCAGTCGAGGCAGACCTTGGCCTCGTGCGCGGGACCGATGCCGAGCTTGCGCGCGATCGCCTGCGACTGTTCGTTCAACAGCGTCTGGTAGGCCCGCGCGTGGCGATCCTCGCGTGACCACAGACGGTACTCGTCGAGCCGCACGTTGGCGTTCGACTCGGGCGAGACGCGGCCGTGGCAAGCGCTGGAGGCGCAGCTCGCCGGCCCGAGGTGCTGATGGCTGGCCGGCAGCTCGGGCGACTGCGCGCGGGCCACCGCGGCCAGCAGGCACAGCCCCAGTGCCGCGGCCCTACTCAGGCAGCTGATCGTGGACATACCAGGGCTCCCCGTTTTCGTTGAGGTACAGGCGCTGCATCTCTTCGAGATTCAGCGGACGCGAACCCAGCCGCCCGAACACCGCGACCTGGCCGCCGGTTTCATCGACGCCGCGATCGCGCTCCAGCGCGCGCGACAGGCTCAGTGCGGGTCGCTTGGTCGGATAGCGCGCGATCAGCTCGGGTTTCGGCGCCGGGCTGAAGCCATAGAAGTTGGGCTGGCTGGCTGGCGAGGTGAGCTGCAACACCTTCAGGCCTTCGCCGCCGTCGGCGACGTAGGCGAACAGCGAGGCATTGGTGGTGGCGACCACCACATCGCGCGCATCGACGATGCCCTCGCCGGCGCCCAGGCGCTGGTACTCGCGCATCGCCTCGGGCCGGCGGACATCGACCAGGACCAGACCCTCGCCACCGGCGGCGACGTAGGCGTAGTCGCGCACCACGAACAGCCGGTGGGCATCGCCGAGCGCGATGGTGTTGTCGACGATCACGCGCGGCGCGGCCGGGTTCGTGATGTCGACCGCCTTGAGACCCTCGTCGTCGAGCACGAACAGGTAGCGGAACTGCACCGCCGCCGCGCGCGCACCAATGAGCGGAATAAGCGCCTCGACCCTGGGCGCCAGCGGCATGTCGAGGTTCACCACCACCACGCCCTGCGGCGTACTGATGTAGGCGCGATAGCCGGCCATCTCGATGTGGCGCGCGCCGGTGAGCGCGCCGTCCGGGTTCCAGGTCAGCGCACGCTCGATGCGGTTGTTGCGCGGCTCCGCGTCGGCGAAGGTGTTGACGTCGACCAGGATCAGGCCCTCGACTGCATCGGTCACCAGGGCGTAGCTGTAGATCGGGTGGAAGGGCTGCTCCTGGTTGTCCACCCGCATCTGCTCGCCCTCGTTGCGGGCCGGATGCACGGGCTGGGTGGTGACCAGACTGAGACAGGTGGCATTGGCCGAATCGAGCCGCGAGCTCTGGCCCAGCGGCGAGAACGGCGCGCTGACGATGCGCTGGCTGTAGCCCTTGTTGGCGATGTTGGCGACGTCATACACGCGCAGCCCTTCGTCGCCCGCGGCAGCAAACAGGTACTCGCCGCGCAGCTGCAGGCAGCCGACCTCGCCCGAGCGATGCCGGTGCATGGTGGTGAGCTCGCGTCCGCGCTCCTCGTGCGCCTTGAACCAGTCCGGATAGGCGTATCGGTGCAGGTAGCTGCCGATCACCGCCTGTGGCTCGTCCCATTCGGTGACCTGCACCGCGGCCACTTCGCCTTCGCCGCCGACCCAGGCGTTGAAGCCGACGAAATCGATGAACTTGGTGCCGAGCATCAGCGTCTGCGCGAGGATCGCGTTGTTGTCGCCTTCGGCCGAGAGATGGCAGTCGCTGCAGACGCGGGTTTCGGTCTTGCGCTCGGTGTGCGGGTAGTGCGGGTTCATCGCCTGCGAGCTGTAGCCGCTGGCGGCGATCGGCGGCTGCTGCACATAAATCCGCTCGCGGTTGGCATTGGTCGAGGACAGCACCAGCGCCGAGGAGCTGCGCACCGGCGCGATCTTGCCGCCCTTGGCCGGGCTGTGCCGGCCCAGCATGAAGACCTCGTCGCGCGCGACCTGCGGGTTGTAAGTCGCGTAGTTGCGGGTGGCGCCGCCCTCGTAGTGGTGGCGCTCGGTCTTCCAGTTGGCCTCGACCGGCAGATGGCAGCCGCCGCAGGTCGTGGTCCAACTGGTGTGGCAGGCGTAGCACTCCATCTTCTCTGAGCTGTGCGCGTAGTCGGCCGGCGCCACCTCGGACCCGAAGGCCTGGGTCGCGCTGTCGGTCGACATCGTCTTGGCGCGCGCGGCCTTGGCGTTGTAGTGGGCATTGCCGGGGGTGACGCTGTCGCGCACCAGGCTCATTTCCCATTCGAGGTTCGGGTCGAGCATCGAGCGCTGGAAGAGCCTGTCGCCGACCCACTCGAAGCGGCGCCGGCCGTCGGGCGTGCGCAGCAGGCGCAGGTCCTGGCCACCGTTGAGCGCCGCCGGGTTCGAGGTGTAGAGGCTGGGGTAGGTGTCGGCATCGCCATGGCAGTCCTTGCAGCCGACTTCGACCGCCATCGCCACTTCGCCGACGATGTGGCCGTTGCCGTGGCCATCGCTGTTGAAGTGGCAGTCGACGCAGTGCATGCCGACGTCGACGTGGATCGAGGACAGATGCACGGCCTTCTTGAACTTCTCGGGGTCGTCGTTCGCGACCTGCTGGCCCTCGGCATCCAGCAGGTTGCCCTCGCGGTCGCGCTTGAACACGCCGCGGAAGTTCCAGCCGTGGCCGTGGTAGTCGGCGAACTGGGTGTCGCTGAGCTGCGGGTTCAGATCCCAGACCTTGGCGAGGAAATCGATGTCCGCCCAGTTGCCGCGCGGCGCCGCGCCCTCCGGGTTGCGCTCCAGCACTTCGCGCATGCGCGCAGCATCCGGGTACTGCTGCTGTTCCGGCCACATGTGCGGGGCATCGGACTCGTAGTCCCACATGGTGTAGCCGAGGAAGGTGTTCATGAACATGTTCGGCTGGTGCATGTGGCAGACCATGCACTGGCTGCTCGGAATCGCGCGGGTGAAGCCGTGGGTGATCGCGTGTCCCGAGCGGTCCTTCGGAATGGTCGGGTCGGCGCTCGCGCTCATCCCGGCATGGCCATGCGCGGCATAGGGCCCGGAGTGGCGCGGATCGCGGTCGTTGGCATAGACCACGTGGCAGGACGCGCAGCCCGAATGGCGGTAGTCGCCGGGCTGGTCGTTGGTGCCAGCGAACCACATCATCGGGTCGTTGAGCCGGGTCTTGTGCATGTTCAGCACGGGAACGGAAATGCGCGCGCCGGTGCCGGGGCCGCGGTTGCTCTGGCGGATGTCGGGGCGGCCGGGTTCTTCCAGACGCTGGATGTTGCCGGCGATGTTGGGCACGCCGGTTTCCGGGAACAGGCTCAGGATGTTGCGGCCGCCGCGCTCGAACACGCGAAAGTTGTCGCCGGGCTTGATGGTCTCGAAGGCCGGCAGCGGCAGCAGCTCGGCGAGGATGCCGCGCGACTTCATTTCCGGCGTCGGCGGGATCGGCGCCAGCAGCTTTCCGGCCTGGCCGTCGGCGGTATAGCTCTCGCCGAGGATCGACTGCTTGAAGGGCAGGATGCCGTTGTTGTACGCCGCCGCCGACCAGAACATCGCCCCGGTCGCCATCAGGCTGCGCCGCGTCGCATCGATCACCGACTGGTGGCAGGCGCCGCAGGCGAACTCGTTGACGCGGTAGTCCGACGGGTTGATGAAGCGGATGAACTCGGGCCGCTCCTGATTGAGCAGGGCGTAGGTGCGCTCGGGCGTGGCGCTGCTGGGCCAGGCATCCGGATAGCGCGGCAGCACGTGGGCCTGCTGCATCCACAGCGCGTAGTCGTCACTGCCGGGCTGCGTGCCCGCAGCGACGCGCACGCCGGCATCACCACCGTGACAATCAACGCAGCCCAGCTGCACGGCCGGATTGGCGTGCATGGTCGGCATGTCGGTCTTGGTGTGGCAGTCGAGACAGCCTTCGGACTTGGCATGCGCTTGCGCTGCGCTTTGCCCGGCGGGTGCGGGTGCCGCCATCGGGTCGCTGCGTTCGACGGCCTCGTAGTTGCGGCCTGCAGCAAAGCTAATGCCCGAGGCAAGCATGAGCACCACCGCGAACAACCAGCGCCCATAGGGTGGGCCCTGGCCCACCATGCGCTCCGCCCTGTCCCGGTCCGCGTTCGATTGCTCGTGCCCCGCCCCGCGTCCGTCCGCGTTGACACGCATGCGGGAGGCGCGGATGACCGGGGCGGTGTCGAGGCCACGGTGGGCCAGGGCCCACCCTATGAACACGTCGAGGGCGCGGCGCGGGTGGGCCAGGGCCCACGCCATGCACGCCCGGATCAGTCGCATCGAGCGAATCACCGCGAATGTCTGCGCGATCATGATCGCCCTCTTCAGTAGGTCAGGATCAGGTTGGCCAGCAGCGAGTGCGGGCGTCCCTGGTCGGGGTTCAGGGCGCGGTAGCCGCTGCCGGGCAGCAGCGCGGCATAGGAAAGCCGCAGCACCACGTTCTGGGTCATGAAGGGCCGCCAGATCACGGCGGCCGAGACGTCGGTGCCGATGTGGCGCGGGATGTCGGGCTGCTGGCGCGCGACCTCCAGCACTTCGGTGGCATCGAACCACAGGCCATTGGCGTTGAAGGACAGCCGCAGCTCGGGCGTCAGATCCAGATCGACGCCGGCGCCGACCAGATGCAGGCCCGGATTCACGAAGTTGCTCTGGCCCTGCTCCTTGCTGGAGCGCAGCGAGTTCAGCAGGCCATTGCGGCCGGACAGCGCGACGCGCCCACCGCCGACCAGCGGCACCGACTGGCGGATCCAGTAGCTGGTATCGGCGCCGGCGAACAGCGGGTTCTCGAAGATCGCATCGAAGCCTTCGGAGCGGTTGTCGAAGGGATCGGAATCCCCGCTGGCATACAGCAGGGACAGGCGCGGGCGGATCCATGAAAAGTCCATCGACAGCTCCGCCGCCGCGAAGGCCGCGCGGATGTCCGAGGGCTCGCCGCTGAAAGCGCCGTTCTTCTCGCGACCGGCCGCGTAGTACGCGCTGCCGCTGAGGTTCAGCCGATCGATATGGCCATCGACGCTGTAGCCGAAGTAGCCGACGTCGTAGCGCCGCGGGCGTTCATCGCCGAAGCTGGCCGGCCGCGCGATAAAGCCGTTGCGGTCGAAGTAGAACTCGCCGTCCTCGCGGTTGCGGTTGTACAGGAACGCGAACTGCGAGGTCAGGCCGAGCTTGCCGAGGTCCTGCCAGTACAGGTTGGCGATGAAGACATCGTCCTTGCGCGGCGACTCGCCGAGGTCGTTCAGGCCGCTGTTGGTGTCCTTCTCCAGCCGCCGGAACAGACCGAGGTTGTACTGGAACACGTTGTTCTTGCGCGTGCCGAACAGGCGCACGCCCAGCGGCAGGTCGTTGAACAGGAAACCGCGGAAATCGGCGGTGATCGGCTGGATGCCGACGCGCACGCTGTCGAAGTCGTAGTTCTCCGACACGTCGCGGATGTGATAGTCGTAGAACGCCGCCTGCAGGCCGAAGTGGCGATCGCTGCGGCGCGTGCCGCGGCGCGGATCGACGTTCAATGCCAGCGTCTCTTCGACATCGACGCGGTTGTACTGGAAGGCGGGCGTCAGGCGGAACTCGTAGTCCGGCGGCCTGAACACGGTATTGCCCTTGAGATACACCAGCTCGACCAGCAGGGTCTCGGCGAAGACCTCCTGCCGCGACTGTCCGAACACATCGTTCGAGCCCGGCCGATCCGTACTCTGGAAGCCGACCGGCGTCGGCGAGCGCTGGGTCTGCAGCACGGTGTCGGAGATCGCCGTGACCGAGAAGAACTCGTCACCATTGCGCACCGGCTTGTCGCCTTTCAGCACGTTGCGGTTGTAGGGGTCCCACAGATTCTCGCCGTAGAGCGCATCGACGATGCGCCAGCGGTCGGGCACAGGCACGATCTCGGGCGCCTGCGCGCCCAGCGGCGAGGGTACGCCGTGATCGACGCGCGGCTCGATCTGCGATTCGTCGCGCAGGCGGGCGCGGGTGCGCGGATCGGCGGCTTCGTCATAGGTCGGCACACAGTCGAGGCCGGCATCGCCGGGGCGTCGACGCGCGCGCACGCGCAGGTCCTCGGCCTTCAGCGGCTCGCAGTCGGAGATGCGACTGCGGCTGAAGGCGGGCGGCGCGGATTCGATCGTGTCCTGAGCGCTTGGCTCGAAGCCGTCAGCCTTTGGCAGCTCGGCCTGCGCCTGCAGCCGCTGCGCGGCCAGCAGGCCCAGCAGCACGCCGAGTGCGATCAGGGAACGCTTCAGCACGGGATGGGCAGCGGCCATGGCGGTGCTCACAGTCCGGCGCAGACGTTCTGCGCGTTCGAGCCGAGGAAGGGCGCATAGGGACACTGCACGTAGCGCAGGCGCGCGCCCTGCGGCGCCAGCTGATCCGCACGTCGCGCCGGCGGCGCGTTGCCAAGGATCGAGCCTGAGCGCGCGCTCGCGCGCTGCACCGACAGGAAGGCGACCATGTCGTCCTGGTCGATGCCATCGCCCGACACGCCGACCGCGCCGACCAGGCGATCGCCGCGGTACACCGGCACGCCGCCGGGGAAGATCTGCAGGCCGTTGGCGAGCTGACGCGTTGGCGCCGTCGATGTACCGCTGCCCAGCGCAACGCCCGCGCAGTTGTCCGGCGTGTCGTTGGCAAAGCCCGGCAGGCCGGCGGTGTGGGCGACGTGCTGGATGATGCCGTTCAGCACCAGATCGAGCTGGAAGCCGGTGGCGAAGGGGCTCCACTGGCCGCGCGGCGCCGACAGTGGACCGGGAGCCGCGCTGAGGATGCCGTCCGGATAGAAGGGCCGCGCCAGGTTGCCGATCGCCCGCGCCGAGAAGGCGATGCTGCCATCCAGCGCGGCGCGGCCAAGGAAAGCCTCGAAAGCTGAGGCGCTGGACCGCAGATCGATCGTGCGGCGCTGCGTGAGATCCGGATTCAGCAGCACGGTGGGTTCGGCCAGCGCGCGAATGAATTCGCCCGCGTCCGGCGCGCTGAAGAACGCCGCCGAGCGCGCCTTCTGCAGCGAGACGTCGGCGCCGAACACGGGCGCATCGCGCGAGCGCACCATGCCGAGGATCTCGCCGCGGCTGTCGACCACGGCGATCGAGACCCGCGCATTCGAGCCCAGCGGACGGCGGATCTGGGCGCGGCTGGCCTCGGCGATCGCCAGCGCCTCCGAAAGCAGGCTGCGCACCTCGGCCTCGCCGAGCGCTGCGGTGGCTTCGCTGCCGGCGCGCGGAGGGTGACGCGGCGCGTCCATCGCATCCACCCAGACGAAGGCCTCGCGGCCGTCGAGGTCCGTGGCGGGCGCCGCGCGCAGACCGGACTCGGTCAGCCCAAAGGCAGCGCCGGGCCGCAGCAGGCCGCCGCCGTAGCCGGGCACGTCGAGCAGCACGCCCGCGCCCGCACCGAGGCTGGCGAAACTCGCCGACGCCACGCCGCTGGCGAGCTCCGAGGCGCGCGTATCGCTGTAGCGCAGCACCTTGCCTTCGACCGTGATGCGGCCGGCCTGGATGTCACGCGGCGCATCGAAGCCCAAGGTGGCGGCAAGCGCGATCCGCTCGTCGAGGTCCTGGTCGAAGTCGGCGACGCTGGCGTCCAGCGTGTAGGCCCCATCGGCACTCACACCGACGCCGCCGACCAGAACGCCCTGCTTGTACAGAGGAAAGCCGCCCGGATCGGCCGACAGGCCCAGCGGCGAGCGCTTCGGCCCGGTCATGGCCTGCATCAGGCTCGCGCGGCGCATGAAATCCGAGCAGGCCAGCTGGCTGAACTGCACGCCGAACAGCGGGCCGCCGGGCTGGTTGACCTCGCCCGGATTGAAATGCTGCTGCACGATCTGGCTGGCCGTGCGGGTGCTGAAGGCGTTGCCGCCGCTGGACAGATAGGCACCGGTCACGGCCTTGGCGATCGCCGCCAGCGCGGGGCCGCCGACGGCGGCGGGCAGGACGATGCCCTCGAGCCCACCATCGATCGTTGGCGCGCCGACAGGCGTGCTTGCCACCCGCACATCACGCGCAGTGCCGGACATCGCGTAGACGCCCAGCACGTTGCCGACGCGGTCCACCACCGCAATGGTGGCAACGGCATTGCCGGCACGTGCCTGCGCCACGGCCTGGGCGATGACCTGCCCCACGTCGGCGGCGCTCAGCGCCTGCGAGGCTTCGACGCCGGCGGTCTGCAGGCAGTTGGAGCAGCCGGGCGAGACAGGGGCGGCGCGCAGCTGCGGGGCGTCGCTCGCGAATCCCGCGCCCTGGCCGCGCAGTCGGCCCTCGCGTTCGGGCAACGGGTCGGATGCGCAGGCGAGGCCGGCAAATCCAGCGAGCAGAGCGAACAGCCACAGGCGCACATGGGGTGGGCCCTGGCCCACCGAGTTTTCGCGATTCCCGGCGTCGATCGACAGCGACCACATCGATGGCCGGGCGCAGCCGCCGGCAACCGATTCCGCAGCCCGGGAAACACCGGATCGTGCGGGCGCGCCATCGAAGGCGGGGACCGCGGCGAGGGTCGAGGCCCAGTGGGCCAGGGCCGGCCCCAAACGCTTTGCGCGTCGGGCGACCGCGGCGAGCGTCGAGCTACGGTGGGCCAGGGCCCACCCTATGGGTCCCGCGAATCGGGTCATCCCGGCGAGCGCCGAGCTGCGCGGATCCAAGGCAGGGGCCACGCATTGGGTTGAAGCCATCGGGGCGGCGTATGCGTTGGGCTTGATGCCGTCATAGGGTGGGCCCTGGCCCACCGTGGCCTGCGCACTGACGCAGGCTGGATCCTGCCGATCGAAGTCCCGCGCACTGACGAGCGCTGGATGCTGCGGCTCGAAGAACCTTGGCGACGCGAAGCGCTTCATTCCCCACCTCCTGCCGCCGCGGGCGCGGTCGGGTGTGAATCGGGCAGCGCGGCCTGCATCGGCGTCGCTCCCGGCAGATGGAAACCGTGGCAGCCGGTGCAGGCCAGCTGCACGTTCTGCTGGCCGCGCTCTTCGCTGTGGCAGTCGAGGCAGTTCTGCACGCCCGGCATGAGCACGTCGCTGCTGCTGCTGGATACGGCGGCCGCATGGCATCCCGGACAGGTGGCGTCGTCCTGCGCCAGGGTGTCGCGACGGGTCAGATGCGCGACGTGGTCGAAGCGCGCCATCGGATGGAAATCGGCGACCAGCCGCACCGGCAGGATCTGCCAGCGTTCGTAGACGCTGCGCTCGGGATGCACCGTGACCTCGTGGCAGGTCACGCAGCCGGAGCGGGTGAACTGGTTGTGCGCTTCGAGCTCGGCGCGTTCGCGGCCGCAGGCGAGGATGCCCTCGGGACACGGATCGCGCTCGGCCAGCGCAGGGCGACGCCGGTTGCGCTGGCCGACTTCGATGGTCCTGGCGGTATCGGCGAACTGGCGGATGTAGTGCTCCTCCAGCGCCAGCACCGCCGCGCGTACCGCCGCATGCGGCAGCTGGCGCTCGGGTTCGTCCTCGTCGAAGCCGAGGCCATGGCAGCTGCGGCAGCTGTTCTCCATGGTGATCGGTTCGAAATGCTCGCCGTCGACGTTCAGGGTGTGGCAGTCGACGCAGCCCAGCGCGCGGTCGCCCTCGCCGCGCACGTAGACGCGCTTGGCGTCGAGATGAACGTCGTGCGGGAACTTCAGGTTCGAGCTCTCGCGCGGCGGCGGAGCGGGCTCAGGGCGGATGCGCTCGGTCGACCAGAGCGACGAGCTCGCATCGAAACGCAGCAGGCTGAGGCGGAATGGCGGATGCGCATCGGCGGTGAAGCCGGTCACCGCCAGTGCGAAGGCCTGTTCCGCACGCTCCATGCCGCGATGCGTCGCGACTTCGGGAAGCGCCCGATGGCAGTCGACGCACAGGGCCGTGTCCTCGCGCACCAGCATGGCCGGCTCGTTGTGCTCCTTGTGGCAGCCGGCGCAATGCGCGTCCTCCAGCCTCGGCACCGTCAGCGCAGCCAGATCGACATGGCCGGGAAGGCCTTCGTGGCAGTCCAGGCAGCCGCGGTCGGGCGTGGTCTCGAACAGGCGCAGATGGCAGGCATTGCAGTCGACGTCGATCTCCAGCGTGTGGTGGGCATTCGCCAGCGGCCCGCTCGACCACACCGCATCCGACAGCAGCGGCGCGTTCACACGCAGCCAGCCGCCGAGCGCAGGATTGAAGTAACCGGCCAGCGGCAGCGCCAGCAGCAGCAGCGCGAGCACCGCGCTGGCCCAAGCCAGGCGGCGCATTAGCAGGCGGGTCTGCTTCAGCTCGATCTGGAAATGCGTGGCCGGCCCGAACACCTGGTCCTGCTCGACCTGGGTGAGCTGCAGGGCGCCATCGAAGCCAGCCGGCGGCTCGATCACCCGCAGCTGCTGGGCGCCGATATCGATCGACTCGCCGGGACCGAGCACCACCCGCTGCAGGCTCTCGCCCTCGCGCTGCAGGCGTGCGGCGCCCACGCAGCGCAGCGAGAAACGGCCGCCGCCCAGCGGCTTGATCGTCAGGTGGCGGGCCGCGATCGAGGGGTCGTGCAGGGGCAGGGTCTGATCGTTGCGGTGGCCGAGCGTGATCAGCCCGCCCTCATGGCTGGCCTCGACGAGGGTCTCGGCGCCCTTGCGATCGCGGTACACCCGGCGCAGCAGGATCAGCACGGCGGCCTACCAGTACAGGAACACGGTGAGGATGTGCACCAGCAGCGCTGCGATCAGGCCGATGGTGAGCGGGATATGCAGGTACAGCCACAGCTGCAGACGCGCCTGCAGAGACACACTGGCGCGCAGCACCGCGAGCGCGCGCGCGCGCTGCGCTGCGAGGCCCAGCAGTCCCTGCAGCGCGGCCGCCTCATCGCGCTTGCGCGCCTGCGGCACGCGCGCGGCGAGGTAGTCGAGCAGCGGCTGTTGGAAACGGTTTGAACAGGTCCGCGAGCCCGCCGGCTGGGCGGTTGGATCGAGCATGCGCGAGTGGTCGCGGCCCAGCACCTGGGCCAGCACGCCGCCGCCGAGCGTGGTGCGGTCAATCGCGCTTTCAACCACGGCCAGCGTGGTGGCATCGGCCTGCTGGGCAGCGCGGCGCATTTCATCGTCGATGCGGTTCAACGCAGTCAGCCAATCCTCGCGGCGGCGGCCCGCATGCACGGCCGCCAAGCGACGCGGCAGGCGCAGGTAGACGTAGAGGCCGTAGACGCCGCTGGCGATCACGACGCACATCAACACATAGGCCAGGCTATGAACATTCCAGCCGATCTGGAACGCGCTGTGCAGCGTCGCCACCACCAGCAGGGCGAGGCCGAACATCACGTGCGCGGCGACCCAGCCCTGCACGGTGCCGAGCGTGCTGCGGTAGCGGCGCTTGCGCAGGCCGAGCAGGGCCAGCCACAGGATCAGCAGGGCGCCCAGCGAGCCCAGCACATAGCCCTGCCAGCTGCCGCCATTCGGCGGCAGGCTGGCCGGCTGCGAGACATACAGCGCGATCGAGGCGACGCACAGAACGCTCGCCCAGAGCGCGTAGCGCCACGCTTGAGGCCCAAGAAAGCTGGCGCCGGACTCAGCCATGCAGGCGCTTCTCGACCAGTGCGGCGAAGCCCGCGGGCGAGGTGCGCACGGCGGCACCGGTCGGGCAGGCGCGCACGCAGGCCGGGCCACCGTCCAAGCCCTGGCAGGCATCACATTTGACCGCCTTCCTGCCGGCGGCCTTGGCGGCCTTGGCGGGCGCCGCCCCCTTGTCCTCGCCCGGCCCATGGCCGGTGGCAAACAGCAGCCAGCTGAGCAGGCCGGGCTTGCTCGGCGCGGCGTACTCCATGCGGATCACGCCGTAGGGGCAGTGGGTCTGGCAGTTGCCGCAGCCGATGCAGCGGTCGTCGATGAACACCTCGCCGCCGATCGCGCGATGGATCGAATCGGTCGGACAGTCCTTCATGCAGTGCGGGTGCTCGCAGTGCCGGCAGGAGATCGGCACCTGCACCGCGGCATGCGAGCGGCCACGGTGCCGGTCGAGTCGCGACAGGCCGCCGTGGGTCTCGGCGCAGGCCTTCTCGCAGTTGTCGCAGCCCACGCACAGGGACTCGTCGATCAGCAGCGCATTGGTCGCCTCGCCCAGGCCCTCGGCCATCAGGAAGGAGACAAGCTCGCCGCCCTCGGGCAGGGCTTCGAGCACCGAGAAGTTGCGCAGCTGCTGGCTGGTCGCCGACTGCAGGGCGCCGACCCGCTGCGGATCTTTCTTCAGCAGCTCCAGGAACTCGGCGCGGCCGAGCTGGATGGTCTCGGTACGCACCGCCGCGCGCGCAGTCTCGCGGCGCAGCGGATCGCCCATCAGCGCCATCTGCCCGCAGAGCTGGCCGCTTTGCGCATGCCCGACCAGGGCGCCGCCGCGGGTCAGGGCGATCGTTCCGCTGCGCACCAGGTGCAGGCAGTCGCCGCTCTCGCCTTCGCTGTAGAGCTGCTCGCCGGCGGCGAAGCTGCGCACCTTGGCGGCCTGCGCGATGCTCCTCAGATCAGCCACCGGCAGCGCGGGCGCGAACTGGCCCTGCAGGGCGCGCACGATGAAGATCCAGTCGACGCCGGCGCGGACTTCATCATTGGAGTTGAGCAGCTTCACCATCGTCCGCCGCGGCGTCTCGATCAGGATGGTGTCGGCGCCGATGAAGGCGTCGCCGCTGCGCGGTCGCCCGGAGATCAGGCTCATCTCGCCGAAGAACTGGCCGGGTTTGAGGGCCAGCTCGCTGCTGCTGCCGCCGTGACGCAGGCGCACCTCGCCTTCCAGCACGGTGTAGAAGCCGTTGCTGTAGTCACCCGTGCGGAACAGGACGCTGCCGGCCTCCAGCACCTCGGTGGCGCGCGGCTCGGGCGGCTCGGCGAGATCACTTTCGCTGGGCGTCTCGCCGGCGCGGCGCATCTGCTCCAGCTGGGCCTCGCGCCGGGCGCGCTGCTCAGCGCGGCGCGCAGCGACGCCCTTGTCCACCTGCGCGCGCGCCGAGCGCACGCTGTCGGCATCGCCGAAGCTGACGATCAGCCGGCTCTCGATCAGCAGCTCGCGGAAAGCCAGCGCATTCATGCGCCGGAACATCGGCACGCGCTGCTGGTAGAGGGCGAGGATCTCCTCGACCTCGGCCACATAGGGCAGGCCCGCGAACTGCAGGGCCAGCAGCACATGGTCGACCGGGCGCACGGCGCGGCCGAGGATGCTGTCGACCACGTCCTGGCCCTGGTTCATGGCCTGCTTGATCAGCGGAAAGCCGGCCAGCGAGCCGATCACGTACAGGCCGGGCACGCTGCTCTGGTACTGCGCATCGAGCGTCGGCAGCGCATCCGGGCGATCGCTGGGGAAGGCGATACCGCAGGCTTCGAGGAACCTGCGCGGCGGCGTGCCGCCCAGCCGCGCCAGCACCTTGTGGCAGGCGATGCGGCGCTGGCCCTCGGGCGTGTTCAGCACGATCGCACCCAGGCCATCGCTGCCGGCCGGCTCGATGCACTCGACCGTGGCGCGGTAGTGGCAGTGGAAATCCAGACTGCGGTCATTGATCGCGCGCAGCACCGCGTTGAGGTTGCCCTCCTTGGCGCGCGAGAACTCCTCGCGGCGGTTGACGATGTGCACGGCGTTGTGGCGCGACAGGCCCAGCGCGTTCTCGATCGCCGAATCACCGGCGCCGACCACCACGATGGTCTCGCCGCGCCAGGCCTCGGGATCGTCCAACTGGTAGTGGACGAGGCCGCCGTCTTCGCCCGGAGCGCCGATACGGTTCGGTTGGCCCTCAAGGCCGATCGCCAGCACCACATGTTCGGCGCGGACCGTGCCGCCATCCTTGAGTGCGATCTCGAAGGCGCCGCGCTGGCCGCGAATGGCCGTCACCTCGGCGCGGTAGCGGACGTGGATGCCGAGACTCTCGATGCCCTGCGCCCAGGCCGCCAGCACGGCTTCGCGCGTGCCGGCGCGAAAGCGCAGCGGGCTGCGCAGGTCGAGAAAGCCGGGCTCGGCCATCACGAACTTGCCCTTCTGGTAGCGCTGGATGGTGCGCGCATGCGCATCGGCGGCTTCGAGCAGGACATGGCTGGGCGGCTGCCCGGGCCGTTCGGCGGCGTCGATTTCAGCCGCGCGCGCGGCCGCGCTCAGGCCGGCGGGGCCGGACCCGATGATGGCGATGCGATAGCTGGCGTGCGGGTGGCCCGATCCGGGTTCACCGTTCATCCGACACCCCCGTGACGGACGCGGCTTGCGTGAAGGCAAAGTAGGCGCGGCGTGGAATCCATGTCAACGAGTTCCGCACTGCGATCGCTTCCTCCGCACCAGCGCAAGAAGTTGACAGCGCAGGACAGGTCCGTCGCTCGCTACCATGCCGGCCATGACACGTTTTCCCCAACGCCCTGCCCCTCTCCCGCCCGGTACCCATCTCGTCGGCGGCGCTGTCCGCGACCAGCTGCTCCACCTGCCCATTGGCGAATGCGACTGGGTCGTCGTCGGCAGCAGCCAGGCGGCGATGGAGGATCTGGGCTTCCGCGCGGTCGGCGCCGATTTTCCGGTGTTCCTGCATCCCGTCACCGGCGAGGAGTACGCGCTGGCGCGCACCGAGCGCAAATCCGGTCGCGGCTACCGCGGCTTCGTCGTCGATGCCGACCCCTCGGTCACGCTGGACGAGGACCTGCAGCGCCGCGACCTCACGATCAATGCCATCGCGATGGCGGCCGACGGCCGCCTGATCGACCCCTGGGGCGGCCGCGCCGACCTCGAAGCCCGCCTGCTGCGCCACGTGTCGCCCGCCTTCGCCGAAGACCCGGTGCGGATCCTGCGGGTGGCGCGCTTCGCCGCGCGTTTCGCGTCGCTGGGCTTCCGCGTGGCCGACGAAACGATGGCCCTGATGCGGCAAATGGTGGCCGACGGCGAGGTCGATCATCTGGTGCCAGAGCGCGTGTGGAAGGAGCTGTCGCGCGGGCTCGCCGAACCCGCCCCGCAGGCGATGCTGCGCGTACTGCGCGAGTGCGGTGCGCTGGCCCGACTGCTGCCCGAGGTCGATGCGCTGTACGGCGTGCCGCAGCGGCCGGAGTACCACCCCGAGGTCGACACCGGCCTGCACATCGAGCTGTGCCTTGAACAATCCGCGCGGCTGCAGCCCGGCGATGCGCAGATCGCCTTCGCGGTGCTGGTGCACGACCTCGGCAAGGCACTGACGCCCACAGATGAGCTGCCCAAACATATCGCTCACGAGCAGCGTGGGCTGGAGCCGATCCGCGCGGTGTGCGAGCGCCTGCGTGTGCCCGTCGACGCCCGCGACCTTGCCCTGCACGCCTGCCGCGAGCACTTGAACGTGCACCGCCTGCACGAGATGCGCGCGACCAGCATCGAGTCACTTATCCAGCGCTGCGACGGCTACCGCCGGCCCGAGCGCATCGCCCAGATCGGCTGGGTCTGCGAGATCGACAAGCGCGGCCGCGCCGGCCTTGCCGATGCGCCCTACCCCAACCGCGAGCTGCTCGACCGCTGCCACCGCGCCGCGCTGGCCGTGCAGGCCCGCGACCTCGACCTGTCAGGACTCAAGGGCCCCGAGGTGGGCGAGGCGCTGAAGCGCGCGCGCATCGAGGCCATCGCCGCAGTACGCACTGCCGACGCTCCCGCGTGAAGCCCCGGGCAATGCTGGCATGAATCTCCGCCACGCCCTGCGCAGCCTGCTGCGCACACCCGTGTTCAGCCTGACCGTGGTCCTGACCCTGGCGGTGGGCATCGCTGCTGCGACGGCGATGTTCGCGATTGTGCACGGCATCCTCCTGGCGCCCCTGCCCTTCCGCGAGCCCGAACGCCTGGTCAGCATCGGCTGGGAAAGCGCGCGCCAGCCGGCACTGGCGCAGCCGCTGGTGTTGCAGTCCGTCTATCAGTCGGCGAGCCAGATCGAAGCGATCGGCTTCTATCGCAGCGGCCAGGGCGAGTCGAACCTCCGCGACGAAGACAGCGGCGAGCCCGCCCAGCGCGTTCGCGCCACCTGGGTCGGACCGGGCACGCTGGATCTGCTTGGAGTGACGCCCCTGCCGGGACGCTTCTTCACTGCCGACGAACACCGCATGGGCGGTGCGGGCGCAGTGATCCTCAGCGAAGCCGAATGGCGCGCGCGCTACGGCGCTGACCCGGCGGTGCTGGGCCGCACGCTGCTGATCAACGAAGTGCGCCGCGAGATCATCGGCGTCATGCCGGCGCGCTTCGCCTTTCCACGGGCGGAGACGCGCGTGTGGCTGCCGGGTCGGCTGAGCGCCGATGCCCCACTCGGCGATTTCTCCTACACCGGCGTCGCCCGGCTCAAGCCGGGTGCCTCCGCCGCGCAGCTGCAGCAGGAACTGGGCAGCCTGCTGCCCGGCCTTGCTGCTACGTTTCCACGCTTGCAGGCGGGTGCCAGCACGCAGGACTGGTTGGACACGCTGAAGCCGCAGCCGCGCGTCAGGTCGCTGCATGACAGCCTGACCCGTGGCGTCACGCAAACGCTCGGCCTGCTCGCCGCCGCGGCCGGGCTGCTGCTGCTCGTGGCCTGGGCGAACGTGGTGAATTTGATGCTGATCCGTGCAGACAGCCGCCGCGCCGAACTGGCGGTACGTCGGGCGCTGGGCGCCCACGGTCTGCGTGCGAACAGGCAGCAGCTCGCCGAACCCTTGCTGCTGTCGATGGCTGCGGCGGCGCTGGCCCTGCCGTTGGCCGCACTGGCCGTGCAACTTTTTGTGGTGTTCGGTCCACCCGGAACGCCGAGACTGTCCGGACTCGGGCTGAACCTGCCGAGCCTTGGCCTCGGCGCCGCGCTCAGCCTGTTCAGTGCCCTGCTCTGCGCGGCCTGTGCGCGACTTCCTTTGCGTGCCGCCTCGCTGTCGCACGAAGCCCGCAGCTCGTGCGGGCGCACACGTGCGGCGCGACTTCAAGGCGTCGCGGTGGCAGCGCAGTTCGCAGTGGCGCTGGCGATCACCGCCGGCGCCCTACTGCTGCTGCGCTCGACGCAGGCGCTGCTGCAGGTCGACCCTGGCTTCGACACCAGGCGCGTCACCACGCTGTGGACCCAGCTGCCGTTCGCGCGCTACGACGAGGCGCGCGGCGTTGCCTTCTACTCGGCCCTGAGCGCTCGCGCGCGGGAGTTGCCGGGCGTGGAGGCGGCCGGGCTGGCCCAGCGACTGCCGCTGGCCGGTGGCGAGCTGTTGCAGCAGACCCTGCGCGCGGAGCGTGACGGCCGCATGCTGAGCCTGGCAATCAATATCGTCGACGATCACTACTTCGCAGCCCTGCGCATCCCCGTGCTGGCAGGACGTGGCTTTGCCCGCAGCGAACACGAACACGCCGGCAATGTGGTGCTGAGCCAGTCCGCCGCAACTGCGCTGTTCGGCGACACGGACAGCGCCACCGTGATCGGGCGGCAGCTTGTCCTGGACCCTGCCGGGCCGACCTACACCGTGGTTGGCGTGGTCGGTGATGTGCGCGATCGCAGCCTTGCCGCGCCGCCGCAACCCACCCTGTATCGCCCGCCCCTGCTGCCACTCGATGCGCAGCGCGAGCCTGCCGCACCTCGCAGCCTGGCCCTGCTGCTGCGCTCGAAAGACGCCGCTGCCTCGGACGCCTTGATCGGGTCGATCCGGGCGATCGTCCACGAGCTCGACCCCGGCGTGCCGGTGTCGGCCGCGGAATCGATGCAGTCGATCAGCACCGCATCGACCGCCGAGCTTTCGCTTGGCCTGCGGCTGATGAGCGCCGCCGCCACGCTCACCGTGCTGCTCGGCAGCCTCGGTCTGTATGGCGCGATGGCCTATATGGTCGCGCTGCGCCGCCGGGAGTTCGGCATACGCGCCGCGCTGGGCGCGATACCGCCGCGCGTCGCGCGCCTGGTCATGCTGCGCGGCATCGCGCTGGCTGTGACCGGTATCGGCGCCGGGCTGGGCCTGTACGCCCTGCTCGTGCCTTCGCTGAGTGGCCTGTCGTACGGCGTCGGCAGTCTCGACACGGCCAGCCTCACTGCCGCCATCCTGCTCCTGCTCGCCACCGCCCTGCTCGCCAGCTGGCTGCCCGCGCGCCAAGCCGCACGCATCGCGCCGATGGAGGCGCTTCGGCAATGAGCCCGCCATCCGAGCTCGCTCATTGCCCGCTCCAACGCATCCCGAATCGCGAATCGCGAAGCCTCGCTCTACCCAGGCATCCAAAGCTTCTCCAGCTGCGGAAAGTTCCAGACCTCCGGTGATTCGATGCCGGCGATGCGGTCGGCGCAGCTGGGCGCGGCGAGGTCGATCTCGCGCATGAAGACCGGCTCGCGCTTCCGGGCGTTGTAGAAGATCCGCACCTTGGGCGTGAGCAGCGAGCTCTCGTTCTGCTCGGTGACCACAGCCAGGTGTTCCGACTGCAGGCGCACCAGCGCACCCACCGGATAGATGCCGATCGACTTGACGAAGGCATTGAACACCGCGGGGTCGAAATGGCCCTTCCAGGCGGCCATGCGGCGCACCGACTCGGCCGGGCTCCAGGCCTTCTTGTAGGGGCGGTTCGAGCTGATCGCATCGTAGACATCGCAGACCGCGCCCATCCGCGAGAGCAGGTCGATGGCTTCCCCGGCCTGTCCGTGCGGATAGCCGCTGCCGTCGAACTTCTCATGGTGGTGCAGGGCGATTTCCAGCGCCGCCGCTGACGCCCCGCCACCCTCTTTCAGCATCTCGTAGCCGCGCAGCGGGTGCGCCTTCATGATCCGGTACTCGTCGTCGGTCAGCGACCCGGGCTTGTTCAGCACCTGCAGCGGCATCGCCGCCTTGCCGATGTCGTGCAGCATGCCGCCGATGCCGGCCTCGCGGATCTGCGCGTCCGGCAGCTGCAGCTGCCGCGCCAGCGCGATCATCAGTGCGCAGACAGCGACCGAATGCAGATAGGTGTAGTCGTCGTGGCGCTTCAGGCGTGCCACGCTGATCAAGGCGTCCGGGTGACGGATGACCGAGGCGCTGATTTCCTCGACCAGGGGTTCGACCGCCGACGGACTCACCGCCCTGCCCATGCGGGCCTCGCCGAACAGCTCGACCATCTTCTCCTTGGCGGCAAAGCAGAGCTTCTGCGCGGAGCGCAGCTCGGCCTCGATGGCGCGTTGGCTGCGCCGCGCGGCGGGCGCCGGCGTGCCGGAGGCCTGATCCGCGTCGTCCGCTGGCGACTCGGTCTGCGCGGCCGGGCCCGCCGGATCGTTGGCAGGCGCGGCCTGCGGCTGGATCAGCTCCTCGGGTGCGCCCTGCGCGTCGATCGCAAGCGCATCCGCTGGGGAGTTCGGCGGCGGCCAGTCCGGGCAGTCCAGTCCGCGTGCGGTGTCGATCAGGATGTCCTCGACGCCGCCACGCCGCAGCACGTCGACTTCCTGCGCGGTCAGCAGGAAGGAATGGCGCACGAACACCGGATGCGTGCCATCGCCGCCGAGGCGGTGAAACCACATGCCGGGGCGAACCAGGCGGATGGGGATGGCCTTGATCATGGCCGGGGGAATGCGCTCGCGGGCAGAAGATGCAGCCTGACGATGCAAGCGCCACGCCGCCATCGGGGCGTCTCCGACCTGGGCTGCGCTTACTCTGGTCCCCGCGGACCGTGCAACTCCAGCCAGCCGCGCCAAGGCGACCACGCCGTCAGCAGGCCGATCGCCACGCCCGAGCCGTTGGCCAAAGCGTCCAGCCAGTCGCCGCTGCGCGCCGCAGTCTGCGCCTGCAGCAGCTCCAGCAGCAGGCCGTAGCCCACCAGGCCGACGCCAGCCAGCAGCAGGGCGCGCGCGCTGCGCCACAGCGGCACGCAGAGCAGCGCGGCCAGCGCATAGCCCGCCGCATGCCACAGCTTGTCGTAGCGCCCCGGGTCCATCGGCAGCTCGGGCGGCGGCAGCAGCGAGGCCAGGGCGATCACGCCGAGATAGGCGAGTAGTCCGAAGATCCACAGCCGGCGCAGCGGCCGCCGATGCCGCGCGATCCAGTCGCGCAGGCTCACAGCCGTTGACTCAGGTCGCCAAAAGCGAACTGCGCCTCGCAATCGACGTCGCGCACCAGCCCCATCACCTGGAAGCGCTCGCCCATTTCCGAGGGCAGGATCAGGCGCTTGGACTCGAGCGCCAGCCGATGCTGGCTCAGGGTATCGCCGGCGCCGGCCTCGACGTGCTGCTGCAGGCCGTTGTTGAGCAGGAAGGCGGCCTGGCTGCAGTAGCCGGCCAGCTCGAAGCCGGCGTGCTGGCCGGCCTCGGCCAGCGCGGTGAAGTCGACCGAGGCGGTGATGTCGGTCAGGCCCGGCAGATGGAAGGGATCGGCATGCACGCGATGGCGGTAGTGGCACAGCAGCGTCCCGTCCGAGCGCTCGGGCAGGTAGAACTCGGCGCGCGGGTAGCCGTAGTCGACGAACAGGGCCAGGCCCTCGGCCAGCGATGCACACACGGCATCCAGCCAGTAGGGCAGCTGCGGCAACAGCTCGCTGGTATAGCCCTCGTCGAAACCACGGCGCAGCGTGCGCTCCACATGGCGCACCGCCCCGCCGACCAGCATGTCGGCGGGACGCTCGCAGAAGCGCAGGCCGGTGTCGGCGCTTTCGACGCACTGCTCCATCACCTCGCCGGCGCGCATCACGAAGCGCGAGGTCGGCAGCGCATCCAGCACTTCGTTGGCGAACAGCACGCCAACCCAGTCCTCATCGGGCAGGCGGTCCAGCCAGCGCAGGCGGGCGAACAGCTCGGGCGGCAGCTCGGCCGCAAGCCGCTGGCGCTGGCGCTCGCGCAGATCGGCGCTGGGCTCCAGGATCCGGTACTCGGCCGGCAGCGCGCCGCGTGCCGCCAGGGCCGGCAGCACGTGCAGCGCGAACGCACCGCTGCCGCCGCCCAGCTCGAAGAAGCAGCCTGCGCCCTGGTAGCGGCGCAGCACCGGCGCGGTGGCCTCGGCCACGCAGGCCGCGAACAGGCCGCCCAGCTCGGGCGCAGTGATGAAATCGCCGGCCGCACCGAACTTGGTGGCGCCAGCGCTGTAGTAGCCCAGCCCGGGCGCGTACAGGGCCAGCTCCATGTAGCGCGAAAACGGAATCGCGCCGCCGCTGCGCGCGATCTCGGCGTGGATCAGCGCGCGCAGCTGGTCGCTGTGGGCCTGCGCCTCGGGCGCGGGCGCCGGCAGGTCGAGAGGGATCATGGAGGGTCTCGTGATGGAATCTTCAGCGGCCAGCGTCGACACTGCGGCCAGAACGCACGAAGGATACCCCGATGTCTGCAACCACCCCTGGCGCGCCGGTGGCGCTGATCACCGGCGCCGCGCGCCGCGTCGGCGCCGTGATCGCCCGCCGCCTGCATGCCGAGGGCTATGACCTCTCCCTGCACTACCGCAGCTCGACGGACGAGATGCTGGCACTGGAGGAAGAGCTGGAAGCCGTGCGGCCCGGCAGCGTGTTCGCGCTGCAGGCGGAACTCGGCGAACCCGGCATGGAGGAGCGGCTGGTGTCTTCCACACTGGCGCGATTCGGCCGCCTCGATGCGCTGGTCAACAATGCGTCCAGCTTCCACCCGACGCCCATCGGCAGCGCGACGCAGGCGGACTGGGATGGACTGTTCGCCAGCAACGCACGCGCGCCTTTCTTTCTCAGCCAGGCCGCGGCCCCGCACCTGCGCGCCGCTCGCGGCGCCATCGTCAACCTGGTCGATGTCTACGCAGAGCGCCCGCTGGCCGAGCACACGGTCTACTGCATGGCGAAGGCGGCACTGCTGATGATGACCCTGTCGCTCGCGAAGGAGCTCGGTCCCGAGGTCCGCGTCAACGCCGTTGCGCCCGGCGCGGTGCTGTGGCCGGAAGGCGGCAAGCCCAGCGTCGAACAGCAGATTCTGCTCGACAAGACCACGCTGAAGCGCCCCGGCAGTCCCGAGGATGTCGCCGAAGCCGTCGCCTACCTGCTGCGCGCCCACTACACCAGTGGACAGGTGCTGCGGGTGGATGGAGGACGCGCGCTCAACATCTGAGCGCCGGGATTCGGGATTCGGGATTCGGGATTCGGGATTCGGGATTCGAAAGAGCGTGCGGCATAGGGTGGGCCCTGGCCCACCATGAGCTCCACACTCGCCCCGGTTTCGCTTGTTCGCTGCGTTGCCTGAAGCGAAGAGCAAGAGCTTTCGGTCAGCCCTTTGGGCCGCCCGACCTCGCCTCTGTCATAGGGTGGGCCCTGGCCCACCATGAGCTCCACGCTCGCCTCGGGTTCGCTTGTTCGCTGCGTTGCCTGAAGCGAAGAGCAAGAGCTTTCGGGCAGCCCTTTGGGCCGCCCGACCTCGCGTCTGTCATAGGGTGGGCCCTGGCCCACCAAGAGCTCCACGCTCGCCCCGGTTTTGATTGTTCGCTGCGTTGCTCGAAGCGACGAGCAAGAGCTTTCGGGCAGCCCTTCGGCCTGCCGCACGCTGCGATCGCCATAGGGTGGGCCCTGGCCCACCATGAGCTCCACGCTCGCCCCGGTTTTGCTGGTTCGCTGCGTTGCTCGAAGCGAAGAGCAAGAGCTTTCGGTCAGCCCTTTGGGCTGCCCGACCCACCTTTCTTTGTGTGGCCAAAGAAAGGTGGGCCAAAGAAAGGCCACCCCTCGTCCGCGCCCTTCGCGCCTCCCTGCGCTCAGGGTTCGCGAGCCTCGGGCGGTGTTCGTGGACAGTGCATCCCTGCACTGTCACGAACATCGCCGGCCTCCCTGCCGGCGCCCCTGCGGGCTGATCGCCCGAGCCTCGCCGCTCCCCAGGGGCCCCGGGAAGAGCGCGGGCTCCTGCCCGCAAGAGCCAGAGCGCGAAGCGAGAAGCGAGAAGCGAGAAGCGAGAAGCGAGAAGCGAGAAGCGAGAAGCG
>VFQR01000649.1_pt1 | contig 40378 bp, 37 predicted proteins | sample 3512321 | NCBI WGS metagenome assembly VFQR01 (sample SAMN10412374, study PRJNA504923) | tailings metagenome | isolation source: Relicate 3 Philex TSF1 revegetated site | place: Philippines: Tuba, Benguet | collected 2017-08-29 | reverse complement strand
CCCTGGAACGTCATCCGCTCGCGGCCGACCTGCGTCGTCTCCTTCATCAGGCTGCTGCCGAGGATCGACTTCAGCGCACGCATGAAGCGGCCTTCCGCGCCGTCCATATATTCATGAACCGCCGCCCGGCCGAAATGCACGCTGCCGTCTTCCAGGCTGAAGAAAAGTGCCGACGGGATCGTCACCTGCTCGCCTTCGAGCGGGATCAGGAACGGATCGCTTCCAGCGGCGCAAAGCCCGACGGTGGAGTTGGTGGTGCCGAAGTCGACGCCACAGTGGAGGCTGTTCATGAGAGATCCGGTCGAATGGCCCCGGACGCGCGCGGCGCCTCGGGCGGGAGTGGAAGGGGCGACCGTCTAGCCCATGGAGCGCGTCGTGGGAACCCATGAAAGGCGGCTGTGACACAGGCAACCCTTGCGCCGCCGCCGCCCGATGATCTAGGGACGCAACCTTCTTTCTCGGTCGCGCCGTTTCCGGACGAGGCCGCCTGCCCCGAAGGTAGCCCGCGCATGATCCGTTTCGAAAGCATCAGCAAGCAGAACGGCAAGCAGATCGTCTTCATAGAAGCGTCGGCGACGATCCAGCGCGGCGAGAAGGTCGGACTCGTCGGTCCCAACGGCGCAGGCAAGACCACCCTCTTCCGCATGATCACCGGCGCCGAGCAGCCCGACGAAGGACAGGTGGCCATCGATCGGGGCGTGACCATCGGCTATTTCAGCCAGGACGTCGGTGACATGTCGGGCTGCAGCGCCGTCGCCGAGGTGATGGACGGTGTCGGACCGGTAAGCGCGCTCGCAGCCGAGATGGCCGAGCTCGAAACGGCCATGGGCGATCCCGACCGCGCCGACGAGATGGACCGGATCATCGAGCGTTACGGCGAGGCGCAGGCCAGGTTCGACGAGCTCGACGGCTATGCGCTCGATGGCCGCGCGCGCGAGATCCTCGGCGGGCTGGGCTTCTCCGACGAGATGATGAACGGCGATGTCGGCAAGCTTTCGGGCGGCTGGAAGATGCGCGTGGCGCTGGCCAAGATCATCCTGATGCGGCCGGCCGCGATGCTGCTCGACGAGCCGTCGAACCATCTCGATATCGAAAGCCTGATCTGGCTGGAGAATTTCCTCGAGGGTTATGACGGGGCGATCCTCATGACCTCGCACGACCGCGAATTCATGAACCGGATCGTCGGCAAGATCATCGAGATCGACGGCGGCTCGCTGACGTCCTATTCCGGCGACTACGAGTTCTATCGCCAGCAGCGCGCGATCGCCGAGGTCCAGCAACAGGCGCAGTTCGACCGTCAGCAGGCGATGCTTGCAAAGGAAATCGCGTTCATCGAGCGTTTCAAGGCCCGCGCCAGCCACGCAGCGCAGGTCCAGAGCCGGGTCAAGAAGCTCGACAAGATCGACAAGGTCGAGCCGCCGAAGCGCCAGCAGACGGTGCGCTTCGAGTTCCAGCCTGCGCCGCGGTCAGGCGAGGACATCGCGACGCTGAAGAATGTCCGCAAGAGCTATGGCAGCCGCACGATCTATGATGGGCTCGACTTCCAGGTGCGGCGGCGCGAGCGCTGGTGCGTCATGGGCGTCAACGGCGCCGGCAAGTCGACACTGCTGAAGCTGGTCGCGGGAGCTTCCCAACCGGACGACGGAACCGTGTCGCGGGGTCCGAGCGTCAAGATGGGCTACTTCGCGCAGCACGCGATGGAGCTGCTCGAAGGCGAGCACACGGTCCTGCAGTCGCTGGAGGATTCCTTCCCGCAGGCCGGCCAGGCCCCGCTGCGTGCGCTCGCCGGCTGCTTCGGCTTCCATGGCGACGACGTCGAGAAGAAGTGTCGCGTTCTTTCGGGAGGCGAAAAGGCTCGTCTCGTGATGGCCAAGATGCTGTTCGATCCGCCGAACTTCCTCGTCCTCGACGAGCCGACCAACCATCTCGACATCGCCACCAAGCAGATGCTGATCGAGGCCCTGTCGAAATACGAAGGAGCCATGCTCTTCGTCAGCCACGACCGCCACTTCCTCGCCGCCCTGTCGAATCGCGTGCTCGAACTCACGGCAGACGGCATGCAGGCCTATGGCGGCGGCTACACGGAATATGTCGAGCGAACCGGCCAGGAGGCGCCCGGCCTGCGAAGCTGATGCTTCTTGCCGGCGGAGATCGCCGCGTTCATCGAAGACCTGCTGACCGGATGCATGACTGCAAAGCCCTCGGCGAGCGCGGCAGTGACATGACCGCCGTTCCTGCGGTAGGGCTCGTTCCTGGGTCGCTGCGTCGCGAAACGAGGAACGCCGAATGGATATCGAAGACCTGCGGACATTCGTGGAAGTTGCCGATGCCGGAGGCGTTTCGGCTGCCGCGCGCCGGCTCGGCGTATCCAAGTCGATCGTCAGCCGCAGGCTCTTCCGGCTCGAATCCGAGCTCGGCGTCCAGCTTCTTGCCCGAACCACCCGAGGCGCGGCCCTGACGGAGGCCGGGGTCGCGTTCCGGGACCACGCAGCGCGCGTGGGCGACGAGCTCGATGCCGCGCGGGAAACCATCCAGCCTACCGGGGACCTGACAGGCCGCCTGCGCGTCGCAATACCGCTGACCTTCGGTCCGACGCATCTGGCACCGGTGCTGGCCGAACTGGCGCGCCGACACCCGAAACTTCACATCCACTCCTCCTACAGCGACCGCTTCGTCGATCTCATTGCCGAGGGTTTCGATTGCGCGATCCGGGTCGGACATCTTCAGGATTCCAATCTGGTGGGAAGGCGCGTGGGCGTTATCCATGGAAAGTTTCTCGCCAGCCCGGACTACATCAGGGCGCATGGCGCGCCGCACGCGCCGGACGAGATCGCCCGGCACCAGGCCCTGATGCAGGGCACCGAATCCTGGCAGTTCCTGGACGGCGACAAGGTCGTCACGGTCAATCCGCAGGGGCGCTACAAGGCAGACAATGGCATAGCGCTCGCCGCGGCAGCGGCCGCGGGACTGGGTGTCGCCTGGCTGCCTGATTGCGTCACGGACGCCTATGTCGCCTCGGGCGCGCTCGTGCCGATCATGACGCGCTACCCGACCCCTTCGGCAGGCGTCTACGTCATCCGGCCGCCGGGGCAGCATCCGTCACGAAAGGTACGGGTTCTGACCGAGCTGCTGATCGAGTGCCTCGCGGAGGATCCGCGCCTCGCGGCCGTCGAGCGCTAGCAGCGAGGCTCCTCGTGTCGATGCTGTCGCGTTCCACTTTTCGCGACACAGCTCGGCGGATCGCGGGGCTAGCTGCGAGGACCGCCGGCGGCTACGTCATTCAACTGGCGGGACCACGAAAGGATAGCGCGCATGAGCTGGAACCCATCGATCGACCCGGGTTGTCCCGATGACGTCGGCATCGACGCCATCGAGACCCTCATCGTGCCGCGCTCGCGCGATCTTGGCGGTTTCGAGGTCCGCCGCGCCCTGCCGGCGCCGAAGCGCCAGATGGTCGGTCCCTTCATCTTCTTCGATCAGGCGGGGCCGGCGGAGTTCCTGACCGGTCAGGGCGTCGACGTGCGACCGCATCCGCATATCGGCCTCGGCACGGTCACCTACCTGTTCCAGGGCGATTTCCATCACCGTGACAGCACCGGCGCCGACCAGATCATCAGGCCCGGCGCGCTGAACTGGATGGTCGCCGGGCGCGGCGTCACGCATTCGGAGCGCACGTCGGCGACGGCGCGCAGCGGCCCGAACAGCCTGTTCGGAATCCAGACCTGGCTGGCCCTGCCTGACAGCCACGAGGACGTGGCGCCCAGCTTCGAGCATCATGGCAAGGAGACGCTGCCGGTCATCGAAGATGGCGGCGTCTCCGTCCGGCTCATCCTCGGAAACGCCTACGGCAAGGTAGCGCCCGCGACGATGCTCTCGGAGACGTTCTACGCCGACGTAAGGCTCGAGCCGGGCAGCCGGCTTCCGCTGCCGGACGACCATGAAGACCGCGGCATCTATATCGTCGAAGATTCGATCTCGGTCGCGGGACAGGAGTTCGAGGCGGGCCGGATGATGGTGTTCCGACCGGGCGACCGGATCACGGTGGCTGCCGGGGAGCGCGGCGCGCGGCTGATGATCCTTGGCGGCGCGACCTTCAACGGGCCGCGCTACATCTGGTGGAATTTCGTCGCTTCGTCGAAGGAGCGCATCGAGGCGGCCAAGGCCGAATGGCGCGCCGCGAACTGGGGCAAGGGACGCTTCGACCTTCCCCCCGAAGACCACAACGAGCACATTCCCCTTCCGGACTGACCGGATCGCGCGTGGAGAAACGACGATGACCCACTGGCCCCAACTCGACTATCTCGGCTGGCGCGAAACCTGTTCGGCGCTGCATCTCTACCTACAGATCGCCGGCAAGTACCGGCTGGCGCACACGCCGTGGCTCAACCATTCGTGGAACGCGACCTTCTACGTCACGCCCCGGGGGCTGGTGTCCTCGCCGATTCCGGACGGGCCGGGCATCGAAATCCTGTTCGACTTTCTCGGGCACAGGGTCGTCGGCACCTGCGGCAACGGCCGGACGGAGTCCTTCGATCTCGGGCCGATGACGGTCGCGGCATTTCACGCCAGCTTCGTGCAACTGATTTCCGGGCTCGGCGGCACGCCGACCTTCAACGGCAGCCCGAACGAGGTAGCCTACCCGGTCCCCTTCGCCGAGGACGATCGCGACCGGCCCTATGACCGCGAGGCCGTCCAGCGCTTTCACCAGGCCCTCGTGTCGGTCGACAGGGTCTTCAACCGGTTCCGCACGTCGTTTCTGGGCAAGTCCAGTCCGGTCCACCTGTTCTGGGGCAGTTTCGACCTGGCGATCACCCGCTTCTCCGGCCGTCGCGCGCCGCTCCACCCCGGCGGCATTCCCTCGCTGCCGGACGACGTGGCGCAGGAGGCGTACGACCGTGAGGTCTCGTCTGCCGGCTTTTGGCCGGGCGGCAACGGCATCGACTACCCGGCCTTCTATGCCTACGCCTATCCTGCGCCCGGCGGCTACCGCGCCGCGTCGGTGCAGCCCGATGCCGCGTTCTGGCACGAGGGCCTGTCCGAATTCGTCCTGCCTTACGATGCCGTGCAATCCGCCGCCGATCCCGACAAGGCCCTGATGGCTTTCCTCGTCTCGACCTACGAGGCCGCAGCCGATCTAGGCGCCTGGGACCGCGATCTTCTGGAATGCGCGCAGGGCCGGCCGCGCCAGGTTCGCCCGCCCGACGCGACGCAGGCGGGGGCCGCGCCCTCGGCGGGCGACGAGACGGTCGAGCGGGAGGATGGTCCTTCGAAGGGCCGGTATCGTCTGGTCGTCGACGGCGTCGAGGCGGAGATGACCTACAGCCGGGCCGGCGAAGGCTTGATCATCATCGACCATACGGAAGTGCCTTCCGCCCTGCGCGGCCGCAAGGTCGGCGAGCGACTGGTGCGCCAGGCGATCGAGGATGCACGCCGCGACGGGGTCGAGATCATTCCGCTCTGCCCCTTCGCGAAAGCACAGATCGCCCGCCATCCGGAATGGCAGGACGTGCTGCGCCGATCGTGAGAAGTCGGCGGCAGGTCATTCAGCGTCTTCGCAGCCGGGTGGCGCCGAGCGTACCGTCCTCGGCAACCCTGCCCCGCATCTCCGCCCTTTCGCCGATCGCGGGCGTCCCGTCGATCCGGGTGCCCGCCACCACGCGGAAGGGAACGTCGTCGATCGCCCATCGGTCCGTGAGCACGCCGCGGTAGCGCACCGCGCGCCCGACGGGAATGGACGCGGCGACGCCGTCGGCATCGCGCGCGCCCTCACCGACCCACCGCCGCAGAAGCTCGATCTCGGCGTCCGACAGGCGCGGGGCACGCAGCGGCATCGCCGGTGACGCCTTGCCCGTCACGCGCCGGATGATCTCGCTCGCATCCGGATTGCCCGGCAGCAGCGCCAGTCTTTCGCCTCCCGCCAGGATCGCGTCGTAGCTGTCCAGCCGAAGCCCCTCCGGCGGCGCGCCGAGCCTGCCGCCCGGCGAATGGCACACCGCGCAGCGCTTCAGGAAGATCGGCTCGACATGGGCGTAGGTGGGAAGCCCGCCGTCATTGGCGGTCGCGGTCGCCCCTTCCTCACGCGATGACCAGGCCGGGGCGCCCTCGGCGATCCAGTACTCGACGAGCGCCAGTTCCTCTTCCGAGAGCCGGTCGCCGACCAGCGGCATCGCCGGCTCGCTCTCGCCGCGCAGGCGGCGCAGCAGCTCGCTCTCGCCGACGTCCTGCGCGCGGATCACGGGGCCGCGCTCGCTTCCCTTCACGACACCGCCATGACTGTCGAGTTCGAGCCCGAGCGGCGCGTCGGCGCCGGAATGGCACATGGCGCAGCGCTCGCGAAACAGCGACCCGACGCGCTCCCACTGCTGCGCGTTCGCAGGCACGACCTCAAGCGCCAGGCACACGAGCAGGACGCACAGATGCAGAAGGCCGGATCCGGCGCGGCGCGCTTTTTCCCGATAGAAGGTCGGCCTACTGGGCCAGGAGACGGCGGACATTGCGGCTCAATCCATCGCTGTCGCGGTAAGGCACGATCTCCGCCAGCATGCCGTACCTGTCGATCAGAAATGTCGAGGCCGTATGGTTGACGCTGTAGTATTCCCGGCTCTTGTCGCCCTGCGCAACCGTCGCACCAAAGGCGCCGGCAACTGCCAGCACGTCGTCGAGCGATCCCGTGAGCGCGTGGATGCGAGCGTCGAAATTGGACATGAAGGCCCTCAGCCTTTCGGCCGTGTCGCGTTCGGGATCGACCGTCACGAACAGGACGTTGAGGCGGTCCGCATCCGGTCCGAGCGCGCGCAGTTCGCCGGTCAGTTCCAGAAGCGAGGTAGGGCAGACTTCGGGGCAGTTGGTGTAGCCGAACACGAGCACGGTGGGCCGGCCCCGCAGGCGCGCGCTATCCATGGATTCGCCCTCCTGCGTGCTCAGCCTGTAGAGCGTGTCGAGATCGACGCCGCGAGGTCCCTTGTGTTCGGCCGTCGCAGGCGCCGGAACCGGCGTCCTCGCCGGATGGCGCGCCATGTGGTGGCGGATCTCCGCTGCCGCCTCCTCCGCGGTCAGCCGGTCGGAGAAGTAGCCGCGCGTCACGCCGTCCGGATCGATGACGTAGAAGTAGGTGGTATGGTTGATGCGGTTGCCAGTTTCCTTCGAACTGTAGTTGGCCATCGCGAATTCGCGGCGGACCTTGAATTTGCGCACGACCTCGAAGGTCTGGCGCCTGTCTCCCGTCAGGCCGACGAGGCGCGGGTGGAAGTTCCCGACGAACTGGGCCAGGCCGCGCAGGTCCGGCTCCTCCATCGTGAAGTCGATGAAGAGCGGCTGCACGTCGTCGGCGTCCGCGCCAAGCTGGTCGAGCGCCTGCGACATGGTCATCAGCGCTCCGGGACATGCCTCGCGGCAGGCGGCGAAGCCGAAGAAAACGAGCATCCACTTGCCGCGATAGGTACGGTCGGTCACGAGCCTGCCGTCGTGGTCAACCAGGTCCCACGAGCCGCCCAGCGTTTCGGGTTCCGGGGGCACGTAGGCATGGTCGATGGGCCCGAAGCTCTCGCTTTCGTCCACCAGCGTGCCCTGCTGCGTGCGATCGTGCGCATGAACGGCCGTCGCCAGCGCGACGGCGAGCAGCGCCGGGACAATCTTGCGAAGGAGGTCCGATACGCGCATTCCGAAGCGCCTCGCCTTTGCCCGGGCCTAGACCGTGATCGTCGTGAAGAGGTAGCCGTCGTGGTAGCGATGGCCGGCGTTGTGGCGCTTGCGGGTTATCCAGTGCTGGAACTCGAAGCCGACGCGGAACGTGCCCTTCTTGCCGCGGTTGGCCGGCGCGTCGGTGTCTATCAGTATGTCGTAGCGCTGGGCCGTCGTGATGTGGAACGTGCTTCCGGCGGGTACCGTCACCGGACGACTCCACGGCTTGTTCAGCGAATGACCGTCGACGGATATGACCTCGCCCTGCAGCCCCTCGAAGGTGACGGCCAGAACCGAATAGCTGGCATTGAGCAGCCGGATCAGGATCTTCTTGCCCGGAGCGGCGACGATCTTCTGCTTGTCGACGGGCTTGCCGGGCACCGATGGCGTGCCGGTGAGAAGGAAATATTTGGGCTCGAAGACGTTGAGACCCGCATCCTCGCCGCACAGTCCGATGTCCGGATCCTTGTCCGTGATCTGGTGCCAGCGGGGGTCCATGTCGTCGAGCACCCACATCGCCTCCACGTCGTAGGCGGGACCATTGTCGAATGCGCGCACGACACCGTTGGCGTCCGGCTTCGGATCGACGATCAGCAGTCCGTACAGACCCATCTCGAAATGGGTCACCGTGTTCTTGTGGCAGTGATAGAAATAGGTGCCGCAGCGGCGCGGCTGCCACTGGTAGACATAGCTGGACGTGATCTCCATCGAGACGTGGCCGACGCCGTCGTTCATGGTGGTCGGCTCGATGCCGTGGTGGTGGATCGTGTGGGCGCCCTTGCGCGCCTTCAGCCGAACATGGACGAGATCGTCCTCCTGAACGCGGATGAGCGGCGCGGGCAGGGGTTCGCGCGGGCCGCTCTTGCGCAACGGATCCTCGAAGGTCCAGTAGGGGACCTCCTTACCGTCGGGCATCTTCATCTTGTCGCCGCGCACGTCGCGCTCGAAATAGATGTTCGCGGTCTGCCAGTCGGGCGTGCTGGCGTTTTCCTTGAAGACGTTGCACCCGAATGTCCCGAAGGTGACCTTTCCCGTAATGCCGGTATCTTCGTAGTCGACGTTGCCACCTGCGAAAGTGCCGGGTCCGGGCGAACCCGTCGTCTTGGGACCGGAAGGAGGCAGCGCCTGCGCGAGCGCGTTGGCGGAGCAGGCCAAAGTGGCGGCGCCGGCCGCGAGCGTGGCGATCGACTTTTCGGATTTCGTGGCCATGTCGATCACCTCTTCGCGGCGAGATTGGCAGCGGCCTTGCGGCCGAAGAGACCGCCGACGATCTCGAAATGCGTGACCATGCCCTGCGGGTAGTTCCCGCCGGCCGCGGTCGTGCCCATCTCTGTATGGTCGTGAAAGACGTATCGGAGCGGGAATGGCTCGTTCGTCCTGCCGTCCAGCATGCGCTGGAACTGCGTGGGACCGGGCACGGCAGCGTTGACCGGCGTCTTGTAAGGGATGTCGCTCGGTATCTCGAACGGGATCAGCACGTCGCGCCGGTCCATCGGCCACATGGACCAGATGTCCACCTCGAAGATGTTGTCGGCGACCTGGACCTTGCCGTAGGTCGGCGACGCCGGATCGAGATCCGACTGCGACAGGCGAAGCACGTGATTGCCGTGGACATGCATCGAATGATGCGCGAGGCCGGAATTCACGATCCGAAGTATCGTCGGTTCGCCCACAAAGTTCTCCGGGCAGACGTCCTCGCCGATATGGAGGTCGTAACCCGAGCGGTTGTTGATGGTGAAATAGCGCGGGACATAGTTGGCGATCACGTCGGAGGTGATCGAAGGGTTGGACAGTATGGCCCTGCCCCGCTCGACCAGCGCGTTGAACTTCGGATCGACCTCGCCGATAACCCAGACCTTTTCCTGAATGGAGAAGTCGAACTCCTCGGTACACGCCACCCATTTGCCTTCCGCGCCGCCCTGGTAGAGATCGGTCGTCCCCAGCGCATCGAACAGTGCCGAGATCGCCTGGCGCTGAAGGGGAGCCAGCTTGTCGAGGCTGTAGGGCGTCAGGCTCGCGATCGTGTTGACCGGCGTGACATCGGTGTAGCCGAAGGCGGGTTCCACGACGAGCACGCCGTGAAGGCCGAGGATGCGGTAGAGTGGCGAGCCGCCAAGGGCGTCGTGATAGATGTAGGTACCTGCTTCCGGCGCGGTGAAATGCACCGTACAGGTGCAGCCCGGGTCTATTTCGGTCTTCGAGGCTGGCACGCCCGTGATTTCGAAGCCGTGGGTCTCCTTGCGCGTATTGGTGATGCGCATGGAGACCGAAGTGCCTTCCTTGACCCGGATCACAGGTCCGGGCACGCGCCACGCACTATCGGCCGCCACCCGCCTGAACGCGAGCATGTTGAGCCGCGTCCCGTCGACCATCCTCGATTCGAGATCGCCGATCTCCAGTTCGATGAGCCGGGCCGCACCGGGCCCCGCAACGCCCTTTTCGCAAGGTGCGCAGACCTGCTGGCCGAAGGCGTGAGCTGGCAGGAGACCCGCTCCCGCCGCCAGGGCCGCCGCGCCCAGTTGAACCACTTCGCGCCGATTCATGTCTCGCCTCGTCCCTGTGGCAAGCATCAATCCACGACCGAACTACCCCGCGACATCATCCATTCGCTGTGTACAGACCAGCCGCGACAGTTGTCATTTGACCTCTGATATGGTTGCTTACTGTCAAGCGACCCGCATTGCAGGCTTTCGGCCAATTGGAATACTGTGCTCGCGCCCCGGCCGAAATAATCGCTCTCCCCCAACCAGTACAATAAGGTCACAAAGTCCGATAAACCGTCGGACCAAAGCCTCATGTTTTCATTGGACAAAGGTCCTAGTACCCGCGACCATCGTCCAACGATCTTTCTCGGGTGCACAAAAGGTGGGCAGAATGCGATCGGAATCTCCTTGCCGGCCGTCAGAATGTGGCGCGAAAATCAGGCGGTCAGGGAGCGCGGGCGGTGCGATGGACTATCTTGGCGCGGCGATACTCGCCTTGCTTTGCCTTGCGGGCTGTTCCACGACCCCGCTGAGCGCGGATTTGCGCGCCTACTACGTCGGCACGAAGGTCGATGCCTTCTTCCACGAATGGGGCGGCCCGGTCTCTTCCGTGCGCACCGACCATGGCGGGCGCATCTACCTCTGGTTCTCGGGCCGCGACAGCGCCTTCAGGTCCGGCGACAGGGGTACGGTCGACCTCATCGGCAACACGGCATGGTGGCGCGGGCACAGCCTCGACAACTACAACCCGCTGCGTGAATGCAGGGTCGACATCGTGACCGGCAGGCACGGGCAGATCGTCGATCTCCGCATCCATCCGGGCAATCGCGACTGGTGGGACGTGCAGCGCTGCCAGGAGGTCTTCGGGGGAAGGCTGCGAAGATGAACGCGGTCACGCGGGCGACAGCGACGGGACATCGAGCCGACCAGCCCGGCCTCGTCTTCGGCGTCGTTGCCTACCGCGCCCTCGACCGTTCCGGCACCCTCGTCGCGGGCAGCCTGCCCGCAGCCAACCGACAGGATGCGCTGGAGCAGCTTCACGGCATGAGCCTCCTGCCCGTGGAGGTCACGGAGGGGGCACGGGCCGATACCCCGCCTTCCCCGTCGGCATGGCGCTCCCGGCCGCGAAGGGACGAGATCACCCAGATGACGCGCGACCTCGCGCTGTTCCTCGATTGCGGGGTGGCGCTCGACCAGGCGCTCCTTGCCATCGCGCGAAGCGGCGTTCGCCCCGCTGTGGCCGACCTCGTGACGGCGCTCAACCGATCGGTGAGCGGAGGCAAGAGCTTCGCGGCCGCGCTGCGGGAGCATCCGCGTGCATTCGCTCCAGCCTATTGCGCGATGGTGGAGGTCGCCGAGCATTCGGGCAGCCTCTCCGGCACGCTTGCCCTGATTGCGCGGGAGCGGGCCCGGGCGGAGGCGCTCGGCAGGCGGATGAGAAGCGCCCTCGCCTATCCGGCCTTCCTGGTCTGCGCCTCGATCGCCGTGCTGGCTTTCGTGCTGGGCAGCGTCGTGCCGGAGTTCGAGCGCGCCTTCGCCGGCCTCGGCACGCCTGAGGGCCCGGCCGCGTCGATCTTCGTGCTCTCGCAGTGGTGGAGCGCCCACGCATCGACCGCAGGCATGGCGATGGTCGCGACGGCGGCGGCGATCTTCCTGTCGCTTCGCTTCGCGCCCGCGCGCCGGCGTGCATTCGGCCTGATCGCCAGGGCTCCCGGCATGTCCCGGCTCGTCGCGCTCGAACAGGCGGTCACGATCAGTTCGACGCTCCGCACGCTGATGGCGAGCGGGGTCGACATAACCACGTCGCTGCGACTTCTCGAGGGTCTGGTGCGCGACGACCGTTCGGCGCGGGGCATCGAGCGGACCATACGCGGCGTCCGGCAGGGACGAACGCTCGGCGAGATGTTCGGCGAAGCCGGCCTTCTGCCAGCGGACGCCCTGCACATGTTGCGCGTCGGCGAGGAGACCGCACAGGTCACGACGGCCCTGGGCAACATCGCGCGCATCTTCGAGGAACGGCTCGATCGCCGACTGGCCCGGCTGACCGCGGTGCTGGGCCCCGCCATCCTGGTCCTCGTGAGCGCACTGATCGCGTGGATCATCGTCTCGGTCATGACCGCGCTGATGAGCATGAACGAGCTGCTTTTGGCGGGAGGCCGGTTCCATGCCGACGCATTCGCCGCATGACGCGCAGCGACCGCGGCAGCGCGACCGCGCCGGCGGCTTCACGCTCGTGGAGCTTCTCGTCGTGCTGGTCATCCTTAGCATGCTCATGGGTCTCGTCGGCCCCCGCGTGCTCGGCTACCTCACCGAGGCGCGCGCGCGCTCGGCCGGCCTCCAGATCACCAGCCTGAGCGCAGCGCTCGATCTCTTCCACATCGATGCGGGCCGCTACCCGACCCAGGCCGAAGGGCTGCGCGTGCTCGTGGAACGGCCGAGCGAACTCAAGACATGGAACGGCCCGTATCTGCAGAAGGGTCAGCTGCCCCTCGATCCATGGAACAATCCTTACGACTACCGCGCACCCGACCAGCACAACGGCCCGAGGATCGTTTCCTACGGCTCCGACGGGCGCGAAGGGGGAACAGGCGATGCGGCGGACATCCACAGCCGCTAGGGCGCGCGCCCCCGATGCGGGCTTCGCGCTCGTCGAACTCATGCTCGCGCTGTCGATCGCGGCGATGCTGGTGGCGATCGTGCTTCCGGACGCGCGGCGCCAGCTCGACGCCATGACGGCGCGGCAGGCGGCGCAGGACGTGGCGGCGCTGCTGAAGGCCGACCGAAACGCCGCCATGCGCGAGGCGCGCCGCGTGACGACCAGGGTCGACGCGGCCAGCGGATCCATCGTCTCGGGCACAAGCGGCCGGACCATGCGGGTGCCCGACGCGATGACGATCCGCGTGGAGAATGCGCGCGGCATGTCCGGGTTCGTTCACTTCCATTCCGACGGAACGGCGTCGCAGGCCGCGCTGCTGCTCAGGTCCGGCGAATTGCTGTATCGCATCGACGTCACGCCACTGACCGGCCATGTCTCGGCACGGCCGGTGCGCGCGGAGTTTCTCCCATGAAGCGCCGGCACGCAGCTTCGAACCCCGCGGTCGGCGCCCGGACGAGCCGGGGCGGCTTCGCGCTCGTCGAGGTGATCGTCGCCCTCGCGGTCATGGCCGTCCTTGCCGGCGTGATCCCCCGGGCTCTGGTGAACTCGCGCGAGGCGGCGAACCAGACGGAGGCGTGGCACCAGTCGGCCATGCTGGCGCAACTGCTTCTTGCGGAGCGGACGAGCGGCCCTGCGTTGCGCGCCGGCACGATGCGGGGCGAGGCGTCGGGCCGGAAATGGTCCGTGACCGTGGCACCGCGAAGCGGGTCCCCAGCCACGGCTAGACCGCTGCTAGACGTCAGGATCGACGTCGAGGTTTCCGGCGGCCGCATGCTGACGGTGGAGACCGTACGCGTCGGGGGCCGGCCGTGAGCACGCCCTCGCGAGACCGCAACGGCGGCGTGGCGCTGTTCGAGGCGCTGGTCGCGATGGCGGTGGCCGCATTGCTGCTGTTGGCCATGGCGGGCATGGGAGACCTCGTGATGCGCAACAGCCAGGCGGCCGGGACACGGGCCGCCATGATCGAGCGCGACGCGACGGGCATGGCCGCGCTACGGCGCGATCTCGACCGCGCGATGCGCATTCCCGCGACGGCAGTTGCCGACGGCGCGCTACTGTTCCTCGGCCGGCCCGACCGCCTCGGCTTCGTATCGAGCGGGGCGAACGGGCAGGCCGAACTCGTCCTCTTCGCCGCCGCATGGGACGGAGAGGCGGGACGCATCATGCGCATGTCGGCACCATTGTCGCCCGATGCCTCCGGTTTCGACGGCACGACGTGGGGACCGGCGGCCGAACTCGTCAGGGGGCCGTCACGGTTTCGCTTCCTCTATGCCGGCGTTGCGCCGGAAGGGCTCGCATGGTCCGACCGCTGGACGCGCGTCGAGCGGATGCCCGACGCGGTGCGCGTGGAAGCCGTCGAAGGAGGCGCAGCGGCGCTATCCGTCACGGTGCCGATCCGGGTGAATGCGGATCCGGCCTGCCTCCTGCCCGACAGCCAGTGCGCGGCCACCGACGCGGCAAGGCGGGAGGGCTAGCCATGCGCTCGCGCATCGCGCAAAGCGACGGGTTCGCGACGCTGGCCGTGCTGGTGATCGGTGCGATGCTGGCGGCGAGCGTGGCGGCGGCGATGGCGGTGACGCAGCCCGCGCTGAACTATTCGCGACTGTCGGCGCAGGACGTGGCGGCCGAGGCGCTGCTGGACGCCGGCCTCGCAATCGCCGGACACGAACTGTTCTTCACGGGCCGGCAGCCTGCCGCGGCAACCGTCTCCCGGGAGCGGCTGGACACGGGCGTCGTTCGCATGACAGCCACCGACGAAGCGGCGCGGGTCGATCTCAACGCTGCGGACGCCGAACTGCTTGCCCGCCTCTACGCGGTTTGCGGAGCGACGGCCATACCGGCGGAAATCTTCGCGGCACGTGTGATCGACTGGCGCGATGGCGACGACGTTGCCCTGCCCGGTGGGGCCGAGCGGAAACAGTACGCAGCCGCGGCCATCGCCCATGTCCCGCGCAACGGCCCGTTCAGGACGGTGTCGGACCTGCGTTTCGTGGCCGGGCTAACCGACGCGGACATTGCACGGCTGGCTCCCCACCTCACCGTGCTCAATCCGGCAGGCGGCATCGATCCCGTCAGCGCCTCGACGACCGTGCTCGCCGCGCTGGCCGACCTGTCGCCGGCCGACCTTTCCCGCCTGGTCGAGGCGCGCAGGGCCGGAGTAGCCGATCATGCCGCGCTGCTGGCGCGTCTTGCCGCGCCGTCTCGGCACCTGCTGTCGCAACCCTCCGGCATCTACCGGGTCCGTCTGGCCGCGCGCACGTCATCGGGCTTCCTCGCAGAGGCGGAAGCCGTGATCGCGGGTCCGGGGATCGCTGGCGACGACATCGGCGTGCTCGGATGGTGGAGGATATCGCGATGAAGCGTTCCCTCGTCTGGTTTGCCTGGCTCGTCGACGGCTTCGCGGAAGCTCTGGATCGGGCGCCGCTTTTGCGGCGCGGCCCGTCGCGTTTCGTCATCGTCCAGGAAGGCGGGCGATATCGCCTCTACCGACGCCGGCGCGGCCAGGCTCGACTCCTTGACGAAGGTGCGTGGCCGCAACTGGCCGACGTCGCGCTGCCCCGTCGAGCCAGACGCGCGCCGATCGAGGTCAGGATGGATGCCGACCGCGCGGTGCGGCGGGAATTGCGACTGCCGCGCGGAAGCCGACCCTATGTCGAGATGGTGGTGATGCACCAGCTCGACCGGCTCACGCCATGGAGCGGCGAGGACGCGGCGTTCGACTGCAAGGTGGACAGCGAAGACCGGGGGCGCGAGGACATCGGCGTCAGCGTCGTCGCCGCTTCGCGGACCACGCTCGACGAACTCACCCGGTCCATCGAGGCGGCGGGCCTGAGCGTCGGGACCGTGGGCCTGTCCGACACGCCGCTGGAGACGGAAAGCCCGGTCGACATCCTGAAGCGCAGCCGCGACCGGCACCGGGCCGGCATGCGCAGGATCGCAAGTGCAGGCGTCGCCGCGACGCTCTGTGCCGCCGTCGCGGCGAGCTCCTACGCGGGGTTTCACTACTGGCGGGCGGCCGCGGAGGCCGGGCAGATCGAGATGCGGATCGCCGATCTTCGCGCGCGGATGACGGATGGTGCCGCCACCGCTCCGGTCAGTCAGTTGCCGGGCATGCTGGCCGACAAGCAGGCGCTGCGGCCGACGGTGATCGTGATCGACACGCTGACCAGGCTCCTGCCGGACGACACCCATCTTTCGGCCCTGTCGATCACGGGCGGCGAATTCGTCATCTCGGGACAGTCCGAGGACGCACCGGCGCTCATCCCGGTCCTCGAGGATTCCGATATGCTCCGCGCGGTACGCTTCGCTTCGGCCACCTCACGCGACATCGTCTCGCGCAAGGACCGTTTCGAAATCGCCGGATCCATATCCTCGCCGAGGGGAACGCCATGAGAGAGGGCGGCTCCGTGGCGCGTCCTGCACTCGCGGTCCTTGCCCTGGCCGCGATCCTCGCCGTTACCGGCGCTTGGCTCGTCTGGTCGTTTTCCCAGGTCGCGCTGATCGAGGAGGCGAGCGAGGCCGGACGCGATCTCCTGCGCCGGCTCGAGGGACAGCATGCCCGATCCGCGCCCATGGGCGAGGAACGCCCCGCGGCCGATCTCGTCTCGCTCTCGCTCCCGGGAGCGACACCGGCGATCGCCGGGGCGGGACTGCAGAGCACGGTGGCGGCGGTCATCGCCGGCGAAGGCGCGCAACTGATCGAGACCCAGTTCGTGACGAGCCAGGCCGAAGCGGTCGAGACGTCGACGCTGGCCCTGAAGGTGAGCTTCTCCGGCGGGACGAACCAGTTGCAGCGGGTTCTGTTCGCGCTGGAAAGCCGCCCGCTCCTCGTGCGCCAGCTTGCGGTCAGCCGGGACGACGCCGCTTCCGTGGAGGCGGACACCGACCCGCGGCTCAACGTCGTGATGCTCGTCGAAGCATATTGGAGGCAGTGATGCGCGTGGCGTGCCTGAGTTTCCTGACGGCGGCGGGCCTGCTCGCGCCGGCTACGCTGGCCCTTGCCCAGGATCGCGGGGCTGGCGACGTCGCTTTCGTAAACCCGCTCGACGGCGTCGGGATCGAAAAGCTTGGCGAGACGGTGGCCCGGCCGCTCTTCTCGCCGACGCGCAGGCCTCCCGCACCGGAGCCCCCGGTCGCGGCACCGGTCGCGATCTCGCAGCCGCAACCGGCCGCTCTTCCCGACATGCGCCTTCTCGGCGTGCTGATCAGCGATGCGGCGCGCGTCGCGATCCTCGAGGACGGTGCCACGGGTAAGGCGCTGCGGGTGCGCTCGACCCAGAAGATCGGCGACTGGACCGTGACGGTGATCGATCCGGTGAGCGTCAGCCTCAGCAGCGACGGGCGCGAACATGTCCACACGCTCTTCGTGAAGGGAGCGGGCAAGCATCCGCCGTCGGGGCGGGAGAACGTCGCCGCGGAGGCACCGAAAGCGCTCTGGCGCTGAAGAACCGCGATCGGCGAAACCGACCATCGCCGACGGCGCCCGACGGCGATGCCGCCCCGCCCTGTCAGTTCGGCGGGTCGTGGTCCCTGACCTCCGGTACGCCCTCCTGCGCCGAGGTCGCGCGAACGACCTCTTCGATCGACGTGATGCCGTCGAGGCACTTGCGCAGCCCGTCCTCGTACATCGTCGTCATGCCCTGGCGCCGCGCCTGGCGCTCGACCTCCACGGGGTCGGGCCGCTGGCGCAGGAGGCTTCGCATCCCGGCATCCATCGTCAGTACCTCGAAGATGGCAACACGACCGCGATAGCCGGTCTGTCCGCACTGGTCGCAGCCGCGCGCCGCGAAGAGCAGCCGACCGGCCTCCGCGCCCATCATGCCGCTTTCCACCAGCCGCCGGGCGGCCGGCGGCGGCTCGGCGCCGCGCACCTTGCAGCGTTCGCACAGTCGGCGCACGAGACGCTGGCCGACGACGCAGCGCAGCGCCGATGCCAGAAGGAAGTCCTCCACGCCCAGGTCGGCGAGGCGGATGACGGCCTCGGCGGCGGTGTTGGTGTGGAGGGTGGTCAGGACGAGATGGCCGGTAAGCGCCGCCTGGATGCCGATGCCGGCCGTCTCCCGGTCGCGCATCTCGCCAACCATCAGGATATCCGGATCGTGGCGCAGGAAGGAACGCAGCGCGCTGGCGAAGGTCAGGTCGATCGCCGGCTTGATCTGGGTCTGGTGCACCCCGGGTATCTGGTATTCGACCGGGTCCTCGATCGTCATGATCTTGCGTTCGGGCCGGTTCAGCCTCGACAGAGCGGCTGCAAGCGTGGTCGTCTTGCCGCTGCCGGTCGGGCCCGCCACGACGATCAGGCCGTGCGGCTGCGCCAGTTGTCCGACGAAACTCTCCTGGTCGCGCGGCGACAGGCCGAGATGCGCGACGTCGAGCATCCTGGCATCGGTCGCCAGGATGCGGATGACGGCCGCCTCGCCGTGCAGCGTCGGCATGGTGGCGACGCGCAGGTCGACCTCGGTCCCGCCGACCCGCATGCGCGTCCGGCCGTCCTGCGGCAAGCGCGTCTCGGCGATGTCGAGGCCGGAGAGGATCTTCACGCGCGAGATGGTCGCGCGGGCCATGGTCGAAGGCAGCGTGCCGTGCACCCGCAGGAAGCCGTCCACGCGCATGCGGACCTGAACGCCCCGCCCCATGGGCTCGATATGGATGTCGGTCGCCGACAGCCCGACCGCGGCGTCCAACAGGCTGTCCACGGCCTGGACCACCGGTCGCCCGGAAGCGAGGTCCTGTAGCCGCTCGAGCGTCTCGTCGCCAGCCGATCCGTCCATCGGGACGTCGGGTTCGATCGGCGGCGGAACCTGCCGTCCGCTGCTTTCGAACCAGGCCGCCAGTTCTTCGAAGGACGCGACGACGAGCGGGGCCTTGCTGCCGAGCGCGACCCGAACCGCCTCGATCTCCTCAGTCCGCGTCGGATCGGCGACGGCGAGCAAATCCCCCTCGTCTCCGCGAAACGGCAGTATCCAGGCATCGCGCAGATACTTGCGGGACAGGCCCGACAGGAGACGGTCGTCCGCTGCGATGCCCGCCGCCGGCGTCCTCGGCAGGCCGTGAAGTGCGGCGACGGCATCGGCCAGGTCGGCAGCGCGCATGGCGCCGCTGCTCCAGATTTCGCGGTACGATACCCAGGCGGAGCCGCCGTCCCTGTCCAGCCGGCTCCAGTCCACCGCGCGCGACGACACCGGATCGGCCCTCAGCCGCTCGATGAGCGCGGCGACGCCCGATCCCGGAGCCCCGTCCCGAACAAGCACCCCACTACCCTCCACTATTCAGTGGTTAAAGAAACATTAGCTTGCGAATCAGTTTTCAGAAAGCAGAAGATCGCGCGGGATCAGCCATTGAAGGTCTCCAAAGCTATCCGGGTCGCAGATCATGGCCTTGAAGTGCAAGGCCGGAAATGGCCGAGGGGCAACGGGGCAGGTACTGGATGAGCCATACCAGCAGCCGTCGCACCAGGCGATGGCGTAGAATTTCAACAACGAGTTCTCGTTTGCTTTGTCGCGTCCAACAGGCGACGACGATGCTGTGCGATGCGGGGCGCGTTCTGGCGTGTCTGATCGTCCCCGCAATACTGCTATCGGCCTGCGCGACCGAAGGACAGACGACTGCCGACCGGTCTGCGGCGAACATCTTCGGATCGGCCTTCAACGTCGACGACCTTCGCGCAAGGCAGCCGCGGCAGAGCCGAGGTTCGGGTGGCGGCACCTATGACGAGACGCGTACGGGCGGCGTCGTGCAGTTCGGGCGCGGGCAGCAGCGCCTCGCCAGCGGCCCTCTGCCCCCCGCGCTGTCGCGCACCCCCAACGGAGAGTTCAACCTCAATTTCGAGAACGCCGATCTCGGGCAGGTGCTGCAGGCCGTGCTCGGCGAGGCGCTCCGGCTCAACTACACGATAGCGCCGGAGGTGACGGGCGTCGTGACGGTCTCCACGGCGCGCCCGCTTTCGCGCGACGAACTGCTCGAGACGCTCGAGCGCGTGCTGCAGATGAACGGCGCGGCGATGACGCGGAGCGGCGAGGGCTACGCGATCGTGGCCCAGACCAGCGCCACGGCCGGACGCGCCGACAATGCCCGCACGCCGGGCTATGGAATGACGGTGCTGCCTCTGCAGCACGTTTCGGCCGACGCGGTGCTGAGCCTGATCGAAGGCTTCGGCAGCCGGCCGGGCGCGGTGCGTGTCGAGCGCGCGCGAAACCTTCTGGTATTCCTCGGCAGCAGCCCCGACAGGCAGTCGGCGATCGAGACGGCGCTGTCGTTCGACGTCGACTGGATGGAGGGGCAGTCGGTCGGCGTGTTCCCGCTGCGCCGCGCGAAGGCGGAAGCGGTGATCCCGGAGCTCGAGCGCATCTTCAAATCGGGCGAGGCGGGGCTGGGCGGAGAACTCGTGCAGTTCAGCCGCGTCGTGCGCGTCAACGGCATTCTCGTGGTCGCGCAGAAGCCGGAATTGCTCTCGCGCGCCAGGAGCTGGATAGACCGGCTGGACAGCAGCGATCGCGGCCTCGACGCGCAGGTGCACGTCTACCGGGTGAAGTATCGTGATGCCCAGCGCCTCGCCAACCTGCTGAACCAGATATTCACGACCTCGGCCGAAGCGGAGGCTCCCGCCGCGCCGGAAGGGCCGGCCGTCGCGCAGACGGCGTTCGACCGCAACATCGCCGACCGGCTGGGCGAGGCGGAGGGCGAGACACCGGAGGCGCTGCCGGCGGTCTTCTCCGCCGACCCGACCGCGCAGCTGCGCATAAGGGCCGACAATTCCAACAACTCGGTCGTCATCTACGCGAATGCCGACAAGCGCCGCGAAATCCTCGCGGCGCTGCACCAGATCGACGTGCCGCAGCTCCAGGTCGCCATAAACGTCACGATGGCCGAAATCCGCCTCAACGAGGACCTGCGCTACGGGGTGCAGTATTTCCTGAAGAGCCGCAATCTCGGGCTCGGCAACGACGAGGGCTCGATCGGCGTCTTCAACACGATCGCCAACACGATCGGCCGCGAACTGCCGGGCTTCAACCTGATCCTCGGCAGCGAGCAGAGCCCCGAGATCATCATCGACGCCTTCGATTCCATCACTGACGTGCAGATACTGTCCTCGCCGTCGCTCGTCGTGATGGACAACGAGACGGCCCGCTTCCAGGTCGGCGACCAGATACCGGTCGTCACGCGGACGGTGACCGGCGTCCAGAACCCGGATGCGCCCGTCAGCAACGAGGTGGTCTATCGCGACACGGGCGTGATCCTTCAGGTACGCCCGCGCGTCTCGGAGAACGGCGTCGTCTCGATGATCATCGAACAGGAGATTTCGGCCGTCACGGCGGGCGCCTCAAGCCTCACGCCGACGATTTCGAACCGCCTGGTCTCGAGTGCGATCTCCGTCGTCGACGGGCAGACCGTGCTGCTCGGCGGCCTGATCTCCGAACAGCTCGACGGCTCCAAGAGCGGCATTCCCGGCCTGCACCGGATGAAGGGCATCGGCGGGCTCTTCGGACGGACAGGCCGAGCGAACAACCGCACCGAGGTCATCATCCTCATTCGCCCGTCGGTGATCCGCGAGAGCCAGGACGCGCAACACGTGGCCGAGGAACTGCGGGCCAAGATGTGGGGGCTGGGCTCCAAGCAGGTGCGCTGAGATGGGGTTCGGCCGGCAGGCGGCCATCTTCGCCCTGGCGGCCGGTGCCGCGGCGCTGGCAGCCGCTCTCGCCGGGCTCGCTCTGCCGGCGATCACGGCATCTGCGGCGCTGGGCGGCGCCATGGGCACCATCGCCGTCGTCGACTGGCGCTCCCTCACCGTTCCCGATCCGCTCGTCATGATGGCGCTGGCTTGCGGGATGATCTGGAGCCTGTTCGAGGCCGGAGACGGGCATTGGGGGCAGGCCATCGCGCTGGCCGCTATGCGGGTCGCGCTCTTCGGCGGCGCCCTCCTCCTCATACGCGAAGGCTTCTACAGGCTTAGGGGGATCGAAGGGCTCGGAATGGGGGACGTGAAGCTCGCGGCGGCTGCCGGCGCATGGCTCGACCCTTCGGGCTTCGCCTTCGCCGTCGCCTCCGCTTCGATCGGCGGGCTCTGCTTCGCCGGTCTTTCGGCACTGTCGGGACGCGGCTTCACGGCTCGAACCCGCATCGCCTTCGCAAGTTTCCTAGCCCCGGCCATATGGCTGGCATGGCTTGCGGCGCGGACATGACGGCGCCGCCGGCTTCAGTTCATGTAGGCGCCGCCGTTGACGTCGAGCACGGTGCCGCAGACATAGCTCGACGCGGGCGACAGGAGGAACGCGATCGGCCCCGCCATCTCCTGCGGCTCGGCGACGCGGCCCACGGGTATGGCGGCGGTGTCGAAGGGCTGGCCCTGGGTCATGGCCGAACGGGTGACGCCCGGAGCTATGGCGTTGACGAGCACGCCGGCGGGCGCGCCGCGCTTGGCCGCCCATTTGACGAAGGCGTTGAGGCCGCCCTTCGCCGCGACGTAGTGCGGACTGGCCCGCAGCCCGCCGACGCGGCCGGCAACCGACGTGACCACGACGATACGACCGGCACCCTGGGCGACCATCCTGGGCATCGCAGCGCGCACGACGTGGAACACGCCCGCCACGTTGACGTCGATGACCTGGAGGAAAGTCTCGTCCCACCCTTCCTCGTTCCAGTCGTCCCAGGGACAGTAGCCGGCATTGGCCACCACCGCGTCGAGCCGGTCGAGCGAGGCGACCAGCGCCTCGATCGCGTTCCGGTCGGTGACGTCGGCGGCATGCGCGCTCGCCTCGATGCCGTCCGCACCAAGAGCGTCGCGAAGCTGCGTCGGCGCGACCAGATCGCAAAGCACGAGCCGGGCTCCCAGACTGCCGCACAGCCGCGCCGTGGCCGACCCGATGGCGCCGCCGGCACCGGTGATCAGTATCGTGCGATCCTTGAGCTCGAACATGTCTTCCTCCCCATGGCGATGCCTCAGGCCGCGCCCGCCGGCTTGCCGGCCAGCCCGTGCATGATGAACTTCACGTAGGCGTCCGTGACCCAGTCGGGGATGTCGACGATGCGGTCGCCGTCGCGCGCATAGCGCAGCGCGAGATAGGAGCGCGCCGCGAGAAGAATGTAGACGACGACCTCCAGCTCGCGCTCCTCGTAGCCGGGAAAGCGACCGAGGTTCAAATCCCGCAGCATGGCGGCCATGTAGTTCGACACGACGAGCTCGAAATGCTGGCGGTGACCGTCCGGCGCCATCTGCTCCGCCTCGTTCAGCACGCGCAGGAAGGCGGGATTGTCGACGATGAAGTCGAAGAACGCGGAAAAGCCCTGGCGTTCGCGTTCCGCCACGTCCTCGATCCCGCGGGTACGCGCCTTGATGAAGTCGAGCATCTCGGTGCCGAGACGCGGCAGGAGCTGGTCGAAGAGGTCCTGCCGGTTCTCGAAATAGGAGTAGAAGGAGCCCTGGGCGACGCCCGCCTCCTCCGTGATGCGCGAGATCGATGCGCCCATGTAGCCATGCCGGCCGACAATTTCGGCCGCGGCATGGAGGAGCGCCTTGAACTTCGTCTCCGCCTTTTCCTCGCGGCTGGGCTTCCCGCCAGCGCCTCGTCGTCTCTTGGCGGCCATCCCGCGCTCCCCTCTCCTTCCGCCGTGGCTCAGCCGGCTGCCGCGACCAGGCGGCGACGCTCGCCCGATTCGCGTCCGCCGGGACAGAGCGCAAAGGCACCGACGACGAGATCGATTCCCCCACGCGGCAGAGCCTCGACGAATTCCTCGATGCGATCGTAGGCACGTTCGGGGACATCCTGCTCGGCACCGATCCGGCGAACCATGCGCGATACCGTCCGCCGGTCGTAGTTGAAGTCGTCCGTCGTCACGCGCTTGTCATTCGTCTCGACCGTGCCGTCTTCCAGTTCAGCCTCTATCACGCAGCAAAGCCGGGACACGCCTTCGTCCGGCACGAGGTCGATCCTTTCGACGAGCGCGTTGACGTCGGCGTCGTCGTAGGTGGTCATCGCCTGCATCGTCGGGTCACCCTTCATGAGCGTGAGCGCGATGCAGAACGGAATGCTCATCAGCGTGCCGCCGACGGTCGAGAACGGACCCTTGGAATCCATTCCGGCATAGCCGGTCTCATAGGGGTTCATGCGCACCCGGGCGCGCACGACCGCTCGACCTGCGAGCCGCTGCCTCAGTTCAAGCGCCGCGATCACGGGTGTCTGGTTGAAGGCGCAGACCGGGTAGGGCTTGAAGGTAACGCGGTGGATCGACCAGTCCCTGCCCAGTTTCGCCGAGAGTGCCTCCACGTCGCATTCCGCCCCGGCGAAAGCACGCGCGAAGCCCGCCTGCCCTTCGATGGCGCGCGGCGCGGTGACCGAGCCATGCGCGGCGAGCTCGGCCGCGACGAGACCGTTTCGCGCGGCCCAGCCGACCTGGTAGCGCCACTCGTCCGTGCCGTCGGCGAAGGTCTGCAACGTGCCGCCGGTGAAGGCGGCCGCGTTGCCGATGGCCGCCGCCGTGCGCTCCGCGGAGAGCCCCATCATGCGGGCCGCCGCAGCGGCGGCCGCAAGCGTGCCGTAGAGCGGCGAGGAACGGATGCCCTTCGGCGTGGTCGATCCCGAAAAGGCCTGTTCGAGCAGGCCGCCGACCTCGTAGCCGGCGACCAGTGCCGGTATCAACCGGTCCATGGGATAGTCGCGTGCCTCGATCATCGCGGTCAGGACCGGGATCAGGATCGCGCCAAGATGCGCGGCGCCGCAGGTGTCCTCCTGGCCGCGCCCGTGAAACAGCGCCGCATTGGCGAGCGCTGCCCCCGATATCGGCACCCTGGCGCCGTGAACGAAGATGGAGGCGCCGTCCGCGCGTTCCCCGTCGAGCGACAGCGCCGCCGCGCGGGCGACCGGGGCATAGGGCGTGTCGTGGCAGCCCAGACCGATGCCGTATCCGTTGAGCAGGCAGGTTCGCGCCTTCTCGACCACAGCATCGGGAAGGTCATCGGTCTCAAGCCCGGCGACGAAACGTCCGAGGTGGTCGGTCATGGTCGTCATCGCGTTTCCTCCTCTACCTGTCGGTCGTCATTTCGTCCCTCAGCACGCGCTTCAGCACCTTGCCGGACGGGTTGCGCGGCAGGACCTCGACGAAATGCACCTCCTTCGGCACCTTGAAGCGTGCGAGGCGTTCCCCGCAGGCCGCGATTACGGCCCCGGCATCGAGTCGCATGCCGGGCTTCAGGACCACGATCGCCGCAGGCCGTTCGCCCCACTTCTCGTCCGGCAGGCCGATCACGGCGCATTCGGCGACTTCGGGAAGCGCATAGATGACACGCTCGACCTCGCTGGAGGCGATGTTCTCGCCGCCGGAGATGATCATGTCCTTCTTGCGGTCGGTGATGGTCAGGAAGCCCTCGGCGTCGAGGAAGCCCACGTCGCCGGAGCGAAACCATTCGCCAAAGAAGCTCTTCGCCGTCTTTTCCGGGTCCTTCCAGTAGCCTTTCGTGATCTTGGGTCCGCTCAGGCAGATCTCGCCCTCGACGCCCGCAGGCAGCGTGTTGCCCTCTTCGTCGCGGATCTCGATCCGGACATGCGGCGTGGCGCGACCGGTGGTGCCGATCTTGTCGATCTCGCGGCCGGCCTCCATCAGCGTGTCGCCTGAACAGCTCTCGGTCAGCCCGTAGCCGTCGATGAAGCGTCCGCCGGTGAACAGGCCGGCGAAGTCGCGGATCCGGCCCTCGGGCGTCTTCTCGCCACCGGCAATGCACCATCTGAAGCTCGACAGATCGTACTTCTCCCGACCTTCCAGCGCGAGCATGCGGCCGACCATCATCGGGGCGAACCAGGCGCAGGTGATCTTCTCGCGCTCGATGGCCGCGAGCGCGGCCTCCTCGTCGAACTGCCTGTGAACGACGATCGAACCGCCGACCCACCACACAGCGAGACCCGGCAGGTCGAAGGCGCCGACATGGTAAAGCGGACCGACGGCCAACAGCCTGTCGCGGGAATTCAGTTCAAGAGCAATGACATGCTCCATGCACTTCCAGTAGAAGTTCTCGTAGGAATGGATCACGCCCTTCGGGCGATCGGTGGTGCCCGACGTGTACATGAGGCGGAACAGGTCCTGTGGTTGGCGCACAACCATCGCCGCCTCGGCCATGTCCGGATCGAACAGGCTGCGCATGTCGCGCTGCGCGTTCTCGCCGAGCAGCATCGTTGCGGGAAGCGCGGCCACGACCGGGGCGAATTCCTCGTCGGCGAGCACCAGCCCGGCGCCCGCATGGTCCGCGATATAGCCGGCCTCGTCGGCGGACAGGCGGAAGTTGATGGGCAGGAACACCGCGCCGAGATGGCTCGTCGCCAGGGCGATCTCCAGGAAGGCCGCGCTGTTCTTCATGAAGACGGCGACAATGTCGTCCTCGCCGATGCCTCTCGACTTCAGGATTCGCGCGGTCTTCTCCATGCGATCGAGCAGATCGGCGTAAGTGATTGACTGGCCGTCGTAAAGAAGCGCGATCCTGTCGGGAGTGCGAAGGGCGTGGAAGCGGATGACGGCACTCAGATTGACCATGTCAAGGCTCCCTCGCCATCGTCAGTAGGATCGCGCCATGCCGAGCTGGTGCTGGGCGATGTAGTTCAGGACCATCTCTTCCGACACGGGCGCGAAGCGGAACAGGCGGCAGTCCCGCCACAGGCGCTCGACGTGGAACTCCCGAGCATAGCCCATGCCGCCCATCGTCTGCATGGCGCGCTCGGTGGCGGACGAACAGGTCTGCGCGGCCACCAGCTTGGCCACGTTGGCCTCGGTGCCATAGGGCAGGCCGGCATCGAAGAGCGAAGCCGCGTGCCGGTTCATCAGCCGCGCGCACTCGTTTTCCGCATAGGACTGCGCCAGCGGGAACTGTAGACCCTGATAGGCGGCGATCGGCGTGTCGCCGAACACCTTGCGGTCGCGCGCATATTCGGTGGCGAGCCTGAGCGCGAGGTCGACCGTGCCGACCAGCCCTGCCGTCGTGACGATACGCTCTGTGTTGAGGACGTCGAGCAGCTGCCGCCAGCCGCCGTCGACGGTGCCCACCACGTCCCGCGCCTCGAGCCGCACGTCCTCGAAGAAGATGGACGAGGAGGGCAGCGTGTTGGTGCCCAGCTTGTCGATCCGCGAATGGCTCACGCCCTTGCGATCCGTCTCGATCAGGAAGAGCGTGATGCCGTCGGTGCGGCGCGCGGTGTCTTCGTACCTGACGGTCCGCGCGACAGCCAGCACGTAGTCGCTGGCCTCGACGTTGGTGATCCAGATCTTCTGGCCGTTGAGGCGGTATCCCTCGCCCTCGGGCCTCGCATGGGCGCGCATCTCCAGCGTGTTCGAGCCTGCATTCGGCTCGGTCAGCGCCATGCAGAACTGAAGATCGCCGCCGATCAGCCCGGGCAGGAGGTCCCGCTTCATCCAGTCCTGACCGTAGCGGCTTATGGCCACGCCGCCGAAGATCGGGTTGCACATGTAGAGCTGCGCCAGCGTAGAACCGGCACCGGAGGCGCACAGCGTCTCGATCACGAGCGCCATGTCGAACATGCCGCGCCCGGACCCGCCATACTCCTCGGGCAGGGCGACCCCGCAGAGCCCAGCCTCGCAGATCGCCTTCCAGATCTCGCCCGGGAAGGCCTTGTCGCGATCCTTGTCGCGCCAGTAGTCGAGCCCGAATCGCTCGCCGACGCGGCGCGCCGTCTCCACCATCATGACCTGTTCGTCGTCGAGCTTCAGTTGCATCGGATCCATTGCCTCAGTCGCGTCGCATCAGGCGCAGCGGGTTTTCCAGCGTCGCCTTGACGTGGTTGAGAAAGCCGAGGCCCTCCACGCCGGTGTGGACGCGATGGTCGCCCGAGAATACGAGCCCCATCTCGCGCTTCAGCACCGGCCTGCCATCCGCGCTGGGCCGGAACACCTCGCGGATCGATCCGACCCCGATGATGGCCGACTGGCCGGCATTGATGATGGGGGTCAGCCACGTCACGTCGTGCATGCCGGCATTGGAAACGGCGACGGCGGCTCCTTCCATGTCAGCGGCCGAAAGCCGTGCCGCCTTCGCCCGCGCGATCATGGAACGGGCGGCCGAGGCGACCGCGTCGAGGCTGGCCGTCGCGCAATCGCGGACGACGGGCACGTAGAGCCCCGTTTCCGTCTCTACCGCCATGGCCACGTCGCCGCCGTCGTAGGCGACGATCTCGCCATCGTCCCACACCCGGTTGATGCCCGGATGCGCGGCGAGCGCACGGCCTACCGCGGCGAGCACGAAATGATTGACCGTGAGGCGCGGCCGGCCGGCGTCGGAGTTCAGCTCGGCACGCATGGCGGCGAGACGCGACACCTCCACCTCGGTCGCCAGGTAGAAGTGCGGAACGCCATGCTTGACCTGCGAGAGCCGCCGCGCCATCGCCGACTGCGTCGGCGTCGGCTTCATTCGCCTCGAGCCACCCGGCGATTTCTTCGCGTCCGACACCGCAGGTGAAGACGGCATGGCCCGTTCGAGGTCGACGGCCTTGATGCGGCCGCGTGGTCCGCTGCCCGCTACCGAGGTCAGGTCGATGCCGCGCTCGCGCGCCAGCCGGCGGGCAAGCGGCGTGGCGACGATCCGCGCTTCGCCATTGACCACGGGAGCGTGCGGGGCGTGGGCGTGGTCGGGTTGGGCCGATGGCACCAGCGAAGCCTTCGTCGCTTCGGCCTCGCTGCGGCTCTGGGCTGAGGAGCCGCCCGTCGAGCCGGCGCCTGCCAGTCGGGCGACGGGGGTGCCGACCGGTACGGTCTCGCCCTCCTGAACCAGTCTCTCGGCCATGACGCCGTCGGCCTCTGCCTCGATGTCGGTCGCCGCCTTGTCGGACTCCACGACGAAGATGAGCTGGCCCTTCGCGAAGGCTTCGCCCGGCGCGACCTTCCATTCGAGGAGTACGCCCTCGGTCATCGTCAGGCCCAGCTTGGGCATCAGGAGGTCCGTCATGATATCTCCCACGTTTGCCCGACCGAAGCCTCTACCCCCTCTCCGTCTCGCCTGCTGCTCGACACCTCTCCCCCACTTCGTGAGGGGAGAGGATGCGCCTGCCGCGCGCTGGGCGCCCATCCTCTACCCCTGGCAGGGGGAGAGGTGTCACGCGCAGCGCGACGGAGAGGGGGTGATTGGATCATGGCATTCGGCCCTACCGTCCCTCGAACTTGGCCTTGCGCTTCTCGAGGAAGGCGCCGGTGCCCTCCTTGGAGTCCTTCGTGTCGAAGACGAGGCCTATCATCGCCTGCTCGTGGGCAAGTGCTGCCGGCAGCGGCATGTCGGCGCCGTGGATCATCGCCCGCTTCATCAGCTTGAGAACGAGCGGTGACTTCTCGGCGATGCGCCTGGCCATCGCCATGACCTCCTCCATGAGCCGGTCCTTGGGCACGACCTTGTTGACGAGGCCGAATTCCAGCGCCTGCTGCGCGGTCACGCGGTCGCCCGTGAACATCATCTCGCGCGCCTTGCAGGGCGGCACCTGACGGATCATGCGCTGCGTGCCGCCGGCACCGGGAAAGATGCCGAGCGTGATCTCGGGCAGACCGAGCTGCGCGGTCTCGACGGCGATGCGGATGTCGGTCGACAGCATTATCTCCGTGCCGCCACCCAGCGCCCAGCCATTGATGGCGCTGATGGTCGGCTTGTCGCAGATCTCGATCTTGCGAAAGACGCGGTGGATCAGCTCGCCGAACTCGACATAGTGGGCGAGCCCCTCGCGGGTCCTGAGGTCGGCGATGTTGCCGCCCGCCACGAAGGCGCGGTCTCCCGCGCCGGTGAAGACGATGACGTGGACGTCCGGGTCGGCGGCGAGGCCGTCGAACGCGGTTTCGAGCGCCTCGAGCGTCGCGGTATCGAGGGCGTTCAGCGTTTCGGGACGGTTTATCGTGAGAACCGCGACGTGGTCCTCCACGGTCGTGGTCACCGGCTTGTCGGACATGGGGTTGCCTCCTATTCGAGTGTCCTGCGCACGGCCGCGATCACGGCCGCTGCGTCGGGTATGTATTTCTCTTCGAGCGATCGGGCGAAGGGCACCGGCATGAACGGCGCGCCGACGCGGCCGACCGGCGCGTCGAGGTCGTCGAAGCCTTCCTCCGAGATGACAGCGGCGATCTCGGCACCGATCCCGAAGGCGCGGACGGCCTCGTGGACGACGACGGCGCGATGCGTCCTCGAGACGGAACCGAGCACGGCCGCCCTGTCCCAGGGCTGCAGCGAGCGCAGATCGACGATCTCGGCCGAGACGCCCTCCGCTTCGAGCATCTCGGCGGCCTTCAGGCAGGTGAAGAGAGAGGCGCCGTAGGTGACGAGCGTGACATGCGTGCCTTGTCTCGCGATCCGTGCCTCGCCGATCCGGGCGGGCTCGACCGTGTCGGGCAGGTCGCCGGCGAGGCCGTAGAGCGCCTTGTTCTCGACCACGATCACCGGATCGGGATCGTCGATGGCCGCGCGTGTCAGCGCATAGGCGTCCTCGATCGTCGCCGGGCAGACGACCTTCAGACCGGGCACATGGGCGAACCATGCCTCCAGGCATTGCGAGTGCTGGGGTCCGGCATTGAGCCCTCCGCCATGTGGGAGGCGAAACACCAGCGGGACGGATGCCTGACCGCCGAACATGAAGCGGACCTTGGCCGCCTGGTTGACGATGCCATCCATGGCCAGCGTGACGAAATCCATGAACATGATCTCGACCACGGGCTTCAGTCCGGTCAGCGCCGCGCCGACGGCGGCGCCTGACATGGCATATTCGGAGATCGGCGTGTCGCGCACGCGCTCGGGGCCGAAGCGCTCGAGAAGCCCGCGCGTCGCCTTGAAGGAACCGCCCGCCTCGGCGATGTCCTCGCCCATGACGATCACCGCCGGATCGGCCTCGAGCGCGTCGGCGAGCGCCTTGTTGATGGCGCGGACATAGCGGCTGTCGGCCATCAGGCGCGTCCTCCCGTGGTGTAGACGTCGGCAAAGGCGGCGGCGAAATCCGGCAATGCGTCATCACGCGCGGCGGCGACGGCCTCCTCCACGGCCTGATCGACCTCGGCGACCATCCGCTTCAGCCTCTCCTCGTCCAGACCGAGTTCCGCGAGCCGGGCGGCGGACCTGGCAATGGGATCGCGCGCGCCGAGCCCCCTCATCTCGTCGGCATCGCGGTATTTCTGGGGATCGCCCTCGAAATGGCCGCGCACCCGCGCCGTCATGCATTCCAGAATGAACGGGCCCGCGGAGCGCGCATGGGCGGAAGCCTCGTCGGCCGCGGCCGCGACGGCCTCCACGTCGTTTCCATCGACCTTGCGGTGGACGATGCCGAAGGTGGCGGCGAGACCTTCGAGCGAACCCTTGAACTGGCGCTCGGTCGGGGAGAATTCGGACCAGCCGTTATTCTCGCAGGCGAGCACCAGCGGCAGCTTCCAAAGGGCGGCCATGTTGAGGGATTCGTGCAGCGCGCCTTCCGCCATGGCGCCGTCGCCGAAGAATGCGACCGCAACTCCGCCGGTGCGACGCGTCTGGTGGGCAAGTGCGGAGCCGAGCGCCAGCGGCACGCTGGCGCCGACGATGCCGTTGGCGCCGAGGATCCCGAGGCTCATGTCGGCGACGTGCATCGAGCCAGAACGACCCGCGCATTTGCCGCCCTGCCGGCCCATCAGTTCCTTGAAGAAATCTCCCAGATCCATCCCGCGCGCGATCACGTGGCCGTGGCCGCGATGGGTGGTCGCCAGCGTATCCTGCGCGATGAGCGCGGAGCACACGCCTGCCGCCACCGCTTCCTGTCCGAAGGACAGATGGATGAAGCCCGGTATCTCGCCGTCGGCGAAGAGCTTCGCAAGCGCGGATTCGGATGCGCGAACGCGCAGCATGGTGTCATGCAGCGCGGTCAGTCGACCGATATCCGCATTGGTGCGCGGTAGATCCGCCTTGCCGGGCATCAGGCCCTCCCCTGGCTCGGCGAGGGCAACCCGCCATAGGTGTTCCATGTCGATCCCGCGAGCCAGCCGCAATCCACCGGCAGGTCGATGCCGGTGATGGCGGACGCGGCGGGAGAAAGCAGGAAGGCCACGGCCTCGCCGATCTCGTCGGGCCGGACGAGGCGGTTGAGCGTGGCGTTGCCGGCGAGCAGCGACACGTCGCGGCGCCCGGCGTCGATCTCGGCCTGCAGTGCCGGCGTGGCCGTGTAACCCGGCGAGACCGAATTGACGCGGATGCCGTCGCGACCCCAGGCAGCAGCCAGGCAGGCCGTCATCGATATGACGGCGGCCTTGGCCGGCGTGTAGGAATGAAGCGGCATGGAGCGCGATCCGGCAACCGAGGCGATGTTGACGATCGCGCCGCCGTCACCGCGCGCGGCCATGCGCCTTCCGAAGGCGAGACATGCGACATAGGTGCCGCGCTGGTCGATGTGGACGACGCGATCCCAGGTCTCCATGGAAAGGTCCTCGGGCCTGAGCGGCTTCTGGATCACGCCCGCGCTGTTGACCAGGGCGCGCACCGGACCGTGAAGCTCCTCGGCGCGGGTCGCGGCGACCTCCACAGCCTGCTCGTCGCCCACGTCGATCGCGAGGAATTCGCCGCCGACCTGATGCGCGACCGCCCTGCCCGGGTCTTCCGCGATGTCGGCCACGACGACGGACCAGCCCTGGCGCGCAAGTACAGCGCTGCACGCCGCTCCGATGCCGCTTGCCCCACCGGTCACGACGACGACCCGCCTCTCCGGCTCGCTCATCGATGCTCCTCCCTGCCCGACCTAACGGCCCTGCACCGGGCCTGCGCAATCTGGTCGCCCGACACGGCCGGCTGCCCGGCCAGCGCCGGACCTGCGGCGCCACGATCCCGCCGAAGCGAAGATCGAATATTGAACCATGATTCAATAATCGGCATCGGCCAGCGTCGTGTCAAGGCGTTTGGCCGAGAGCCACAGGCGGCCGGAACCTGCCTACCTCAGCCCGCCATACGCATCCCAGGTGACGCCGGCAAGAAAGCCCGCATCGACCGGTATATTGATACCTGTGATCGCGGCTGCGTCCGGCGAAAGGAGAAAGCAAACGGCCGCGGCGACCTCGCGTGGCTCAACGAGGCGCTGGAGTGCCGCGTGGCGTACGAGGCGATCCTGCGGCATGGCGCCGGACGCGATGCCCGCCTTCAGCGCCGGTGTCGCGGTAAAGCCCGGCGAGACGGCGTTGACGCGTACGCCGCGCGGTCCCCATTCGGCAGCGAGCGACTGGGTGAGGCTGATGACGGCAGCCTTCGCCGGCCCGTATCCGTGGATCGGCCCCGATGTCATTCCCGCGACCGATGCGATGTTGACGATCGCGCCCGCGCCGCGCGTCGCCATGCGCGAACCGACCGACCGGCAGGCGAGATAGGTGCCCCTGAGGTCGACCGCCTGCTCGCGGTCCCAGTCGCGCATCCTTAGTCGTTCCGGCGGGTGCATCTTGCCCAGGATGCCGGCCGCGTTGACGAGGCCCGCAAGCGGACCCACCTCGCGCTCGACCGCGTCGACGCAGGCTTCCACCGCCTGCTCGTCCGACACGTCGACAGCCGCGGTCCAGGAGATCGCGCCATCGGGGACCGGCCCGCTCTCGGCGATGTCGACGACCACCGGCGTGGCGCCGCGCTCGGCGAGGCAGGCGACGATCGCGGCGCCGATGCCGCTGCGACCGCCGGTAACAAGAACGAGGTCCGTGGCCATGACGCCGTCAGCCCGCCGGTCGCAGCGCGCGGTCGGAAACGGCAGGCGCCCAGTTGGCGACGCCCCCCTTGTCGTTGCGCGCGCGCTGCTTCCTGTACTCGAGGCGCGCGAGCTGGTCGCGGTGAACCTCGTCCGGCCCGTCGGCGAGGCGCAGCAGGCGCGCCGTCGCATAGGCGGAGGCCAACCCGAAATCGTTGGAAGTGCCGCCGCCGCCGAAGGCCTGGATCGCCCAGTCGATCACCTGGCAGGCCATGTTCGGTACCGCGATCTTTATCATCGCGATCTCGGCCTTGGCCTCCTTGTTGCCGACCGTATCCATCATGTGGGCGGCGCGCAGGGTGAGGAGCCGCGACTGCTCGATCATGATGCGGGCCTCGGCGACGCGCTCGCGGGTGACGGACTGCTCCGACACGGGCTTGCCGAAGGCGATGCGCTGCTCGGTCCTCAGGCACATCCTGGAAAGCGCGCGCTCGACCAGCCCGATCAGGCGCATGCAGTGATGGATGCGACCGGGTCCGAGCCGGCCTTGCGCGATCTCGAAGCCCCTGCCCTCGCCGAGGAGCATGTTGGATGCGGGCACGCGCACGTTCTCGAAGACGACTTCCGAAGCGCGGTCGGGAACGCCGTAGTAGCCGAAGATCGGCAGCGAGCGCAGGACGGTCACGCCCGGCGTATCCTTGGGCACCAGGATCATGGATTGCTGGCGATAGGGATCGGCCGACGGATCGGTCTTGCCCATGAAGATGATGATCTTGCAACGCGGGTCGGTGGCGCCGGTCGTGTACCATTTGCGGCCGTTGATGACGTAGTCGTCGCCATCGCGCACGATGGCGCTCTCGATGTTGCGCGCATCGGACGAGGCGACGTCGGGCTCCGTCATGGCAAAGGCGGAGCGGATCTCACCGGCGAGCAACGGCTTCAGCCACTTCTCCTGATGGTCCTTCGTGCCGTAACGCGTCAGCACCTCCATGTTGCCGGTGTCGGGCGCATTGCAGTTGAAGACCTCGGGAGCCAGGTGCGAGCGACCCATGATCTCGCACAGCGGTGCGTATTCGAGATTGGTGAGCCCGGCGCCATGGTCCGATTCCGGGAGGAACAGGTTCCAGAGTCCGGCGGCTTGCGCTTTCGGCTTCAGTTCCTCGATCACGGGCTGCACGCCCCATGGTCCCAGTTCCTCGCTTTCGCGATGGAAGCGCGCCTCGTTGGGGTAGATGTGCTCCTCCATGAAGGCGAGGAGGCGTTCCTCGAGCGCCCGTACGCGCTCGCTCTTTTCCGGGATCATGGACTTCCCTTTCCAGCTTTCCGATTTTGGCCGGACACTAACGCGCGGTTCTGCGACTGACAATATCGTCAGACGATTTTGATTGACAATAGTATGCCGCCGGTCAGAATCCGCGCGTTCACCCCCGTGCCAGGAGGCCCGATGACCGGCCAAGACACAGAGACAGGCACAGAGACCAGCGCGCCCCAGCGGGTGGTCCGCGAGATCGTGCGTGGGCTCTACGAGGGCAACTACGTGCCCGGCCAGCGGCTCGCCGAACCCGAGCTGATGGAAGAGTTCGGCGTGAGCCGCAGCACGGCGCGCGAGAGCATAAGGCGCATGGAGGCGGAAGGCATCGTCGACGTCCTGCCGCATCGCGGCGCGGTCATCCGGCGCCTCACCCTCAAGCAGGCGATCGACGCGCTCCTGGTCATGGAAGCATGCGTGGGCCTGGCCGCCAGGCTTGCCGCGGAACGTATCGCCGAGGGCGGCAACCGCGCCCGGTTCCTCGCCGCCTGGGCCGATCTGGAAGGCTTTCGCGACGCAACCGAGGGCTTCGAACTGGTCAAGGCCCGGAACCGCTTCTACCGGGCGATCACCGAGGCCTCGGACAATCGGGAGCTCCAGCGCATCCTGCCGACGATCCACGTGCACCTGGTGCGGCGCAACTACTCGATGGGGCAGGCAGCCCGCTTCGAGGATTATGCGCGCATGGCCGAGACGATACTCGCCGGGGAGCCCGACGCCGCGGAACGCGCCGCGCGCGAGCATATCGCGCGCACCGCCGAGGTCGTGCGCCGAAGCGCGGACGGCTGAGGGTCAGTCGCCCCGGAAGCGGGGCTCACGCTTCTCGTTGAACGAGGCGAGGCCTTCGCGCGCATCGCCGGTGAGCGTCATCAGGCCGAGTTGTCCTTCTGCGAAGGCGATCGCCTGCTCGAACGTCATGCCGTCGAGCGCGGCGAGCGCATATTTGCCCCTGCGCAGCGCCGAAGGCGAGCGCTGCGCGATCGCGTTCACCATTTCCTCCACCCGCGCGCGGAGCTGGCCTGCCTCCACGACGTGGTTCACGAGCCCGGCCTCGCGCGCGACGTGCGCGTCGAAGGGCTCGCCCGTCAGCGCCCATTCGCGCACGACGCGCGGCGGAACCAGACGGGCAAGCAGGCTCATCACCTGCATGGGGAAAAGGCCGAGCTTCACCTCGGGCAGCCCGAAACGCGCCGTATCGACCGCGACCGCCATGTCGGCAAGCGCGAGGAGCCCCATGCCGCCCGCCATGCAGTGGCCGTTGACGGCGGCGACGATGGGGAGCGGGCAATCGCGGGAGAGGCGCAAAAGGTCGCCATAGGCGGTTCTCGGCCGCGAGAAGTCGAAATCGAAGCCGCCACCCGGCGCAAGATCGCCTCCCGCGCAAAAGGCCTTGTCGCCGGCACCAGTCAGGACGATCGCACGTAGATCGGGGTCGGACGCGGCGGCGCTCAGCCCTTCCGAGACGCCCGCGATCAGGTCCTCGTTGATCGCGTTGCGCCGCTCGGGCCGGTTGAGCGTGATCCAGAGCGCGGGTCCGCGCCGCTCCGTCAGGACGGTGTCGTTCACGGCGCGACCACCTCCACGACCACGCGATGGGCGTCGACCTGCTCGCCCTCCGCGACATGGACCGCTTCCACGGTGCCGTCGATGGCGGCGAGATGCGCATGCTCCATCTTCATCGCTTCGAGCACGAGGACGCGCTGGCCGCGCGTCACCCTGTCGCCGACCGCGACGTCGATCAGCGCGACGCGACCGTTCATCGACGCTCGCACGCGCCCGTCGGAGGCGGCCTCGGCACGCATGACCGGCTCGAAGCTCGCATCCTCGAAATCCCAGCTCCGCCCGTCGACATGGCACCACAGGCTGTGGCCCGCACGCACGAGCCGCGCGCCGCGGATGCGACCCGCGGCCTCGAACGCGACCCGGTCCCCGTCGATGCGCGTCACCCGGCATTCGGTGACGTCGCCGCCGCGCTCCACGCGGCATCGGCCGCGAGGGCCGGCGACGACGCGCAGGTCGTGGACGCGATCGTCTCGCCGCAGCCGCACAGGCGCGGGAAACGCGTGGGTGACGCCGATATCGGGGCCGGCGCGCAGCATGGCGGACAGCTCAGCGGCGACGGCGGCTTCCTCCTTCGGACGATCCGCCAGCAGTTCGGCGCGATGGTGCTCGATGAAGCCCGTCGTGGCCTCGCCAGCAACAAAGGTGGGATGGGCGAGGCAGTCCAGAAGGAACCCCTGGTTGGTCCGCACACCCAGCGCCATCGTCTCCTCGAGGCCGCGGATCAGCCGTTGCCGCGCGGCGTCACGGTCGGGCCCGTGCGCGATGAGCTTGGCGATCATGGAATCGTAGAAGGGAGGCACCTCGGCGCCTGAATGCAGCGCGTGCTCGACACGCAGGTGACCGGCGGGTTCCCATAGAGCGATCCGGCCGCTCTGGGGCAGGAAGTCGTGCGCGGGGTCCTCGGCGCAGAGCCGCACCTCGATCGCGTGGCCGTCGAACCGCACCTCGTCCTGCACGAATGGCAGCGGGCGGCCGGCGGCAATGTCGAGCTGGAGCGCGACGAGGTCGAGGCCGGTGATCGCCTCCGTGACGGGATGCTCTACCTGGAGCCGCGTGTTCATCTCCATGAAGTAGAAGCTGCCATCCGCCGAGAGCAGGAATTCGAGCGTGCCCGCGCCCTCATATCCGATGGCCCGCACCGCCTTCAGCGCGGCCTCTCCCATCCGCGCGCGCAGTTCCTCGGAGACGGCGGGCGACGGCGCCTCCTCGATCAGCTTCTGGTGACGGCGCTGGACCGAGCAGTCGCGCTCGCCGAGATGGACGGCATTGCCGTGGCGGTCCGCGAGCACCTGGATCTCGATGTGGCGCGGGTCGACGATGGCGCGCTCGAGAAGCACGGCGTCGTCTCCGAAGGCCGCCTTCGCCTCGGACCGGGCAGAGGCAAGCGCGGCGCCAAAATCGTCGGGGTGCCTCACGAGCCGCATGCCGCGCCCGCCGCCGCCCGCGACGGCCTTGATCATGACGGGATAGCCGATCTCCGCGGCGTGCCGCTCGAGCAATTCGGGATCCCGGTCCGTGCCGCGGTATCCCGGCACGCAGGGAACCCCTGCCTCCTCCATCAGCGCCTTGGCGCCGGCCTTGTTGCCCATGGCGCGAATGGCCGCCGCGGAAGGGCCGACGAACACGAGCCCGGCCTGCGCGCAGGCATCGGCCAGTTCCGCGTTCTCGGCAAGGAAACCGTATCCCGGATGGACCGCGTCGGCGCCGCTCGTCCGGGCGGCTTCGATGATCCGGTCGATGCGCAGATAGCTGTCGCGCGGCGCGGGCGGGCCGATCAGCACGGCCTCGTCGGCAATGGCGACGTGCGGGGACGATGCGTCGGATTCGGAATGGACGGCCACGGTTGCGAGCCCGGCGGCCCGCGCGCTTCTCATGATGCGCACCGCGATCTCGCCCCGGTTGGCGACCAGCAGCCGGGAGAACGGCGTCGCCTTCGCGCCCACGGTCACGGCCTGGCCACCGCGAACTGGATCGGGCGAGGCCGCCGCCGCTCGGCCTCGCGACTGATCGCCATCACCGTCGCCAGCACCTCGCGCGTGTCGCGCGGGTCGATGATGCCGTCGTCGAGAAGCCGGGCCGATGTATAGAGCGCATCCATCTGCGCGTTGAAATTGCTGGTGATGGCGCCCGTCAGCTTCTCCATGGCGGCCTCGTCGACCGGCTCGCCGGTCTGGGCGGCGCGGCCCTCCTGCACGATGCGCATCGTGCCGGCGGCCTGCTCGGCGCCCATGACGGCGGTGCGCGCGTTGGGCCAGGAAAAGCAGAAGCGCGGCGCGAAGCCGCGCCCGCACATGCCGTAGTTGCCCGCCCCGAAGGACGCGCCGCAATAGACGGTGAACTGAGGCACGGTGGCATTTGTGACGGCCTGGATCATCTTGGAGCCGTGCTTGATCATGCCGCCTTCCTCGTAGCGGCGGCCGACGAGGAAGCCGGTGGTGTTGTTGAGGTAGAGGATCGGCGTGCCGGCCTGGCAGCAGAGCTGGATGAAATGCGTCGCCTTGGTGGCGCCGGCCGGATCGATCGGGCCGTTGTTGGTGATGATGCCGATCGGCCAGCCGTGGATGGCGCCCGTGCCGCATAGCGTGGCGCTGCCGTAACGCGCCTTGAACTCGGCGAAGTCGGAGCCGTCTACGATGCGGCCGATCACCTCCCGCATGTCGACCGGCGTGCGATAGTCCGGCGGCATGACGCCCAGCATCTCTTCCGGGTCGAGCGCCGGCTCGGCGAAGTCGCGGGGTGCGTCGGCGGCCAGATCCCAGTCGATCTTGGCCAGTATGTCACGCGCGATACCGATGGCGTGCCGGTCGTCCTCTGCCAGATAGTCGCCCAGCCCGGAAACGCCCGTGTGCATCTCGGCCCCGCCGAGTTCCTCCTCGCTTGCGATCTCGCCCGTGGCGGCCTTGAGCAGCGGCGGTCCGGCCAGGAAGGCGCGCGTGCGACCGCGCACCATGACGATGTAGTCCGAAAGCCCGGTCTGGTACGCGCCGCCGGCGGTCGAACTGCCATGGGTGACGGTGATCACCGGAAGGCCAGCCGCCGAGAGCCGCGCGAGGTTGCGGAACAGGCTGCCGCCGCGAATGAAGTCCTCCACCCGATACGCCAGCAGGTTGGCACCGGCGCTCTCCACGAGCTGCACGAAGGGCAGCCGGTTCTCCAGCGCGATTTCCTGAAGCCTCAGATGCTTGTCGAGCCCCATCGGCTGGAGCGCGCCCGCCGCGATCCCGCTGTCCGAGGCGCACACCATGACGCGACGGCCCGAAACGAACCCGATGCCGGCTATGATGCCGCCGCCGGGGATCGACCTGTCGGCCTCCGCCCGATCCATGCGGTAGCCGGCCATGGCCGCGATCTCCAGAAAGGGACGGCCCGGGTCGAGGAGAAGCGCAACCCGCTCGCGCGGAAGGAGCTGGCCGCGCTTCTCGAAGCGCGCGCGCGCCGAAGCGGATGCCTCGTGGGCCCTCGCCTGAACGGACCTCACCTGATCGACGAGCGCGACCATCGCCTCGCGGTTCGCCGCATATCCGGCACTGCGCGGGGAAACCGCGGATTCCAGACGCGCCATGCTTTGCCTCCTCCCAGACGGTCCGGACCATAGCATTGCCGACGGCGGTCGGTACAAGCCTGAACGGATTACCGAGAGGAAGGTTATTCGTGTCGTGCCGTGCCCTGCACCAGCGACCCCACCCGGCCGCTTCGCGGCCACGAGGTGGTCGCCCCTTCTCCCCTTGTGGGAGAAGGTGCCTGAACGAAGTGAAGGCGGATGAGGGGTGTTGGCCCGGGCGCGGACTGCCTGGCGGCGGTGGGTGTCTGTCCTTGCATCGTCGTGATCCTTCCAGCACCCCTCATCCGACCTCCCCCGGATCAGGTCCGGGGTCGGCCACCTTCTCCCACAAGGGGAGAAGGGGACGCGCCTCATCCTCGCCACGCCCGCTTTCGCGTCTGGCTTCTGTGGTTCGAGGCTCGCCTTCGTCTCGCACCTCACCATGAGGGCGGGAAGGCGGGAAAGACGGCGGCCGCGAGATCGCTCATCTTTGGTAGTAGCGTGCAACCTCGC
>VFQR01000648.1_pt1 | contig 40618 bp, 38 predicted proteins | sample 3512321 | NCBI WGS metagenome assembly VFQR01 (sample SAMN10412374, study PRJNA504923) | tailings metagenome | isolation source: Relicate 3 Philex TSF1 revegetated site | place: Philippines: Tuba, Benguet | collected 2017-08-29 | reverse complement strand
CGTTAATATACTCCATCATCCCATACTGTATTGCACTCAAGCAGGAACCGCTATATCTCTCTTTTTGACCCTGATTACCACCCTTGGTAGTTGGGGTTTTGTTAATTTACTAGATGAGATATCCACTTAAAAGTAGAGTATTAAGCTTCTTGATTGTGTCTAAGTCTTCTTTTTAACTAAGTCGGCTGTAGAACTGGCGATTGTTTGATTGATTCGGTCTAAAGCAGTTTTTAGTCCAGCCGCAAATTCATAGCGAGTCAGGGCGCGATCGCCTTTGAATGTCCCATCTATATAACCTTATTGGGTTATGCACAGAAAATTAACAAATTTTTGCTTGCTAGCACCCCACAGGATTTTCACATCCAGATTACACACGAGGAAGGAGAAGAGAGGCAAAAAGTGGGATGCTCTCTTGAGAAGAAAGAATTTGAATTAGCCTAATTTGTGGTTATTAGCAAACTACTAAAACTTTATCGAAATTTAGTAGTTTGCTGTTCATATTGGATATTTGCATAAAGAAATAAAAAAAACAAGCCTCTTAGGATATATTTTTCAAAAAAATATTAGCAAACTTGTGTTAAGTAGTACTTGCATTTTTCTTGCAAGTGTGAAAAACTCTGTTCAATACGCAAACTACGGTAACACAATCAAGTTATAGTATTTTAAAAGGAATAAACTACAGCATTTCATTTATCGGCTGACTATTTAGCCAGAGCTACAAAAAATATTGATAGAGGAAAGATTAATCGTGTACCTGATGCAAGTAGTAGTGAAACGCCCTATCAATGTTCTAAGTGGTTCAAACAAACTTGGTAAGAACCTCGGTATTCTCATCCTTTATAGATTTGTTCTGTCAACACAGACTAGGGAAATATTCAGAATAATTTTCCCAATGCCTAATCCCCAGTACCTGAATAGAGATTGATTCACCAAAAAATCAACTTATGACCCAACTGAAAACACTTCCTACTTACGACCCAACATTATTTGAGGGTGCTGCTGAACTTTACGCTCAATACAGAACTAAATACCCACCTGCTGTATTCGACAAACTAACCGAAATTTTTCATCTTAATGGTCAGGGACGACTGCTTGATTTGGGTACTGGGCCAGGTTTAATTGCCATTCCCCTCAGCACCAAATTTCAGGAAGTAGTTGCGATCGATCCTGATCCGGAAATGCTCAAAGAAGCCCAACGCCAAGCAGCAACTGTAGGAGCAAATAATATTACTTGGCTAGAGCAAGGCGCAGAACTGATTAACCCTAGTTTAGGGGTATTTAAACTAGCTACAATTGGCAGAGCCTTTCACTGGATGGAACGGGAACTCGTACTAGAACGCCTTTATGAATTGCTGGCAGATGATGGTGCTGTAGCACTGCTCAATACAGGTGATAATCCTTGGGTAAGTTCTTTACCTTGGAAACAGGCTGCCATAGAAGTAGTGAAAAAATGGTTAGGTGAGGAGCGACGAACTGGACAACGAGGACAAGGCATTCGTAAATCAGTTGATCCTCCCCACGAAGTTGTAATTGCCAATTCAAAATTTGCCCGCCAAGAAGTCTATGAAGTGCCATTTGAAAAATCTTGGACAGTCTCCAGCTATCTTGGCTACTTATACACCACAGCCTTTTCTTTGAAAATTTTCTATGGCGATAAAGCCGAAGAATTTGAAGCAGATATCAAAGAAGCATTACTAGCAGTTGAGCCTTCTGGTCATTTTACAGAAGAACTCACAGCAACAATCCAAGTCGTTTGGAAGCATTAATTTGGATGCTATTTAGCTATACACAAAAAAGCAAATGAGTAAAACACGCAAGTTTCGTTTAGGTGCATTCATTCAAGCCACTGGACATCATGTTTCTGCATGGCGACATCCAGATGTACAAATAGACGCTGGATTCAATTTCGAGCATTACAAGGAAATTACCCAGACTGCCCAACGCGGCTTGTTCGATGCAGTTTTTCTGGCGGACAGTCCAGGAGTTTGGGGTGGCGATCCTCAAACGCAAAAACGCAATGGTAAACTTGTCCATTTCGAGCCAGTCACACTCTTTTCGGCGTTGTCCTCTGTAACTCAAAATATTGGCTTCATTTCTACCGCCTCGACTACTTATGAAGAACCTTACACCCTGGCACGGAAGTTTGCCTCGCTAGATCACTTAAGTAAAGGCCGGGCGGGGTGGAATGTAGTCACCACGGGTAACGAGAATGCCGCACGTAATTTCGGCCTTGAGCATCACCCGGAACATAGCCAACGTTATGAACGTGCCCAAGAGTTTGTAGAAGTGGTGAAAGGGTTGTGGGATAGCTGGGAAGACGATGCTTTTATCCGTGATAGAGAATCTGGCATCTATTTCGACCCGAATAAACTACATATACTCAACCACAAAGGCAAACATTTTTCTGTCAAAGGCCCTTTGAACGTTGGTCGTCCACCTCAAGGTTATCCGGTGATTGTGCAGGCTGGAGCATCGGAAGCTGGACGGGATTTAGCTGCGCGTACTGCTGAGGTAATCTTCACCGCCAATCAAACCCTAGCCGATGCCCAGGAATTTTATGCTGATGTCAAAGGTCGGTTGGCGAAATATGGACGCTCTCCAGACGATCTGAAAATCATGCCTGGGGCTTTCCCAATCATTGGTCGAACTGAAGAAGAAGCCCAAGAGAAATACGAATTTCTGCAATCGTTGATTCATCCTGATGTAGCTTGGGGTATTTTAAAGAACTATTACAAAGGTGTGGATCTGTCGAAATACTCTTTAGATGATGTAGCTCCTGAACTACCAAGCGACACCAACAATAATAAAAGCCGTCTGAAATTAGTCAGGGATTTAGCTACTCGCGGGACTCTCACACTACGTCAGTTGTATTTGTCTCTGGCTACTGCACGAGGTCATCGCACCATTCTTGGTACTCCTGAAAGTATTGCTGACCAACTAGAGGAATGGTTTAACAACGGTGCAGCAGATGGTTTTAATATCATGCCGCCCATCTTGCCTACAGGGTTGGATGACTTCGTTAACTTGGTTGTTCCCATCCTCCAGAAACGCGGACTGTTCCGTACTGAATATGAAGGTAGTACATTGCGGGAAAACTTGGGGCTACGTCGTCCGAGTAATCAATTTGCTGTTAAACAAGCGAATGAGAGATTGGTTTTGGCGTAAATAAATAGGATTCGTTCGTAGTAAGAACTTTAGTTCTCTCTTGCAAACACTAGGTGAACTCAGGACTAAAGTCCTTACTACAAGCAAAAAGAGTAGTGAGTTTCGAGTGCTGTAGATGCTCTTGTGGTGAGTCAGTGCGCGATAAATATCAACCAACTCTCGTCTATTTTGTTGTACTCAGCACTCATAACTCATTTCTCAGCACTACTTTTGTCATTTATTCAAGGAAAAAAACATGACTGAATATAGCAGATTGAAAACTTCCCGTTCCGTGGCAATCAAAGCAAACCTTGATTATCCGATAATTGATACTGATGTTCATACCAATGATTTCACCCCGGCGCTTGAGGATTACATTGCTAAATACGGTGGCTCAAAACTTGTAGATGAATTACGCAAGGCGGAAGCTTCTCGTCTCAATTCCAAGAGCAATGGTAAAGACTGGTATCAACAAACTCCAGAAGAACGCCAGTACAACCGCACAATTCGATCGCCTTGGTGGGCGAGAGTCACTCGCAATACTTTGGATCTCGCTACTTATACTCTTCCTGAACTCTTTTATGAGCGTCAGGCGGAGCAGGGGTCAGATTATTCGGTACTGTTTCCCAATAATGTTTTGGCACCGGCGGGAGCGAGTAAAGAGAACCGTCAAGCACTGCAACGGGCGGTCAATCACTATCATGCTGACTTGTACCGAAAATATAGCGATCGCTTGACACCCGTAGCTGGTATCCCGATGGGTAATCCTCAAGAAGCCGTTGAGGAGCTAGAATTTGCAGTAAAAACACTAGGTTTAAAAGTAGCTAATATCCCTGGTGGTGTAAAACGGCCAATTAAGGCGATCGCTGATAAATATCCAGCAGATCAATACCCTGAAATCGCCAAGTATGCTTCTTACATTGACTTTTACGGATTGGATAGTGAATACGACTACGATCCATTCTGGGCAAAAGCAGTTGAATTAGGTGTACCCATTACTACCCATTACGGCAGTCAAGGTTGGACGGGACGCTCCTCCATTAGTAACTACATGAACAACCACATCGGTCATTTCGCCGATGGCTCACAAGCATTCGCCAAGGCGTTGTTCTTTGGTGGTGTTACCAAACGTTTTCCTCAGTTGCGCGTAGCTATGCTCGAAGGTGGTGCAGATTGGGGCGCTCACGTCTACATTCATTTAGTAGATCGATTCTCCAAGCGCAGTCTGAAAGGACTACAAAACTACAACCCAGATAACGCCAATTCTGATGAGTTGTTCCTGTTGTTTGAGCGTTTTGGTAGCGAGTTCCTGCAAGAACATCCTCTGAGTAAAGAGGAACTGAAAAAGAGTGTCTTGGGTTCTTCTTTCAACCGTCATAGTCGCTCACCAGTTGGTAGTGAATTGGAAGACTTTGCCGCAGCTGGAATTGAAACCATTGAAGACATCCGCGATCGCTGGGTAAATAGTTTCTTCTTTGGTTCCGAGTCTGACGATCGCACCATCGGTGCAGCATTCAACGACAAAGCCAATCCCTTGGGTGTGAAAATCAACGCCATTTATTCCTCAGATGTTGGTCACTGGGATGTACCAGATTTGACCGACCCACTAGCGGAAAGCTGGGATTTGGTACAAGAAGGTGTGATTTCTGAAGCAGACTTTAAGGCTTATGTATTCAATAATCCTTACAAGTTTTATACCCAAGCCAATCCTGACTTCTTCAAGGGTACGGCGGTTGAATCCAAAGTCAGTGAAATTGCATCTCCGCAAGTAGATAAGAAGCTTGTAGTGGCATAAATCACGAAAGAAGTCTGAGGGAACTTTACCAGTCACCGGGATTAGATAATTTCTAGTCCCCAATTCCGAAATCAAACACACACTTGAGGAATTACAACTATGGCTATCGAACACCGTTCCGCTTCACTGCCTTATCTTTTCTCGCCCGTCTCTGATGATGCTAAAAAACCCGCACCTCTTGTGTTGTTTTTGCATGGGGCACGCGATCGCGGTACAGATATAAATGTGCTGCTCAAATGGGGTTTCCCTCGTTTTGTGGATGAGTCAAGCTCGTTACCTTATGTCTTTGTAGCTCCCCAACTTCCTGAAGGACAAACCTGGGTAGATCGAGAATCTGACGTAATTGCTTTGTTGGATAATCTCATTACCTCCCAACCCATAGATCCGTCCCGTGTGATTTTATCTGGATTCAGTTTAGGTACGGCTGGGGCATGGCATATCGCTGTTTCTCATCCTAGTCGCTTCGCTGGTCTGGTAGCGGTGTCTGGTCGTGTACCCAAAACATTAGAACCAAGCCAACTAGCCGCACTCAAAGAAATTCCCATTCAAATATTCCAAGGTGGAAAGGACGAAAAACTGCCGATTGAAGATACACAGCAGATTGTCGATACCTTACGCGGACTGGGGGGAACAGTAGATTTTACTGTACTGCCGGAAGGCGATCATTTTATTGCTGATGAAGTTTACAGAGACTCGAAATTGCAAGAATGGCTGATTTCACAGAGCCGTCGCAATATACCCCTAGTTGTCTGACACCTTATGTCTTACGCATAATCTGATCACTGGAATCAATTCTTCACTAAATTGAAGGATACTAGCACTGATTTAGATTGGGAAAACCAACGGACGAATGTCAGACTCTCACAAAGAAATCAGAATTTGTTTTATTGGTGAATCATTTGTCAATGGCACAGGCGATCCAGAGTTTCTGGGTTGGACAGGTAGAGTGTGCCGCAATGCTGAGTCAAAAGGATATGCAATCACCCACTATAATTTGGGAGTGCGGGCTGAGACAAGTCGGTATCTCAAACAACGTTGGCGCTCGGAAGTATCCTATCGTCTCCCTCCAGAACACGATGGTCGAGTAGTGTTTTCCTTTGGGGTAAACGATTCAGGATGGGCGGGTAAACAGCAAGGAATCGAACTTTCAGAGTCGATCGCAAATGCTCGCAGCATCCTGACTCAAGCAAAGCAACTCTATCCTATCTTGATGGTTAGTCCGCCGCCGTGTGGTGATGTCGAGCAAGAAAAAAGAAATCAAATTATCGCAAATCTGTCACAGGAATTTGCATTAGTTTGTAATGAACTAGATGTTCCGTATCTCGATGTGTTTTCCAGTTTGCTGAAGTCACCGACCTGGCTAACAGAAGCAAAAGCCAATGACGGCGCTCACCCAAAAGCAGATGGTTATGCAGAATTTGCAGTGATCGTACAAAACTGGGAAGGTTGGTTAAATTGGTTCACGCCTTAGTAACCATGTCGTATACACATTTTATTTAGAAATTCCAACACTTTCTCAATCAACTACTTTCAATCACCAACGACCAAGATCACCATGACATTACCAACAACTAAACTCGGTAAAACCGGATTGACTGTCTCGCGCCTTGTTCTCGGTACAATGACTTTCGGATTGCAGACAGATGAAGAAACTTCCAGACAAATCCTTGACACCGCCGCCGATGCTGGCATTAACTTTCTCGATACAGCTGATGTGTATCCACTTGGGGGTGGGCTAACTACGGCTGGAAGTACCGAAGAAATTATTGGGCGCTGGCTCAAAGGCAAACGCGAACATTTTATTTTGGCTACCAAAGCTGTAGGTAAGGTTGGCCCTGCACCTTGGGATCAGGGTGCTTCGCGCAAACACATTTTGGATGCGATCGATGCTTCCCTCAGACGGCTGGGAACGGATTATGTTGATTTGTACCAATTGCATTCTGACGATGCCTCAACCCCTCTTGATGAGACTCTGGAAGCACTGGACACCATAGTTCGCGCTGGCAAGGTACGCTACATTGGGGTTTCTAACTTCTTAGCTTACCGACTCGCCCGCGCCTTGGGTCGCGCTGAAGTGCGAAATTTAACTCGCTTCGTCTCGATTCAACCCCGCTATAATTTGTTGTTCCGCGAAATTGAGCGAGAACTTTTGCCCTTGGCGAAAGAAGAAGGATTAGGTGTAATTCCTTACAATCCCTTAGCTGGTGGTTTACTGACTGGCAAACACAATCTGACTCAAGGCCCCACCGCAGGGACTCGTTTTACTCTGGGTGCTGCCGCAGAACGTTATCAAGAGCGTTACTGGCGCGATCGCGAGTTCAATACTGTGGAAGAATTACGCACAGTGGCGGAATTTGCTGGATTGTCGCTCACTACCCTAGCGGTAGCTTGGGTGCTGGCTAATCCGATTATTACTGCCCCTATTATTGGTGCTAGTCGTCCAGAACAACTGACTGACACCCTCAAGGCTATAGAACTAAAACTCGACGACAGTTTGAAACAAAAACTCGACGACATCACCGCCGAATATCGCATGGGAGATTCTCTGCGTTAGTTTTGCAAATTTTAACCTTTCCAATCCAAACTATTTCATCTATCAAACAGCTATGATTAAACGCCGTCGTTTTCTAAATGTTGCTACATCTAGTCTGGGCGGTTTTTCTATGGCATATTTGTTGGGAAGTTGTAGCCAACAAAGCCAACAGAATGTAGCAAGTACTACTGCCAATTCAATTTCCCTTGGTATAAAAACTAAAGTTCTCCGCATGGGTTATCAGAGTGCAGGGGATCTGTTCAGAAATCGGCAAGTTTTAGAGAAACGCTTGCAGCCACTGGGAATCAAGGTGGAATGGGCGCAATTTGTCCAAGGGCCACAACTCATGGAAGGTATGGCTGCGAAAAGAGTTGACGTAGGATCAGTAGGAGAAACGCCGCCAATTTTTGCCCAAGTCGCTGGTTCAGACCTTGTTTATGTCGTCGGTACACAAAGAACCGCAAGAACAGGAACAAGTAGTGTAATTGCTGTACCTCCAGAGTCTCCCCTTCAGAAATTTGAGGATATCAAGGGGCAAGAAGTTTATTTTCAAAAAGGCTCGGCATCGCACTATTTTATTCTTAGAGCTTTGCAGTCAATCGGCTTGACAATTAAGGATATCAAAATCAAAAGTATGGCGACCATTGAGGCGCGGGGTGCGTTTCTCGAAGGAAGAATTCCCGTTTGGATGACAGGAGATCCCCACTATGCGATCGCTCAAAAGATGGGTCGAATTCGCGTCCTCAGAGATTCTGTTGGGCTAGATTCTCCTGGGGGCTATTATATTGCTGATAGGAAGTTTGCCCAAGAAAATCCTGGCTTACTAAAAATTATCATTGAAGAACTTCATGCTCTTGATAAGTGGGCAGAAGCGAATCGAAATCAAGTGAAAAAGTTGATGATCGCAACACAAAAGCTCGATGAGGATGTGGCCGACAAGGTAATGTCTCGTCGCACTTTCGCAGGACGCAGAGGCTTAAGTCCTGAACTGATAGCAGAACAACAACGTGTAGCAGATTTATTCTTTCAAGAGGGTGTCATACCAAAGAAAATCAACATTCAAGATGCGTTACTTCCGCCTGATTTGTATGCTGCGATCACACCGCCAGAAATTATGGTCTAAGCTCATGCGCGTAAATACGGATTTGAGCAACTCAAATTTCCATATATCCTTGGCATTGTCGAACGAGCAAACACAGCATCGATCAGAGTGCTTGGGAAGTTGGGTATACGACACGAAAGAAGAACGATATTTCATGGAGTTGAGATGGATATTTATCGTTTGAATATTGCTACTTAAGAAAGCTTTGGCGTCGTGAACAAAGTCTTCTAGCTTTATTTCAATGTTATTTGTCCCCACTCAATCGAGTTGTTAAAAAAAGCTAAAAAGATGCTACGAGATCGACTCTCATGAAGAAAAAGTCCAAACAATCGAAATCCTTTCAACGTGCTGCCGACGCGCCCAACTTGCCAGCGACTCCATTTAGGTTCATTTGCTATTTCGTTAACCAGTTCCGCTGGTGGTATGTGGCAATGGTGATCCTGGAGGTAATACACGCAACCTGTGGCATCATGTTGCCATACGCCATTGGTGAGATCATCCGGGGTGTGACGCGATCGCCAGGGGAGAGTAAGCAGATTTTTGATGCCGTAAGCCAACCCCTGATGTTGTTCACCGCCCTGAGTTTGGGTGAAGTGCTATTCGGGCGATCGGCTGGACTTTTACAGACAATCCTCCATCCGATCCACCGACAGCACATCGTCCGTTCTCTATATGCTTACTTGCAGCATCATTCCCATCGCTACCTGAGCAGCAGTTTTGCTGGGTCATTGGCACATCGCATCAGCGAAACTTCTTTGGGCGTTACCCAAACAATGCAAATGCTGATTACTGAATTTATGTCAGTAATTATTGTCTATATTGTCTCCACTATTTTACTGTATCGAGCCTATCCTCCCCTTGCTGCTTTTGTGGGTGTGTGGGCAGTTCTTTTCATCAGTATTTCTTTCTGGCTGGCAACTCGCTGCCGAATTTACTCCCGCAAAGCCGCAGCCGCAAGAAGTGAGACAACTGGTATCATCGTAGACTCAGTAACAAACCTCAATAGTAGCCGACTGTTTGCTCGCCTGGGTTTTGAACGACGCTATTTGAATGAGCAATTAAGGGGCGAACTCAAAGAGGTGAGAAAGTCCAACTGGTACTCGGAGCGAATTCGCTGGTTTCAGTTCATCTCAGCAGCCGTTCTGAAAATCGGCACTCTTTATTACTCACTCTCACTTTGGAGCCAGGGGACGATCGCAACTGCGGATTTCGTGGTTGCTACCAGTTTGTCACTGTTGATCATTAGTGAAGCCCGCAATTTGAGCCGCCGCTTTCTAGAATTTTTTGAACATATCGGCAATATTGCCAATGGTGTCTTCACTATTGTTCAACCCCATGAGATCATTGATCGGGGTAGTGCGATCGCTCATTCAATCACTCAGGGACAAATTGAGTTTCGGCAAGTAAATTTTAGCTATTCCCTTGGGAAAAAAGTATTCGACAACCTGTCTATCAGTATCCAACCAGGACAACGTGTCGGACTAGTTGGCTTCTCTGGCTCAGGGAAATCCAGTTTCGTAAATCTGATTTTGCGTCAATTCGACCCCCAATCGGGACAGATTCTCATTGATGGGGTGGATATTCGAGACATGACCCAAGATGCTCTACACGCCCAGATTAGCTTGATTCCTCAAGATCCGTCTTTGTTCCATCGGACATTAATAGAAAATATTCGTTATGGACGACTGGATGCCAGTGACGAGGAAGTGGTCGAGGCAGCACGCCAGTCCTATGCTCACGATTTTATCGCCCAGATTAAGGAAGGGTATGATTCTTTGGTGGGTGAACGTGGTGTCAAACTTTCTGGAGGACAGAGACAGCGAATTGCGATCGCGCGGGTAATTCTCAAAGACGCGCCGATCCTGATTCTAGATGAAGCTACCTCCAGCCTCGATTCCATCACCGAAAAAGCGATCCAAGACACTTTAGATTTAGCAATGGATGGAAAAACGGTCATTGTGGTGGCTCATCGACTTTCTACTATTGCCCATCTAGACCGCATTTTGGTATTTGACCAAGGGCGCATTATCGAAGATGGTACCCATGCCAAACTGCTGGCACGCCGCGGTGCTTACTACAGGTTATGGAAAATGCAGGCAGGTGGATTCTTACCTGTAGAAGCCAATAATCACAACATATCTAAACTACAAACAGGACAATATCTGCATCCCTCATAAGAGGATGTTTTAAAAGTCCTCTAGTCGGTAGCAAAACGTTTTAGATCCAGCATTATCCAGGTCACGTTGTTTACTTAGCAGCCACTCTACCAGACATTAAAGTTACAGCCTCCCCTTCTCGACGCGGGAAGGGGGAAAATTCAAAGCCTCTCTCCATGAACTACCCAGACCTACTACGCCCGTGGTCTGGGTTTCTGAGACCAGACCTGTAGATTTGGATTTTTGACTCTTCTTCGCCCCCAGTTGCTTTATGCTTCCAGCTTTTTTACTGGTACATGAAGTAGAGCTAGGCGACTCTGAGTCTACGAGGCTCGTTCCAAACCCGCGCCTATTGAAAAAATCAAACAATATATACAATCTCAAGAAGCACCAAACGATTAATTTGGCTACTCCTCATACATCTATTCCCTTACCAACCTACGGTTGATATTGGTCATAGATGTAATCGTCGCATCCCGCTATTCATCCCTACCAAGATCCGCGCCTATGTAGGGACTTTCGCGTTACGTTAAAGGAAGAGAGAAATAGAAGTGAGGTTTTCCAGATGCCGTGAAAAGTCAGCTGCTTAATGGGGACTGCTTCTTTGCCTTTGTAGAAACGCGATTAATCGCGTCTCTACTTTTTTATCGCAACTCAAAACCCAAATTTTTCAAAGCTTCCTGTAAGCGATCGCGTCCCGATAGAGATTGGGCAAATGCTACTCGTTTAGCTGAGTGTTCCGACCAATCACCGACAATATTCATCTGTTGGGAATTGTAAAATGCTTTCATGATTTGGTTGTAAAGAGCAATTTCCTGGTCTTGTTTCTCTAATTGATAAGTCTCCCGATGCAATACTGCTGCTTGAGGTAAACGCGGTTTAACTTCCACATTTACAGATGAATCTGCGTAACCAACGCACAACCCAAAAACTGCAAAGACATGAGGCGGTAAATTTAAAACCTCTGCCACTTCTTCTGGACGGTTACGCAATGCACCAATATAAACTGTTCCCAAACCCAAAGATTCGGCGGCGACAACAGCATTTTGCGCTGCTAATGCTGCATCTATAGCCGCCATCAGAAACATTTCCAGATAATCTAAACCTTCATGGGGTAATCCTTGATTTTCAGCGACATATGTTAATCTCGCCAAATCTGCTAACCACACCAGAAATAAAGGACACTGGCGAATATGCGCTTGGTTATTCGCCAACTGCGATAACTTCTCCTTACGTTGTGCATCTTCTACTGCAATTACACTCCATGTTTGGAGATTTGAGGAAGTCGATGCAGATTGGGCTGCTGCTACCAAAGTTTCTAAACTATTTGATGGTAGGGGATTGCTCAAGTAAGCGCGGATTGAACGGTGGGACAGCAAATTAGATATTGTCTCATTCCAAGGAATATCTGCATTGAACGCGTCTACGCCATAACGACGATGGAATAACTCAGTAGGATTGGTCATAATCACGAATTACTAATTACGAATTATTTAATTTTGGGTGAAAAAGCTGCATATTGCTCAGGTGTAAGCATTGCCCACAGTACTAGAACCGAGTCGGGCAACTATCTCTGTGAAAAAGCTGCATATTGCTCAGGTGTAAGCATTGCTTCTTTGACGTTAATTTGTTTGGGAATCAATTTCAATTCATAGAATTTATCAGCAACTTGCTGCTGAAGAGTAATTAATTCTTGAGAGATTGGTGTGATGCCAAACTTTCTTCTGTTAGGGGAAATGCTAAGTTTATTCATTGCCAGGATTGTTAGACCAAGTAATTGATGATAATTTGGCTAAATTTATATATTTACTTAATTTACACTAAATCGGTCAGTTTACAGTATTTTATTTTTTATAAGATAGTAGCATCCCATAAAAATTTTAGTAAATGGGTAGTTACAGCTACAAATTCAATCTCAAAATATAGTTGCTTGTGTTAACAAAATCTGGTATCATCAATTTTTTAAAAATACCAAATCGCAGTAAATTCGCAAAATTGCCGAATTTTACTAAAATTGCCACAGATTGAAGTTTTTCGGCTCGATTCTCTTCGGCAAGCTTTTACTCTTTATTACAACTTGATTCAATCGGGTTTAACTTTTATGTGTATTGAATATGTTATTATCTGCTAAAATTGAGAGAAAACCAGAATTATAAAGTTTCAGTAAAGTTTTTTTTCAAAAAATCACGGCAATAATGAGCAAAAACTAGTGTATTTTGATAAGATTCAAAAAATAACAAATTTGAATAACGGAATTATAAGTTCTGTAGATATAACATGGTTTTTAGACAAGGGTTTGTTGCATCTAGCTTGATAGCTTTCTTTGCGTTTGGCTGTAGTGATGGGGCAAAGTCATCAACAGAAAATACCACACAATTTGTACAGGAAAGTAATGTAACCCAACTTTTTGTAGAAGCCAAGGCTACCCAAAAAGCAGAAGTTTTCTTTGCTCAAGGTAATAATTTATTAGATAGACAGCATTACGAAGATGCAATCAAAGCATACGACAAAGCGATCGCCATCAAAGCTGAGATTGCTGAAGCTTGGATTAATCGCGGCATAGCTTTAACATCGCTGCATCGTTATGAAGATGCTGTTGCAGCTTACGATCGCGCCATCGCCATCAAGCCAGAGAAAGACGAAGCCTGGTATAATCGTGGCATAGCCTTAACCTCGTTGCAACGCTACAAAGACGCTCTTGCATCTTACGACCGAGCGATCGCCATCAAGCCAAACAAATATGAAGCTTTAACTAACCGGGGCATTGCTTTAACAAAGTTGCAACGGTATCAAGAAGCGATCGCATCTTATAATAAGGCGATCGGCATCAAAAAAGATTTGCACCAAGCATATTATAATAAGGCTTGTGCTTATGCTTTACAAGGCAATGTAGAATTAGCAATTGAAAACTTAGACAGAGCAATTGGGCTTGTTCCTGGAAAGTACAAAAAGTTAGCTAAAACTGACCCAGACTTTAGCAAAGTCCGTAGTCAAAAACAGTTTCAACAATTACTGCAATAGACAAGCATTGGAGAGCCAGTCCGGTGAGGTAACTAGTGAATATTCTCAAACCAAGCTTCTAAATCTGCAATAGAAGAAAAATTCAGCAATGCCTCACCCAGATTTTCTAGCTCAGAGGTTGATAAATTTTCAATTCTGCCTTTCATCTGTGGACTAATTTTTCCCTGTTTTCGGGCTGTCGTGGGAATAAAGGCAATAGAGCCGATATAGTCCTAAACGCGATCGCGGATTATATCGAAATGCGGCGAGAGAACTTGCACCCTAACCAGTATTCCAAGGGCAAGGGACTGGACACGCCATCACGCACTTGGGATGAACTGCGGCGATTTCAGCAGTGGGTTAAAGATGAGAAAAATGAGTAGTAATATCATGTTCGGGTGAAGACTTATCATTGGCAGGACTTACGCAAAAATAGCTAAAAAGCTTAATTTATCGAACCGCCAAGATGCCAAGAACGCCAAGAGTTCGTAGAGTTTGCGTAAGTCCTAATTAGGACTGACGCTCTGACGCGGAGAAATTTTAATAATAAGTGATTATCCGAACTTGATATAATTCAGTAGTACGATCGGGTTGGCATCCACTAAAAAACAGGGCTTACGACCCTGTTTTAAGTAGCATTTAAGTAGTGACGAATTAGGAAAAGCCTCAAAAGCTTATAGTAGAAGCATTCAAAAAGACTGATAAAGTTTGACTTTATTCTATGCGCTGTAAACTATCAGAGTGCTTTAACTGAGACAAGGTGGTATTGCCTGTGCAAAATAATACTGTGGTGATTTCGGCAATCAATACCTCAGCTAGTTCGGCAACTGCTGTTTGTGAGACTGCTGCTGCTTTTAGGAAGGGCATTGCAAAACCGGCGATGTCTGCTCCTAAAGCGATCGCCATTGCTGCATCTAGTCCATGACGCAATCCTCCGGAAGCAATTAAGGGCACGTCGGGGGCAAGCGATCGAATACTGGTAATGCACTCTGCCGTGGGTAAACCCCAATCGGCAAATGTCCTCCCCAAACGACGTTGCAAGGCGTTTTCAGCTCGTTCGCTTTCCACCTTCGCCCAGGAAGTTCCACCGGCACCAGCGACATCAATGGCTGTGACTCCAGCATCTAAGAGTTTCTTGGCGATCACACCTGAAATCCCATTACCCACTTCTTTGGCAATTACTGGTACTGGCATTTTAGAACATATTTTAGCAATATTGTCAAGTAAGCCTTTAAAATTAATATCGCCTTTTGGTTGAATGCACTCTTGTAGGGGGTTAATGTGTAAAATCAATGCATCAGCTTCTAGGATATCGACTACCCGCAGACATTCATCTAAACCATATTTATAGTTCAGTTGTACAGCGCCCAAGTTGGCGAATAGCAGAACATCCGGCGCATACTTGCGGACAGCAAAAGTATCGGCTACTTGGGGTTTTTCCACGGCTACTCGCTGGGAACCGACACCCATTGCAATTTTGTAATGTTGGGCGGTTTCGGCCAAGCGTTGATTAATCATTCCTGCTTGTTCGGTTCCTCCAGTCATGGAAGAAATTAACAAAGGTGCGTTGAGGTGTTTACCTAAAAAAGTTGTACTGATGTCAATGTCGGTGTAATTTAGTTCCGGTAAGCAACAGTGGGTGAACCGATAGCGTTCTAGTCCGTTGGTGACTTGATGACACTGGACATCTTCTTCTAAGCAGATGCGGATGTGATCTGCTTTGCGATTTTGAGTTTGTATGGAGACGTTGGTAGGGGCGTTCACTGGTAATGATGATTTGAAGAATTTGGTTGCGATCGCTATTGTTACATTCTTACAGCCCCAGGTATCTGCTTTGCCCACCCACTCAAAAATTCTGTGGGTTACATCAATTCCATACTATACTAATAATTAGTACATAAGAACTATCCAGTTATTGGTGACTAAGCCAAAAAGTGTCAATGGTTGGATAAAAATCAACTATTATAATTAAGCGAACTAATTTTTTAAAACTCTCAAGTAGCAAAGTTGGAAAGATAGTTTATTGTAGATATTCCTATTCATTGATACCTGTTATTCAAGTAACTAAAGTATCAGATCGCAATTAGCAGAGAGTAGCGTTATGTTGGAGCAATTGATAAAATATTTTGTCTATGAGACAAAAGGGTATATCACAAAAACACAGTTAATCAAGTTTTTGTATTTAGCTGATATCTACTCTGTCAAATGGACTCAAAAGCAACTGACTGATTTGGATTGGTGTTATTATTACTACGGGCCATGGAATGAAGATATAGATGTTGCTTTAAATCAAATGAATGGAAAAGAAATTATTCAAGAATCTCAAGGAGATACAATACTTCTTAAACTTGGCCCGAAAGCAGGCAATGTGGATGATTTAGAGTTACCCCTGAGTCTGAAGTTAGTTCTCGACAATATTAGGAGAGAATGGGCTGGTGCAGGACAGGATAAACTGAGTCAGTTACTAGAACATGTGTATAATACTGCTCCAATGCTGGAGGTGAAAGATACCCATAAACCTGAAGAAAAAATTAAACTTAACTTACAAGCAGAGAGAGATAGATTAATCAAGGAATTAGGAAATTAGGATTATAAAGTGGCTGGACAAAAACCTAGACAGGGTTGGATCTATTGTATTAATCCGTATAGGGTATCTCTACGTTGCCAATTTGGACACATTCACGTTTATGATTTGGATGAGCCGGGTGAACTAAAATGTCAGACTCTCTCTTGCACAGAAAAAATTAATTCTAGTAGGGTTTTTAGAGGGACGCATCCTTATGTAATTTGCACAAGTAATGAATTTCAGGATCAATCAGGTTACATAGCAACTTTTTGTGTTATTCCTCTCACCTCGCAAACAACATTTAATGGTTTACCAACAACATATCCAATTAACTCTACTAGTAAAAATGGTCTAGATAAAAATTCTTATGCGCTTGTTCATCAAATATGTACGGTTGATGCTAATTGTTTCAAAGATTCAAACGGAGATTGGTTGAACCGCATTGGACAATTAGATAAAGCAGATAAAGATGCTATATATAAACGCTTAAATTATTTTTTTAATTTTCCAGAAAACCCTAGTGATGATTGGTTTGCTCAAAATGCAACTGTAGAACTTTTACAGAAAATTTTTTATTTCCTCCCTGATGAAAATACAAAAAGCAAAGCTATAGAAGAATTAATAAACAATTTAGGCTCATCATCAATCGATGACTAGTACCGCTACGCGGAAGTCAAAAGTCAAAAATCAAAAGTCAAAATAATTGTATTTTCGGCTTTTGCGCCATTTTGAATGGTCTGTTGATTGGGAACTGCTATACAGCGTATTTCAAGTAAATGAAGTACACTCTTTGGGGCACAATATATTGTGCCCCTACGATTATCTGTACCTCATTAACTTGAAATCTGCTGTAAATATTTATGAAAGCGATCGCCAAGTTTTTCGACTGTTAAATTTTGAGTCCAATATTCCACTAAGGCGTGACCAAATGCCCAAGCATTTTGTTCGGCTGAACCGGAGTTTTCTAACAGCAACGGCCACAAAGATAGTAAATCAAAATTAAGTGGGTTAGGGTTATCTGTATTCAAAAGCGAGAACAACTCATAGGCCATTTGCAGTTTGCCAATGACAATTGGTAATTGTTCCACGGGTATTTGTTCTGCTAGCAAATAAGCCAAGTTTGGAGATCCAGTTGATAGGGTAGAAATAAACTGAAGCACCGGACTTTTTAGCAGTGATGCTAATCCCTTGGTTGTCGCCATTTGAAAAGTGTACTGGTCGATGATTTTCGCCGCCGCAACTGTGCGGACTTCCAAGTTACGCAAAAACCGGGCGAGACGGAGTTGTTTTGCTGGGGCGATCGCATTTACTAATGCCAAGGATAGCGCCTCTACTCCCCAAGGAATTCGATTTGTTTGACTGTCAGCTGTCACCACCGGTAAAACGAGATTGCAAAACTCACCCAGCAGTTTGGCACGATATTCAGTAGCTTCACGAATGGCAATTTCCTTGGGACGATTACCCCATTCCCAATCATAAGGCGGTTGCCATTCCCGAATCGGACGCAGACGATCTACTTGGGTGACAACTGCGATCGCCGTTAAATCTGCAATTTCTCTTTTCATGTCTTGGAGAAAGTCTACATCCATTTGCAGCGCCGGATCTAGGGCTGGCGTCGCTAATAACAATAAATCTGCATTTCCAGCATAATCAAGCACTAAATTTCGTAAGTCTGTACGGTTGACTTGTTCGTAGCCAGGTGTGTCCAAAAGCGTCAGACTTTCGCCGGTTTGGGACTGCCATTGGTAATTTTGAATGCGATCGGTACTGGGCAAAACATCAACGGCTGCGAGATCTGCTTGAAATAGGGTGTTAATTAAGCTGCTTTTTCCCGAACCCGTGCGTCCCACCAACAGAATATTCACCGGTTTTTGTTCAACGGCTTCAGCGGGTTGGGCTTGAGTCAGTATTTCTTTGAGTGTTTGGGTTTTGGCTTTGGGTAGGGTTGGTGTAGTTGAAGATACGGAAATTGGTAACGTGCTACCTCCGTAGAGAGCGATCGCTTGCTTGCATAAATTCCTCAGGGCGACTTCCCGGAATAATTGGCTCAAATTCACCAATAATTGCTCAGTTGCGCGGTTACTGGAACCCTGGCTGACTTGTTTTGCCACCGCCGCCACGGGATTTAATAGCCACTGTGCCCAGTTCCAAGCCTTCCAGAACTTCCGGGCAGATGGTTCCAACTTGCGGTAAACTTCGTAGGCTTGGTATGCTTGTCCAACTGTCACCTGATTTAGCACAGGGGATAACTTTTGCATCCACAAATCCACATCATCCACCGTTCCCCGAATCAGCCCGTAAGCCTGGGGTACGTAAATATTCAGCAGGGGATATTGAACTTGAGGATTGTAAATACGAGCGATGGCCACGACTAGATCTTGGCATCGCGTCCAAAAAGTTTGCCAGTCTTCCCAAAGCGGGCGATCGCTTTGTGCGGCTTGCAAAATCTCTTGCAAAGCGATTTGTGCTTGCTGAGTGGCGTCGCTTCCTACTGGTATTACATTATCTTCTGTCGCCGATTCTAATTCTTGCTGAACTTCGGCTAATACAGCTTCTACTTGTTGTAGGGCGGGTTGAGTCCATTTTACTAACAGCCAACGCCAGCCAACAAATAAAAGAGTGAACACAGCCCAAATCCAATTAATACCCCAGGCATGGATTTGCAAACCTGCGGATACCAGTATAAATATAATAATGAAAGCGATCGGCATTGCCAACACAACCCATTGCCACAGCTTTAATCGCACCATTGCCCCATACCTTTTGAGTTTTGTAAAAATCACCCTTGTAAAAAGTTTATCGTTTTCAATTCGGGCAGGATGAAGCGATCGCTTTATTTTGGCGGAGGCTAGCTGTTTTTTTAGACATGGGAAATTTTCCGGCTGAAATTCTTACTGTGAGTGCATTTGAGCGATTTTAACCAAAATTAGATCCGCGCAAACCTTGAAAAGCTGATGGTGTAAAACTTTGAAGCTTTTTTGACCAACAAGAAACTTGACAAGCGATCGCTCAAACAGTATTTTTGAAGAGACCCGCGAAAACAGACCTCAAAAACCTGTTTTTGTAAGTCTTTCAAAGCCTTGCAGTCTCCAATAACAATTTGGAGGCGAATTAATGGAAACAATTCCTTATTCAATCGCTTCAAGAAAAAATTCTTGAGTCTCCAATAACAATTTGGAGGCGAATTAATGGAAACTACCAGCCACTAAATACATTGTTGAAAAGCTGATTGTCTCCAATAACAATTTGGAGGCGAATTAATGGAAACGATCGACACATTAAATAATACATAAAGTTTACTTGAGTCTCCAATAACAATTTGGAGGCGAATTAATGGAAACAAGACATAGCGCCAGTAAACACTGTCGAACCAGAGGTCTCCAATAACAATTTGGAGGCGAATTAATGGAAACCTTCGTTTTTGATTTCGATAACTTGTCTTGGAATGGGGTCTCCAATAACAATTTGGAGGCGAATTAATGGAAACATCTTTTCATAAATTTAAAACCTGTGTAGGCGGGTTTTTTATTTAGACGTGGTTTATAACCGCCGTTTTAATTTCTGAATTTTGACTTGTGCTTATTACAGCAAATTGCAAGTTGGTGAGATACAGATAATCGTAGGGGCAGAATATATTGTGCCCCAAAGAGTGTACTTCATTCCTACGCAATTTCAGGTTTTTGTTTCTAACACCAACAGGACTTACGCAAAAATAACGTAATTTCGTCATTACGAGCGATAGAGAAGTAATCCCCCCTAACGCTGGGATTGCTTCCTTACACTCCGTTTCGGTTGCAATGACAATATCGACGTTGCGTAAGTCCTAACCAAGTTTATTGATTTATAATTACAGTAGTTTTCATACATTTCTAACGCTCTTCCATCAGTCTTGGAGAAAGCAATCGCTGCAAGGCTTACGAGACTTTGCTTTCCGAGTTTTGGCTACATTTTTGAATTTCTATTAGAAAATAAAGCCTCAAACCTTGATTGAGTCATAGTTTCAGTTTTCTGCTTCGATTATTGTTTTCTGAGAGTGATGGAAGAGCGCTAAGCTGTTCAACATTTAAATTGCATAACTAGGGCGGGCAAGATGCCCACCCCACAAGAGTTATGTTTAATTCGATTATGCAAATTAAATGTTTTTTAGCTTACCACATGTTTCCTGCTTTTGTCCTTGACGCCTACCCTACGGGAAGACCTAAAGACGAAGGCGTGAAACAAAAATAATGTGGTTCATTTTTTGCAAAATCGCTGTAAAATATGCTCTTACTTAGTTAGAAGAATGAACGCTGATTTCATTAATCGCTACGAGCAAAATATTTTGATTCAAGCTATACATACTGCTGTTAAAGGCAGAGCTAGATATAAAGTAAGTGGACTGAAGCGTTCACCAAGTCTCAAAAACTACATAGTAGCAAGGTTGTCGCAGGAAAGAAGAGTTACCGAATTTCAGGTAAATGATTTGACAGGAAATGTTCTTGTAATTTTTAATCAAGAATTTACTCCAAATGCGATCGCTTTAATTCTTAAAAATATTGTCTTAGATTACACAAATAAATTTAATAAAGCACTTATACGGAAACTTGACATCAACGAAAAAGCTCAAAGTTTACCTATTTATACAGTAAACAATCAGCTGATTAAGTTATCTGCGGCTATTTTTTCCCTAGCATTTTGTAGTACTTTGTTACACAGATATGGTCTTGATCGCAGTATTTTGCTAGCAATACAAAAACTGCATACTCCACTTCTCGATGGGCTGATGCTGAGTATAACTTTTTTTGGTGAACCGCTAGTTTTACTATTAATTAGTTTAGGAATAGAAATTAATTGGTTATACAATAATCGTCGCTGGCAAGCAACTACTTTGGGTATAGCTACCAGTAGTGCAATGGTATTAATTTATTTGCTGAAAGTACTTTTTGGCAGGGCGCGTCCAACGCTGTGGAAGTGGATTATTAATGTAGGTCACCCCAGTTTTCCCAGTGGTCACGCCATGCTGTCCTTAGTAGTTTATGGTCTCATCGCCTATATTTTGGCAAAACAATCTCCTCAATGGCAAAAGCCAATTCTCATATTGAGTGCTATTTTGGTTATTGCCATCGGTTTTAGTCGGCTTTATCTAGGCGTTCACTGGCCTACTGATGTCTTTGTGGGTTATGCTGTAGGTTTATTATGTTTAATCACTTGCATTCTCATCTTAGAACTAGAGCAAAAATATCGTGCTTATGACAATACCTTCGCCATTTTTTCGTAGGTTGGGTTAAGCGTTCGCGTAGCGTCTCGTAGAGAAGCGAAACCCAACGAATTTGTTGGGTTTCGTGCCTCAAACGCCACTTCACTCAAGTCGGGAAACCCGCCCACGTGAGTGGCTCCCCAACCTACAAATCAGGATATTTTTCGATTTGGCAAAGGTATTGTTATGAGTAAGTTTTTTACCGATGAATTCAGTGCGATCGCTAATGATTTATTCATCAACTCAAAAGCAAAAATTAATCTACAATTGATTTTTCTTTTGCCTCTTGCCTGTTGCCTAACTCAGTAAATGCCCTGCTTATACATGTATATTTTATAAGGTTGTTAACATAATGTTTATAATTACTCGATTTCAATTAGCTAAACTTCACATTTTATAGTAAACTTTATTTCTTCACCATTAATCAAGAAACATAGCATTTGTCTTCATGATTTCTTAAATGCAATTTCATTGATTGTACCATTGTAGTAACATCATAAAAAACTGATATTAAAGAAGTACCTGCAAAAACATACTTTGTTTAATCATGAATAAAAAATGGGCTGTTAAACGATTTACGATCAATCTGGCATCAGAAGAGGCACAGAAGCTTGAGCAATACTGCTCAAAGACAGGGAGACCAGCAACCGATGTCATTCGGGAGTTAATTCGCTCTCTTTCTACTAATGAGGAAAAAGTCTCTCAAAACTAGAGCGTGTTTGTTGAGGAAAGTCATAAGCACCAGGGAAGATTAATTCCAAAATTCCAAACCTCTCTCCTTTAAGGAGGGAGGTTTTGCAATAATATTGCTCTAATTCTTACATGAGACGCGATCGCCAGAAGGCTTATCTATGGCATGGTAGGCAAGTCAATTCTAAAAGCATCGGAGGATTTGGGTTTTGCGATCGCACAAGCGCCACAGAATAACAGAGAACCCAGAGGAGAAGAAAAGCAAGCAGATTAAATCTTCTACTGTTGAAATATAGCGGTTTCCAATCAGAAATTTGTAGGGGCGCAAAGCTTTGCGCCCCTACCAAGTATCTCACGCTTATCGGCAAATTTTATATACAAAGCGATCGCTCCAAAAAACAAAGGTAACTGCTGGGTACAAAGCAGTTACCTAATACAATGTATTTGGTTAGTTTTAGTCCCCTTGCGGGGAAGTGGTGAAGACTTAACAAGCTATTCAATCACCATACTAGAGGAGTGTTTCAATCCCCTCGCGGGGAAAACACAATTCCTCTAGTTATTAAAACAATAGCTTGACATTTTTAATCAGTCAAGCTATTATTTTACGCTTTTCAAAAATAACTAATCTTTACTCAAATTGAGCAAGAATAATTTCCTTTTGGGGGAAATCAGCTACTATTTTTAGATTCCCACCAAGAGCCTTGATATAGCGCGAGAGGGTGGAAATTTGAATGTCCTCTTGGTTCTCCAACTCCAAAACCGTAGACTCAACATCACTGAGGTTTTTTTCGGCATCATCATGATGTGCTAGTCCCAATGATTCTTGCAGTTCCATTAGGTTAATATGAAGTAGCATGAGCTTAGTGCGAGTGTCGCTTTCTGCCCTTTGCTCAGGTGTCATTAATTTTTCCAACTCACTAAAAGGCTTTGTCTTCATATAAATCCTTCATCCTGAAGCTCTTATGGCAATTCGTCGCAGAGCCTATCAGCTTTTGGGACATTCTCCTCATACCAGCGGTCGTTACCCTTTTTATTACCTCCTAAAAGGAGTACCGCAATCCTGCGAGAATCGAAGCAATACAAGATTCAGTATGGCTCTCCTTTGTGTTGTATCCGAAGTTCTCGCATATTTCCATGACGAGAATCCTTGATACCTGAGGTATGAGGAAAGCGAAGATTTGTCCCTTTTTCTTTAAGTAAGTTTACTTTAGCCCTGACAGAGACTTGCTCTGCTGCATCAAGTGTAACTGGTATTGCTGCCACAATTACAGCTTGGCTTTACTTACCTGACAGAGACTTGCTCTGCTGCATCAAGTGTAAGCCACCATTGCTCGAACTCTTCTGTGTACTCTACTTCGGTTGCCATGTGTTCTATTGTCCTTATGGTTAAATACTTCATTCTGTGTGGTGCTTGAATAGGTGATTAAGTCCAGCTACGTGAGGAGGTGGTTTATCCGTGTATTTGGTTATTTGCTGCTTCATGTTTTTTCCTAGAGATATTACTGGTTAAGATAGCCTTACTTTATATGGTATTACACCTAAGACGAAGCGAGTAATACAAAATCAATCATTAATCAATAAATTTCACACTTTTAATATTTCCATCATCCTTCAGGGCAGTAATTTTCACTTTTACTAACTGTCCTTCTTTCAAAGAAGCTGCTTTTTTCGGTTCTCTCTCAGTCAGCTTAATAGTTCCCAGCATCTCATAAGTTACTTTATTACCTTTAACACCAAGTACAGTAGCGTCTAAAACTTGGTCTATTTCAAAGTTTTGTGATTGAAAAACTACCGCAATTTCCGCTTGCCGTTCAGAAATTTGTTCAACTTCTGTACTTTGAGAAATAGACATTTCCTCAATGGGACTAACTTTGTAATACCGCATTAAACGCATTGCCCAGCCTAAAATTTTTAACATCGTCTGGGCGTTTTTTTGTTCGTTTCGCAGATATTCATTACATGCACGTTCGATACTGCGATAATAGTCTGTGGTTCGGCCGCTGTGTCCAATTTGCCTACCGTGAGTGACTAGAGTTTTAAGATAGGTAAAAAATCGCCGTCCTGCGTCTGCTTCCTCTATAATGCTACGCAGATATGCAATAACTTTTCCTACTTCATTAACATCTGTGTCCTCTTTAACCAAGGTTATTGCTAAATTGTGAGCAAGTTGAGATTCGGCTTCTGTTAAAGATTCTGTGGTCAACATTAATACATTCCTTCTGGTGGTTCGCGGTCGGTTGGGTAGCGTAGAACTTCAGCGAGTTGTTGGAGTTGGGGAAGTTGAATGAGTTGGAAATGTGCTGTTTTAATTTGGGTGGCGATATATTTTTGTAGTGCCTCTCCTGTGAGAAGATGATCGTTATTGGGGGTGTAAGTGGAGTAGTGCGATCGCAAATCTTCAAAGTTTTGCAATATCCTCGCTTGGATGACTTCTACAGTCATTGTTCCCATCCCAATCGGTTTACCACCACCAACTTTTAAAGCTATGGGGTACTTAGAATCTTGTCCCAGCACAACAAACAGTGTTCCTAATTCTTCAGGTTTCAAGTTTTTAAACTGCAATTGAGTAGTAAAAGTGTATTCTTTTGCAGCTTGTTGAACTGCAATTCCTTGATTTTGACCTTTATCAATAGCGCGAATTGTATGATAATAAAATTTACGTCCTGCAACTTTTCCTCTTGTGTCAAAATATGCACTGCCAGGTTCAGGACGGGGACGATATAATGAAGGCATAAACCCTGTATTAAAACTCGTATTTTTACACCTAGCATCATTAAAATCGATCAGTCCTTGCCAATCCATTGCTCCAAAGATTCTACAGGCATCACAAACTAAAACTCGATTTTGTTTAATATTTATCCTACATTCTCTATAACCATCAGGAATTTTGTTGCTGTCTGCTTTAGTTTTACAAATACAACTTCTACTAATAGCTTCATATACAGAACGAATGCAACCTTTAAGGGAACTCCCTTGAATGAGAAGATGCTTATCAAGCCCTTGTACCATTGTTTTAATTAAAGGTACACGAGTTGCAATATCGCTACCAAGAACAACAACACCAGTAGAAACATGAAGTGATGTTTGCACTTTAAGCCTTAAAAACAAAGTTCCATGCAGGCGATTTTTATCAAATTTATCGTGTCCAGCAGGATGTTCTAAGCGGGGGCGTTCTTGTGGAAAAGAAACAAATTTATATGGTTTTTGTGTGCTACTTCCCCCAGAGTCATCATGGGATGGAGGCTGAGAAGGTACTGATTTTCGTGGTTTAGGTTTTGGCGTGTTGGTCATTTGAGTTAACCGTTAAGGCGACAAAATGAATAGTTGCAGTAGCAGAATCTTGGAAATATCTTTGTTTTATTGATATATTTTCCGGCTTGATAGGTTGATTATTTTCACCTTTAAAAGTGAAACCTTTAGGAAATCTTGTTTCTTGTGGGTTATGCCAATAAGCATTGCGATCGCAAATTTTCCAATCACCAGTTAATTTCTGAAAGCCTACTAATTGAAATTCTTGTTTACTGAGGATTAAAACTTCATATCCTGACTTGTATTTTTTCCATCTAATTTCATAGATGTAATTAAATAACTGTCCTTCAATTTCTTTTCTTTGAGAAGGTAATTCCCGACAAATAGCACTCACAGCATGAGAGTAACGTAAAAAATAATAACTTTGGGAATTAGAGAGGTCATTAATTAAAGTAGCGAGTTCCTCAGTTAGTACAAGTTGTTTATGATATACATACCCAGAGTTAAATTCTTGTGTCATGCTTTTAAAACCTCTCCCCAAACCTCAACAGCACGTATGAATAAATCTTTAACACCAGAATTAGTCTTATTTTCCCATTTAAGCTGTACGCCAAAATTTAATTCCATTGACTCAGCAAGACCTTCGGAATCTTGTTTATCTGGTTTAGGAAAGCCGTATTTTTTGGCTTCATCGCCTGTTAAAAACTCTCCTGCACCAAGTAAATCATTTGAATTCCATTCTCCTGAATTTCCTAATTGACGAATTTTTCCTGTTTCGAGTTGGCACCCTGGATACTGCACAACTGCTTTATTATATTCAACTCGAACAGTACCTAAACCGCGTGATTTGGCAAAACCTAAACCAAACCAGCCATCATTTAAATCACGGAGTACCAAACCAATTAAACCAAGTTGCGCCAATGTAAAATTTTTGAGATGGATTTTAGTACTAAATTTTCCCGCAGTGCAAACTTGATAATTGAAAGGGCCAACTGCAACAGAACCAAATACTCGGTCAATGGCGACACCGTTACGTTCTTCTAATTTCAATTCTGTCAGATTAACTGGATGTGCATCTTCAATGCGAATGCGACTTGCAATTGAGGTATTACCAAAAATTTGGTCAGTAAATGAAGATTGTTGATAAATTTGATGACTTTCTAAATTTTTACCTAAGTAATCACCTTTCATCGGGTCACTAGCCCAGAGTTTTTTGGTATTATTATCACCGCCAACAGTGCGGACAATTCTTTCAGCATGGGCGCGAATCGCACCTTTTAAGCTGCTTCCAGGTAAATAAATTGACCAACCATCCCGATGAAAAGTTCTGACAAATTCCATATCAGGATTTGTAGGGTCTGCACCTTCACGTCCCGATTTAATAAGAATTGGCCCATCTGGGATGATGCTTAAATCAATAGTGCAATGGTTTACAAGTCGTTTGTGCATGGATGTATTTATTTCAGGGAATTTGTTTAGGCTGCAACTAAATTATTCAGTTGTAATTCACATTGTTGAAAGATAAAATTCACAGCAGCAAATAATTTATCGATTTCTTGAATTGTATAGTAAGTGCTATTTCTGGTAAAAATATCATTTTCTAATCTACCAAATTGCCATGTTATCCCATTAGAAACAATACCAAAAATTATTATTTGATATTCTCCATTTAATCTTTGTGCTGCAATCATTTCTGCTAAACATTGCGCCCAACCTGTTTCAAAGTTATCTTGCTTTGCTTCTACTAAAATGAAGTATGGCTTATCAAAGACGACTTTTCCTAAAGGAGAGCGTTTAGCTAAAATATATTCAGGAAAGCCAGATAATTTTTCATCATAGTTAAGAGAATAATGACTCCACAAAATAAACTTACTGCTATATAGTTTCCAAACTTGTTTTAATACTGGAGATATCAAATTTTCACATATAGCAAATTCAGAACAGTCAACTGCGCCTTCTCGCATCGTAAATTCTAAATCTTCTCGGAAGTAATCGGGAATATTGAACTTGACTTCACTTATAAAATTTGATTCAGTATAGGTGACTTGGAACGTTTTAAGAACCTCACCGATAGTTTTGAAACTACTGAAAGCCATATTAAGTTCCTCAAGAATTTTGTGTTGCTTCGGTTGTATGAGTATTAGCTTTATTTTCTGTTAAATGATTGATCAGCGAGTTCGTCCAATCTTGCTTCAAACTTAACTCTTTAACATCTTGATAGCTTGGTAGTTTCTCACCTGGATTGCTATTTACCAATTCTTGGAGGTATGTGAGTAATTTTTCTGGGTCGTTGTTGACATCAAACCAGTACATCTTCTCAATTTCTAGTTTAACGACACCCAAGCCACGCGATCGCCCTCCACCCAGAGGTATTTGTTCTGTCTCAAATTGGTGTAAGCCAATCATCAACAGTCCCAGTTCCCAAGGTTCTGCATTCTCCACCACAGCTTTAAATTCAAACTGTGTCGCTGCTGGAACTACTTGGAAATCGTAGAGTTTTCCATCTGCGGCTGTTTCGGTGTCTCTATCAATGGCTACACCGTCTCTTTCTTGGTATTGTCCAAACCAGGTTTCAGGGACTATGGTTAAATCTCGCACTTGGAATTTGCTAGCAATCCAGGGTGAACCAAATAGAAGAGAAATTAAGTCAGTTTCATCGATAATTTTTTCAGTTAGTAACTGATCTCTTCTCGCATTACGTTCCTTTTCTGGGTATTGCTCAAGTTCCTTTTCTACTTGTTTTTTAATACCATCTTCTCCATTAAGACGTTCATTTGTAATTGACCATTCTGCTTCAATAGCGGGATTAGCGGCTAGGCTTAAATCAATACCTCTGAGGAAACTTTCTAGGCGCGATCGCATTGCACCTTTAAAGCTAGAACCTGGTATTAATGGACGATTTAATGCATCTTTAATGACAGGTAAATCTGAGCCAATTGCTTCACTTGAGCGACCTGCGCTGATGCGTAGTGCTGTAATTGTGGTAAGTGTACCTGTGATTTCTAGGCGATTTTTAAATGTGTCGAACATAGTTTTTTATTAATTTTGTAGATTTATTTAGCGCCTCGGATACGTAGGAGATTGCATTTCTTTTGCTAAGATGTTAGTCATCCTAATTAGTTCATTTCCTGAGACCACTACAACTCTATTATTTCTTGCCTTATTTAGAAATTCTTTTCCTACGTCACCTTCGCTTGTTATGAATAATTTTACACAGTAATTTCCTCCTAGTTTCTCTGCTTTTGAACTCAAAACAGACAAATCGTCAGCATCCAGTTTTCCACCAGTTTTACATTCACAAATCATTGCATTAGCACTGTTTAAACAAAACACATCTATCTCGCCTCGATAATTATCTATCTCAACTCCCATTTCTACAGAATCAAAGCTACACTGTTTAGCTGAGGAGTATACGAATACCTCTAACCAATCTCCCGCCAAAAAAGCATAATTTTCTTTTGTTTCTATGCGAAATTTAATGATATTATTCAAAGTTTCAAATTTATGAATAATTGAATAAACTTCTAATTTTTTAAAGAAAGTTTCTAATTCACTATTTAATATCTTTAATTTAGTAAAATCTTCTACATGGATTTTGAATCCTCTTGGCGCTTTAATACTGTTACCACTACCTGCATTACTGCGAATCACAGAAATAATTTTTCTTGAAATTTCAATATTTTCCACAATATATCTTGCTATTATTTCTATATTGCTTTCCTGGCATAATTTCTTTTTGAAAATATTAAAACCATACATAGCAACATAATTTTCTACAGTTAATTGCTTATTAAAAGCTACAGGTTGTTTGCCAAAAACTAGTGGAATAATCTGCGATTGATCTGTGTTTACGGTAAATACTAAAACATCTTTATACTTTTCCTGAACATAACTATAAACTGAAAAAGCCATTGATTGAGGAACAGTACTTAAATTTACATATTTTAACTGTTCTACACCTTGACAAAGTTTTTGTACAGCTATATATACTTCATCAAATTTGTTAGGATCAACGCTGATTAAATCAGTTTCGTAATCACAAACTAAATTTTTTCTTTCTTGCTTAATAACTTTTTCTATATTATTTTGAAATTGTAAATATTGCTCTTCTATACACAGCAAAAATTTTATCCTATCAACTTGATCAAGAAATTGAAGAACTCCTGCAATTGCTGGAACTCCACTACGACCTCCAATTAGAACTAGCATTACTCTCTCTGACATATATGAATACCTAAATTTATTGAGTTTGTTGTATAATTGTTGGTTTTGGATTTGAGAAAATTTATCCTGCACCATCACGTTTATACTTCAAATGACGTGCGCCATAGCCTAAATAACGGCGAATTAATTCTAGCCAAGTAGGTTTATAATCAGTTTCACAACATTCGCCAATTACCTGAGCAGCTTTTTTGATATTGCCATCAATATCTTCGATAATTCTCTGAGCTAGAGAACTTTCACCCCTACCCCATTTTCTATCTCTACCTACTTGATAGCGGATAAAGTTTTTAATGACTTCTACACTATCACTACTATCGGCCACACGTACTAAGTTACGAAATTGAGACTCTTCTAAATCTCCATAGTTTGTATTATCTAAAGCATCCTGAATCAATATAACTAGCTCATCTTCAGCTTGACGGATTCCTTTTTGAACCTTGAGTTCTTTCTGTGGATCTGATTTTTCACTCATTTAGCTTTCTCCCGAAATACATTATGAAACTCATTACAAATTTGGACTTGACCAAAATCTTCATAAGTGCGATCGCCTACTCCTTTCAGTTCTAATTCTTTTACTTTTTCAATCACTTTTGATTGATTTGTACTAAATAAATACACAGCACCTCTATTGGTAACTAATTCTATATCCTTCATCAATCCCCAAGCGGAGTTCCAGCCGGAACGATAGCTATAGCTGCTGTATGCAACTTCTAATTTAAGATAATCGTTTTGCGCTTCAGTATTTAGTTTGGCAAATTCATCATCTAAACCTATAAATTCGCATAACATTTTTGGAGAGATAACCGTAGTGCGTCGCCAATTTTCTGTGAAGATGGCATCAGATTGTAGGTCTATGCTAAAGTATTTTCGACCTTCTAATAGGTTATTTCCCGGTTCTCCAAACACTGACCATAATTGCCAACGATCTTTAAGTTGTTGGTTGAATTCTTTAATTCTCGCTTCAACATTGGTCACAGCATCTTCAATTTCTGCTTTGATTTTAACTTTACCAAGTCCCCGCGAAGTTGCACCGCCTAATCGAAATAGGTGAGAATTATCATTAATGAATTGTGTCAGAGATTTAGCTAACTCTTCATTGTTGACGATAATTGCACTGCGGTAAACAACAGGATGCCAATTTTGTCCTTGGGGATTTCCTACAAATGATTCATTTAAAACTTCAATGCTGTAAAGAATATCATCTTCAGATGTGGCACGTTGGCGGTTTATTCCCACTCTTGTTAAAAAGCGTGTGCTAACACAATGACTCCGATATTTGCCCTCTTTACAACTGTAGAAGCTGCTGTATGGCTCAACTCGTGCATCGGTTTTTTCTCTCAGAGATTTTGCATCGCTAGGATCGTAAGGACAATTGTAAGCATCTGCACATAAACGGTCAATTAAAGTATCAAAGACTCCATTAGCTTTAGGTTGAAAACCTGGGTCTGTTTTAGAACTTACAGCTGTTGCAGGTAAAACCATAACTTCATCATTCACAACTTGAGAAATGATGTCATACTTTTCTTTTTTAGGTTTTTTTTTGTCAATTAAAAACGATTTATTTGCTATCTTTGCTACGGCTGGATAAGCATTATGAAAAATTGCAGGTTCATCACCCAAAAATAATGTTGCAAATTCGCCGCCTGCTGCTAAATTTGTTTCTGATATTCTTGGTGTTTGTAGGTTAGATAGTTGTAAAATGTGCGATGCGATCGTACCCCGAATTACAGAACCAGGAATATGATCTTCCGCTTCACTCACAGAACCGGGTTTTTTAGCTGCGATCGCTAATGGCGATAAAGCTGTAATCTCTAATTTAATCCGCTTCATAACTTCGCCTCCGGTATTAGCATCTCCCACGCTGGATCATCTTTCGGTAAAGTTTCTAATTCTTTCCACCGCAGCCAACCCAACCCCGCAGATTTACTACCACCGAGGGCGTGAATGTGCCGCAAGGCTGCTAAAATCAAAGCCTTGGCGTATGGTGGACACTCAGGTAATAGATGAATTTCTCCCGTAAATTCTAATTGATTATTAGCTGGAGAAGTTTCGAGAAAAAATAGTTTATTTTCTTCTGCGGTTAAACGACGACGGTTAATAGTCAAGCCGGGACGTATTACATCTGGTAAATTCTCTCGTTCTATATCACAAATCAAGTCATCAACTACAATTCGGGATGGAAGTATAGGATTACCAAATATCTTGGAAATTAAGCAGTGATAGCCTCTATAACCATCAATTTGATAACGAGATTTAAATTTTTCACTCACTTGTTCTTCTGTGGGACAAAGTGTTTGAGATTTTGGTGATGCAAAAATTTCCCATCCTAAACCCCTAGCTATTTTTTCACATTCATGGCGCAATCTCCCCTTAAGTTGAGAAGCAGGAATTAACAATTGTCCTTGAGCATTGCGGATGATAGGCTTATCTGCAAGGGAACCATCAGAACCACCCGCACCAACACACAAAGCTGTATCGATTATGGCTGTAAGTTTAATATTTATTATTTGATTTTGGAGTAAGTTTCGTAAAGTAATCATGGTGTTAATGTTGGTTGCGGTGATTTTCCAAAATTGGATTTAGATTGTGATTTTTCAATAAAAGGATATAAATCTATCAACTCTCGCCAAATAGTTTCATAAGTAACTTTATCGTCACTGTCTTCTTTCTTCTCTTTTAAAGACATCCAAGGTGCAAGGTTACCGTTATTGTTTGGATCTTTAGGTTTACACCATGACTCTTCAAAGTTTTTTGTTAGCAATTTCTGGGCTGTTTTATCACTCAAACGTACTTTAAAATAACGATAATTAAGTATAGCTGTTTGTTTTCCTCGTTCTAGTAAACTGCGGATTTGGTAAAGTTGAGATTTGGGAAAGTCTGCATTTTTTAAAACCTTAGCAGTTTCTAACAGTCCACCGAGTTCATGCAAGGTGTAAGGTGCTGCATACAGCTTGAGTTTTTGCTTTCCATTGCCGGATTTAGTTAAGCCGTTGGTGCGAAATTCGTTAATATTGGAAGAAATCATTGTTACAGATTTCATTACTAAAAAGTCTACTGTTCCACCATAGTAGCCATCTTTTTTCAGGTCTTTTGATAGTTTTTTAGCCGATTTAAGTAACTGACTAGTCAGCTTCTCTGCATAATATATAGGTGTATCTTCAGCTGTGATGAGTACACCAATTGACATACTGAGTTGGCATTGAGATGCTAGAGATAAGTGTGGTTGGTAGCGATGAAAAAAACAGCGTTGTGGTAATTTATAATTTTCTAATTTTGCTAATCTATGTTCAAATTCTTCGCCAATGGTTTTAGCAATAGCTAAGGCTTTATCTGCTGGCACAATTAGCATCACATCATCACCACCAATTGTTAAAATTTCAAAAGGATGAATCCAAACTTCTTCTTTGCTATTTCTTTCAGCTTGTAAATTTGAACTTAATTTATGAGGCTCTATAAGATGTGCCATTAAAGCAGCATAAACTGATTCTTCTGTTGCGTTAAAAATATCTCGACTAAAACGTTTATAATCTTCGGGATTTTTAATTCTTTTCTGGATGTATCCACCCATATTGTTACCATCTGCGTAGATATAGGCAACAAACCCTTTAGGATTACTTGCGTCACCAATTTCTCTAACAGACCGAGCTTCTTTTACATGATTAATGTTGATTTTATCAAAATATTTATGTGGTCTTTTGTGTAAAAATCTTTCAAATTTGTTAACCCAAGTTTCAATAGCTGCTTCACTACCAGGTTCCCAATCAAAACCTGTCTGTTGATACCATTGTGTAGAACTATTATCTCTTTTAGCTCTTTGTCCTACTAATCGCTTACGTGCTGAAGCTTCTGAAAACCAAGGTTCCCCAGGAAGTCCTTGTGTTGGATCTTCGTCCGATCTTTTAGCTTGGATGACAGCAGAACGGCGATCGCCCTCATCTCGTTTAAGATAGGGATGGGTTTCAAACATCGGCGGATAACACCGTAAGGGTCTATTTGTTTCAGGTAAACTATTACCATTTCGCCGCTGATTAAATAGAGATGCTAGCTTACCAGCCAATTCATTAAATGTTTTGCGTTTTCGAAATGCTTGTTCTGGAGATGTATCAGGTTGTTCAAAGTAAGCTTTGATTAATGGATTATCCAGATTTTTAAGATATTTTTCTAGCCAGAATGTCTCATTGTTAATTTTATCTGGCAACAATCCACAATTGATTTCTAATAATTTAAATTTACTTCCAACTGCACAAGAATTAGCAGTTAAAGTTTCCTCAGTATAACGTTTTTCAATAGCATTGGCTAAATCATCTACAAAAGCAGTAGGACAAAAAGCTAAGATATTACCACCAGTAGAATATATGATTAATTCTGGAATAAGTGCCTTTGAAAGCTCAGGAAAATTGTCTGATTTATCTAACCAATTTTCTCTAATTTGTTTACAATAATCTTTGGCACGTTGACACTGTTCATAATCTTCATGATTTTCGCAACCAAAAAAAGCAGGTAAATCAATCAAATTAATTCTATCAAGTAAAGCTGAAGCACCGCGAATATCTGGCAATTTAGCTGCTTCAAATACATATTGTTTAATCTTAGTCGCACCACCATAAACTAGACCAATTTTAGAATTCCAAAGTTGAGGATGTTTCTCTGGTAATTGCTTTAACTTTTCTAAAGTATCAGGAAACTCTAATTTCTGTAATTCTTGCGCCTGCTTCACTAAAGCCTGAACTTGTTCTGGAAACTTTTTACCATCATTCAAAGCCTGACGCATTTGTTGTACTAAATCATCGGGTTTTTTCTTATCACCCCAAGCCAAACACCAAGCGATCGCTACACTAACAGAACTCATCTTATCCATTTTTACTTTACCTCAAATTAAACCCACCAAAACCCGCGCCAATGCTTGCACCATCGGACGACTAGAAACATCCTCCCCACGCTGCAACCGATGAACATTTCCTGTTAAAACTGGTCTTTCCCCCGAAATTACATCGCTTACACCTTCATAATCACTGTAAATAATTGCCAGCACTTGCAAACCCACAGACTGACAAAATCCTTGCCAAGGTGCAATCTCAGCCTCATCTTTCACCAAAATCACCGCATGAGTCGCTTCGCACATAATCAAGCGGTTCTCCTGGGATATTCTTCCACCGACATCAAATATAAATATTGGTGTATTGATACCCCTGACTTCCTGCGCTTTCAGTTGTGCAAACTCTGGTGTAAATTTAGCCTTATATTCAGCTTTTAACTTTTTTGCCAAATCCAAATCACGCCGTGCAGTTTCCCCATACCAAGAACCATCACCATCTGGACAACCAGAGATAAAATAAGACTCTGGTGCATGGTAAATCTGCAATAGCGCCTGTTTTAAACCATCCCGAAAGCAAGTCTTTCCAGTATTCGCAAACCCACACAGCACAACTTTAATACTGGATTGTTGATCCGATCGCACCACATCCAAAGTATCCCCAACTACATATTTCGGATGTTTGCTAATGGTGATTACATACCTATCTAACCCTTTATCGCCGATCTTAGGATCAAAAACAGCGATCGCTTCATACAATTGAGATAATTTATCAGCTAATACTTGACTAACAAGCACCGATATGCGTCCATTAATTTTAATCAGGGAACCACCAGGAAGTTCACCTGAAGTAATCATTGCATCCAACTGCGCCGCTGCATCTCGCACAATGCGATCGCCCGTGGCAAGTGTCGCACCAAACCCAACTTTCAAAACGTCGCCTTCTAGTTTGATGTGATACGTTGTCATATAATTTTTTGGTATCTACACCCATCACTTTTATCAATCAAATATCAGTCAATTAAGTCTCCTAGTTTATACGACGGATTGTGTGTGATGCAAATCACATATTTACCTAACTTAGGATCGTAAAAAGCAACTGCTCCGTAAATGTGAGCAAGTTTATGTGCTAGAACAAATGCTACAGGGATAGAAATCGGCCCGTTAATCTTAAGTAATTGCCCCCCTGGTAGTTCATCTGATGCGGCCATTTCCTCCAAACGGGCTGCTGCATCACGCACAATCTGGTCATTTTGAGCAGGTTCACCAAAATTTATCCGCAGAATTCCGTCTTTTAACTCGATTTTGTAAGTACTCATACCCGTCGCCTGATTTCATGGGTACATCATACACGCACTTGGAAGAAGTATCTTCCAATAAGCTGTATCTTAAAGAAAGTTATATTTATCGAGATTTGGCTGGTGTCTGAACTAGTTTTTCAAGATGTTCCCCAAGTTGAACTGTTGCAATGGTTAGCACGCGGTTCACTCAAACAAAACTTGGGGCGGGCGATTCGGTTGTGGGTGTGGTTGCGATCGCTTTATGGTGACAATCAAGAACGTGTAATTTTAGAGGATTCTTTTTCTTATGTAGACTGGCGCAATGCATTCTTCAGTTTTACACATCCAAAAGGAGAAGAAATTCCTCAGATACACGATCCTAATTGTCCTTGTGTCAAAACAACAGCCCAGTGGTTGTTCAATGAAAAAACAGGAATTGTTTCTCATCAATGGCAAGAATTATTGCTTGCTTACACTGGGATCACAGAATTTAAATTGAACGAAATATTAAATCAAAGATTGTTTGGTGTAACTCGTCGTTCTTTGCAAGGCGATTTAGAAATTTTAGCAAAGTTTGGTTGGCTAGTATATAAAAATGAAAAATATTACCGTGTTAGCGAGTTTCCGCCACATCCAGTTACATCTAAAGATGAAATTTATCCTAGCAAATTGAGTGCTTATGAATTGGACTTTCTACATGAAGATTTAGTGGCGATCGCGCAAAATCATTCCCAACAAATCAACGGTATCCAGCGGTTTTTTCTCGGATTAGATTATGTGATTCCTCCTACTACTCTCGATTTAGTTGATGATTGGCAATACGAGTTAAGACAGATTTGGACAAAGACCCCAGTACCGCCGATCAAACTAACTTATGACAGCGCCAGAACACGAACTGTTGTGACATGTATCGTTTATCCAGTTTGCATTTATTACATGCAAAGAGCAGTTTACCTTTGTGCTTATGGCGAAAGTCCCGATCGCCAAACTGACTGGTACAATTTTCGCCTTGATCGGATTCAAGAAATTACATCTTTAGAATGGAATGATGTAGAGATTCCCCAACATTTGCACCAGCGTCATCAACAACCATCTTTCCTAAATCCAGATTATATTGCTCAGGAAATGGCTAATGCTTGGGGGTTTGATTTCTACTTACCCTCACGACTGATGTTGCTAAGATTTGACGGTGATTATAATGAACGCTACATTCAAAATACGATCCGCCACAAGACTTTTAAAGCCATCACTTACCAACAAGCACAGCGTTTGATTCGTCGTGAAATTAGTTATTCAAAACATCAACAAGCGTTATTAAAAGTATTAGAAAATCGTTCACCCCAAGACGCTTACTACCAAGTTTATTATCGTCATCAAGATAATGGCATTATGATGCGCCTGCGGGCGTGGCGGCCTAGATATGAAGTCTTACTTCCTTTTGATTTACGAGAAAGTATCGCTACTGATGTCGCCGAAGAATTTCAACTTTATCACCAGCACTAATAGAGTTATGAATACAGTTAAACTCACAGAAAAATTTGAATCAGCCTTAGTTTATGCAACTCGTCTCCATGCCGATCAAACACGTAAAATTAGTGGCGTTCCTTACATATCACATTTACTGAGTGTAGCGGCTTTGGTAATAGAAGCTGGTGGAAGTGAAGAAGAAGCGATCGCAGCTCTATTACATGATAGTATCGAAGACCAAGGCGGTAAAGTCACTGGTGAAGACATCCGTCAACGTTTTGGTGAAATAGTGATAGCAATAATTGAGGGCTGTACAGAGTGGGATACACCTCCCAAACCCCCTTGGCTAGAACGGAAACAGCGCTATTTAGAAAACCTGCGCCATGCATCACCATCAGTAAGGCTGGTATCATTAGCAGACAAATTGCATAATGCTAGATCGTTATTAGCAGATTGGCAACAACGGGGAGATGCCATTTGGGTTGAGTTTAATAACAGCAAAGAAAAGACTTTGTGGTTTTACCAGTCACTAATTGAAGTTTATCATCAAACAGGTAATGATTGGATGACACAAGAACTCGAACGAATTGTTAACGAATTACAATCGGGCGTGAAGAGACTATAGTTAAGGCAGGTGAAGTAGCCACAAAGCAATTATGACCACCAACTTACCTGTAGTCACAGAAATTGTACCAATTGTTTTGCAATTGCAACCCGCGATCGCTCTAACCGATGACCAATTTTTCGACTTTTGTCAACTCAACCGTGATTTTCGCATCGAACGCAATGCTGCTGGAGAATTAGTGATTATGCCCCCTACTGGTTCCGAAACTGACGAACGCAACTTTGACGTTATTGTTCAGTTGGGTATTTGGACAAAGCAAGATGGTACAGGTGTAGGGTTTGGTTCCAGCGGTGGGTTTACTTTGCCGAATGGTGCGGTGCGTTCTCCCGATGCAGCCTGGATAAAACGCACGCGCTGGGAAGCTATACCAGCACAACTGCGAAAAAAATTTGCACCGATTTGTCCTGAATTTGTGATTGAATTGCGTTCCGAGAGTGATAATTTGCGAATTTTACAAGACAAAATGCAAGAGTATATTGATAATGGCACACAACTTGGTTGGTTAATTGATAGAAAACAACGCCAAGTTTTTATCTATCGTCCCAATACTAAAGTTGAGAAATTAGATAACCCTAAAATACTTTGCGGTGAACCATTGCTACCAGGGTTCGTTTTAGATTTAAGTCAAGTTTGGTAGCAATTCAGAAGGCAGAAGGCAGAAGGCAGCTATGCTGAAGGCAGAAGGAACCCCTACCTAAAGACAGGGGATTGAAACAAGGACGTAGTATTTCTTCGTGCTACGCCAGAGCGAAATACATTTTTTCTTTTGGTGGGCTTTAAACCCACCCCTAAAGGATTTTCTGATATTCTTACCTTCTGCCTTCTGCCCTCGAACTTCTGCCTTTCTTGGTAATTCCGTGTTGCTTTAAAAGTGCGATGAAAGTTTCAATTGAATGATTTGAGTGACCAATTGTGAATATTGTCATAATTTATCATTATCATCTGTCATATTTTATAACAGCGATCGAGGCGCTGCTACTGTAATAGAGGAGAAGATGCTGCATAGAAGTTAGAGCAGCAGTTTGCTAAGAGTGCCAAGGTAGAGGCAATAATTAAAGAAAATTTATGCGGGTTAGAGTATTGCGAATAAATTCTCACCAATGGATGGCTATGATGACTTTTTACAGGAGTTAAAAGAACGCATACGCAGCGCTCAAGTTAAGTCAGATAATCAAGAATTTAATTGTGTTTAACAACTAAAGAGCAGTAATTTTGCTCAAACTTCAGCCGGTGGATGCCAGCCAGCAGACACCCAAGCTTGCCTAACAGTTACAGCATAAGGATTGTTAAGTTGTAAAGCTAGTACTGTTGCACGACCACAGGCAGTCAAACCCGTAATCTGAGTGCCGTTATTTACCCAAGTGAAATGACGTGACCATTTTTGTTGACGAGGGTTGAAGAGTTTGACTTTACGGTTCGTTACTGGATCTCTGGCATGAGTCTGAATACCTTTGTAGGCATTGCATAACCTACATGCAAGCCACAGATTTTCCTCATCGTCAGTACCCCCTGCTGCTCTGGGAATGATGTGTTCAATTTCTAAAATTCCTAGAACATACTTTTGGAGACTATGGCAATAACCACACTGATGATTCGCCTGTAACCGTATCTGCGCCCGGACTTCTTCTGGAATCTGGCTCACTAGCTTAAGGGTTCAATCAACCCACGTTTGACAGCTTCGCTCAACGCAGTTGCTTTTCTTAAAAGTCCTTCTTGATAAACCTGCATCAGGATTTGCAACTCTGAGCGATCGCCTTCACTAAGAGTACCTGATTGTTGGCGATCAAGCATTTCGCTTAACCGGGCATCCTGTTCTGGTTCCATTTGCAGTTCAGTCAGCACCAAGACTTGTTCATCAGAAAGAGCAAAGACAGGCTCCAGATCGCTAACGTCCCCACTGACGGGCGGAATTGAAAATTGAATAGTATCTACTAAAATGCTGGCAACATCACGATTTGCCAACCGTGCAAAGCGTTCTGCACGTTGGTAAATCTCATCTGGCAGGTTAATGGTAATTTGGGTACTCATAGCTCTTGTAAATACTCCTCTCTATTCTGACTTGCAATTAGTAATTATGTGTTTCAGTGCCATAAAAACTGAAGAATGTAATTTAAGACAATGACTGGTATACCCTTGCTAACTGAGTTTGTTTTGGATTTAAGTCAAGTTTGGTAGGGAAAAATTTTAAAGTATGACAATTTGAAGCATACATTATGGGCAAACTAACCTAGTGGTCAAATTCTATGATCACTAGGAGAAACAAAAAATTATGAAGTTGAATCTCAATTATAAGGAGATGCCAGTTTTATCCTACATTCAGCGGAGAGAACTACCATCAGCACCTGCAATTTATTATGTGGGTAATCATGATTGCCCAGTTATGTATATTGGTCTTGCACATAACTTAAAAAAGCGCCACATGAATCATCATCGCCAAGTACAGTTTGACAACATTGAAAATGCTGTCATATACTACCGTGTTTTAGGAGAGGATGTATTAGTAAAAATCTCAAATTTGAAAGAGGTTCTAATCAGATTAGAGAAGCAGTCTATGAGTTACTATAAGCCACCTCTAAATTACACACCCGTATTAAGATCGATTTATCTTCAAGGTAGGAAGGGAGTGATTCTCCGTTTTAGTCAAAATGAATCATAAGTTATTCAAACAAATAGGACTGAGAAATAAATCTCAGTCCCGAAAAAAAGCGGGCTAACCGCTAATGCCTGGTTAACCCGTG
>VFQR01000647.1_pt1 | contig 40831 bp, 35 predicted proteins | sample 3512321 | NCBI WGS metagenome assembly VFQR01 (sample SAMN10412374, study PRJNA504923) | tailings metagenome | isolation source: Relicate 3 Philex TSF1 revegetated site | place: Philippines: Tuba, Benguet | collected 2017-08-29 | reverse complement strand
TGGATTTTGGATTGAACAATTTTCAGGTAAATAGACCACGCGATAGGGGCGCAAGGCTTTGCGCCCCTACGACAGATATGGTTCAAATACATGAAAACTGCTGTAAAATCTAAAATCCAAAATCCAAAATGGTATTGACTATATGAACGCATTTAGAGTAGGTGTTGCAGGCCCCGTTGGTTCCGGGAAGACGGCTTTGGTAGATGCTTTGTGCAAGACGTTGCGCGAACAGTATCAGCTTGCAGTGGTCACAAATGATATTTATACTCAAGAAGATGCTCAGTTTTTAGTGCGTTCTCAGGCTTTAGCAAGCGATCGCATTTTGGGTGTAGAAACTGGAGGTTGTCCTCATACTGCCATCCGTGAAGATGCTTCCATGAATTTAGCAGCAATTGAACAATTAGAGGAACGTTTTACTGATTTGGATTTAGTATTTTTAGAAAGTGGCGGTGATAATTTAGCTGCTACCTTTAGTCCAGAATTAGTGGACTTAACGATTTACGTCATCGACGTTGCCGCTGGTGATAAAATTCCCCGCAAGGGTGGCCCCGGCATTACTAAATCTGATTTATTGGTGATTAACAAAACTGACCTTGCACCTTATGTCGGTGCAGATTTAACTATCATGGAACGAGACGCTAAAAAAATGCGCGGCGATAAACCTTTTATTTTTACTAATTTGAAAACTCAGTCAGGGCTTGCAGATGTTATTAACTTTGTCTGCACAAATATTTGTTAGAGAACGCGGGGCATTGGGCATGCATGGGGCATGGGGCATTGGGCATTGGGCATAGAAAGAGGCAGGGGAGCCGGGAGCAGGGAGCAGAGGGGAGGAGCTTCTCCCCTGCACCCAGCAAGAACTGCCCCTCTTCCCCATCTCCCTCATCTCCCCATGTCAGAGCGTCAGTCAAAATGGTAAGTCTTTAAATTATTCAACTCTGGCGCGGAGTGCCGGAGATGGAAAAAGAGTTTCAAATGCTGCTTGACGTTCGTTTAAGGGTTCTGGAGCATAGTTCCAAAGACTTTCATAATAAAAGAAAGTTACACCTAAACGCCGTTCTTGGGCAGCTCGCACCTGAGATCTAATTTGTTGCATCGAAACAGGGTTATTTCGTAACCCTGTCATAATCCCAACTCCAGTAGGAATGGTTTGTTGCGCTTCTTGAATTTCGGGGCGGGAAATATTTGCGATGAAACTTTCCAGACTCGGACGATAAATTTGCACAATTAACTCGTCTACAATATCTTGCCGCATCCAATTGAGCCAGTCTTGCAGGTGAAACTTGTAAGCAAAGTCATAGTAATTAGGAGCAACCGAGAAAATCGCCTGGGGTTTTCTCTGCTTGACAGCTTGGTTAAGTTTGACCATGAAGGCGGTAATTTTATCTGCCCGCCACTTTAGCCATGCCGGATCTTCGGCATTGGCTGGGGGATTGTTCTTGGTTTCTTGGGTGTATAAAGCAACTGTATAGCGATCGTAGCCAAATTCGCGGGGCAAACTCATGTGATCGTCAAATTGAATGCCATCGGCATCATATTGAGTGACAATTTCCAGCACGAGATTAGTAATCAACTCTTGCACTTGTGGATGGAAAGGATTGAGCCACATCACCTCACCAGCCGCGCTGATAGAAGTTTGGCTCCCATCACGCTTTTGTGTGAACCAATCTGGATGATTCAGTGCTAATTCCGACGTTGGGGGAGCCATAAATCCAAATTCAAACCAGGGAATTGCTAAGAGTCCCTTGCGATGGGCTTGATGAATCAGATCGGCAAGAATATCATGTCCATCCGAACCTTTATAAACAAAAGGTTGAATCCCTGCCCGTTGTGCGGTGGCGCTGGGATACATCACATAGCCAGAATTCCAAACCACAGGATAGATGGTGTTGAAGTTGAGCCGCCGCAGATGAGTCATCGCCTCTTGTACTTTGGCGCGATTCTTCAAAGTATCAAAATCATTGTTTGTCATCCAAACCCCGCGAATTTCTTGACGGGGTAGCTGGGCGATGGCACTGAAACGCCCAACTTCAGTGAACCCAGGGCTGAAACTGTCAAGCAACAATACCGTAACAAAGGATATTAAAGTTAGGAGCAGGAAAATATACTTGAATTGTCGTCGCCAAGCTTGAACAAAAAAAGTTGATTTCATAGGTTTGAATGATGCATTAGCTACCCACACACGCCATTGCTTGCTTTTGTGATTGAATCTATTAGCCATATAGTGTACAAGCATTTATACTTACTAAAAAATTGACCGATTGGTAGTTGTTTGTTCGCTGTATATGAAACTTCTGCACCAGAAAAACTAAATCAAACTTACGCACATTAAGAAACTTGACGTAGCTAGTAGTTATTAGTGCCCAATGTATCTAGGGTGGGGAATGGGGCATTGGGCATGGGGAGGTGGGGAGATGGGGTGCAATTCTCTCCCCATCTCCCCATCTCCTCATCTCCTCTACCTCTTGTATGTCCCATTCCCTATTCCCCAGTCCCCACCTGTGTCACAATAAAGAACTGTAATCAGAAAAATATTGTTAGGTAATTTAGTGAGTCCAACTGCTCAATCTACGGCAAGTGCGCGTCGCGTGGTGTTTCCTTTTACGGCAATTGTCGGCCAGGAAGAAATGAAACTGGCGCTGCTGTTGAACGTGATTGACCCCAAAATTGGTGGTGTCATGATTATGGGCGATCGCGGTACCGGTAAATCCACAACTATTCGGGCGCTGGCGGATCTGCTGCCAGAAATCTCTGTGGTTGCCAATGACCCGTTTAGTAGCGATCCTAGCGACCCTGACTTGATGAGCGATGAAGTCCGCCAACTGCTAGAACAAGGGGCAGAAATTCCCGTAACTCACAAAAAAGTCCAAATGGTAGACCTGCCATTAGGAGCCACAGAAGACCGGGTTTGCGGCACAATCGACATCGAAAAAGCTTTATCTGAAGGTGTCAAAGCTTTTGAACCAGGACTGCTGGCAAAGGCTAACCGAGGCATTCTTTATGTGGATGAAGTCAACTTGCTAGATGACCATCTTGTAGACGTACTACTCGATTCCGCCGCTAGTGGTTGGAACACTGTAGAACGGGAAGGTATTTCAATTCGTCACCCAGCACGTTTCGTTCTTGTTGGTTCTGGAAACCCGGAAGAAGGCGAACTGCGTCCCCAACTACTCGATCGCTTTGGGATGCACGCAGAAATTCATACAGTCAAAGAACCAGCCTTACGAGTACAAATTGTCGAACAACGTTCGGAATTTGACCAAAATCCTCCAGAATTTCTCGATAAGTACAAACCTGAGCAAGAAGCATTACAAGAGAAAATTGTCAATGCCCAGCAGCTATTACCAGAAGTAAAAATTGACTATGATTTCCGGGTGAAAATTTCTGAAGTATGTTCTGAACTGGATGTAGACGGTTTACGGGGTGATATTGTAAGTAACCGTGCCGCCAAAGCCTTAACGGCATTTGAAGGACGCACTGAAGTTACAGTTGACGACATCCGCCGCGTGATTACGCTGTGCTTACGTCATAGACTGCGGAAAGATCCCTTAGAATCAATTGATTCTGGCTACAAAGTCGCCAAAGCTTTTAGCCGCGTCTTTGGCGTCGAACTCGCGGAAGATGATGCCGCACAAAAGAATGGCACGGGTCAGAAGTTAGGAGTTAGGAGTTAGGAGTGAGGAGTGAGGAGTGAGGAGTGAGGAGTGGGAGATGAGGGAGATGAGGGAGAATAACTCCTAACTCCTAACTTTTTTATTTACCAATTTTGCATTTCTACTAATTCCATACACAAGTCGTTAATTTGTTCTACATCAGGTTTGTGAGGCAGGGTAGATTGTTCGTAAACAATTTCCATTTCGGCAACTAAATCTTCTGCCATTTTCATCACCTTTTCATAGGAATACTCACCTTTGAGAATAGCTTTTAAATCGTCAGCATCACCAGCTATTCTTCTATCTACAATCACTTCCCCTTGACGTAATATTTCTAGTCCACTGCGTAACAATCTAATGCAGTGCATCCCATGTTTAAGGTCAAAACCAGACTTAATTTCCATTTCTGCTCTAGCCGGATTTCTATTTTCCTGCCAAGATAAGTAGGCTTTCCATTCTCTTAAGGCTGTTTGATAACTTTGACTTTTTTGAAGCAGGCGGATAAAATCCTTGCGGCTATTAGTTAATTTTTGGGTATATTCTAAAGTTTCATCGGGTAAAGTATATTGTTTTAACACTCCTTTAAAATCAATATCCGCTGTCAGCAATTTATATAATTGTTCAGCCTCTTCCAAAAACTCAATTCTTCCTCTAATTAAGTTATAAAGATATTCCAAAAAAGCATTTAGTTCATCTTTGGTTAGTGCTGTTTCCTCTTCTATGCCGAAATCAGATGGTATGGGCTTTTTTTGGGGTGGCTTTAATAACCATTTGCGATGACTTTCCATTTTTTTGATTTGAGCGAAGGCATAACCAGTGTAAGTATGCTTGACTTTTTTGCTCAAAAATAACTGTTTATGGTTTATTAAACGCTGTCCGACTGGAGTTAGAAAAGGATAGTTATTTAACCACAATAATTCTAAAACATTGGGGTTGGCTCCGGATAATAATTGGAGGATTTTCTTTAATTCGTATATAACTGTATCTTTGTTGTTATCTATAAAGGGAAATATTCCTGGTTCGTCCCAACCGGCATCTTTTTGTTCTATGCGATCGAATCCCAAATAGTATCTTTTGGGTGCGATAAAAACTCCGCGATAATCAAAGTCTGAATCTGGACGATTTAAACCATAGCCGTGGCTACCTGCCAAACCAATAAAAATAGTTCTTTGTTCAATTTCTATTCTTTTCATGTCAATGGAATGTTGATAACGATCCTTGTGCTACTCTAATGCACTAAACCAGGCTTCTAAATCTGCTTGAACCTGAAAATCTAACAAAGCTTCTCCGAGATTTTCTAATTGTTCTAGGTCGAGAGTTTCAATACGTTCTAGCAGTTGTTGAGGTAATTCTCCTACCCGTCGAGTTAGCAGTCTCAGGACAAGCGATCGCTCTCCTTCTTGGCGTCCTTCTTGGCGTCCTCGTTGTTCTCCTTCAGCAAGAATTTCTTGATAAATCACTGACTCGCGCATCATACCCTCCCGAAATAATTGTCGAATCAAGTCCTTTTTATATTTTAATCCCGCTAAGATTTGGGTGTAAATGGAAATTTCAGATCGTTGTTCTGGCTGAACTTGATTCACTTGTTCCACAACTTGTTGCAGCAAAATTTGGGGTTGGGTGGTTGCTGCTAATGGTGCTAAGGGTAACAAAGCTGGGTCATTCAAGAATACTTCGGGATTTTCTTCCCACATGCAAATTACGCGATATTCGTGACGGGTAGTTTCGACTTCAAAAGCAGTTTCAATTACCGTTTCTGGTGCAGGGGGAAGTAATAATACGACAACTTGCGTTATCGGTAGACGATATAAACGATACAAGCGTACCCAATAATCGAGCATCCGCAGGGGTAGCGGTGGTGTCGATTCTAGTTTGGTTTGAAATTCTAGGTGGAGAATACGTCCTTCCAATTGTAGAAACGTGACATAATCAGCACGAATTGGTTCAATGCTTAATTCGGTTTTGAGGACTTTGACAGAAGTTTGCGCTGTACCCAAAACCCAACTAGCAAAATTGACAGGATGTTTTTCGGAAAGTAGTTTGCACAGGTTATCAAAGGACATTGATAATAGATACTCATTTCACAAGACTTTGTTATTATCTCTTGAAAAGCGGTCTAGTGGGCGATCGCATTAATTTTGATGAGCGAACTGTAAGATCCTCGACTTTTCTAAGTATAGGTATCTTATCGCACACTTTACCATTTTTGCTATTCAAACAGATGTAGAGACGTTGCAATTGCTAGTACAGTACGGCGGAAATAAACAGACCATTCAAAATGGCGCAGAAGCCGAAAATATAATTATTTTGACTTTTGACTTCCGCGCAGCGGTACTAGTCTCTACTGTTCACGGATAATTTAAGATTTCTATATTTGCAGATATATCTCAAAATAAACACTCTACAAATTTATATTTCTGCAAAACTATATCACTAATATATCTAAGTTTAAATATGAATTTATACCTTGTTTTCGTTAACAAAAAGCTTCATGATTGACTTTAAAAGCACATATTAATCACCCAATAATTAATTCTGTTGTATTTTTACCTGTTCCCAGAAACATACCTAAATAATCATTTCACAGTAACTCATACCGGAGTTCGGTTGATCCAATGCTAGAAGGATGGATTCAAATTATATTAACGCTACTAATTGTAGTAGCAATTACTCCCTTTTTTGGGCGCTATATGGCGTGTGTCTACTTAGAGGAAAGTACTTTTCTTGATCCAATTTTAAATCCAGTTGAGCGAGTGCTTTATTCCTTGGTTGGCGTTAAAACCAAGGAAAATATGACAGGTTGGCAGTATGGGCGAGCAATCTTCTATTGCAATGTTGCGATGGGGTTGCTGATTTTCTTGATTATTATGAATCAAGGATGGCTACCATTAAACCCAAACAAGATCAATGCTCCAACTTGGGATACAGCGCTGCATACTACTATTTCCTTTATTACTAACACCAACCAGCAACATTATTCTGGTGAAACTTACATGAGTTATGCCAGTCAAATGTGGGGTCTTGGTTATCACATGTTCACCTCCGCAGCGACTGGTTTGGCTGTGGGAATTGCTTTTATTAGAGGATTAACTGGTAGACCGTTGGGCAACTTTTATGTAGACTTAATTCGCTCGATGACGCGAATTTTGTTGCCTATTTGCATTGTCAGCGGAATTGTTTTAATGGCGGCTGGGGTGCCGGAAACCCTGGCGGGTGTAGCGGTGTTTCCGACTTTGGAAGATTCTAACATTAGTCAGGCGATCGCTCGCGGTCCCGTTGCCCATTTTGAAATTATCAAGGAACTAGGCGAGAACGGCGGCGGCTTTTTTGCCATCAACTCGGCACACCCCTTGGAAAATCCTAGCGGATTTTCTAATTTAATTGAAATTGTCGCCATGCTTTCCATTCCCACTTCCTTAATCTACACCTATGGCTTGTTTGCGAACAATACTAAACAAGCTTGGTTAGTCTACGGTATGGTGGGTGTGCTTTATGTAGCATTTATTATCGTCACTGCCATTGGCGAATACAACGGCAATCCCGCTGTAAATGCCGTGCTGGGAAGTGAGCAACCAAATTTGGAGGGTAAAGAAGTCCGGTTTGGTTGGGCACAATCTGTGCTATTTGCGGTTAGTACAACCGGTACCATGTGCGGCGCAGTCAACAGTTTACACGACTCCTTCATGCCCAACGGCGGTTTTATTACCCTCTCCAACATGTTTTTGCAAATTATCTGGGGTGGACAGGGTACTGGAACGGCTTACCTATTTACTTACCTGATTTTGGCTGTGTTCGCCACAGGGTTAATGGTGGGACGCACACCAGAATTTCTTGGACGCAAAATTGAGAAGCGGGAAGTTGTGCTGGCTAGTTTTTTAATTTTGCTAGTCCACCCGATCGCTATTATGATTCCCGCAGGTATCGCCTTAGCATTTCCCGACCAATTATCAGGAATTAGCAATCCCGGCTTCCACGGTTTTGCTCAAGTTATCTATGAATACGCCTCGGCTGCTGCTAACAACGGTTCTGGGTTTGAAGGCTTGGGAGATTCACAACCTTCACCATTAGCAATAGCCACAGGCACACAACCAACTCTAACTGCCTTGTGGTGGAATTTGAGTACCTGCTTTAGTTTACTAGCAGGACGTTATATTCCCATACTGGGTTTACTCTTCTTAGCAGATAGTATTTCTCGTAAGCAAGCTGTTCCTTACACCACTGGGACATTGCGAACCGATACCGGATTATTTACAGGCGTTACCGCTGGCGTGATTTTAATTCTAGGCGCACTGACGTTCTTCCCAGTACTTGCATTAGGTCCTATTGGTGAAGCCTTTTTTATTGCTAAAGGTATTGGGTAGATGGGGCATGGGGCATTGGGCATAGGGAAAGCAAACTGGATTTACGAGTAATGAAAGACTCGTTGGCGAGTATCAAAGACTCATTCACGAGTATCAAAGACTCATCCGCTATTCTCCATACCACATGCCCAATGCCCAATGCCCAATGCCCAATACCCCATTCTCATAATTTAATTTATGCCAATTACTACTAATTCTCCTTCGCCCCGTGTTCCTTCGGGAACTCGTGACTCGCGTAAGCACACCCCCAAGGCAGATATGCGGGGACTTTACCAAAGAGCAATTCGTGAGTCATTTGTCAAGCTCGATCCGCGAATTACTGTGAGAAATCCAGTGATGTTTGTTGTTTGGGTGGGAACAATTGTCACCTTTCTAGTGACTCTTAACCCAAATTTGTTTGGCACAATTCAGGCAAATGTCAACCAACAACGCTTGTTAAATGGGTTGATTACCTTTATTTTGTTTTTCACACTGGTTTTTGCTAACTTTGCCGAAGCTGTGGCTGAAGGACGAGGCAAAGCTCAGGCTGATTCACTCAGAACCACGCGATCGGATACGATCGCTAATAAAATCCTCCCCGATGGTTCCATAGTACAAGTCAATTCCACGGAACTGCGCCGGGGTGATTTGGTAAAGGTGATTGCCAATAATCTGATTCCCGCCGATGCCGAAGTGATTAAAGGCATTGGTTCAGTAGATGAGTCGGCAATTACTGGGGAATCTGCACCTGTGTTGAAGCAACCAGGCACAGATATTGCTAGTTCGGTGACTGGAGGTACGCGTTTACTCTCCGATGAGTTGACGATTAAAATTACCGCCGATCCTGGTCAAGGTTTTATTGACCGCATGATTTCCCTGGTGGAAGGCGCAGAACGTACTAAAACTCCCAATGAAATTGCCTTGACTGTATTGCTAGCAGTGCTGACACAGGTGTTTTTAATTGTGGTGGCGACAATGCCGCCATTTGTCAACTACATCGCCAATTTTATCAGCACTGTATTTGGTGTTGAGGCGGGAAATAGTTTGCGTGCGGGTGCTAGCGTGGCGATTTTAATTTCCTTACTAGTAGCTTTAATTCCCACAACTATTGGTGGTTTACTCAGTGCGATCGGTATTGCTGGGATGGACAGAGTTGCGCAATTTAACGTCATTGCTACCTCTGGTCGAGCAGTGGAAGCTTGCGGTGACATCAATACCTTGGTGCTAGATAAGACAGGGACAATCACCTTAGGGAACCGCATGGCTGATGAGTTTATTCCGCTGGATAATCACTCAGTCGCAGATGTGGCGCGAGTTTCCTTAGCTGCTAGCTTATTTGACGATACGCCGGAGGGTAAGTCAATTGTGACATTAGCAGAAAACTCCCTGGTCGCAGTAGATTTCAATATCGAGAAAGCCGAAGGCGTGGAATTTTCCGCCAAAACCCGCATGAGTGGCACAAATCTAGCTGATGGCAAACAAGTTCGCAAAGGTGCGGTGGATGCCATTAAGGGATTTGTCCGTTCTCGTGGCGGTTACGTTCCCGATGATATAGATGCAGCTTACGAGCGAGTTTCCCGGTTAGGGGGTACACCCTTAGCTGTTTGCCAGGATGACAAAATTTATGGTGTGATTTACCTCAAAGATATAGTCAAACCCGGTTTACGAGAACGCTTTGACCAACTGCGTCGCATGGGTGTCTGCACCGTCATGCTCACAGGTGACAATAGAATTACCGCTTCAGTGATTGCTCAAGAAGCCGGAGTTGATGATTTCATTGCCGAAGCGACTCCAGAAGACAAAATCGAGGTGATTCGCTCGGAACAATCCCAAGGTAAACTGGTGGCAATGACTGGAGACGGTACCAACGATGCACCTGCTTTAGCTCAAGCAAACGTGGGTTTGGCAATGAACTCTGGGACACAGGCAGCCAAAGAAGCTGCTAACATGGTGGACTTAGACTCAGACCCCACCAAATTAATTGACTTAGTAACCATCGGTAAACAGCTGCTCATTACCCGTGGAGCATTAACAACATTTTCCATCGCCAACGATATCGCCAAATATTTTGCCATCATTCCCACCATCTTTGCTGCGGCTGGAATTGGCGCACTGAATATCATGGCACTAAAAAGCGCTCAATCAGCGATCGTCTCAGCACTAATTTACAACGCCTTAATTATTCCCGCACTAATTCCCCTAGCACTCAAAGGAGTAAAATTCTTGCCTCTTTCCGCAGACCAACTCCTACGCCGCAACATCTTCATCTATGGCTTTGGTGGCATCATTGCCCCCTTCATTGCCATCAAACTGATAGATATAATCTTACCCTTGTCTTAGGACTTCCAAATTAAAAAACCTCTCTTTTCTGAATTTCTCCGTGCCCTCTGCGCCTCTGCGGTTCGATAATTTATTTCTTGAAAACCCTAAAATTACTTATGAAACCCTTTCATCTGCGACGCACTATTCTTGTATCCCAAATACTGGAAGAAATAACTGAAATCTGGTGTCAATGGCGTAGACAAAAACTGCCATTGTACTTATTCCTAGCGATGTGCTTCAACTTAATAGTTGCACCTGTAGTTTATGCAGCCACAAGCGAACAACTTTCCAAGAGTCAAGCTTGGGGAATGGGACTGCTAGGACTGGTAACAGTAGGACTTTGTATTTATTTATTTTTTGTCATGTTTGTACCGGAGAAATTCTAATGAGTTTTGCACGTGAAGCCAGCAGAGCTATTCGTTCTACCTTGGTACTGTGGGTAATAGCAGCGATTATTTATCCTTTTTTGATGATTGCCATTGGGCAAATTGTGTTTCCCTTTCAAGCAAATGGTAGCCTACTGACAAATAGCACAGGTCAAGTTGTGGGTTCTGCATTGATTGGTCAACCATTTAGTAGCGATCGCTATTTTAACAGTCGTCCCAGCACCACCAACTACAGCACAGCCGACCCCAAAAAAGATGATGCAGGAGTTTTGCAAACCGGAGTTTCCGGTGCTAGTAACTTAGCTCCCAGTAATCCCGCATTACTAGAACGCATCAAAGGAGAAAAGAGCAAAAAAGTTGAAGGAGACTTCAACCGTTTGAAAACAGCAGGCGTCCAGCCGACTGCGGATCTCGTATACACCTCTGGTTCCAGCCTCGATCCCCACATCACCCCCGAAGCCGCCAAAGCCCAAATTCCACGAGTAGCCAAAGCGCGACAAATTGAGCCGAACCAACTCCAAACTTTAATTACTCAAAACACCGATGGTCGCTTTCTCGGCATCTTTGGTGAGCCTGGAGTTAATGTTTTGAAGTTGAACTTAGCTCTAGATCAAATCAAGGATTGAAGAAGAATACAGAATTCGGATTGCTATACCGCAAATTACGGTTAAAAATAAGAAGATAAAGTCTAGAAAAGGGTCAAAATCTAGCGAAATTACAGGATAAAGAATTTTTGCTAAATGCTGACAACGCTTGATTTCACAAACAAGCCATCTGCAAAACTTTACGATTCTTCATCCGTAAATATTCTGCAAGACATAGCTGAAGTGACTACAATCTGATAAGATTTCTACCAAGTAGAATAATTGATTGTTCTCTTTTTCTTGAACCCATTGATTTTGGGTCTTTTTTGGGAAAGGAAAATAAAAAAATGTCTCATTTATTGTGGAAAACTCTGGTACTAAGTCCAGTAGTTTTGGGAGTGACGGTGTTGGTTTCCGCTAGGGCTGTAGCTGCTGAACTAGCAAGTTCTTCTGAAGATGCAAAGGCAAACGCTGTTCAGGCAAAAGCACCAGAAGCTATAAGCGCTTCACTATCGATGCAAACACAGCAACCAGTTGCCGATCAATTTTTGGTTGCCCAAGTAAAGACTGATGATAATGCAGTCTTAGAACAAGTTAACCGCTACAGCAGTGAAGGCAAGAAGCAGAATTCACTGTCTCAAGTCACATCAGTTTCTCAGTTTTCTGACGTACAACCTACTGATTGGGCATTCCAAGCTTTGCAATCCCTCGTTGAGCGCTACGGTTGTATTGCTGGATACCCGAATTCTACTTACCGTGGTAATCGGGCACTGACTCGTTATGAGTTTGCCGCAGGTTTAAATGCTTGTTTGGATAGAGTTAATGAACTGATTGCCACAGCAACTGCTGATTTGGTAACCAAACAGGATTTGGCGACTCTCCAGCGTTTGCAAGAAGAGTTCTCGGCAGAACTGGCAACTCTGCGCGGTCGAGTAGATGCTTTAGAAGCGCGTACCGCTGAATTAGAAGCAAATCAGTTTTCCACCACCACAAAATTAGTGGGTGAAGCTATTTTTGCCGTTACTGATATATTTGGCGGTAACACTGGCGATGTTAACAACACTGTCTTCCAAAATCGGGTACGTTTAGACTTGCAAAGCAGCTTCACAGGTAAAGACGTACTGCACACCCGTCTGGCAGCTGGTAATGCAACAGCTTTTAGTCAAGTGGATGATGGTGGCGCTCTGATCAATACTGCTGAAGGTACACAAACGTTCCAACTCGGTAGCACTGGTAACAACAGTGTCATCATAGACTGGTTGGCGTATTACGTACCCATAGGCCCAGCCCAAGTTTACGTTGCAGCTACCGGAGGTATTCACAGCGATTACGTTGCCACTAATAACCCTTACTTTGAGGACTATGATGGTGGTAATGGCGCCTTGTCTACCTTTGCTTCTGAAAGTCCCATCTATCGCATTGGTGGTGGTTCGGGTGCAGCATTAACTTTACCCTTTGGTAAAGGTGGTAGCATTTTTAGACCAAGTTCGCTGACCATAGGTTATTTAGCGTCAAATGCTAGTAATCCTGGAATAAATCAAGGTTTGTTCGAGGGTAACTACGCTGCTCTAGGACAGTTGAACTTTAGTATTGGCGATAGTTTAGCGATCGCTGCTACCTATGTTCACGGCTATCATGGTGCTGGAGGCGGTAATTTATTCGATCTAGGCGGTGGTTTGGGCAGTGCTAACCGCGTTGTAGGTACCGATCAAGCAAACACCTTGACTGCCATCAACCGATCTTCCAGTAATTCTTACGGTATATCGGCGGCCTTCAGACCGAGCGACAAACTGTCAATTAGTGGCTTCGTTTCTTATCATGATGTCACTGGCTTTGGTGCAGGTGATGATTATGAAGCTTGGAGCTACGGTGTTGGGGTAGCCTTGCCTGACTTCGGTAAAAAAGGTAATGTATTGGGCATTTTTGCTGGTGCAGAACCTTATGCTCGTAACCGACCAGGCTTTGTTGGTAACGATGTACCTTATCACTTTGAAGGCTTCTATAAATATCGCGTCTCAGATAACATCTCAATTACCCCTGGCGTGATTTGGTTGACCTCTCCTGGTCAAAACAGCGCTAATGACGATGCGATTATCGGTACCCTGAGAACAACTTTCACTTTCTAAAGGTTTAGCAAAACAGCATTGAGTCACCAAAGTTAAACTCTTTGGTGACTCTAATTTTTTAGGAGTTTTAATCCCCTTTCGGGGAAGTGTGATATCATGTCCGGTTGAATACTTATCATGTAGACTGACGCAAAGACACGGGGACGCGGGGACGCGGAGATTTTTTTTGATAAGTGATTAGGCGGACATGATATGAGTAGAAGTTTTGTAGACTAAGCTGAGAGTGAAGTTTTAACTTGACCAAAACGGCGATCGCGTTTTTGGTAACTTAACAAAGCTTGATGAAATGCTTCTATGTCAAAATCTGGCCAAAGAATATCAGTAAAATACATTTCTGTATAGGCCATTTGCCACAATAGAAAATTACTCAACCGCATCTCACCGCTGGTACGAATCAGCAAATCTGGTTCGGGAGTATTTGCTGTGTAAAGATGATTTTGTATAAAACTTTCATTCACTTGTTCGGCGCTGAGTTCGCCTTGTTCTACTAATTCGGCTACTTGACGACAGACTTTTGTAATTTCGTTGCGGCTACCGTAGTTAACTGCAACAGTAAAATGTATTGCTTGATTGTTTAACGTTTCTGTCATCGAACGTTGCATTTCCATTTGTAGAGATTTGGGTAAAACTGATAAATCTCCAATGAATGAAATTCGCACTCCTTCTTGATGCATTTGTGCTAATTCGCGGCGCAGTAATCGCTCAAACAAAAGCATGAGAAAATTCACTTCTTCGACGGGACGCTGCCAATTTTCTGTTGAGAAAGCGTAGGCTGTTAGGGCTTTGATTCCCCAATTTTTGCAGCAACGTAATAGTTCTTTGAGGGTTTTTGCTCCTTGGCGATGTCCGGCGATGCGGGGTAATCCTCGATTGCTTGCCCATCGACCATTACCATCCATGATGACGGCGATGTGGTGGGGTAGGTATTGGGGGTTTAAATCGGTGGGTAATTGTGATTTGTGATTTGTCATTTGTTGTTTGTGATTTGTTAATGACTAGTTTCAAATAAAGTTTGCAAGTATTTTGGTGTGAGGGTGTTGTTCCAAGTCCACAAGCAATACATTGTGTGGCTAAAGGTGAAGAGGAGGGTGGTTTTGTTGTTTAATGACCAGGCGTTCCAGTTGAGGGTAGCCATCATGCGGCGGAGGGTACGTATGAGGTTGTTACGCTGATAATTTGGCGATCGCGTTTTGATTAAGGTGCGTCCAATTCGCATCAAACCTGTATTAGGAAAAGCCCAGACTCCAAAACCCCAGAATTTGGTCATGTGGTTGATTTCGTCTTGTGCTAGTTCTTCGAGTACGTCTTGGAGTGCGCCTGTGGTGTGAGCCATCAGCCAAAGATAAAGACACGTTGCACCGTATTCTGTGGCAATGCGGTGTAAACCGTGGCGATATAAATCTTCGTCAGGGTCATCTGTGGGGAGGTAGCCTCGAACTGTGCGATGTTTGGCGGTAATTTTCTCGTTTGTTAGTTGGGTGTAGACTTTGATTAATGCAGGTGTGTGCTGACGTTCTTCTTTTTCCCACAAACCAAGTTCTAAGAGCTTGTCGTCTTCATCGATTGTTCCACCAACAAACCGCGCCATGTGAGGATGCAATTTTTCTAAATACTGGCGACTGGTTTGGGTATAGCCGCGAATGGGTGCTTCTGTATCCATTGCACCTATCAAGATTGATAAGAATACTTCTGGTTCTATGCCGATAATTTGATTGCGGTTTATTGTTTGCCAGTCGATGAGTTTCCAAGGACGCGGTTGGGGATTTTGAAACTGTATCGGTAAATCTTGCAAGCGGTCATGTAATTTTTCGACTGCCAGATATTTGTCTATGAGAGAACGAATGCGCTGCTGTGTTTGGAAATAGTGAAGACTGGCAGAGCTTTGACCTGCTGAGTCTTCTGCAAGTGGGCTGAGGATGTTAAGCATAATTTTTTATACTTGACTTTTTATCTCTTTGCCCAATAGCCTAAGCGATCGTACTAGCTTTTGTCAGTCGGTGAAAGTAGGCAGTTTTATCTGATAGGGTTGCAAAAGTCGGGGAAAAAGTTGGTTAGAGAAAATTTGGGTTTCAAACCTCGCCCTTCTAAAACGACTTTACAAAGTTAGAAGAGAGAATTGCAGAAAATGTGGCGAAATTGTTAGAACAAGGGTAGATAAAAGTTAAGTAACAGGATAAATCATGAACGCTTATAAAACATATATCACCATTGCAGATCCAAAGCAGTTAGTATTATCTGATTTACCATTTAAAGCAGGACAAAGAGTTGAGGTGATTATTTTGACAGAGGATAATCAAAGGGTTACTTTAGCAGAAGAATTAAAAAAGTTATTCCAAGAAATACAAGCGATACACGCAGATAATCCCTTGACTGATGAAGAAATAGCAGCAGAAATTGAAGCTTATAGACGGGGACAATGAAAGTTATTATTGATACTAATATCGTACTCTCTGCTGCTATAGCTGATAAAAATCCAGAGGCAGTAATTTTATTTGTGATTGCTAATTATGCTTTGGAGTGGGTTGTATCGGCAGAGATTATCGCAGAGTATAAAGAAGTTTTAAAGCGTCCTCGTTTAAAGTTAACTGAGGCACAATACCAAAGATGGGTTTATTTAATTGATTCAGTGACAATATTAATTGATGTAGATGTGGAGGTTGATTTCCCCAGAGATAGGAAAGATGCAAAGTTTTTAGCTTGTGCTATTGCAGCAGAAGCAGATTTTTTTATTACGGGTGATGCTGATTTTAATGAAGCGCAAACTTTGTTAAACACAACTATTATTTCTCTGTCTTTATTTAAAAGGTTAGTTTGTGATGTGACGGAATAAGCTTCAATCTGGTAGGGTGTGTAACAGAGCAGCATAACACATCGTACAAAACAAAGCGATCGCACTTGCTTTTGTCAGTCGGTGAAAGTCGGGAGTTTTATCTGATGCAGTTGCAAAAGTTAGGGAAAAAGTTGGCTATCGAAAATTAGGGTTTAAAACCTCACTCTTCTGGGGCGTTATAAAAATGCGATAACGATTTTCACCATTTTTTAATTTACCAACACCATCAGGGCGAGGAGCTTGAGCTAATTCTTGAATTTTACTCTCTTATTCTTTGTTCTTTCAATAATATATCCATCCATTCTCTATCTTTTACCAACAACTCTGGTACAGGAGGTTGATTATAATCTAAGGTCAAATCAAATCCGGCTTGTTCATATATTTCTAATAATAAGTTCTGTAAATTTAATTCTATCTCCTGTTCTTGCTGTTCTAAAGGAATAGTCAAGTTAGGAATCGCTTCTCTCACGGTAAAAGCGAATAGTTGAGCCGATGGTAAGTGATGAGACCTGACAATTAAAATCCGATAGTCGGTATCAGAAATATTTGTCAAAATTGGCATTTTATCGCCATTTCTAATTAAGTCAATTTCTACTAAATTAGTGTTACTTTGTAAGATTTTTTCTCTTTTTTCTAAATAGGATTTTCTTCCTGATTTTGTGCGTTTATTGGTAGGAGAAAGCACCTCAACTACTGTTATTACTTTACCAGTAGAAACTTCTCTAATTTCTAAATATCCTTCTTTAATTTCTAAAGGTAATGGTAATGTTACAATAATAGATTTATTTTCTGTGTCACTGGGTAAAGTTGCTATTGCTGTTGTACTACTATTTGATTTTTGTTTTGCTGATAAAATAGCTAAATCAGGAATACCGATTAAGATTGCATCTTCAGTACTCATCCTATAGGTACGTTTTTCAATTGCCACTCGATATTTGGGACGCAAAAAAGGAGATATAGCAATAGCGATCGCTGTAATTAATCTATGGTGTACCTCTGACCATAAATCAGGGTTTTCTAAATAGGGATTCATCCCCGGAAATGGATACTTCATAAGTATAATATTTCTTAAGTTATTATAACTTTAGTGTATATTGTTGCCCAAATATATTGCAGCAAGAATAAAAGTAGATTGGGAATAAAATTCTGGTCTTCGTTATCCACAGGCGTATCGTCTTAACAAGGAAGTTCAGCGCTGCTAGGCAAAGATTGGCGGGGGTCTGATTTCACCATAAGTTAATGATGGTGCTGAAGTGACCTAATGATTTTTATTCTAGACGATTCGACGCGGACGATATAATCTAGGTAAACGTTCCAAGTTAGTGGCGATGAAACATTTTGATGTTCAGCTAGATGAAGAATATGCTCAAAAGCTTGCCTACATTCAACAGGAGGCTGAGCAAGATACAGTAGAGGCAATTAAGTCTTCGATTGAACTGCGCTATCAACAGCTTCAGCAACAAAAAACAGATCCATTAGCTAAACTCAAGCAAAGTAAATTTATCGGCTGTTTCAAAGGAGAAGCTGACTTGGCTGGTAATTCCGAAGCCATTGTAAGATCGCTAATGCAAAAAAAAGTATGATCGTCGCTGATACTAGCTTTTTCGTAGCACTTGGGAACCAAAACGATCGATACCATCAATTAGCAGTACAAGTTTTAAATACTCTCAACGAACCACTAGTAACTACTTACCCGGTTATTACCGAAACTTGTTACCTTCTTTCCAGATGGGGTGGTAACAATGCTCAATGTAGTTTTTTGAGAGAGGTCGCACAGGAAGCGTTTGAGGTGTTCGACTTACGAAGTTACCATGTTACACGCATGGTTGAACTCATGGAAAAATATGTAGATTTGCCAATGGATATGGCAGATGCTTCTCTGGTTGTTTTAGCAGAACATCTGGGACATGGACGGATTTTAACGCTCGATCAACGAGACTTTAATACTTATCGTTGGAATAACAGCAATCCCTTCAAAAATTTGCTGCTGAATTTTGCATAAGGTCGAAAAAGTCGGGAAAAAAGTCGGATTTACAAAATCTTATCGGAAAATTTGAAAAGCGTAACTGTAGAGTAATTTATAGTTGTCAATAAAGTCTGAACTACCCTAGTCGTTACACAATGGACGCCCAAGCAGCATTAGCATGGTTAGACACCATAATTCCTGCTCAGACCGGGGAACGGTTGAGCGATTTGCAAAAAGTTATTCTTGGGCAAGTTTGGTTGGGTAGGAAGTACTTGGATATCGCTCATTCTTACGGTTGTACGGAAGGACACGCCAAGGATGCTGGTTCTCAGTTATGGAAGTTACTTTCTAAGGTGCTGCGCCAGAAGATTACTAAAAGTAATTGTCGCGCTACTTTGGAACGGGTTCTGAGAAAAAGTAATACGATATCCAGTTTGATTGATTACTCCAGAACGCCACACGCTGCCCCAAAATTAGAGGATAGCAATTTTATTGGACGCACAGAAGCGATCGCTCACCTGAATTCTTTAGTAAATCAAGGCTCTAAGGTGATTGTCATTCAAGGTGAAGGCGGTTTGGGCAAAACTACTCTGGCGCAGCAATATCTCCAAACTCAAGATTTTGAGTTGGTTTTGGAACTGCTGATGGCGAAGGAAACGCAAAACATCACTCCCGCCGAACGAGTTGTGGAGGAATGGCTCAAACAAGATTTTAATGAAGAACCTGGGGTAGAATTTGGGGTAACTTTGGCACGACTCAAGCGCCAACTCCAGAATCGGCGCATTGGGGTGTTAATTGACAATCTTGAACCTGCATTAGACCAACAAGGTGGTTTGATTGCTTCCCACCGCAACTATGTGGAACTATTACGGATTTTAGCTGATGCTAGGGTGCAATCTGTTACTCTAATTACTAGCCGCGATCGCCTTTGTGAACCAGGGCTAAATGTCAATCACTATCGGCTTCCTGGTTTGGATAAAAGCGCATGGCAACAGTTTTTTAGCAACCGGGGATTAGCCATCGACTCGCCAACTTTAGAAATCATGCATCGCACCTATGGCGGGAATGCTAAAGCAATGGGAATTCTCTGTGGCTCCATTCAAGAGGATTTTGATGGTGATATGGCTGCTTATTGGCAAGAAAATCATGCCGATCCTCTAGCAAAAACTGATTTAAAAAATTTAGCTGTTAGTCAAATTAATCGTTTACAAAATCTCGACCCCCAAGCCTATCGTCTGCTTTGCCGTTTGGGATGTTATCGCTATCAAGATATACCAAGTATCCCATCTCAAGGTTTATTTTGTTTGCTTTGGGATGTTCCACCAGACCAACATCGCCAAATTATTACTTCCTTAAGAAATCGGTCTTTAATAGAGTGCAATCAAGGTAAATATTGGCTGCATCCGGTAATTCGTCAAGAAGCGATCGCTCGTTTACGCCCCTGGGATGAATGGGAAGTTGCCAACCACAAAGCCGCAGAATTTTGGACAACTAGTGTTAAACAAATTCAAACTTTTAAAGATGCTTTACAAGCTTTAGAAGCCTATTATCACTACATCGAAATTCAGGAATTTGAGTTGGCAGGTCAAGTTATTCTCAGAAGTCGAAATAATCAATGGCAGCAATTTTTACCTCTTGGCAGTACTCTGTATCGTATGGGTTTAATTCAACCTATACTGACGGCGATTAATCAAGTGGTTAACAATTTAGATAATCACCAAAATCTCAGCGAACTGTACAATATATTGGGCGATTTCTACTGGATAACAGGTAAAATTAGTCAAGCGATCGCCTGTCAAGAAAAGACTATTACTCTCGCAACGCAAGCACTCAAATCACTTGTACCTCAGCCAGAAAATAAACACACAGTTTACTATCTCAGGATGCTTGAGGTAGATTCTTTATTAAGTATCGGTCTTTATCAAATAGATTTGTGGGAATTAGAAGCAGCTGTAAAGCTATTTCAACAAGTAATTTACCTGGCTCAAAATACCAAACATCATCGCTGGGCAGAAAAAGCTTCAGTGTGTTTGACTTTGGTATATTCATATTTAGGTTTGCGCGATGCTTCATATCAATTAGCAGATATAGCTTACCAAAATATTACGAACTCAAAACTGATAGAACAGACTGGCAGGTTTGCTTATTTCATCCAAATTTTAGGTCAAACCTACGTCAATTTAGGAGAATTTGAACAGGCGAATCAAATGTTTAACCAAGCTTTGACTTTTGCAGAAGAAAGTCACTATATGCAGGTAAAAGCCAAAACACTTAATGGTTTAGCAGAAATCCACCGACACCAAGCTAATTTTGATTTAGCTCTTGCTAATCATACAGAAGCAATCGAACTTTTGGAAAAAATTGGTGCTAAATGTGACTTGGCTGAAGCTTATTTTCAATTGGGTTTAACTTATCAAAAAATGGCAAAGCTTGATGAAAGTCAAATTAATTTTCATCAAGCAATGCAGTTATTTACTGAAATCAAAGCTCCTAAGCAAATTCAAAGAATTCAGGAGTCAGGAATAGTAACTTAGGCAAAGCAGGGAGTAGGACAATTATGTTTGAGCGCAACTTACTTTCATATCCCTGCGTAAGTCCTGGCGAACTTTAGACATTATGGATTCCAAAATCCAGGCATCTTATCTACAAAATTAGAATGCTCATTTAAGCTAGTAGAAGGGGCTGCTGGAAATCCATATTGGCGAATAATTCGATTGAGCCTTTCTTGTTGTTCGGGGGATAACTGACTGTTTGCTTGAGTAGGCGATCCCCCTATAGCGGTTTCATTATAGTTGGCTTTATACCATCTTGTTGATACTAATATCCAACCGTTACTAGTTTTTTCCCATGTATCTTCGTATGGAGTTTGCCTGTGTACGCGTTTATTGCCAATGATGTAATCAGAATATCCTAGACCCATGACTTCTGCACGATTTCCATTGACACTAACACGAATCAGTTCTTCACGAGTTTTATATTGACTGACTTGCTGAAAAAATTGTTGTGCACCTTGCATTTGTTCTCTTAAATTAGTAATTGTCCCATCTGCTCGACGACCTTGGAAATCAACTGACCAGTAAGCATAACATTGTTGGATAATTCTGGCGTTACAACCCGCACTCATCCAGTGATAGTTTTGGATAATCTCTTGTCTATCTGATTGTGTGTTGGCTTTTGCCATGCCACCATTAATAGCTATTGATGCTGTTAATAAGGTTGTTAGTAAAATATTACCTTTCTTCATAATGTAACCTTACCAATGATTCCTTTCTCGAACAGATTAAACGAGAAACTGATGGAATTCATTTACTTTTTATGTATATTAATATACAGGAAATATCACTCAAAATTGCAGAAAAGTGTATTGACTATCTACTTAATTATTCCGATGCTACCGGATTCGATATGATATCAGAATTCAGAATTCAAAATGATTGCAAAATCAAGTAGGGTAGCACAGCTGTGCTGCCCTAACCAGTTATCTCATTCAAGTGAAAATTACGATATTAGATTTTCGTATCAAAGTCTTCTGAATTCTGAATTCTCATCTAATAATTAATTTAACTAAATTCTCAATGAGGCGATCGCGTTCCATCGGCACTATATCGCCACTTTGCATGATATCTCGCAAAAGGACGAAATGAACGAGTGTCCCAACAAAAGCTCGCGCTGTAACTTCAGCGTCGGGAAGCTCTAGTTCTGAGTGAGAAGCTAGATATTGCGTCAGAGATTGTAGCATCGGTTTTTCAATGTTCTTCACAAATGCTCGCGCTAATTCTGGAAACCTCCCTGACTCACCAATAATAATCCTAAAGAATGTCAAAGCTTGCGGATCGTCTGCAATATGCTCCAACATCCTATTTGCAAAGGATCTCAGCAAAGAAGCCGGATCGCCTTGAGCTGATTGGATTTGTTGTGAATTAAAAAGTTCTTTTTTGCAAGCTAATTGCTGCATCAATGCTGTAAATAAGCTTTCTTTATCGGGATAACGCCTGTATATCGTTGCTTTAGAAACACCCGCCGCCGCTGCAATTTTATCTATTCTGGCAGCTGCATAGCCGTTTTCCAGAAACTCCTGCATTGCCCCATCCAGGATCATCTCAGTCTTTTCGGGAGATAAATCGCGCTCAACACTCTTAGATTTGCTCATGACTTGATTTTACAGACAAACTAGCGAACCGATTAACGTAGTTCAAATATATTTTCAGCATACACTTGACAGAACGAAACAGTTTCGTTTACTTTATGAGTATACACGAAACGAAACAGTTTTGTATAGCCATTAAATGTAACTAGGAGCTTGCTGATGCTGCAAAACTTACCGGGTACCCCTACCTCTGCTAAATCTCGTCAATGGTTTGGAATTGCTGCTAGTGCGTTAATTATTGTGGGTGGAACTTCTGCGTATGTACTTTCGCGATCGCCATCAAATCAGCAGGTGCAAAATTCCAGCCCAGCAATCACTTCACCCCAAATCACTACAGTGACAGCGCTGGGGCGATTGGAACCCCAGGGAGAAACAGTTAACTTGTCAGCTCCCACCGCCAATAACGGCAATCGAGTGGAACAATTGTTAGTCAAAGAAGGCGATCGCGTCAAGGCGGGACAAGTAATTGCAATTTTGGATAACCGCGATCGGCTTTTAGCAGCATATCAGCAAGCGCAAGAAGATGTGAAAGTTGCCCAAGCGAAACTTGCCATTACCAAAGCCGGGGCTAAAACTGGAGAAATCAATGCTCAACGTGCCGAAATTGCTCGTTTGCAAGCACAACGGCAAGGAGACATTGATGCTCAAGCGGCGACGGTAGCTCGGTTAACATCAGAATTGACAAACGCACAGACACAATACAACCGCTATCAATCGTTGTATCAAGAAGGTGCAATTTCGGCTGCTGATAGAGACAGCAGACAGTTAACTCTAGAAACTGCCCAGAAAAGTTTGCAAGAAGCAAAAGCAGTGTTAGCGCGGATTCAATCTACCAGTCCAGCGCAACTTAATCAAGCCAGAGCCAATTTAGATCGGATTGCAGAGGTGCGGCCAGTGGATGTGAAACAGAACCAAGTAGAAGTCGATCGCGCCATTGCAGCCATGAAACAAGCCCAAGCAGAACTCAATCAAGCATCAGTGCGATCGCCGATTGATGGTGAAATTTTAGAAATTCATACCCGCGCTGGAGAAGTCGTTGGCAATGATGGGATTGTGGAAATTGGGCAAACTCAACGCATGTATGCAGTTGCAGAGGTTTATCAAAGCGACATCAGTGATGTGAAAATTGGACAAACGGTGCGAGTAACTAGCGATTCGATTCCTGGGGAACTTGTGGGAGAAGTGGAACGTATTGGTTCTCAAGTGAAACGGCAAACTATTGTTAATACTGACCCTAGTACTAACATTGATGCCAGGGTGGTTGAGGTGCATGTGGCTTTGGATGGTGCATCGAGTAAAAAGGCTGCTAAGTTTACTAATTTGCAAATTACAGCAGAAATTGAAAAGTGATAGGTTTTTCACGCAAAGGCAAGGCAGTGCGTTGGGCGGGTTTCCCGACTTGAAGCAACTGCCGCGCAAAGACGCAAAGAATCATTCTCTGATTCAGCAACCCCCAAAATGTATCTTAATTACGAATTATTATAATTGGATTTATACAGCAAGTTCAACGACGGACACCACTAGGATGGCTGCAACTGAGTAAAGAAAAAGGGCGTCTTTTAGTAGCATTATCAGGAATTGCTTTTGCTGATGTGCTAATGTTTATGCAGCTTGGTTTCCAAAATGCATTGTACGACAGTAATACAAAACTGAGTCGCACTTTAAATGCAGATATTGTATTAGTCAGTCCCCAAGCGCGGAACACACAAAATTTGGGTACATTTTCACGACGACGTTTGTATCAAGCAAAAGATATTCCGGGAGTCGAATCAGCACAAGCGTTTTATTCCAATACTATTACTTGGAAACATCCCGAAACTCGCAAAGATACATCTATGCAAGTGATTGGATTTGAGCCGGAACAACCAGTATTGAACTTGCCAGAAGTAAATCAGCAATTGCACAAAATTAAGTTACCGGATCGGGTGTTATTCGATCGCAATTCTAGAGGAAGTTATCAAGATGCGATCGCTCAAGTTGAAGGAGGAAAAATTGTCACCACCGAAATCGAGCGCCGTACCGTTACCATCACTGGATTATTTACATTAGGAGCATCCTTTGGTGCCGATGGAATTTTAATTGCCAGCGACCAAACCTTCTTAAATTTCTTTCCTCGAAGAGAAGCCGCTAGCATCAACCTGGGATTAATTAAACTTCAATCAGGTTACGATCCAAAGCAAGTTGCTACTGCATTAGATTCTCATCTTCCCAGTGATGTCAGAGTCATGACTCATGAAGAATACATCGAATTTGAGCAGAGTTATTGGCAAAAAGAAAGCCCCATCGGATTCATTTTTGGATTAGGAACAGCGATGGCATTTGTAGTGGGTGTTGTCATTGTTTATCAGGTACTTTCAACTGATGTTAATAGCCACCTCAAAGAATATGCAACTTTTAAAGCGATGGGATATCGGAATCAATACCTGCTGGCAGTAGTTTTTGAAGAAGCAATTATCTTGGCACTTGTTGGTTTTATTCCTGGTTTAATTTTACCAATTGGACTTTATAATCTGGCAGCAAAAGCAACTGCACTACCGATTTTAATGACATTATCACGAGCAATATTCGTTCTAATTTTAACAATTATCATGTGCGGAATTTCTGGAGCGATCGCCACCCGCAAACTGCAATCTGCTGACCCGGCTGATATGTTTTGAAAATCAGAATTCAGAATTCAGAATTCAGCAATCTTAAGGACAAATGACAAAGGACAAATGACAAATGAATAATAAACCAGTCATTTCTATCAAGAATCTTAACCATTACTTTGGTCACGGACAATTAAAGAAACAAGTTTTATTTGACATTAACCTAGAAATAAATGCTGGTGAAATTGTCATCATGACTGGGCCTTCGGGTTCTGGTAAAACGACGTTATTAACTTTGATTGGTGGACTGCGTTCTGCTCAATCTGGTAGTTTGAAAGTCTTAGAAAGAGAGCTTTCTGGTGCGAGTGCAGAAGAATTAACCTTAGCGCGACGAAACAACGGTTATATCTTTCAAGCACACAATTTACATAACAGTTTAACTGCTTTACAAAACGTCAAAATGGCCTTAGAACTACACAACCATCTATCATTAAAACAGATGCAAAAGCGTTCTGCTCAAATGTTAGAACAAGTTGGTTTAGGAAATCGTCTCAACTATTATCCCGATGACTTGTCTGGAGGACAGAAACAAAGAGTTGCGATCGCCCGTGCCTTAGTCAACCATCCTAAAATTGTCCTAGCTGACGAACCAACAGCTGCCTTAGATAGCAAATCCGGTCGAGATGTAGTCAACATAATGCAGACATTAGCCAAAGAACAAGGCTGCACCATTCTACTAGTCACCCACGACAATCGAATTTTAGACGTTGCCGATCGCATTGTGCAAATGGAAGACGGCAAATTAACCAACAATGCAATATTAACCGCCACCGCTTAAACGCTCAATTTCCCTCCCTCCTATCCTCCTCTTTGCGCCTTTGCGCCTCTGCGTGACCAAATCCCCCTCCCCCAGGAGTTTCTATCACAAAAACATCCCCAACATTCCGTCCAACTTTTCCGGCTTCTCCACCATTTAATCCAAAAGGAGAAACCTGTCGATGTCCAGACAGAATATTCGCCGTCATCGGTTCTAAAAACCGGATGCGACGAACAACTCCATTACCGCCAGAATATTCACCTTTTCCACCACTATCGGGACGAATACTAAAACTTTCTAAAAATACAGGATAACGCGTTTCTAAAACTTCTGGATCGGTCAAACGAGAGTTAGTCATGTGGGAATGAACACCATCAGTTCCATTAAAATTAATTCCGGCTCCATAACCGCCACAAATAGTTTCATAATATTGATATCTTTCATTACCAAAAGTAAAATTATTCATCGTTCCTTGAGAAGCAGCCATCACACCTAAAGCACCATATAAAGCATCGACAATAGTTTGAGAAGTTTCGACATTACCTGCCACTACTGCTGCTGGATAATTTGGGTTTAGCATACAACCCTCCGGGATAATAATTTCTAGAGGATTCAGACACCCTGCATTGAGAGGAATATTATCATCAACTAAAGTCCGAAATACATATAAAACTGCTGCTTGAGTTACAGCTTTGGGAGCATTGAAATTACTATTTAATTGCCCAGAAGTGCCAGTAAAATCAATGATAGCACTGCGATTTTCTGGATGAATTGTTACTTTCACTTGAATTTGTGCCCCATTGTCCATTTTATAAATAAATGAACCATCCTTGAGAACAGCGATCGCCTTTCTCACGGACTCCTCAGCATTAGCTTGCACAAATTTCATATAAGCTTGAATAGTCTCAAGTCCGTATTGCGAAACCATTTTTCTAAGTTCTTGAACTCCCCTTTCATTGGCGGCGATTTGGGCTTTGAAATCAGCTAGATTTTGGTCAGGATTACGAGCAGGATAAGTATGATTTGCAAGGTGATATCTCACTGCGCTTTCTCGAAAATTTCCTTCTTCAACTAAAAGAAAATTATCAAAAAGAATTCCTTCTTCTTCAACTGTAGTACTGTGGGGAGGCATAGAACCGGGAGTAATTCCGCCGATATCAGCCTGATGACCGCGAGAAGCAACAAAAAAGATGGGCATTGGGCATGGGGCATTGGGCATAGAAACAGGCAGGGAAGGAGCTTCTCCCCTGCACCCTGCCCCCTGCCCCTCTTCCTCATCTCCCCACCCCCCCATCTCCCCACTCCCCAAAAAAACAGGCGTAATTGCAGTTACGTCAGGAAGATGTGTACCGCCGTTATATGGGTTATTAGATAAATAGACATTTCCTGGTTTTATGGTGTCGCCTTTATCATTAATTAAACTGCGGACACTTTCACTCATTGAGCCTAAATGTACAGGAATATGAGGAGCATTTGCTACTAATAATCCAGAAGAATCAAAGATAGCGCAGGAAAAATCTAGTCTTTCTTTGATATTCACAGATGTTGCCGTATTTTGGAGGACAATTCCCATTTGTTCGGCAATAAATTGATAGAGGTTTTTGAATATTTCTAAGCGAACTGGGTCGGGTTGAGATGTTGCGTACATTTTTGATTCCTATTTGTTTAAACTCAATTAATTAATGAATATTGTTATAGCTAAATCTCTAAGCTTATTGTAGTCCTTAAATAGTTATCATGAGGTAAGTGAGAGAAAGTTTTTTCAATCTTGTCTCTAATTATAGATAAGGTGGTTTTGGATATCTTCTGATTTACATTAACTTTGAGTAACTTCAGAACTTGGACGTTTTAAAATTTGTTTTACATCACCATACATTTCACCTGTCAAACCTTGAAGTTCATGCTCGATATCTTCCCAACGTCCGAGTTTACTTGTCCATTTTCCATTAGGTAATTGTCTGGCAGCATGGGTTGGTTCACCATCAGAAGTAGCGTAAATTGCTATCTTTTCAAAACCTGTTTCCAGATTGGAATTATTGCAAAGTTCATACCCTAAGCTTTTGTATGCTTGGATAAAAGCTGACATAGTTAATTCTGGTATTACATTTTCTACCCAGTAATATATATTATCTGGATCTATTGGACTCCACCAGCGTTCGTCTTCACCCGCAGCCCAAGCAAAACAATTATATGATGTACTTTGCTTGCTGGTTACAGAATACTCAGTGCGCGATAAGTTAGGAAATTTATTTTCTTTATAAATTTCTAACTTACCATCTGTATCCATTTGCTTTCCCCCATTCAATCCAAGCTTGAGCCATTTGCTGAAGTCTACCACGATGTTCGGATTTGATAGGATTTGCTCCTGTAATTGCATTTAAAGCCCAAAACCAATGGTCTGGTTCGCGCTCAAGTTCACGCATAATTAAAGGAACAACAGGTTGTCCCATCCCAATTATTCTTTGATAAGCGGGATGCATTGATATTTTGGAAGTGACAGAAAACATTCCTGTCTCACGCCGCCATTGTTCCGCTAATTCCAAGAATTTAGTTTCTATTTCTGTGGTTTCAATGACTGGATAAAGGTAAAGTGACATTTAATTTGTATTGAGGTTTTTTAGATAGAACTGTCATCTATAATTATAAAGTAAGAAACTCATCTTTTAAATCACTGATAAAGATGTGTCCAGAAAAATGAGTAATTGCTAATTCAGATTTTGCTTATAGAATTGCAGTTTGAGTGCAAAATTTTCTATGCAATGCGTTGCAATATTAAATGATTACGTTCAGTTAATCTTGCTTGCCAATTAGGTTCAACTACAATCGTGCTAATTTTTTCGACAATAATTGCAGTTCCATTAATTCTATCTTCTGGTTGTAAATCTTCACGTCGATAAACAGGTGTATCATGCCATTTATCAGCAGTAAACATCTGGACTATTTCCACGGGTTTAAGCGTTTCATTAAGAGAACGGATACGAGCAATTAAGGGTTCTTCTGGTGTATCCATTTTCTGAATGACTTCTACTGAAACAGATTCGATAATTAAGGTTTTGTCACCTTGAATAAAACCATAGCGAGATTTATGTTCAATCTCAAATTCTTGTTGCATCACTGCCACTTGATCGGCAAAACTCACTGTTAAAATAGAGTTAGTACCTTCGTATTTTAAGTTAGCTTTTCTCACTACTTCTAGTTGACTACGTGCTTCCTTGATTTCACTTCTGGCTTGATTTTCTAAATATTCTATTAAGTGTTGTAATTTAGTGATTAATCCTGAATTTAAAGGTTGTTCAACTCCTGTTTCTCTAATTGCCCGCACATCAGCTAATCCCATTCCATAGGCAGATAAAACTCCAGCATAAGGATGTAGAAATATCTTTTTCATTCCCAAAGTATCGGCAATTAAACAAGCAACTTGTCCGCCTGCACCGCCAAAACAACACAGTACATATTGGGTGACATCATAACCCCGTTGCAGACTGATTTTTTTAATTGCATTTGCCATATTTTCGACGGCGATCGCCATAAATCCAGCTGCTACTTGTTCTGGTGTACAATGATTTCCTGTAGCAGATATAATATCTTGAGCTAATTGTCTAAATTTCTGAATAACAATATCTTTATCTAAAGGTAAATTGCCATCAATTCCAAAGACTGAAGGAAAATATTGTGGGTGAATTTTGCCTAACATCACATTAGCATCAGTAACTGCTAATGATCCGCCGCGACGATAACAAGCAGGGCCAGGAATTGAACCAGCCGATTTCGGCCCCACACGATAACTAGAACCATCAAAAAATAAAATTGAACCACCACCAGCCGCAATCGTATTAATTGCTAATACAGGAACTCGCATCCGTGCCCCAGCAATTTCTGATTCTAATTGTCGTTCATACTCTCCTTTAAAATGGGCAACATCTGTACTTGTTCCTCCCATATCAAAGGTAATTACTAACTCAAAACCTGCCCTTTTACTAGTTTGAACTGCACCAACAATACCCCCGGCTGGGCCGCTTAAAATACTATCTTTTCCTTGAAATTGTTCGGCTGCAACTAAACCGCCATCGGATTTCATGAACATTAGTTTGATGGAAGATGAGGTGCTACCTTGTGCCCCATCCCCAATGCCCAATGCCCCATGCCCCATTTTCAATTCACTCGCCACTTGATTGACGTAGCGACGTAAAATAGGAGTTAAATAAGCATCGACTACTGTTGTATCTCCTCTGCTAACTAATTTCATTAACGGACTAACTTGATGAGATACAGAGATTTGAGTAAAGCCAATTTCTTGGGCAATGGTCGCTATTTGTTGTTCGTGTTGGGGATAGCGATCGCTATGCATCAAAACAATGGCACAACTACGAATTCCTGTATGATAAACTGCTTGCAAATCCCCTTTGACTTGCTCGATATTTACAGCAATTAATTCATTACCTTTGGCATCATAGCGTTCATCTATTTCTATTACTTGCTCATAAAGCATGGTTGGTAAAACAATATGACGAGCAAAAATATGAGGACGATTTTGGTAGCCAATTCGCAGGGCATCTTTAAAACCTTTAGTAATTAGCAGCACAACTCTATCGCCTTTTCTTTCTAACAGTGCATTTGTGGCTACCGTTGTCCCCATTTTTATCACTTCTATTGCTTCGCCAGGAATTGCTTCATTACTAGAAAGACCCATAATATCCCGAATGCCTTGAATAGCTGCATCTTGATATTGTTCGGGATTTTCTGAAAGTAATTTATAAACTATAATCCATTGTTGATGAGGCAGAGGAACAATTAAAAAACGTCCGGAATGTTTTGAAAGTCTGTCGATAATTGCTTGGTTATTGGTAACAGCAACAATATCTGTAAATGTACCACCCCTGTCTGCAAAAACTTTTAACATCGCTTTGTTTCCTCAATAGCCTACAAGTAGATTAACAATAGGATGCGATGTGTTTCTACTCTAAGTGTAGAAAATTTTTCAGACAACTGTCGAAGATTGACCTGATATCATGTCCGCTTGATTACTTATTAAACCCGAAAAACCCCAAAGAGCCAAAGCTACGCTTTGTCTCCCCTCCCCCAAGTTCGGGGAGGGGATTAAGGGGTGGGGTGCAATGACTGTGGGAATCATAACTAATTTTCTCTGCGGTTTCTTATTTCATTACTTGTGCGTAAGTCCTAAAAACTAATTCATACTTTCAATTAGCAACAATGTTAAGTCTTTTGAGCAATTATATAAACATGATTTTCCGGATATTGGTCATATTCCAGATGGCGACATGTGCAGTGATGCTGAGTCAAAATTTGTAGGAAAGCATCTACTCCTAAAGTGCTATAGTCAAAGTTTAAATCTTGAAATGAACCTGAAATCTCACTTTTTGTATGTCCCCCGCCACAGGTGAACAAAAGTACTCCATTGGGTTCAAGAGCATCGCACAGCTTTTTCATCACAGGCTCTTGCATATTTAGCGGTAAATGAAAAGTGCTGTCCCAAGCTGAAATGAAGCTGTAAAGTTTTGCAGGAATCCAATAGCAAATGTCTTCATTGTAAAATGTAATTTCTGGATGTAAAGACTTGGCTAAATCGATCATTTCGGTGGAAATATCAAGTCCTTCAGCCTGAAATCCATATTTAGTGAAGACGTTAATGAAACGTCCACTGCTTCCACATCCTATGTCAATAGCTGAGTGTCGCCCAGAAGTAAATTTGATAGCCCGCTCCAATTGCGCGATACCATATAACGAATCTTGATGCTTAATTTGCCACCATTGAGCAATTTTATCGTATTGCGTAGCTGTAGCATTTGGATTCATAATGTTTACCTTCAATAATATAGCGTTTCCTAGTCTGCTGAGGCACAAATCTCTGCGTACCTGGAGCGCTTTACTTTGTGTCCCTACCCTGCGGGAACGCCTAACGGCGGTATGCGTTTCAAAATATTATTTGTACCTTACTTAACTGTAAATCGCTATATCTCAATTCAATTAATTGAAATTCGTTTTAAATCTTGTAAAACTGCGGCGGCTGATTGATAGCGATCGCTAAAATGATAGCAAACCATTTTATCTAAAATTACTGCTAATTCTTCGCTGACTCGTGCTGTTTGTCGCCACATCACATTACCCGTTTCTAGATCTGGATGTAGTTCCTGTGGTGGTATGCCAGTTAAGGCTTGAATGGCAATCATTCCCAAAGCATAAATATCACTGCACAAGCGGGGATGACCTGCAAATTGTTCTGGAGGTGCATAACCCCGCGTTCCGATGGCCACTGTGGCTAATTCTGTTTGTTCGCTACTAGGCGGCTGCATTAATTTCACAGCCCCAAAGTCAATTAAGACTAATTGATTATCTTTAGCCCGTCTAATAATATTAGTCGGTTTAATATCGCGATGAATCACTCGATGTTGATGAACAAATGTCAGAATTTCTAAGATTTCTTTGAGCATGGCAATCACAAATGATTCGCTTTGTAAGTGATGTACGGGTGGCAATTCTTCACTTAAAGTATGTCCTTCAATATATTCTTGAATTAAATAAAATTCTTGGTCATCTTCAAAATATGCAAGTAATTCTGGTATTTGATGATGTTTGCCCAAAGTTTCTAAAATTTCTGCTTCACTATTAAATAATCTGCGAGCAACTTGTAAAAATCTGCTATCTTGGCGCGCTGGCATTAATTTTTTCACAACACAAGTGGGATTCCCCGGTCGTTGAGTATCTTGGGCTAAATAAGTACGACCAAATCCACCTGCACCCAAGACTTTGGAAATTTGGTAACGTCCACCCAACAGCAAATCACCAGATTTTTTTTGTGTTGAATCAATGGCCTCAGGAAAATCAAGTTGCGAATCTGGAATTGCTGTTTTATCTTCTAAAATCAGATTTAATTGGGCGATGGCTTCTTGTTGTTTTTCAACTTGCAGAATAATTATTTGAGTCTGCCGTTGATTTTCATAATTAGTATAAGCCATAACGCAGATAATACTAAACGTTAAAGCCAAAGCAGAAGGAATTAACGGTATCCATCCGGCTTGCAGAAACAAAATAACGCAGATTCCCACTAATACAACTAAGGTTATCCCGCCCATTGTTAACAAAAGTAAGGGATTTCGCAACCACCATGCTAAAGTACTACCTAAAACTGCCCAGCCCCACAGCCAAATTAATTCTATCCAGTCAGGCCAATACCAAATTAAAGGCCGCCCATCCAATACTGTACTAATTAATTGACTCGCTATTTGTGCGTGAATAAATACAGCAGGCATTCTCGCTGGTTGATCTGGTAAACTGCTGTAAGGTGTATAAAAGCTACTTGAATTTTGGCTAACTGAGGTAGTGCCAATAATTACTAGACGATTTTTAAATAAACTGGGATTAACGCTGTTGTTAAGAACTTCTGTTAATGTCACCTGTTTGGCAAGGTAATTTGGGTGACGATAATTTAATAGTATTTGATAACCATTGGCGTCTAAATGTTGATAACTACCAGAATTAGGTTGGAGACGCGGAAAGATAACTTTACCTAACTGAAAATTTCCTTGTTCTGTGAATTCGTATTCAACTCCTTGTTGTTCCAAATACTTAATGGCAAGTAGCGACCCAAATGCAAACGATGTCGTACATTTTTCATCTGTAGAATGGGCGAATAACAAACTCCGGCGCAGAATTTGGTCATTTTCATTATCAGGAACTACATCGCTAAAGCCAACAAAATCTATGGGAAAATTCAACGGTGGTGGAATTTCATTTCTACCAACGCTGCTAAACAAGCAAGTACTAATAATATTGTTTTGATTTTGTTTGTTTGCGACTAAACTTTTATTTAGTGGAGGAAAAAGATATAAACCAACAATACGCGGTTGATAAGAATTGATTTTTTGTAACAGTTGATTAATTTTAGTATCTGACAGATTCCATTTTTCTGGTTGGAGATCTGCATCAGTGATGGTTACCAGTAAAATTCGTTCATCTGGTGGTTCTAGAGGACGCGATCGCAACATCTGATCGTACACTCTTAATTCCCAAGGCTGCAACCAGTTGAGTTCACGAATTCCCCAAATCGAGCCGGTGACTGCTACACTGCTAACCAAAATAACTTGCAGCCAGCTATTGCCCAAGGAAGTTTGACGCGAATTTCGATCTTTGACAAACGGTACACGGAGTTTTTCTAAAAATCCACTAATCACAATGTTGCGGCGCTAGCCTCAATAGGTAGATTCCTCTAATTTAATCTAGCAATTTACCTGCTAATTCGAGGCATTGGCTTGTCAAATTTTTAGGGACTTCCAAGTAAAAAAATATTCCACAGAAGACTGTTGACTGTTGAGTGTCAGCAGTAAAGGCTGAGCAGAGTCGAAGCCTTGACCCTGAGCAAAGTTAAAGGGTCAACGACCCCAAGCAGAATCATTTATTTTTTGGAGTTACCTTCCCCACTTGCGGTGCAGGGAACAGATTAGCTGCAACTCAATTGCATCGCCTGACAACTCAATTGCATCGCCTGACAACTCAATTGCATCGCCTGACAACTCAATTGCGTCGCTTGACAACTCAATTGCGTCGCTTGACAACTCAATTGCATCGCCTGACAACTCAATTGCAACTCAAATAAAAGCCACTACCCAGACCTAATACCCAATATTGTGGGTTGGACATCTTGTTTGTCCTGACCTTGACACCAACAGCAAGACCCCCACCCCAAATAAATAGTTGATTATTTTTTATTTGCAATGCCCCATGCCCAATGCCCCATGCCCCATGCCCCATGCCCATTAAATTATTCATCCACCTTTGTTGATTGAGTATTTTCCACAACACTAGGAATAGCAAAGGAAACAGGCTCAGTAGATGAAGTGGTTGCATCTAACTGCGGGTGTTCCAGTGATGCTTCCATACTGGCATCGGTGAAATAGGAGCCAACAATCTTGTCATAGTTAGAAGCAACGGCTAAAAAAGCCCCGCCTAAAATATAAATAGGCAATGGCAAGTTAAATTTTTGCAGCCAGTCAAAAAACTCCGCTAACGCAAACAGTACAAAAAAGCAAGCAAGCCAAACTCTCATATTTTAATGTTTTGCATTCAAATAACTCTATTATTAGCCCAAATAGTTTGGACTATACTGGATGTATTAGACTATGATTATTCGATAATCTCTACAACCCCAGATAGAGGCACTCAAAATTATACAAAAATAAATTTTAATTTGGAAAAATAATTTTTAGGGAACAGGAAACAGAGAATAGGCAACAGGCGAGCTATTAATACTTTCTCTGTTTTTTATTCTTTATTGTCTAATTTGCCATTCCCTTAACCCTGTTCCCCGTTCCCCGTCGCCTATGTCTGATATAAATATAACAATCTATTTAACGTTATACTTTCACTGGTAAAGCTGATAACGATGCTATGAGTTTCGTTTCACAGTATAAACCGATGGAGAGGAACTGATGAGGTGCTTTTAGCCAAATACATTCAAAAATGAGGAGCAGAAACTGTGACTGCTGAAATTCGGGCAACTATCCCTGAAAATGTTGAAGAAATCTTAGCTAGGATCGGTGATGCTTTTGTCATATTAGATTGTGAATGGCGCTACACCTATGTGAATCATAAGTTAGCTCAACTAGCTCAAATCAATCAAGAAGATTTTTTGGGTAAAAGTATTTGGGATTTATATCCCCAGGCAGTTAATAGCATACTTTACACCGAGATGCATCGGGCTGTTGCTCAACAAATTACAGTAAATTTTGAGTATTTAGACCCGATATGGCATCGTTGGTTAGAATATTGCGTTTATCCAGGGGAAAGTGGCGTATCAATATTAATTACAGATATTACCGAACAAAAACGTCACAAACAGCTTTTGTCTGCACACCAAACAATCACTCAGATTTTAGCTGAGGCTACTGTACTTGCTAATGCTGTTCCTTTGCTTTTGCGATCGCTGTGCGAAACTTTAGGATGGCAACTGGGAATTTTTTGGAGTGTCGATGAAGAAATTAATACTCTGCATCCCATCGGTAGTTGGCATTCATCTGATTTGAGCATAGAAGTTACCCAAGTATTTAACCAGCCTGCAAATCTGGCATTGGGAGAAAAGTTAACCAGTCAACCAGCTTGGATTTGCGAACTAACTTCAGATGAAAATTTGTTTGCAGCCGCTATGGAATTGCCCATTGTACTGGGTAATAAACTTTTAGGGGCGATGAAATTCTTCACCAACCAAATTTTACAGCCAGACTCAGATTTACTCCAGACCATGAGTGCCATCGCCCTGCAAATCGGTCAATTCATGGAACAGCAGCGAACTAAATCATTATTGCAAGCAGTAGAGGAAAAATATCACCCAATTGTGGAAACTGCCAATGTTGCAATTTCACAGCCAAATTCTATACAGACAAAAAATTTAACTAGTAATTTAACAGAGGAGCAACTTGGAACTTTAGAGCAGTGTTTGACCGAACAACAAACCGCACTGCGCCATCGCCAACAAGTAGAAGAAAATCTGCGTCGCAGTGAAGCACGCTATCGTTCCCTTGCACAAGCAAGCGCATCCATTATTTGGAGTGCCGCACCTTGGGGTAATGTAATTGACGAAATTCCCACCTGGCAAGCATTCACTGGTCAAAGTCTCGAACAATACAAAGGTTGGGGTTGGGTAGATGCATTGCACCCAGAAGACCGAAAATCGGTGGCTGCAATGTGGAGACAAGCATTTTATGGACGCAGCGTTGCTGTTGCAGAATATCGCCTCCGACGCCATGACGGCGAATACCGTTACATGGCTATACGTGGTGTGCCCATAGTCAATGAAACAGGGAAAATCACTGAATGGGTGGGCATGTGTGTAGACATTACCGAAGGCAAGCAAGCACAAACAGAACGGGAACGACTGCTGGCGCTGCTAGAAATAGAACAAAATCGGTTACTGGAAGCTAACGTGCTGCTTGATACGCTGTTTACTAACGCTCCCATCGGTATTGGCGTATGGGATGAAAAATTGCGATTTGTGCGCTTGAATCATGCTTTAGCTGAAATCAACGGTCTGCCCGAAGACATGCATATTGGTAAGACAATTGCCGAATTGCTACCAGGAGTCCACCAGGAAGTTACGGAAGCTTTTCGTCATGTGGTGAAGACTGGAGAATCTATTTCCCAAGAAACTAGCGGAGAAACACCCGCAGCCCCAGGAAAGCAGCGCTACTGGTCAGTAAATTACTATCCAATTCCACTACCAAGCAAAATCACTTGGGTGGGCGCAATTTGTCAAGAAATCACCGAACGCAAACAAGCGCAAGATAAACAACGCTTTTTAGCTGAAGCTAGCGAAATTTTGGCTGCATCATTGGATTATGAGACAACCTTAGCAAGCTTAGCGCGTTTAGTAGTACCTGAAATAGCTGATTGGTGCGTAATTGATATGATTTGTGAAAACAAATCAATGCGTCGGGTTGCAGCTTTCCATGCCGACCCAGCAAAACAAGAATTAGTAGAAGAGTTACAAAATTATCCGCCTAATTTGGCACAGGCAAAAGGTGTTGCGGAAGTAATTCGCTCTGGCAAATCACAAATTATTCATTTTATTGCCTCAGAACAGATACAAGCACTAACTTCAAATGCCAATCATTTCCAAATCTTGCAACAGCTAAATCCCCAGTCTGGAATGTGCGTGTTGCTTGTAGTCAGGGGACGAGTATTAGGGGCTTTGAGTTTAGTATCTAGTACCAATCACCGCTACGATAGTCAGAGCTTAATGTTAGCTGAAGAATTAGCTCGGCGGGCAGCGATCGCAGTTGATAACGCCCGACTTTACACAGAAACACAGCAAGCTCAACAAGTTGCCGAACAAGCTGCATCTCGCACTGCTCGTTTGTTAGCCATTACCGCCGCCCTTTCTGAATCTTTAACATCAGCACAAGTGGCTGAAGTAATTGTCGAGCAAGGTATAGCAGCTTTAGGAGCCAGTTCTGCTTTAGTAGCACTAGTGACTAACAACGGCACAGAACTAGAAATTATCCGTGCAGTTGGTTATAAAGAAGAATTAGTCAACTCATGGCGTCGATTCTCAATTAATACAGCCGCGCCACTGGCAGAAGCAGTACGCACAAAACAACCTATTTGGCAAGAGTCAACACCAGAAAGAGCAGCTCGTTATTCACATCTAGCCAAAGAATATAGCCAGTATAATTACGGGGCTTGGATATCCATTCCATTAACCATTGAAGGACGTGCCATCGGCGGAATGACCGTAGCTTTTGCCGAAAATAAGCAATTGAGCCAAGATGACCGCGCCTTCATGCTGGCACTAGCACAGCAATGCGCTCAAGCAATGGAACGTGCCCGTTTATACGAAATAGAACAGACTGCGCGGGAAGCAGCAGAAAACGCCAACCGCATCAAAGACGAATTTTTAGCAGTTCTTTCCCATGAATTGCGATCGCCACTCAACCCAATTCTCGGATGGTCAAAGTTACTCCAAACCAGAAAACTAGATGAAAAAACAATTCCTCAAGCCCTGAAAACCATCGAACGCAACGCTCAATTACAAGCTCAATTAATCGAAGACTTGTTGGATATTTCCCGAATTTTACAAGGTAAACTCAGCTTAAATATCCTCCCAGTTGATTTAGTAGGTGTAATTTCCGCAGCAATGGAGACAGTACGCCTGTCAGCAGAAGCTAAATCCATTAAAATCCACATCAACCTAGAACCAAATCTAGAACCAGTGTTAGGCGACTCCAGTCGATTACAGCAAGTAATTTGGAATCTGCTTTCAAACGCCGTGAAATTTACACCAGAGGGTGGACGAGTTGATATTCGACTGGAAAAGGTGGAGAGATGGGGAGATGGGGAGATGGGGAGATGGGGAGATGGGGGAGACAAGGGAGACAAGGGAGACAAGGGAGACAAGGGAGAAAGATTGCTACCTTGTCTACCTTGTCTACCTTGTCCTCTTCCCATCCCCAATGCCCAATGCCCAATGCCCCATGCCCAAATCACCGTCACCGACACAGGGAAAGGCATCGCGCCTAGTTTTCTTCCCTATGTTTTTGAATATTTTCGCCAAGAAAACAGCACCACCACTAGAAAATTTGGCGGATTGGGATTAGGATTAGCCATCGTGCGTCATTTAGTAGAATTGCATGGCGGCACAGTGCAGGTGCAAAGTGCGGGTGAGAATTGTGGTGCAACTTTTACTGTCAGGCTACCACTAATTCAACAACCTCCAGAGAGCAAACAAGACATTAACCTCTCCGAGCCATCCTCAAATTTAAATGATGTCACAATTTTAGTAGTAGACGATGATGCCGATACGCGAGAATTCATTGTTTTTTTGCTAGAGGAATATGGGGCCAGCGTCACAGCTGTGCCATCAGCAAATGAAGCACTAGCCGCCCTCAAGCAATCTCTACCAGATGTGCTATTAAGCGACATTGGAATGCCAGACGTAGATGGATGTATGTTTATGCGAGAGTTGAGAAAACTAACCCCACAACAGGGAGGACAAATTCCAGCCATCGCACTTACCGCCTACGCTGGAGAAGTGAACGCCAAGCAAGTACTAGCAGCAGGATACAACAAGCATATAGCTAAACCAGTAGAGCCAGCGGAATTAATAGATGCGATCGCTAGCCTATATCGTCTCCACAATATAGGGCAATAGACCTCTTGCAAAAGTAACTTTTGCTCATAGGGGGGAAGGGGAAAAGGTTAAAGGGAAAAGGGTTTTTATTTGCCCTTTCCCCGGTTGGTGAGCTTGTCGAACCATTACCCCTTACCCTTTTCCCCACTTCTACAAGAAATCTAATGACTAATGACTAATAATTATCGAAATAATTCTTCAGCCGGCTTAATTTGGTCGAGAATTTCCCAGATTTGCTGTAACATTGGCTCTATGCCAGTGCGAGTAACTGCTGAAATCAAAAAAACTGGGGCGTAGGAGAGATGATTTAGTTGGGTAGCTAATGCTTCCAAATCTACAGTTTCGCTATCCACTGCATCAATTTTATTTAACGCCAAAATTTGCGATCGCTCTGTTAAACCTCTGCCATAAGCTTTCAATTCTTGCTGAATCGTTTGATAATCTCTAATCACATCATCACTAGTGGCGTCAATTAAGTGGAGTAGCACCCGTGTGCGCTCAATATGACGCAAAAAATCATGTCCTAGTCCAGCACCTTGGGCAGCACCTTCAATTAATCCAGGAATGTCGGCGAAAACAGTACCATCACCAGTGGGTTTGCGTACTACACCCAAATTAGGAATCAAAGTTGTAAAGGGGTAGTCTGCGATTTTTGGGCGGGCAGCTGATAAAGATGAAATTAAAGTGGATTTACCAGCATTTGGTAAGCCAATAATCCCGACTTCCGCCAAAAGTTTCAACTCCAAGCGCAACTGCTTGATTTCCCCCGGTAATCCTGGGAGAGCGTATTCTGGGGCGCGGTTACGGTTGCTCAAAAAATGCTGATTTCCCAGTCCACCTTTCCCACCTTTGGCAACATCTAAAGTCTGCTGAGGCTCAATTAAATCCCCCAACAATTCCCCAGTTTCGGCATCATAAACAGCTGTACCGCAGGGAACTTCAATTATCAAATCTTTGCCATTTGCCCCAGTGCAATTATTCGGGCCTCCACGACCACCGTTTTCGGCTTGAAAGCGATGATTATATCTAAAATCCAGCAAGGTTTGTAGGTTTGAATCGGCAACGAAAATCACCGAACCACCCCGGCCTCCGTTTCCACCAGAGGGGCCACCAGCCGGCACATATTTCTCTCTTCGGAAGGCCACAATACCGTCGCCACCTTTGCCAGCCGCAACTTCAATTTCTGCTTGGTCAATAAATTGCATAATTAGTCATTAGTCATTGGTCATTAGTCATTAGTCATCAGTCATTGGTCATTTGGAACATTACCAATTGACTTTAGATATGCGTTTAGTTGGGGTGCAAGGTCATTAATGATAACTTTGAGTGCGTCTACTTGTTGATCTGTTAATAGGTTACGGCTATATGCTCATCTTAGCCAATGCCCAATACTTCTCTGCGAGAGGCTGCGCCAACGACTACGCTCAGTACAAGTG
>VFQR01000646.1_pt1 | contig 40889 bp, 35 predicted proteins | sample 3512321 | NCBI WGS metagenome assembly VFQR01 (sample SAMN10412374, study PRJNA504923) | tailings metagenome | isolation source: Relicate 3 Philex TSF1 revegetated site | place: Philippines: Tuba, Benguet | collected 2017-08-29 | reverse complement strand
GCCGGGCGGCCCGGACATCGCGCCCGAGCAGGTGATCGCGGGCGGCGGCGCCGACGTGATCACGACCTGGATGCCGGCGGCGCTCGCCGCGCGGGAGCGGGGCGTGCCGCTCGTCAACATCGCGCAGCCGTTCAAGAACCAGGGCCTGTCCTTCGTCTGCCGCAAGGACATGGGCGTGGAATCCACCGACGACTTCCCCGGCAAGACGCTGGGCGTGTGGTTCTTCGGGAACGAGTATCCGTTCTACGCCTGGATGGCGAAGCTGGGTCTCGCGACCGACGGCAGCGAGGGCGGCGTGACGGTGCTGAAGCAGGCCTTCGACGTCGAGGCGCTGCTGAACGGCTCGGCCGCCTGCATCTCGGTCATGACCTACAACGAGTACGGGCAGGTGCTGGACGCAGGCCTGACGCCCGACCAGCTCACCTTCTTCTCCTATGCCGACCAGGGCGTGAAGGTCATGGAAGACGGGCTCTACGTGCTCGAATCGAGCCTTGAGGACCCGGCCTTCAAGGACAAGATGGTGCGCTTCGTGCGGGCCACGATGAAGGGCTGGAAATACGCCGAGGAGAACCCCGAGGAAGCCGCGCAGATCGTCGTGGACGCCGACCAGACCGGTCTCCAGACGCTCGAGCACCAGACCTACATGATGGGCGAGGTGGCGAAGCTCACCGCAGGCTCCAATGGCGCGCTCGACCCGGCCGACTTCCAGGCGACGGTGGACGCGCTTCTGGCGGCGGTGAGCCCGGAGAACCCGGCCATCACCAAGGCGCCGGACGCGGGCGCCTGGACGCACGACATCTCGGACGCGGCGCTCCAGTAACGCCGCAGACAAACCGGAACGGCGCGGGCGCAGGCTCGCGCCGTTTCCAATCGGTGATGCAGGATTGCCGCAGCGTCATGGGCGAGTCGCGGCACCGGCGCCCGAATCGGTTGGCCGGAGGGGCGGGGCGGCGCTAGCCTTCGGCCCATCGGACGCGGGATCAACCCGCGCCGGACGAGGCAGAGCAGTGACATGACAGAGATCATCCGGCGGGCGCTCGGCCCGGTCGAACCCCGAACCGCATGGCTGCGCTGGCGCCGCTGGTGGCTGAAGGCGCTGTGACCGGCCGGGACCGCGCGGCCCCGGCCGGGGCCGCCCCCTACGGACAGGGCGCGGTGCGGTAGGTGCCGTCGCCCACGGCATAGGCGCAGGTGCGCTGATCCTCGAGACTCCGCGCCACCACGGTGCCGGCGGCGGCGCCGGCGAGCGCGCCGACGACGGTCCAGGCCGTGTCGTCCGCCAGCGCCTCGGCGGTGAGCGCACCAAGCGCCGCGCCCGTGCCGCCGGCGATGATCGTGCGGTTGTTCGTGGTCTCGCAGCCCGACAGCGCGAGGGTGGCCGCCGTGGCGGCCGCGATCAGGGACGTCTTCATCACTCGTCTCCGGTACCGGGGCGCCCGCGGCGGGGCCCCTTCTGGCGCGTGAACGCGCGAGGCTTGAAGAAGGTTCACGGGCGCGCTCTGATGCACCGGCAAGACGGGAGGAGGGCGCTTTGATCGACCTGAACGGAAAGACGGCGCTGGTGACGGGATCGGGGCAGGGCATCGGCCTCGCCATCGCCGAGGCGCTCGCGGGCGCGGGGGCGCGGATCGCGCTGCACGGCCTGCCCGGGGACGCCGCGCAGCACGATGCGAAGACGCGGCTCCGCGCGGCGGGAGCGGCGGACGCGCAGGCCTTCGACGCCGACCTGCGCGACCCCGACCGGATCGCCGAGCTGATGGCGGCGGTGGCGGCCTGGGGCGGGGTGGACATCCTCGTCAACAACGCGGGGATTCAGCAGACCGCACCCCTCGCCGAAGTGCCGCGCGCCATCTGGGACAGCATCCTCGCCGTCAACCTGTCGGCCTGCTTCCACACGATGCAGGCGGCGCTGCCCGCGATGGCGCGGCGCGGCTACGGGCGGGTGATCAACATCGCCTCGGTCCAGGGGCTCATCGGCTCGGTCGACAAGGCGCCCTACGTGGCCGCGAAGCACGGTCTCGTCGGGCTGTCCAAGGTCGCCGCGCTCGAATACGCGGCGGCGGGGGACCCGGCGCAGGGCGGCGTGACGGTCAACTGCATCTGCCCCGGCTGGACCGAGACGGACCTGGTCGAGCCGCAGATCCTGGCGCGCGCGCAGGCCGTGGGCGGGGACCGCGCGGCGGGCATCTCGGCGCTCCTGGCGGAAAAGCAGCCGTCGCGCCGGATGTCGCGGCCGGCCGAGATCGGCGCGCTCGCGCTCTGGCTCTGCTCGCCCCTTGCCCACAACATGACGGGCGCGGCGCTTCCCGTGGACGGGGGCTGGACGGCCCAGTGATCGGTGCCGCGCCTCGCGCGCGCTTCTCCTGCTTCCATCGACCTGCAAATATCCTCGGGGGAGCGCGAGGGGGCAGACAGCCCCCTCGCTGCCTCGCTCGCCGCCCTGCGGGCGGGCGGGGTCAGTCGACCCGCTGCCTCCTCGGCTCGCCCCCCCGGCGCCCCTTCCGCTCGCAGGCGATCTGTGGCATCCGCTCCCCGTCCCCCGCGCGCGGCAGGAGCCCATGAGCCATACCCCCGACGACCCCGCCATGCCCGTCGCCTGGACGCGGATCGCCGCCCTCGCCGTCGGGATCGCCTTCATGCTCGCGGCGCTGCCCTTCGCCGTCTGGCAGGTGACCTCGCAGCCCGACGAGGCGCGCTACACGGTGGCGGCGGCGCGGATGATGGCCTCGGGCGACTACATCATCCCCTATGCCGCCTGGGGCGAGGTGCGGCTCCTCAAGCCGCCGCTCGTCTACTACCAGGTCGTGACGGGCTTCGCGCTCTTCGGCCAGTCGGTCTTCGCGGTGAAGTCCATGTGGATCCTCAGCGCGGCGGTGGTGCTGGTGCTCACCTGGGCGCTGGCGCGCGGGATCGGGGCGGGGCGGACGGGCGCGGTGGCAGCGGTCGCGGCGCTTGCCTCCAACATCCTGTTCTTCCAGGGCGCGCTGACCCACAACCCCGACATGCCGATGGTGCTGGGCATGACGCTGGCCATGCTGGGCTTCGTGCGGCTCCTGACGGACGACGACCCGCCCGCCTGGGCGCCCTGGGCCGCCTGGCTCGGCGTCGCCTGGGCGTTCCTTGCCAAGGGGATGCTCGTCCTTCTCCTCGTCGCGCTGGCGCTTGGGCTGCGCGCGGCCTACCGGCGGCTGCATGTGGCCGGGCGGAACGAGATCGCGGCGATCGCCGTGGCGGTCGTGGCCTCGGGCTGGTGGTGGGTCGTTGTGGCCTTCCGGGAGCCCGAGGCGCTCGTCTCGCAATTCTTCGGGGACCAGGTGGGGCGCAAGGCGATGTTCGATCCGCTGGCGGCGGTGGAGGCGTTCGCGGGCCTCGCGGCCTTCCTCGTGATCGGGTTCCTGCCGGTGCTCATCGCCTCTCTGCCCTGGCGCGGGCTGAGGCGGCCGCCGCTGTCTCCCGGCGTCGTCCTGCTCGCCGCCTGGGCGGCGCTCATCACCGTGCTCTTTTCCTTCGGCATCTATCAGCCCGCGCGCTATCTCCTTCCGGCGCTGCCGGGGATTGCGGCGATCGTCGGGCTGGCCCTGTCGCCCCTGGGGGAGGAGGCGCTGGCCCGTCGGGGGGGGCGGGCGGTGCGGACCCTCCTCGCGCTCACGCTGGCCGTGGTGGTCGTGTCCGCGGCGATCGTCTACGGCGGCGCGTCGGTGCTGGCCGCGTTCGGCACGCTGGCGGGCGGGCTTGCCGTCATCGCGGGGCTCTGGTGGCTCGCGGGGCGGGGGCGGCCCTGGATCGCGCTGCCGCTCATGGCGGTGTGGCTGCCGGTGACGCTGCTTCTCACCTGGCCCGCGGCGCGGGTGATCGCCTTCCCCGCCGCCGCGGACTTCGGCGTCGCGGCGGTGGAGGAGAGCGGGCTGCCGACCGACGAGGTGGTGATCTTCGGGCGCTGGCGGTTTCTCGACCGGGTGGGCCTGCGCGCCCCGCCGATCGAGGGCTACCGCTTCGCGCTGAGGTTCGACGAGGCGATGCTGGAGGGCGCGGGGCTGGTCCTGACGGACGACCTGCCGGTGGCGGAGCGGCTCGAGGCGATGGGCTGGACGGTGCGGGTCGAAAGCGGCGCGCCCGAGGCGTTCGGGGCGGGCGACCTCTGGGCGGCGATCGTCGCGCGGGACATCGCGGGCCTGCGCGCGACGTTCGGAGAGAAGCTCTACATCGCCACGGCGCCGGGCGCGTCGTGAGGCGGCGCGCGGGAACGGAGAGGGGGAAGACGGCATGGGCCTGATCGAACTGGCGGCGCTGACGCCTGTCGCCGAGGGCGGGGGGCGGCGCGTCTACCTGCACCCCGCCTTCCCCGACTGTCTCCTGAAGGTGGAGAAGGACAAGCCCCCGGCCACTGCGCGGCAGAAGGTGGACCGGCTGCTGGCGAGCCGGCTGCCGTCCTTCGCGGTGCGCGACATGCGCAGCGAGATCGGCGCCTACGTCGACGCCCGCCTGCGCCCGGACCGGCCCGATGGCCCGTTCCCGGCGGCCGAGTTCCGGGGGCTCGTGGACACCGATCTTGGACTGGCCATGCGGGTGCAGCGCATCTCGGTCGCGGGGCAGGTGCTGGGACCCACGGTGCGGAGCCTCGCGGGGCCGGATGTCGCGCTGTCGGACGCGCATCTGGCGCTTCTGAACGAGTTCGCGGCGAGCCTCTTCGCCTGGAACCTGCGGACGCGCGATCTCAACCCGCGCAACATCGTGCTGGGCGACCACGACGGGGGCGAGCGGTTCTACCTTGTCGACGGTCTGGGCGACGTGACGGTCGTGCCCCTCAACACCTGGTTCGACGCGGCGAACCGGGTGGAGCTGAACCGGCAGTTCGACCTTTGCGCCGGGCGGTTGCGGCTGCGCTGGGACAAGGGACGCCGGACCTTCGCGCGCGGCTGAGGGGCCGCGGGGTCAGACCCGGGCGGCCGTGATCACTCGTTGCAGAGCAGGGAGGCGCCCGGCGCGTTCGCGGAAGGGTCGTCCGAACAGGCGGCGTCGAGATCGGCGGGCGTGAGCTCGGAGCCGGGGCTTTCCGGCGTGCAGGCCGCGAGCAGCGCGAGCGCGAGGAGCATGGCAAAGGGCTTCATCTGGATCTCCCGGGCGGGGCAGGCGGCCCCGGATGAGAATGGTCATCACGGGAACGTTATCCGGGAGGAGCGTGGGACCGCAATGGGCGTGTGCATCGCGGATGTTCCCGGGGCGGGCGTCTGCGGCGCGCGCCTGCGCAGGGTGCGCGGAGGCGCGCCGAGTCCGGGTGCGGGCGGGTGAAGGCCGCCGGCCGGGCTCGCGTTCTGCGGGAGGATAGCGGCGGACGGCTGCCGGGGGGCAGCGGCCCCGCGCCGGTGCTCGGGCGCGGGGGCGATTGCGGGTGGCGGCGCGGGACGGGCCGCGAAAGACAGGCCCCCGCGCCGTCCGCTGGGGGCGGCGCTCACCTCAGGACGGAGACGACTGATGAAGCTTCTGATCGCCGCGGCGCTGGCCGCGCTTCCGCTTGCCGCCCATGCCGCGCCCGACGTGGTGACGCCCGCGGATACGATCCACCCGAACATCCACACCAAGGTGGGCCGGGGCGACGGGACGAACGCCAACCCGAACGGGGCGAACGAGAACGGCGGGCGAATCCACGGGATCGCGAACGTGCCGGGCAAGGGCGGGGGGCATCCGAACGCCGATGGCGTCAAGGGCCAGGCCAATGAGCTCGAGACGGTTCACGGCGGGATCGGCGCGAAGAACAAGAACGCCCGATGACACAGGGCCTCCCCCGCGCCGGCGGCGCGGGGGAGCGCTCAGAGCATCTCGTCGGCGCGGCGGCGTTCGGCGTAGATGAGCCAGAGGTTGCGCAGGTAGATGAACACGCCCAGCGACTGGCCGAGGATGAAGACCGGGTCGCCCCGGTGGACGGCATAGGCGAAGAGCGTGATCCCGCCGCCCAGCGAGAAGTACCAGAACATGATTGGGATCGTGGAGCGGCCCGCGCGTTCCGAGGCGATCCACTGCACGAGGAAGCGCGCGGTGAACAGGAGCTGGCCGCCCAGGCCGAAGATCACCCACCAGAGTTCGGTGCGGTTGTTGACGTTGAGCCAGGAAAAGAGCGTTTCTTCCACGTCGCGGTCCTCGCTGTCTCAGACGTCGGCAGGTTCGGTCTTCTTGCGGCGGCGGATCAGCCACATCACGCCCAGAAGGTCGGCCACCCCCACGAACGCTCGCTGGATGTTGGTGTAGTTCGACCGTCCCCCGCCGCGCGGCCGGTGGCTCACGTCGACGAGCGCCACCTCCCAGCCGTCGCGCTTGAAGAGCGCGGGCAGGTAGCGGTGCATGTGGTCGAAGTAGGGCATGGTCAGGAACACCTCGCGCCGGAACGCCTTGAGGCCGCATCCGGTGTCGCGCGTCCCGTCCTTGAGCGCCCAGCCCCGCAGCTTGTTGGCCCATTTCGACGCGGTCTTCTTCGACCAGGTGTCCTGCCGCCCCACGCGCTGGCCCGCGACGAGCGCGAGCCGGGGCGGCGCCGTGGGGTCGAGGAGGGGGGCCGCGAGCTTGGGCAGTTCCTCGGGCGGGTTCTGCCCGTCGCCGTCGAGCGTGCAGACGATGCGCCCCGCGGCGGCGCGGACGCCCGAATGCACGGCGGCGCTCTGCCCGCCGGAGCGGGGGTGGCGGAGGAGGCGGATGCGCGGGTCGGCCGCGCCGGCCGCGCGGACGGCCTCGCCCGTGGCGTCGGTCGAGCCGTCGTCCACGACGATCACCTCGAAGGAGGCCACGCCGTCGAGCGCCGCCACGATGCCGTCGAGCAGGCTGCGGATGTTCTCGGCCTCGTTCCGGGCCGGGATCACGATGCTGAGGTCGGTCATCGCCGGTTGCTCCCGTCCGGGCGTCGCGCCGCCCGCCCCTTCCATAGCTGCGGTCGATCTGCACCGAAAGGCCGCGCGAGGAAAGCACCGGATTCCTGCCGCGACGTTTTTTCCGCCGCTGTGGCGGATCGTCCCGTCAGCGCGACAGCACGCCCCGAACGACGTCGATCAGGGTGAGCGTGGGGTCGAAGCGGCCGCTCTGGATGAATTCGAGCGTCTCGGCGATGACGAGCGGATCGTTCATCATGAAGGTATGCGTCACCGGCAGCACGATGTGGTCGGTGAGGCCGGGCAGGTAGGTGCTGCTGACCGACACCTTCCCGTCGTCGGGGCCTTCGATGACCGAGGAGAAGTAGGGGTTGAGCGACCGGTTTCCGGCGATCACGCCGATCTCGACCTTGGGCAGGCCGAGCCGGTTGGGCAGGCTGTCCGGGCCGGTGCCGAGTTCCAGCCCCGCGGGACCGTTGATCCACTGGAACGGGCCGAGGTCCCCGAAGGTATCGACGAGCTCCGATCCGCGGTTCGGCGGCGCGAGCATCACCACGCGGCCCATGCGGGGCGGGCGATGGTCCTCGAGCCAGAGGCGGGCGAGGATGCCGCCCATCGAATGCGTGACGAAATGCGTGGTGCGGTTGCCGCATTCGGCGACGGCGGGCGGGACGGCGAGTTCCACCAGCTCCTCGAGCGGAAGCTCGGTCGAGGGGTAGGTGCGGTTCACCGTGTGGTAGCCCAGAGTGCGGAACGTCTCTTCCATCACGGTGAAGGAGGCGGCGGTCCGGGCGAGGCCGTGAAGGAAGATCACGCAGTCGTCCTGCGGCGTGGCCCGGGCAGGCAGCGGCACGGCGAGGAGGAGGACAATCGGGATCCAGGGCTTCATGCGCCGATAGGTAGTGCGGGAGGGCGCGGGTTGCGAGGGGGAACATGCCGCGGGTCGACGCGACGCGGCGGCACGCTAGGCTCTGGCGCGGCAGCGTGCAGGAGAGGCGGCGGATGGCGGATCGGGTGGCGGTGGTGGGGGCGGGGCTTGCGGGGCTCGTGGCGGCCTCGCGGCTCGCGGCGGGCGGCTGCGCGGTCACGGTCTTCGAGAAGAGCCGGGGGCTGGGCGGGCGGCTCGCAACGCGGCGGGCGGAGTGGGGGACCTTCGACCACGGGGCGCCGGTGGTGCATTGCGAGGCGTGGCAGGTTCGCCCGCTGGAGGCGCGCGGGTCCTGCGTGCGCTGGGGCGAGCTTGGGCATGTGGGGCTTCCCGGGATGTCGGGGCTGGTCCGGCCGCTGGCGGAGGACCTGGAGGTGCGGACGGAGGCCGAGGTCGCGGGTGTCTCGGCGGGACCGGGCGGGGTGGTCCTGCGGTTCGCGACGGGCGCCGAGGCCGGGCCCTTCGCGCGGGTAGTGCTGGCGATCCCGGCGCCGCAGGCCGCGCGGCTTGCCGCGGGGATTGCGGGCGCGGACGCGCTGGAGGCGGTCGCCATGGGGTCGGTCTGGACGCTGATGGCGGCCTTCGCCGAGCGGCCGGACCTGCCCGACATGGTGCGGCCGGGCGGGGCTCTCGACCTCGTGCTGCGGGACGGCGCCAAGCCCGGGCGGACCGGCGAGGGCTGGGTCGCCCATGCCGCGCACGACTGGACGCGGGCGCGGCTGGACCTGGCGCGCGAGGCGGTGCTGCCGATGCTGCTGGCCGAACTCGACGACCTGGCCGAGGGGCGGCTGCCGCGGCCCGCGCACGTGGCGGCGCATCGCTGGCGCTTCGGGCTGACGGAGCGCGCGATGGGCGCGCCGTTCGCAACGCTCGCCGGGGGCGCGGTGCTGGCGGGCGGGGACTGGGCGCTGGGTGCGCGGGCGGAGCACGCCTGGCTCTCGGGGCAGGCCATGGCGGAGGCGGTCCTGGAGTGACGGACGGGCGAGGGGGCTGTCTGGCCCCGTCTTCCCGGAGGGCGGCGAGCGGAGGAGCGAGGGGGCTGTCTGCCCCGTCCGCCCGGAGGGCGGCGAGCGAGGAGCGAGGGGCTGTCTGGCCCCGTCCGCCGGAGGGCGGCGAGCGGAGGAGCGAGGGGGCTGTCTGCCCCCGTCCGCCCGCAGGGCGGCGAACGAAGAGCGAGGGGGCTGTCTGCCCCCTCGCGCTCCCCCGAGGATATTTGAAGGCAGATAGAAGCTGAAGCGAGACGCACGCCCGGATGGCCCGGAGCTGGAGTTTCCGGGCTTCTTCGGGGATGCGGCGGAAGGCGCGGGCGGGCGCGGGCGCGGTCGGGATCCGGGCTTGCCTCTTCCGGCCGCGGCCCGGGCGGGGTAGACCGCGCCCCATGCCTTACCGCATCCAGACACTGGCGGAGTTCTCGCGGCACGGGTTCGATACCGTGATCGACGTGCGGTCGCCCGCGGAGTTCGCCGAGGACCATCTGCCCGGCGCCATCAGCCTGCCTGCCCTGTCGGATGCCGAGCGGGCCGTCGTGGGCACGATCTACAAGCGCGAGAGCCCGTTCCGGGCGCGGAAGGTCGGCGCGGCGATGGTCGCGCGGAACGTGGCCGCGCATCTCGACGGGCCTCTCGCGGCGATGGAGGGCGGGTGGCGTCCGCTGGTCTATTGCTGGCGGGGCGGGCAGCGGTCGGGGTCGGTCGCGATCATCCTGCGCGAGGTGGGATGGCGGGTCGAGACGATCGAGGGCGGCTACCGGAGCTTCCGGCGGGCTGTGGTGCGGGCGGTCTACGACGAGCTCTTTCCGGCACGTGTTGTGCTGCTCGACGGGAATACGGGGACGGCGAAGACCGCCGTTCTCGCGCGGCTGAAGGCGATGGGGGCGCAGGTCGTCGACCTCGAGGGACTGGCGCGGCACCGGGGTTCGCTGCTGGGAGGCATGGGCGGGCAGCCGAACCAGAAGGCGTTCGAGACGGCGCTGGCGATGGAGGTCGCGGCGCTCGATCCCGGGCGCCCGGTGGTGATCGAGGCGGAAAGTTCGAAGGTGGGCGACCTGATCGTGCCGCCCACGGTCTGGAAGGCGATGATCGGCGCGGAGCGGGTGGAGGTGGCGGCGCCGGTCGGGGCGCGGGCGGAGTACCTCGCGCGGGCCTATGCGGACCTGACGGCGGATGTCGGCGTCCTGTCGGAGACACTTGCAACGCTCAAGCCGATGCAGGGGGCGGAGCGGGTGGCGGCGTGGCAGGGGCTCGCAGCGGCGGGGCGGTTCGGGGAGCTTGCCGCGGAGCTGTGCGTGGAGCACTACGATCCCCGCTACGCGCGTCACCGGGCGCGGTGGGCGCGGGCGCCGGTGGCGCGTGTGGAGGCGGGGCGGCTCGACGACGCCGGGGTGCAGGCGCTGGCCGAGGGCGTGCTCAGCGCGTTGCGATGAGGGGCGGGCCGTCCGTGACGGTGCCGATGCGGGCGGCGCGGTAGCCCGCGGTTCCAAAGGCTTCGAGGATGGGGTTCGCGTGGTCCGGCGCGACGGCGGCGAGGAGGCCGCCTGCCGTCTGCGGGTCGAAGAGGAGCGCGGTGAGCGGGGAGTCCTCGTGAAAGACGCGGGGGGCGGCGGCGGCGCGGTTGGCCTCCCAGATGGTCGAGCGGATGCCTTGGGCGGCGAGGTCGAGGGCGCCGTGGTGCAGCGGGATCGCGGCGAGGTCGAGGGTGGCGCCGGTGCCGGAGGCCTCGAGGATGTTGAGGAGGTGGCCGGCGAGGCCGAAGCCGGTGACGTCGGTCATGGCGTGGGCCTCGCGGAGGAGGCGGGCGGCGGTGCCTTGCGGGCGGGCCATCTCCGCCAGGCAGGCCGCGACGTCCGGGCCGCGCGCCGCGAGGCGCATCTCGGCCGCGAGGAGGGTGCCGGAGCCGATGGGTTTCGTGAGGATGAGCGCGTCGCCGGGGCGGGCGCCGGACAGGGTGACGGGGCGGTCGGCGAGGCCGGTGACGGTGAAGCCGAGCGTGAGTTCGGCGCCCGTGGTTGTGTGGCCGCCCACGATCTCGGCGCCTTCGGCCGTGAAGATTTCGGCTGCTGCGTCAAGGAGTTCCGTGACGGTCCTCGCCTGAAGCGGGTCGGAGACCGGGGGCAGGATGATCTGGGCGAGGGCGGCCTGCGGGGCGGCGCCCATGGCCCAGATGTCGCCCAGGGCATGGATGGCGGTGATGCGGCCCATTGCCCAGGGGTCGAGGGTGAAGGCGCGGAGGTGGTCCGTGGTGAGGACCTGCGTCGTGCGGCCCATCCTCAGGATCGCGGCGTCGTCGCCGGGGCGGGTAAGGATGTCCTTGCGGGTGCTTGCGGGAAGGGTGGCGAGGGCGCGGGTGAGGGCGGCGGGGCCGACCTTGGAGCCGCAGCCGCCGCAGAGGGGTTTGTCGCCTCGCGCGTCCCGGACGCCGCGGGCGACCTCCGCCGGGAGGGGCGGCGGGGCCATGGGCTTGAGGTCCGCGAGGCGGTCCATGAAGCGGCGGTCGATGCGGTCCTTGAGGCGCCAGACCCAGGGGCCTTCGAGGGTGAGGCCGTTGCGCTCGCCCACCGCCGACTGGCCGCCGAGGGAGATGAGCTTGAGGTAATCTCCCTGCGGGTCGAAGGGCTTGCGGGGCGATCCTGAGAGTGCGGCGCGGAGGTTGGCGAAGAGGATGGGGGCTGCGCGGACGGCGTAGACGCCGGCCTTGGGGCGCGGGGCATGGGCGAGGTGGGCGGTGTCGCCGCAGGCGTAGATGAGGGGGTCGGAGGAGCGGAGGTAGCGATCGACGGTGATGAAGCCGTCCGTCAGGTCGAGGCCGGTGGTCGCAAGCCAGAGGTGCGGACGCGCGCCGGCGGCGGTGACGGTGAAGGTGGAGGGGATCTCGCGACCGTCCGCGAGGCGGACGGCGGTGGGGATGATTTCGGAGACCTGTGCATTCTCAAGGAGTTGGATGCCGAGGTTTGCGAGGTTCCTGCGCAGGCGGCGGGCGGCGGCGGGGACGGTGCCGGGGAGTGCGGAGCCCCTGTCGATGAGGGTGACGGTGGCGGCGCGGCCCCTGGCGTGGAGGGCGTGGGCCATGGCCATGGCGAGCTCGGTTCCGCCGACGCCTGCACCGATCACGGCGACGGCGGCGGGGCCGTCTCCGCCGAGGTATGCGGCCCAGCGGGTGGCGTAGGGGCCGAGGGGCTTGGCGGCGATGCCATGAGGGGAAAAACCAGCGAGGTCAGGGAGATCGGAGGTGATGCCGATGTCGATGGAGGCGAGGTCGTAGGCGATCCGGCGGTCGCCCACGGTGATCGTGCGGGCCTCGCGGTCGATGGCGGAGGCGGAGCCGAGGATGAGGCGGGCGCCGGCGAAGCGGGCGAGGCGGACGAGGTCGATGTCGAGCGCCTCGCGCGGGTAGTGGCCGGCGACGTGGCCGGGGAGCATGCCGGTGTAGGGCGCGGTGGGCGCGGGGTTGATGAGGGTGAGGCGCGCACCGGGGAGCGGCTTCATGCCCCACATCTTCAGGACGAGGGCGTGGGTGTGGCCGCCTCCGATGAGGACGACGTCGGCGACGGAAGGGAGGGCCATGGGGGTCATGGGCGGGACGCTAGCGCGGCGGGTCGGCGGGGGAAAGCGGGGCGTATGGGTGGCGTATGGAAAGCGTATGGCTGTTTGGACACGCGGCCCTTCTCCCCGGCGCTCTCCCGGGGATCGGGGGGGCGGGAGCGTCCCCGGCGCCCGTCAGGGGGCGAGCCAGCAGCCGGTGAAGCCGTCGGCGCGGGTGAAGCGGGCGCGCTCGTGGGGATCGGCGAGGCGGAGGGTTTCGATTTGGTCGATGGTGGCGGTCAGGACGGTGAAGCGGCTCGGGTCCGGGGCGATCCTGTGGGCGTCGGGAAACGGGATCGGGCGACCCGGGGCGGGGGCGCCGCCGTAGAGGGCGCGGGCGCTTTCCGGGAGGGCGGACCATTCGGCGGGCCTGCCGGCGCGGAGGGTGACGTGCGCGCGGAGGCGGATCTGGACGCGCGCCTCGGGGTCCCAGACGAGGAGGGCGGCGCGGGGGTCGTGGGCGATCTGGGTCGTCTTGGCGGTGGCCGCGTCGGTCCATAGGGTGAGGGTGGCGGCGGCGCGGTCAGTGGCGCGGAGGACGAGGAGGCGGGCCTCGGGGCCGTGGGGGCCGCTCGTGGCGAGGACGATGTGGCGGGCAGGCGCCGCGCGGTCGCGGGTGCCGGCGTCGAGCGTGTCCCAGGCGGCGGCGAGGGTGGCGGGGAGGTCGGACATGGGGCTCCGGGCAATGCGGGTTGCGGGAGGCCCCGGGTCAGGCCCAGGGCGGGTGGTCTGTGGCGGCGCGGGTGGTCGCGGTCGTGCGGCAGAGGCCCCGGGTCAAGCCCGGGGCGGGGTTTGCGGGGCGTCATTCGTAGCCGGTCATCTCGAGATAGCCGCGCCCCGTGTGGCTGCCGGTGATGGAGATGGGACCCTCCCAGTAGGGGAAGGCGGTGGCCATCCAGGCCTGCGGGTTCAGCGCCTCCACCGTCGCGTCGAGGCCGCGGTCGGGGAGGGTGACGCGCCAGCGGGTCGGGACCTCGCGGCCGGCGACGGCGCTCTGCGCGAGCGGCTCGGCGGTGAAGGCGCCGTCGGGGTAGGGGGTGGGCGTGCCGTCGGGGGCGATCCAGGTGGCCGCGGTGAAGGCGGGGGCGGCGGTGTCGCGGAGGCGGAAGCCCATGAGCTTTTCGCCGGTGTCGAAGGAGAGGGAGAACCAGTCCCAGCCGGTCTGCGTCTCGGTGAGCGGCTGGGAGGACCATTCACGGTCGAGCCAGGCGTTCCCGGTGACGGGGAACTCGCCTTCGGGGAGGGTGAGTGTGCCGGTCACAGTGTAGAAGGGCTGGGAGTAGTAGTGGCTCGCCTGTCCGGTGGCGGCCTTGACGCTGTAGCCGTCGATCCCTTGGAGGACGAAGGGGGCATCGGTGGTGAGCGACAGGGTGTAGGCGAAGTCGGTGCCTTGGGCGTGGAGGGAGACGTCCGAGAGGGTGGGGCCGCGCATGTGCCATTCGTCGATGAAGGCGTCGAAGGGTTCGGCCGTGACGCCCGCCTGGCCGATGCCGCCGCGGGCGAAGCGTTCGGCGACGAAGTGGCGGTCGGGGGTGGTGAGGCCGGCGTGGCCGAACCAGACCTGCGGGGATTGCCAGCCCGGGGCCTCGCCGGGCGCGAGGGCGGTGCGGAAGAGCGTCCACTGGATGCCGTACGGCGTGCCGTCGGGGCCGTCGAGGGTGGCGGTGACGTACCACCACTCGATGCGGAAGTCGGGGTGGGGGCCGTGGTCTTCCGGGAAGGTCAGGCGGTAGGCGGGGTCGGGGAGGGCGAAGCCGGGGGCCTCGGTGCCCATGCCGTAGAGGCCCTGGGCGGGGGTCGGGGTGGGGAGGAGCGCACTCATCAGGAGAATGAAAGAACAGAGCCACCGCTGTGCACGGGCAGCGACCGACCCGAGGGGTGGGCGCAATAGCGCCCGCCCCGTGGGGGCGGGTCGGGCGCTGCCCGTGCTGGCGCACGGGCAAGGAAGAACGTCACCGTTCACTGGCGAACACTCTGAGCAAGGTCGACGGCGGCATCGTCGCGAGCTTGCGGGCGGGCCAGAGGCTCGCGAGGCCGGCGGCGAGGAGGGCGAGGGCTCCGAGGTTGAGCCACTGGGTCGGGAAGAGGTGCATGGGGAGGCGCCAGCCGAAGGCCTCGACGTTGATGACCGCCAGCAGCACCCAGGCGAGGAGGAGGCCCACGGGGATGGCGAGCACCATCGTCAGCGCCGCGAGGAGGAGGGCGCGGAGGAGTTCGAGCCTCGCGAGCTCAGCGCGGGTGAGGCCGAGCGCCCAGACGGGCGCGAGTTGCGGCAGGCGCATGGTGGCGAGGGTGAGGAGCGAGGTGAGGATGGCGAAGCCCGCAACCGCGAGGGTCATGACGTTGAGGGCGCCGGTGACGGCGAAGGTGCGTTCGAAGACCTGGAGCGAGAAGGACTTGAGCGCGGACTGGTCGATGATGTTGTCGGGGTCGAGGCCGAAGTCGCGGGTGAGTTCGGTGGCGAGGTCGGCGGCGCGGTCGGGCGGGAGGCGGAGGCCGTAGCGGAGGCGGTCGACGTCCGGGAAGGTCTCGGTCAGGCGGGCGGGGGAGACGAGGACCTGCGCGAGCGGGTTGCCGTAGTCGGAGTAGACGCCCGCGACGGTCGCGGGGCCGCCGGGGAGCGGGATGGTGTCGCCGGGGGCGAGGTTTTCGCGCCGGGCGAGCTGTTCGTTGATCATGGCCGCGTCTCCGCGCGCGATGCGGTCCCAGGCGTCGGGGAGCGCGGTCAGCAGGGGCCAGTTCTGGCGGTAGGTCGGGTGGTCGGCGACGCCGTAGAGCTCGGAGGGCGCGCCGAGGATTTCCGTGTCGACGTGCCAGATCGGCAGGATCGCGTCGGTGCGGGGCTCGAGGAAGGCGAGGAGGGCGGGGACCTCCTCCTCGCTGGAGGCGGTCACGTAGAGTTCGGAGGCGAGGCGCTGGTCGAGCCAGCCGGTGAAGGTGAGGCGGAAGGAGGACACCATCGTGCCCACGCCGATGTTGGCGGCGAGTGCCAGGAGGAGGGCCATCAGCGCGAGGGACAGGCCGGGGAGCTGCTGGCGCGTGTCGGCCCAGAACCATTCGGAGAGCGGCCCGCGGGCGGTGCGGGAGAGGGCGGCGAGCGCCAGCGAGAGCGCGGCGGGGAGGAGAAGGGCCGCGGCCACGAGAAGCGCGCCCATGAGGGTGAAGGCGGCGAGGAGGCCGTGGGCGAAGAGCCCGAGTGCGATGGCTGTCAGGATGAGCGCACCGGCCGCGGCGGCCTGCAGGCGGAGGGTGCGTTCGGAGGCGCGCGCCCAGGCGCGGGGCTGGGCGGGCGCGAGTGCGGGGAGGCGGGAGACCTTCCAGAGGGCGCCCGCGGAGGCGACGGCGGTGCCCGCGAGCGCGATGGCGAGGCCTGCCGCCCACCATGCGGGGCGCAAGCTGAGGGTGCCTTCGACGGCGGCGCCGTAGAGGCCGCGGAGCGTGGCGGCGACGTCGGGGAGGAGGGCTGCGGCGATGAGGTAGCCGAGGCCCATGCCGATCAGCGCGGCGAGGGTGGCGAGGAGCAGGAGTTCGAGGGCGAGGAGGGCGACGAGCGTGCGGGCGGGGACGCCCAAGGCGCGGAGCGTGCGGAAGACGGGGCGGCGCTGTTCGAAGGCGAGGCCGATGGCGCCGTGGACGATGAAGAGCCCGACCGCGAAGGAGAGGAGGCCGAAGGCGGTGAGGTTGAGGTGGAAGCTGTCGGTGAGGCGGGCGAGGTCGGCGCCGCTTTCGGGCGGGCGTTCCTCGAGGGTGGGGGCGATCTCGGCGAGCGGCGGGCGGGAGAGGGGCTGGTTGGGCAGGAGGATCAGGCGGGTGAGGCGGCCGTCGAGGCCGAGGAGCGCTTGCGCCGTGCCGATGTCGGCGAAGGCGAGGCCGGGGGCGAGGCCGGGGCTTTCGACGACCGGGGGAAGGCCTGGGCCGGTGAGGCGGGCGGCGGTGGCGGGGGCGGCGAGGAGGAGCCCGGGGGGCGTGAAGAAGGCGGTGGGATCGTCGAGAGCGACCTCGGCCGCGTCGGTGCCCGGAGGCGCGGTGAGGGGGTCGAGGCCGAGGAGGCGGACGCGGCCGCCCTCCGTCAGGAGGCCGCCTTCGACCACGGGGGAGACGCGCCAGCCGGCGCGGCGCAGCGCGACATAGGTGGCCTCCGGGATCGGGCCCGCGGGGTCGACGAGGGCGGGGAGCGCGCCGCCGCCGACGGCGGTCGCGGCGCGGTCGTAGGCGGCGCGGGCCTCGGCGTTGATCGCCTGGACGCCGGACCACAGCGCGGTCGCGAGGGCGAGGCCGAGGACCAGCGTCAGGAGCTGGAGCGGGTGGCGGCGCCAGTGGGAGAGGAGGGCGGCGAGGGTGGCGCGGGTCATGGGGCGGCACCCGGGGTGGGCCGCGCGGTAGGGTGTTGCGTGCCTGGGCCGGCGTTGAAGCGAGGGGGCCGTCTGCCCCCTCGCGCTCCCCCGAGGATATTTGCAGGTCGATGGAAGCGGGAGTGGGGCGGAACATCGGGGGAGCGCGGACGCGCGGCGGACAGGGGGTGCCCGGCCGAGGCCGCGGGCGGGTCGCCGGGCTTCCGAGGGAGGTCCGGGATCCGATGGGCGGGGGGGACTGCCAGGGTCGACGCGCGCCCGACCCGCTCCTCCGCCGCGGGACGGGGGAAGGAGGAGGGTGTCGGTTCCCACGTCGCGTCGGCAGGGGCGCGGTGTCCGTTGGACGGCCGGCGGCAGGTCGCGTCAGGACAGGCGCGGGGTCCCACCCCCGGGCCGGCGGGAGGACAGGCGGGGGGTGGGGCGGCGGGGCCGGAGTGTCGCGAGCTGCGCTGCGCGGGACGGGACCCGGGTGTCGGCGAGGGCGGGCGCGCGTCCCCTCCCCGTCCCTCGCCCGCGCCGCGGGGGAGGGCGGCGCTTCTCGCGCGGAGGGTCACGCCACCCTCCCGTGGGCGAGGTGGAGCCGACGCGAGAGGCGGCTGGCGAGGCGGTCGGAGTGGGTGACCATGAGGAGGGACGCGCCGGTGTCGGCCACGAGGCCGAGCATGAGGTCGATCACGCGGTCGCCCGTCGTCTCGTCGAGGTTGCCGGTCGGCTCGTCCGCGAGGACGAGCGCGGGGCGCGCGGCGAGCGCGCGGCCGATGGCGACGCGCTGCTGCTGGCCGCCCGAGAGCTGCTCGGGGTATTTCGTGGCGTGGGGGGCGAGGCCGAGGCGGTCGATGAGGGTTGAGGTCCACGTCCGGTCCTCGCGCCCCGCGAGGCGGGCCTGGAAGGCCACGTTGGCGGCGGCGTCGAGGGACGGGATCAGGTTGAACTGCTGGAAGACGATGCCGATGGTCGTGCGCCGGAGCGCCGCGCGGGCGCGGTCGTCCATGGCCGTGACGTCCACCCCGTTCACCGCGATGCGGCCGCTGTCGGGGGTTTCGAGGGCGGCCACGAGGTGGAGGAGGGTCGACTTGCCCGAGCCGCTTTCGCCCGTCAGCGCAAGGGTTTCGCCTGCCTGAAGCGTGAGGCTCACGCCGTCGAGGACCGGGACCGGGCCGGCGTCGCCCGGGAAGGACTTGGCGACGTTCTGGACGTCGAGCAGCATCAGAAGGGCGCGAAGCCGCCGTAGCCGCCGCCCGCGAAGACGAGCGGCGCGCCGTCGCCGATCGTGGCGGCCGTGACCTCGCCCACCACGATGGCGTGGTCGCCGCCCTCGTGGATCGCGTGGAGGCGGCAGTCGAAGCGGGCGAGCACGTCGTCGATGAGCGGCACGCCCTCGGGGGAGGGGCGCCAGTCCGCATGGTCCCAGGCCTGCCCGTGGTGGGTGAAGGCGCGGGCGAGGGGGAGCTGGTCGTCGCGCAGGATGTGGATGGCGAAGTGGCGGGCTTCGGTGAAGGCCGCGAAGCGCCGGGAGGAGCGGGCGGGGGACCAGAGCACCAGGGCTGGGTCGAGCGAGAGCGAGGCGAAGCTGTTCGCCGTGATCCCGAGGGGGCCGATGCGGCTCGCGCAGGTCACCAGCGTCACGCCGGTGGCGAAGCGGCCGAGCGCGTCGCGGAAGTGGCGTTCGGTTTCGGGGCCAGGGGTGATCTGCATGGGGCTCTTGCGTCCTCCGTCGGCCATCACGGCACCTCCTGTCCGGTCGCGGCCGCCAGAAGCTCGAACCACGTCTGGCGGTCCATGTCCACCTGTGTGGCCTCGGCCACCTCGCGGATGCGTTCGGGGCGGTTCGTGCCGATCACCGGCAGGAGCCCCGCGGGATGGGCGAGGAGCCAGGCGAGGGCCACCGCCGCGCGCCCGGTCCGGTGGCGGCGGGCGATGTCGTCGAGCGTTTCGCCGAGGCGGGGGGTGCCGGTGCCGAAGATCGCTCCGCGCCCGAGCGGGGACCATGCCATCGGGCGGATGCCCTTGGCCTGGAGGAAGGCCGTCTGCCCGTCGAGGAAGGCCTGCGGGGCGGTGAGGCTCACCTCGATCTGGTTCGTGACGAGCGGCAGGGACAGCGCGCTGTCGAGGAGCGTCCAGTCGTGGGGCGCGAAGTTCGAGACGCCGAGCGCGCGGACCTTGCCTTCGGCCACGAGCGCCTCGAGGGCGCGGGCCGTCTCGTGGGCGTCCATGAACGGGTCGGGGCGGTGGAGGAGGAGGAGGTCGATGCGTTCGGTCCGCATCTTGGCGAGCGACGCCTCCACCGAAGCGCGGATGTGGCGGGCGGAGGTGTCGTAGTGCTTGACGCGGGCCGGGACCGGGCCGCCGGGGAGCACGATGCCGCATTTCGTCACGATCTCCACCCGGTCGCGCAGGTGGGGCGCGGCGCGGAAGGCGCCGCCGAGCGCGGATTCGGCGAGGTAGTGGCCGTAGATGTCGGCGAGGTCGAGGGTGGTGATGCCGTTCTCGAGGCAGGCTTCGAGCTTCATCTGCACATGCCGCGGGTCGGAGACGTCGTCCATGACGCGCCACATGCCGTAGACGATGCGGCTGAGCGAGAGGTCGGGGGCGAGCGTCGCGCGCTCCATGGGGTGATGCCTGTCGTTTGCCTGTCGGGGTGCCAGATAACGCAACGCAGGGGAGTGGCAACAGGGGTCCGGCGCGGATGGGTCCCCATGGGGCGCGCGGGCCCGCGCGGAAGTCACCCGTCGCGACCCTGCGCATGGTCCGCGATGCGGCGGGCCAGCCCGGGGATGACGTCGGGCGGGATCTCGTGGCCCGTCCCGGGGAGGATGCAGAGCTCGGCGGTGGCGATGCCGGCGGCGATCTCGCGGCCGTTCGCGAGCGGAAGAATGGGATCCTCGTCGCCATGCACCACCAGAACCGGGCAGCGAATCTCGGCCATCCGTCCGGTCCAGTCCTCCCGCGTGGTCAGCGCCGCATGATTGAACATGCTTGCCGGACTGTCCGTCCGGGACAGAACCGTCTCCACGCGATCCCGCGCGGCGGCCCGGTCGAAGGGGCGGGCCGAGCCGGCGCAGAGCCGCTCGCTCTCCACCAGGAAGTCGGCGACGGCGCTCCGGTCCGACCAGTCGAGCGTGCCGAGCGCGCCGAAATGCGCGAGGAACTCCCCCGAGATCGACGGGAGCGGCGGGCCCGACCAGCCCAGCGGTTCGGAGGCGATCAGGGTCAGCGTGGCGACGCGTTGGGCATGGGAGAGCGCCAGCATCTGCGCGATGTATCCGCCCAGCGACATGCCCACCAGATGGGCGCGACCGATGCCGTGGGCGTCGAGGATGCCGGTGACATCCTCCGCCATGTCCTCGACGGCATAGTCCGCCGCACCCGGGGCGCGGGTGGTCGACCGGCCCGTGTCGCGGTGGTCGAAGCGGAGGACGAAGAGCCCTTCTCCGGCCAGCGCGGTGCAGAAGGCGTCGGGCCAGCCGAGCATGGAGGCGGTGGCGCCCATGATCAGCACGACCGGCGGATCGCCCGGGTCGCCGAACGTCTCGGTCGCGAGAGTGACGCCCCGTATCTCTACCAGCCTCATCATGCGTTCCGGCCCTCCACGGTTGCAATCTGCGCGAAACCGGGCGCGAGTGCCATGCGCGGCGTGCGGGCGCCCCTGCCTGAATTCGACGGCGGGCGTCGGTTTCCGGCCATTCGCCGCCTCGAGGCGCCGCTAGACAGGGGGCTATCGGTTCGGAGGGACGGCAGATGAAGACGCAGGCGCGGGTCGTGGTCATCGGGGGCGGGGTGGTGGGGTGTTCGGTGCTCTACCACCTCACGAAGCTCGGCTGGTCGGACGTGATGCTGGTCGAGCGGTCGGATCTGACCTCGGGCAGCACCTGGCACGCGGCGGGCGGGTTCCACACGATCAACGGCGACACGAACATGGCCGCGCTGCAGGGCTACACGATCCGGCTGTATCGTGAGCTCGAGGAGATCACGGGGATGTCCTGCGGGCTGCACCACGTGGGGGGCATCACGCTGGCCGATACGCCCGAGCGGTGGGACATGCTGAAGGCGGAGCGGGCGAAGCACCGGCACATGGGGCTGGATACGCATCTGGTGACACCCGGCGAGGTGGCGGAGATGACGGACGGCATGGTGAACGTCTCCGGCATCCTGGGCGCGCTCTACGATCCGCTCGACGGGCATCTGGACCCGTCGGGGACGACCCATGCCTACGCGCGGGCGGCGAAAATGGGGGGCGCGGAGATCGTCACGCACAACCGGGTGCTGGAGACGAACCCGAGGCCGGATGGCTCGTGGGACGTGGTGACCGAGAAGGGGACGATCCACGCCGAGCATGTGGTGAACGCGGGCGGCCTCTGGGCGCGGGAGGTGGGGGCGATGGCGGGGGTCTACCTGCCGCTCCTGCCGATGGCGCACCAGTATCTGGTGACCGATGACATCCCGGAAATCTACAACCGGGGCAAGGAGTTCCCGCACGTCATGGATCCGGGCGGGGAGAGCTATCTCCGGCAGGAGGGGCGCGGCCTCTGCATCGGGTTCTACGAGCAGAAGTGCGAACCCTGGGCGGTGGACGGCACGCCCTGGGGGTTCGGGCATGAGCTTCTGCCCGACGAGTTCGACAAGATCGAGGATTCGGTCGCCTTCGCCTATCGCCGCTTTCCGGTGCTGGAGCGGGCGGGCGTCAAGCGCGTGATCCACGGGCCGTTCACCTTCGCGCCCGACGGCAACCCGCTGATCGGGCCGGTGCCGGGGTTGAGGAACTACTGGTCGGCCTGCGCGGTGATGGCGGGGTTCTCCCAAGGGGGCGGCATGGGCCTCGCGCTTGCCCAGTGGATGGTCGAGGGCGAGGTCGAGCGCGACACGCGCGGCTTCGACGTGGCGCGCTTCGGCAAGTGGACGACGCCCGGCTACACGGTGCCGAAGGTGATGGAGAACTACCGGATGCGGTTCTCCGTCTCCTACCCCAACGAGGAACGCCCCGCGGCGCGGCCCTTCCGGACGATGATGATGCACGACGTCTGGGACAGGATGGGCGCGGTCTGGGGGCAGCAGTACGGGCTGGAAGTCCCGAACTACTACGCGGAAGGCGACGAGCCGCGCTACGAGACGCCGACCTTCCGGAGGTCGAACGCCTGGGAGGCGACGAAGCGCGAGGTGAAGGCGGTCCGCGAGGCGGTGGGGATCAACGAGATCCAGAACTTCGGCAAGTTCCGCGTGACGGGGCCGGGGGCGCGGGAGTGGCTCGACCGGATCATGGCGGGGCGGATGCCGGGTCCGGGGCGGCTGACGCTGACGCCGATGCTCGCGCATTCGGGGCGGATCATCGGGGACTTCACGGTGTCCTGCCTCAGCGAGACCGAATTCCAGCTGACCGCGAGCTATTCGGCGCAGGACTATCACCTGCGCTGGTTCGAGGCGAACATTGGCAAGGGCGTCCGGGTCGAGAACGTGTCCGACACGCGGACGGGCTTCCAGATCGCGGGGCCGCGGGCGCGGGAGGTGCTCGCGAAGGTGACACGGAGCGACGTGTCGGCGGAGGCCTTCCGGTTCTTCGACGTGCGCCGGATGACCGTGGGGATGGCCGACTGCCTCGTCCAGCGGGTCAGCTACACGGGTGATCTGGGCTACGAGATCTTCTGCGACGCGACGTCCCAGCGGCATCTCTTCGACATCCTCTGGGCGGCGGGGGCGGATCTGGGCATGAAGCCCTTCGGGATGCGGGCGATGATGTCGCTCCGGCTCGACCGGTTCTTCGGGTCGTGGGGGCGCGAGTTCTCGCCCGACTACACGGCGGCGGAGACGGGGCTCGACCGCTTCATCTCCTGGAAGAAGAACGCGGACTTCATCGGGCGCTCGGCGGCAGAGAAGGAGCGCGCGGCGGCGCCGGCGCGGAAGCTCGTGCCGTTCATCGTGGATGCGGGTGACGCGGACGTGGTCGCATACGAGCCGATCTTCGTGGGTGGCGAGGTCGCGGGCTTCTGCACCTCGGGCGGCTGGTCGCACCACGCGGAGAAGTCGGTCGCCATGGGCTTCGTGCCGCGGGAGGCCGCGCAGCCGGGGCTCGAGGTCGAGATCGAGATCCTGGGCGAGATGCGGAAGGCGCGGATGGCGGAGCTGGCGCTCTTCGATCCGGACGGGGTGCGGATGCGGGGTTGACTCCCTCCCGCGGTTGACGCCCCGTCCGACTCCCTCCGCCGCGACCAGGGGAGGGAGGCGTTTCTGCTTCATCTCGGGAGAAATACTCCGGGGGAGTCCCGGCCGCAGGCCGGGACGGGGGCAGAGCCCCCTTCCTTCTTCTTCCGCTTGCAAAGCGTCGCAGGCGCCGCTCAGATGGCGCCATGACACAGTACGCCACGCCGCCGGGCGGCCTGCCGCCGCAGTCCCAGCTCCTGTCGGGGCGGGCGATCTTCACCACGGCCTATGCGGTCATCCCGAAGGGGGTGATGACGGATATCGTGACGTCGTACCTCCCGCACTGGGAGGCGACGCGGGCGTGGGTGATCGCGCGGCCGCTGTCGGGGTTCGCGGAGACCTTCAGCCAGTACGTGATGGAGGTCGCGCCGGGGGGCGGGTCGGAGACGCCGGAGGGCGATCCGCGGGCGGAAGGGGTGATCTTCGTCGTCTCCGGGGTGCTGACGGTGACCGTGGGCCGGGCGGAGCATGCGATGGAGGCGGGGGGCTATGCGTATCTTCCGCCGGGCGCGAAGTTCGCCGTGAAGAACCGGGGGGGCGCGGCGGCGGTGTTCCACTGGGTGCGGAAGGCCTACGAGGCTGTGGAAGGGATTGCGGCCCCGAAGGCCTTCGTCACGCGGGAGCAGGACGTTCCGCTGTCGCCGATGCCGGACACCGACGGGCGCTGGGGCACGCAGCGGTTCGTGGACCCCGCCGACCTGTCGCACGACATGCATGTCAACATCGTCACCCTCGAGCCGGGGGCGGTCATCCCCTTCGCCGAGACGCATGTGATGGAGCACGGGCTCTATGTGCTCGAGGGCAAGGCGGTCTACCGGCTGAACGGGGACTGGGTCGAGGTGGAGGCGGGGGACTTCATGTGGCTCCGCGCCTTCTGCCCGCAGGCCTGCTATGCCGGCGGGCCGGGGCGGTTCCGGTATCTGCTCTACAAGGACGTGAACCGGCACGCGCGGCTCGGGTCGTTCTAGAGAAGGACGCGCCTGCGGCGCGACTGGCTTCGGGTCGCGGCCTTGCGGCCGCTCCTTGTGCCTCCGGCGGGAGTATTTGCGCCAACGGGAAGATCAGGACGCGGCGCGGGCATCCGCGCCGAGCGCGGCCGAGAGCGTGTCCGCCGCGCGGCGGACCTCGGCGCCGAGCGCGGCGAGGCGGGCGGGGGTGACGCGGGCCGACGGGCCGGAGATGGAGATGCCCGCCACGGGTTCGCCGGTCGCGTTGAAGATCGGGGCCGCGACGCAGCGCATGCCGTCGTTCTTCTCCTCGTCGTCGACCGACCAGCCGCGGGCGCGGGTGGCGGCGAGGTCGGCGAGGAGGGCGTCGGCGTCGGTGAGCGTGTGGCCGGTGAAGCGGAAGAGACCGCGGGCGGCGATGGCGCGGACGCGGGGTTCGGGGTACTGGGCGAGGAGCGCCTTGCCGATGCCGGAGGCGTGCATCGGCGAGCGGGTGCCGGGGGGGAAGAAGGCGCGGATCGATTCGTGGGTTTCGACCTGGGAGACGAAGAGGACCATGTCGCCCTGTTCGACGCCGAGGTTCGCCGTCTCGCCGGTCGCCTCCATGAGCGCGCGCATGACGGGGCGGGCGCGTTCGACGAGGTTGGTGCGGCGGAGGAAGGCCGAGCCGATGCGGAAGGCGCCCGCGCCCACGTGCCATGTCTGCTGGATGGCGTCCTGTTCCACGATGGCGCGGCCTGCGAGGGTCGTGAGCACGCGGTAGGCGGTGGCGGGGGACTGGTCGAGCGCGGTCGCGATTTCGCTGAGCGTCATGCCGCCCGAGGCGGCGAGGCGGTCGAGGATCACCATCGCGCGGTCGAGCGACTGGATCGTGTTCTGCTCGGTCTTGTCGTGGAAGGCGCGGGGGCGGCCCCGGGGGCGTCGTTCGGTCATGGGGCCTCTCTCGCGGGTGTGACTGTGGCAAGGAAGAAGATGCTTTCGAAAATGAATTTCGCAAGCTGAAAAATTCAACACATTGAGAACGCTTCAAAAATGAATTTTTCCACCATAAGAAAAAACATTTCAAAAAAATTGGCGGCGGGCGGCGGCTGCGCTATGTGATGCGGCGAGATCATCGGGAGGACCTCACCCATGTCATTCCAGAACCCCGTCTTCATTCCGGGTCCGACGAACATGCCGGAGGTTCTCCGCAAGGCGGTGGACATGCCGACGATGGACCACCGGTCGGCGGCCTTCGCCGACATCCTCCAGCCGGCGCTGGCGGGCGTGAAGAAGGTGCTGAAGACGGTTGCGGGACAGGTGTTCTTCTTCCCCGCGACCGGGACAGGCGCCTGGGAGGCGGCCATCGCCAACACGCTGAGCCCCGGGGACCGGGTGCTCGCCTGCCGGAACGGGATGTTCTCGCACCGCTGGATCGACCTCTGCACCCGCTTCGGGATCGAGGTCGAGGTCGTCGAGGCCGCCTGGGGCGAGGGGATCGATGCCGCGCGGTTCGAGGAGATCCTGACGGCGGACAAGGGGCACGCGATCAAGGCGGTGCTCGCCACGCACAACGAGACGGCGACGGGTGTGCTGTCGGACGTGGCCGCCGTGCGGCGGGCGATGGATGCGGCGGGGCATCCGGCGATGCTGTTCGTGGACGGCGTGTCCTCCGTGGGCTCGATGGACTTCCGGATGGACGACTGGGGCGTCGACGTCGCGATCACGGGGAGCCAGAAGGGCTTCATGCTGCCCGCCGGGCTGTCGATCGCGGGGTTCTCGCCCAAGGCCATGGCGGCGGGCGAGACGGCGCGGCTGCCGCGCTGCTTCTTCGACGTGCGCGACATGGCGCGGACCTATGCGGCCAACGGCTTCCCTTACACGCCGCCGGTGGGGCTTCTGAACGGATTGGCCGTGTCCTGCGGGATGCTGCTGGACGAGGGGCTCGACAACGTCTTCGCGCGCCATGCGCGGATCGCGGGCGGGGTGCGGGCGGCGGTTCATGCCTGGGGGCTGAAGCTCTGCGCGGCGCGGCCGGAGCTCTGGTCGAACTCGGTCAGCGCGATCCGGACGCCCGAGGGGTTCAACGCGACCGACATCGTGACGCGGGCGTCCTCGGAGTACGGGATGGCGTTCGGCACCGGGCTCGGCGAGGTCGCGGGCAAGGTGTTCCGGATCGGGCATCTGGGGATGATGACGGATGCGATGGCGCTGTCGGGGATCGCGGTCGCGGAGATGGTGATGGTGGACCTCGGTCTCCCGGTGAAGCTGGGCTCCGGCGTGGCGGCGGCGCAGGAGCGGTACCGGCACGGGGCCAAGGCGGCCCAGAAGAAGGAAGCGGCGTGATGAAGGACATGGCCGAAATGGTCATCCCGACCTACGAGGACATGCTGGCCGCGCACGAGCGCATCAGGCCGCATATCCGGCGGACGCCGATCCTGACCTCGGACTACCTGAACGAGGTGACGGGCGCGCAGCTGTTCTTCAAGTGCGAGAACCTGCAGGAGCCGGGCGCCTTCAAGGTGCGGGGCGCGTCGAACGCGGTCTTCGGGCTGACCGAGGAGCAGGCGAAGAAGGGCGTCGCCACGCATTCGAGCGGAAACCACGCGCTGTGCCTGTCCTACGCGGCCGGGCGGCGGGGCATTCCCTGCAACGTGGTGATGCCGCGCACGGCGCCGCAGGCGAAGAAGGACGCCGTGCGGCGGTATGGCGGGACGATCACCGAATGCGAGCCGTCGACGACGTCGCGCGAGGAGACCTTCGCCAAGGTGCAGGCAGCGACGGGGGGTGAGTTCGTGCACCCGTACAACGATCCTCGCGTGATCGCGGGGCAGGGGACCTGCGCCAAGGAGATGATGGAGCAGGTGGACGGGGTCGAGATCGTCGTGGCGCCGATCGGCGGGGGCGGCATGATCTCCGGCACCTGCCTGACGCTGTCGCGGCTCGCGCCGGAGGTGAAGATCATCGCGGCGGAGCCGGAGCAGGCGGACGACGCCTGTCGCAGCTTCAAGGCAGGGCACATCATCGCGGATGATGCGCCCGAGACGATCGCGGACGGGCTCAAGGTGCCGCTCAAGGACCTGACGTGGCACTTCGTGAAGAACCACGTGACGGATATCCTGACGGCCTCCGAGGAGGAGATCGTGGACGCCATGAAGATCACGTGGAAGTATCTTCGGGTGGTGATGGAGCCGTCCTGCGCGGTGCCGCTGGCGACGATCCTGAAGAACCCCGAGGTGTTCCGGGGCAAGCGGGTGGGCGTCGTTATCACGGGCGGGAACGTGGATCTCGACAAGCTGCCGTGGCTCAAGGGGTGAAGCGTGCGCGGGCGGCGGGGTGAACCCCGCCCTACCGCGTAAGGCCATTTGGGGTAGGGCGGGGTTCACCCCGCCGGCGCCCCGCACAAAACGGGAGACGAAGATGAACAAGCATACGGCATTCGAAGGGTTCGAGGTCGGCTACGACATCCCGGCGCTTCCGGGGATGAACGAGGCGGACATCCAGACGCCCTGCCTGATCCTCGACCTCGACGCGCTCGAGCGGAACATCAGGAAGATGGGCGACTACGCCAAGGCGCACGGGATGCGCCACCGGGTCCACGGCAAGATGCACAAGTCGGTGGACGTGGCGAAGCTGCAGGAAAGCCTCGGCGGTGCAGTCGGCGTCTGCTGCCAGAAGGTCTCGGAGGCCGAGGTCTTCGCGCGCGGCGGCATCAAGGACGTGCTCGTGTCGAACCAGGTGCGGGATCCGGCCAAGATCGACCGGCTCGCGCGGATGCCGAAGCTCGGGGCGCGGACGATCGTCTGTGTCGATGATCTGGCGAACGTGGCGGACCTTTCGGCGGCGGCGGTGAAGCATGGCACGACGATCGAGTGCCTCGTCGAGATCGACTGCGGCGCGGGGCGCTGCGGGGTGACGACGACGCCGGCGGTCGTGGAGATCGCCAAGGCCATCGACGCGGCGCCGGGGCTGAAGTTCAGCGGCATCCAGGCCTACCAGGGCGCGATGCAGCACATGGACAACTACGAGGACCGGAAGGCCAAGATCGAGGTCGCGGTCGCGCAGGTGAAGGACGCGGTGGACACGCTGAAGGCCGAGGGACTCGAGTGCGACATCGTCGGCGGGGGCGGGACGGGGTCCTACTATTTCGAATCGACCTCCGGGGTCTACAACGAGCTCCAGTGCGGGTCCTACGCCTTCATGGATGCGGACTATGGCCGCATCCTCGACAAGGACGGCAAGCGCATCGACCAGGGCGAGTGGGAGAACGCGCTGTTCATCCTGACCTCCGTGATGAGCCATGCGAAAGCGGACAAGGCCATCGTGGACGCGGGGCTCAAGGCGCAGTCGGTCGACTCTGGGCTCCCGGTGATCTTCGGGCGGGACGACGTGAAGTACGTGAAGTGCTCGGACGAGCATGGGGTCGTGATGGACCCAGAGGGCGTGCTGAAGGTCGGCGACAAGTTGAAGCTGGTGCCGGGGCATTGCGACCCGACGTGCAACGTGCACGACTGGTACGTGGGCGTGCGCGGCGGCAAGGTCGAGGTCGTCTGGCCGGTGTCGGCGCGCGGGAAGGCGTACTGACGCAAGGGGGGCTCTGCCACTTGGAGCCCCGCGGACGCTGGGGGGCGCTGCCCCCCAGACCCCCCGGAGTATTTGAACCGAGATGAAGCAGGGGAGGTCCCGCCTAGGCGGGTCCTTCGGTCTGGAAGGAGAGGCGGCATGTACATCGTCCCGGAACGCGAGATCGGGCGGCTCGTGACGGCGGAGGCGGCCTATGCCGCGGTGGAGGCGGTCTTCGGCGCGATGGCCGCACGCGATGCGCGCAACTTCCCCGTGGTGCGCGAGGCGCTGGGGCACGAGGATGCGCTCTACGGCTTCAAGGGCGGGTTCGACGCGAAGGGCGGAGCGCTGGGGCTCAAGGCCGGGGGCTACTGGCCGCACAACCTCGAACGGCGGGGGATCATCAATCACCAGTCGACGGTGTTCCTGTTCGATCCGGACACGGGGCGGGTGCGGGCGATGGTGGGAGGGAACCTGCTGACGGCGCTGCGCACGGCGGCGGCGTCGTCCGTGTCGATCCGGCATTTGGCGCGGACGGATGCGAAGGTGCTGGGGATGGTGGGCGCGGGGCATCAGGCGCAGTTCCAGCTGCGCGCGGTCGCCACCTGCCGGGACTTCGAGCGGGTCGTGGCGTGGAACTATCACCCCGAGATGCTGCCGAAGCTCGCCGAGACGGCGGCGGAGGTCGGGCTTCCCTTCGAGGCGGTGAGCCTCGAGCGGCTCGGGGCGGAGGCGGATGTCATCATCACGATCACCTCGGCCTTCGCGCCGTCCCTGATGAGCGCCCATGTCCGCCCGGGCACGCATCTGGCCTGCATGGGGACGGACACCAGGGGCAAGCAGGAGGTCGAGGCAGCGCTCCTCGCCCGCGCGACGGTCTTCGCCGACGAGGTGGCGCAGTCGGTGACGATCGGCGAGGCGCAACACGCGATCGCCGCCGGACTGATCGCGCAAGACGACATCGTCGAGATCGGCGCGGTGGTGAACGGGACGCATCCGGGGCGGACCTCGGACGACCAGATCACGCTCTTCGACGGGACGGGCGTGGGGCTTCAGGACCTCGCCGTCGCCGCGGCGGCGGTGGAGGCGGCGGTGGCCGCCGGGATCGCCATCGAAGTGGACGTCTGACGGGTCCTGCTTCTATCTGCCTTCAAATATCCTCGGGGGAGCGCGAGGGGGCAGACAGCCCCCTCGCTCCTCCGCCTGCCACGATCTCCCAAGGGTCGTCGTACCAGTGCTCCTCGAGGTTCGACCCCTCGCCGATCCGGTCGACCACGGCGAAAAGCCCGGGCGCGTGAAGCGGCGTCAGCACCCCGTGCCACGTCCCGCGGAGGAGGTTGATCCCCTGTCCGGGCGCGGTGAGGAAGGCGCGCGGCGTGCCGGGGCCGTTCTCGTCGGGGGCGACGATGACGAGGAAGGGGTGCGCCGTCATCGGCAGGAACGCCTGCGAGCCCTCCGGGTGCCGCTCCACCAAGTCGAGCCGGTAGGGGAACGCCCGGGGGGCGGCGTCGAAGATCGAGATCCCCGCGTGACCGTTGCCGAAGTCGAGCCGGGCGCGGTCGTGGAAGCGGCCGCAGAGGCCCTGGTTGATCAGGCGGTCGGGCGCACCCGCGGCCTCCAGCACGTCGCCGAAGGGGGCGAAGCACTCGGCCGTCAGGGGTTCGGTCGTGATGCGCCTCATGGGAGGAGCGCCTTGAGGCGGTGCCAAGCGATACGTTCGACCTGGGCGCAGGCTTCCGCGAACTCGGTCGCGCGGTCGTTGGCGAGGCGGCGCTGGAAGGCCGCGAGGATCGAGGCCCTGGTGTTGTCGCGGACCGCGATGATGAAGGGGAAGCCGAAGGTCGCGGTGTAGGCGTCGTTCAACCGCGTGAACTCCGCGCGTTCGGCGTCCGTCAGCGCGTCGAGGCCGGCGGAGGCCTGTTCGGCGGTGGAGGCTTCGGTGAGGCGGCGCGCCTGGGCGAGCCTGCCGGCGAGATCGGGGTGGGCGGTGAGGACGGCGAGGCGGCGGTCCTCCGGCGCGGCGCGGAAGATGCGGGTCAGCGCGCTCAGGAGGCCGTCCGCGGTATCGTGGGCCGGACCGAGTTCAAGCGCCCACGCGCCCTCGGCGATCCAGGGGGAGTGCTCGAAGATGCCGCCATACGCCGCGACGAAGGCGTCGCGGTCCATCTCCGACGGCCGGGTACGGGGCCCGGGCGGATGCTGCGCCGCCCAGTGGCGGGCGATGTCGATCCGGCGGGGGAACCAGACGCCCTCGTGGCCTGCCGCGTATTCCATGAAGCGCCTGAGCGCCATGATCCGCCCCGGACGCCCGATCAGGCGGCAGTGAAGGCCCACCGACATCATCCGCCCGCCTTCGGCGTGGAGCGCGTCGAAGCTGTCCTTCAGGTAGGCCTCGAACTGGTCGCCCGCGTTGAAGCCCTGGGGCGTGGCGAAGCGCATGTCGTTGGCGTCGAGCGTGTAGGGGACGATCAGCTGGTCGCGGTCGCCCACCCGGATCCAGTAGGGGAGGTCGTCGGCGTAGCTGTCGGAGATGTAGTCGAACCCGCCTTCCTCGGCCACGAGGCGGACCGTGTTCATCGAGCAGCGCCCGAGGTACCAGCCGCGGGGGCGCTCGCCCGTCACCTCGGCATGGAGGCGGATCGCCTCCATGAGATGGGCGCGCTCCTCCGCCTCGGGCATGTCGCGGTATTCGATCCACCTGAGCCCGTGGGAGGCGATCTCCCAGCCCGCCTCCTTCATCGCCGCAACCTGCTCGGGCGAGCGGGCGAGCGCGGTGGCCACGCCGTAGACGGTGGCGGGGATGCCCATCCCGGTGAACAGCCGGTGGAGCCGCCAGAACCCGGCGCGCGCCCCGTATTCGTAGATCGATTCCATGTTCCAGTGGCGCTGGCCGGGCCAGGGGGCCGCGCCCACGATCTCGGACAGGAAGGCTTCCGAGGCGGCATCGCCATGCAGGATGTTGTTCTCGCCGCCCTCCTCGTAGTTGATGACGAACTGGACGGCCACGCGGGCGCCTCCGGGCCAGGCAGCGGCGGGGGGATGTGCCCCGTATCCGGTCATGTCGCGGGGGTAGCGGGGCGGCGTCGTCATCTCGGGCTTCCTTGTCCTTCGCTTCCGGCTTAGACCCAAGGCGAACGGACTGGCAAGCGGGGACGGGATGGCGGCAGGGTTCCTCACGACGCATGTGCTCGACACCGCGCGGGGCTGCCCCGCGGCGGGGGTACGGATCGCGCTGTTCCGGCTGGGGCCGGGGGGGCGCGAGCGGGTGGCCGAGACGGTGACCAACGCGGACGGGCGGACGGACGCGCCGATTCTCCCGGCGGCGGCCTTTGCGGCGGGGGTCTACGAACTCGTCTTCCACGCCGGCGACTACCTGCACGCGACGGGTCAGGCGGGAGCGGCGCCCCTGTTCCTCGACGAGGTGCCGATCCGCTTCGGGATGGCGGAGGACGCGCATTACCATGTGCCGCTGCTCCTTTCGCCCTACGGCTATTCGACCTACCGGGGCAGCTGATGTTCGAGCTTGCGATCATGTGGGACTGGCTGGCCTTCGCGGTGCGCTGGCTGCACGTGATCACGGCGATCGCGTGGATCGGGTCGTCGTTCTACTTCATCGCGCTGGACCTTGGGCTCAACCGCAACATCCCCGGTCCCGCGGACGGGGAGGAGTGGCAGGTCCACGGCGGCGGCTTCTACCACATCCAGAAGTACCTCGTGGCGCCGGAGGCGATGCCGGAGCACCTCACGTGGTTCAAGTGGGAGGCCTATGCCACTTGGCTGTCGGGCGCGGCGCTCCTTGCCATCGTCTACTGGGCGGGGGCGGAGCTGTTCCTGATCGACCCCGAAAAGGCGGACCTGGCCGTCTGGCAGGCCGTCCTGATCTCGGCCGCCTCGCTCGCGGTGGGGTGGGTGATCTACGACGCGCTCTGCAAGTCTCCCCTGGGCGACAGCCCGACGGTGCTGATGCTTTTGCTCTTCGGGCTGCTGGTGGCGATGGCCTGGGGGTATGACCAGGTCTTCACGGGGCGCGCGGCGCTCCTGCACCTCGGCGCGTTCACGGCGACCATCATGTCGGCCAACGTCTTCTTCATCATCATTCCGAACCAGAAGATCGTGGTGGCGGACCTGAAGGCGGGGAGGGCGCCCGACCCGAAGTACGGCAAGATCGCGAAGCTCAGGTCGACCCACAACAACTACCTCACGCTGCCGGTCCTGTTCCTGATGCTGTCGAACCACTACCCGCTCGCCTTCGCGACCGAATGGAACTGGGCGATCGCGAGCCTCGTGTTCCTCATGGGGGTCACGATCCGGCATTTCTTCAACTCGATGCATGCGCGCAAGGGCCGGCCGTGGTGGACCTGGGCGGTGACGGCGGTGATCTTCATCGTGATCATGTGGCTGTCGACCGTCGGAACGAACCCGTCCTGGGACGAGGCCGCGGCGCGCCCGATGACCGAGCGGGAGCACGTCTTCGCCGCCGCGGACGGGTTCGAGGAGGTCCACTCCATCGTGCTCGGCCGCTGTTCGATGTGCCACGCCCGCGAGCCGACATGGGAGGGGCTGCGCTGGGCGCCGAAGGGGGTCTATCTGGAACTCGAGCAGGACATCGCGCGCGAGGCGCGGGCGATCTTCCTTCAGGCGGGAGCGAGCCACGCCATGCCGCCCGGCAACCGGACCTGGATGGAACCCGAGGAGCGGGCCGCCATCGTCCGCTGGTACCGGGCCGCGCGGGCGGCCGGCGATCCCGCCTGAGCGCCGGGCCGCTTGCGCGCGGCGTCAGAAGTCCTCCCAGGCGTCGTCCGCAGGCTTCAGCGCAAGAGTGCCGGCGACCGGTGGGGCGGCCGCGGTTTCGCGCCGGGCCGGTGCCAAGGGGCCGTCGCGGCGATGGTGGGGCGACGGTGCGACGGCCCGGGCGGAGGTGGCCGCGGACGAAGCCGATCCGACCCGGAAGCGCGCCATGCGCGCAGACAGCGCGTCGGCCTGGGCGACGAGGTTCTGGCTTGCCGCCGTCGTCTCCTCGAACATCGCCGCGTTCTGCTGGGTCACCTGATCCAGTTGCGCCATCGAGGCGTTCACCTCCGTGAGGCTCGCCGACTGCTCCTGGGCGGAGCTCGCGATGTCGGTGACGTGATCCGAGATGCCGTTGACCGAGGCCGCGATCCGGTGCAGCGCCTCGCCGGCTTCGCCCACGAGCGTCACGCCGCTTTCGACCTGCCGTGTCGAGGCGGCGATGAGGTCGCCGATCTCGCGCGCAGCCTCGGAGGAGCGCTGGGCGAGGGCGCGGACCTCGGAGGCCACGACCGCGAAGCCGCGGCCGGCCTCGCCCGCGCGGGCGGCTTCGACGCCTGCGTTGAGCGCGAGCAGGTTCGTCTGGAAGGCGATGTCGTCGATCACGCCCACGATGCGCGAGATCCGGCTGGACGAGGTCGCGATCTCGCCCATCGCCGTCACGGCGTCCTGGACGACCCGGCCCGAGCTTTCGGCGTTGCCGCGCGCCTCGCCCACGACGGCGCGGGCGCTGCGGGCGCCGTCGGCGGCGGAGTTGACGGCCGCCGTGATCTCGGCCAGCGCCGCCGCCGTCTCCTCGAGCGTGGCCGCCTGGTGTTCGGTCCGGCGCGACAGGTCTTCCGCCGCGCCGGTGATCTCGCGCACGTCGGTGCGGATGGTGTCGACCATCTCGTTCACGCCCGCAACGGTCTGACGCAATCCCTCGCAGGCGGCGTTGAAGTCTTCGCGCAGCGTCTCGTAGTCGGCGCCGAGCGGCGTGTCGATCCTGTGGGTCAGGTCGCCCTCGCGCAGCCGCGTGAGCCCGGTGCGGAGCGCGTCGACGACGCGAGCCTGCGCCGCCTCGAGCGCGGCGCGGGCCGTTTCGGCCTGAGCCAGGGCGCGATCCTGGTCGGTCACGTCGCGGCCGAGCAGCTGGTAGCCGACCGCGCGGCCGCGCGCGTCGAGGATCGGACAGAAGCTGCCGTCGAGCGTGCGGTGCCCGGCCGGTCCGAGATCGACGCGGAAGCGGCCGTTGACGGGGGCGCCGCCCGCAAGCCGGCTCTCGAGCTCGGCCGTCGACAGGCCCTCGGGCTCGACGATGTCGCGCATGGTACGGTCGGCCAGCCGCTCCGCGTCGCCACCCGAGGCCGCGAAGCGGCCGCTGCCTTCGGCGAAGGTCCAGTCCTTGCCGAAGCGGATGCCGACCTGCGTCTCCTCAAGCCCGCGAAGAACGGCGGCGTCCCGGCGGAAGGCGGTCACGTCGGTCCATTCGATGACGTATCCGGCAAGATCCCCCGCCTCGTCGTGCACGCCGTTCACGCGAAGCTGGTGCAGCGCCCGTCCGATGCGGATGTCGGTGACCATGGGGAGCACACCCGGCGCGCTCAGCATCTGCCGGTTGCGCTGGGCATCGCGGTGGAAGACGTCGACGCTGCGTCCGACGAGGTTGGTGAGGTCGACGCCCGGGAGCTGATCGCGGAAGTCGTCCGCCTGATCGGCGAGGATCTGGTCGAAGGCATCATTCGTGAGCGTGATGTTGAAGTCCCGGTCGGCCAGCAGCATCGCCGCGCGGCTCGACTTGAAGGCGGCACTCTGGAACATCGCGGCCTTCGTCGCCTCCGCCGCCTGTTCCATCATGCCGCGGAAGTAGTCGAGGTCCCGGGCCATCAGCCCGATCTCGTCCCCGCGCCCCATCGCCGGGATGACGGTTTCGTAGCGGCCGCTGACGACGTTCTTCATCGCGCGCCCGACATCGCGCAGGGGGCGCGTCACGCTGCGCTGGAGGTAGAAGACGCCGCCAGCGAGCGAGACGACGAACACAGCGCCCGCCATCGCGAGGATGCGGAGCTTGGAGGCGCGGATCGCCGCCAGCGCCTCGTCGGGGGACCAGGCGATGGCGACGGCGCCGACGATGGCGGCCGCATCGCCGAAGATGACCGGTTCGGCGATCAGGAAGCCGTCCGTCGCCCTCGCGCCGGTCGCAATCGCCTCGGCCGCGACCGCGGCGAGAGCGGCCGCCATCGGGCGGGTGGTCTGCCCCTGTTCGAGCAGGGTCCCGCCATCCACGTTGACGACGAGCGCGGCAATCGCGACGCCGGGTTCGGCGGCGAACAGGCGGCGCAGGTCCGCCTCCACCGTTTCCGTCCGCCCGAAGCGGATGGCCCCGCCCGCCGGGGCCGCGATCGCGCGGGTGACCGCCTCGGACTTGGCGCGCAGGCCGTCATGGGCGAGGTCGGTCGTCGCCCGGAAAGTCGCCACCAGAATGGTTGCGGCGACGATGCCCGTCGCCAAGGCGGTGATCAGGGCGCAGCGTGCGAAGATCGAAAAACGGACGCGCGGCTTCGATCGCTGGGCGACGGGGGTCATCCGGGGCTCCTTCAGTTCGGGCCGTGTCAGAACAGGCGGTCGGCGGCGACGCCGATGGTGATGGCGCCGATCACCGCGCCGGTCGCCGGGTCCGTCATCGGCAGCGAGACCTGGGCCTGGTAGGTCTGGGTCGATTCGTCGAACTCGACCTCCGAGATGTGGACCGCGGCCGGACCATTGGGGAATGTGTCGGTGAACTTCGCCTCGTCGCCCTGCCAGTAGTCGGAGGTGACGGCGCTGGCGGCGACGTTCAGGCCGCGGGCGTCCATGAGGAAGATTTCGGTGATGGCCCCGTCCGAGGCCGCCACGCGGTCCCGCAGGAGGGCGGCGGCGGCGCTGTCGACCACGCCGCCGATGAGCGCGCTGTCGTCGGACCCGACCTCCGCCCGCCAGGCGAGGTCGAGGCGGTCGATGTCCGCCTGGGTGTAGCCCGACGTCACCGCGTTCTGCGCCGCGATGGCCTCGGCCAGGAGGGGATCGCCCGTCCACGTGCGGATTTCGGTTTCGAGATAGGTCTGGATCGCGGGCAGGTAGTCGTTCGCGGCGGCCGGCAGTCCGGCGACCATCGCGGCGGCGAGAGCGAGGGAAAGGCGCATCGAAATTCCTCCGAATGGGTCACGCAATCGCGGCGACCCTACGGACGATCCCTTTCGCGACGCTTAAGTCCTTCCTCCCGTTTGCGTGATTTCTGGTCATCGAATGATGCAGAAGCGCGTGCTTGCGCTTAACTCTCGGGAAACACCCTGGGGAAATTCGGATGAGCGGACGGCAACTGACGGCGGCGGAGACGAAGGGGCTGAGGACGGCGAAGGAACTGGAGGGGCACCTCGCCTGGCTCGACAGCTTCACGCCCGCGGCGCTGGGCGTGCTGGCGGTGGCGTCGGGAATCTACACCTATCTCGGCGTCTCCTCGCTTCTCGAGGACACGGGCGCGATGAGCTTCTTTGCGGCGGTGGCCTATTCGGTCGCGGTGTCGGTCGGGATCTTCGTGTTCTGGAGCTACATGCTCCGGCTTCTCCCGGCGATGCGGACGGCGGCGGGGTTCGTGGGGCTAACGGTGGCCACCATCGCGGGCTCGCTTGCCATCATCGCGATGTCGAGCTGGCTGAACGCGGCGGCGCTGGCGGGCTCGGCGGCGGTGGAGCAGCATCTGGAGACCACGGTGCGCGACTACCAGGCGGCGCTCGAGCAGGCGCATGACATCGCGCTGTCGGGGCAGGCGCTGGGGCGCGAGGTGCAGCGGGCGCGGGAGAGTTTCGAGGCGCTGGCGGATCAGGAGCGGTCGGGGCAGCTGTCGGGGACCGCCGGAGAGGGCGCGGTGTTCCGGGTGCTGACGCAGAAGACGGACGAGCTTCGCAACCTCGAGGGCCAGATCGCCGCGCAGCAGCCGCTGATCGATGCGGCGTTCGAGCAGGGCAACGAGATCCTCGGGCGGATGCGGGCGCTGACGGTGGCGCCGGGGCCGGTGGAGCAGCGGTCGGTGGCGTTTTCGGAGGAAAGCGTGCGGCTTGCGGGCGTGATCGCGAATCTCAACCAGTATTCTGTCGCGCCCCTGGTGGCGCGGGCGGCGGCGGACCTGCCGGCCTCGGTGGTGCTGCCCGAGCTTGACGGGCGGACGGCGAACGTGCGGGACGCGCAGACGTCGACCATCGCATCGGTGCTGACCGCGCTCGACCGGCGCAGCGCCACGCTGCGGCAGGCGGCGGGCGAGGTGCTGGCGATGCAGCCGCCGCAGGAGACGGCCTACAACCCGATCACGAAGGCCGACGCGGTGATCCGCTATGCGGGGAACTTCGTTCCGTCCTGGGCGGGGGCCATCGCGATCGACCTGTTGCCGGGAATCCTCGTCTTCGTGCTGGCCGTGACGCAGGCCGCGATCCGGAGCGGGCGGGACGGGCTGTCGATCGAAGAGACGCTGACGCTTGCGGACCTGCGCGCGGCGGTGAACGCGATGCGGGAGGTGGAGGGGTCGCTGGGCGAGGCCGATGCCGAGGTGCGGCGACGGGCGCAGCCTGTGCTGAACGTGGCGGAGTAGGCCCGTGCGGGCGCGGATGGAGCGGCTGGCGGGCGTCTCGGCGGCGCGGGCGCTGAAGGGGATCCTTCTGGCGCAGGTGGTGCTGGCGGGGTTCCTGCTGGCGACCGACATGGGGCGGCACGTGAGCCTGAGCCTCCGGCCCGCGCCCGAAGGACCGGCGGGGCCGGTGTCGCCGGGCGACCAGGTGCGGCGCTACGACCCGGCGCGCCCCGCGCCGCGCTTCGTGGACCCGCGCGACCGGCCCGCGCTGCCGCAGCCCCGCGACGTGCCGCGGCGGCTGGCGCTGGAGGTGGCGGAGGTCGAGGGGCTCGGGTCCGCGGTGCTGGTGACGGGCGAGATCGCCGCGGGGGATGCGCGGCGGCTCGAGGCGTTTCTCGACAGCCAGGCGGAGGCGCCGGAGTGGGTCGCGCTCGACAGCCCGGGCGGGCTGGTGGCCGAAGGGCTCGCCATCGGGCGGGCGATCCGCGCGCGGGAGATGAACGCCGCGGTGCTGCCGGGAACGATCTGCCTGTCGGCCTGCCCCTATGCGCTGGCGGGCGGCGTGGAGCGGCGGGTGTCGCTTCGGGGCGCGGTGGGGCTGCACCAGCACTTCTACGAGACGCCGGGCTATCTGCCGGTGTTCCTCGTCGTCTCGGACATCCAGTCTAGCCAGGGCGAGGTGATGGCGCACCTGATCGAGATGGGCGTGGAGCCGGGCGTGATGATCCACGGGCTGACCACCCCGCCCGAGGAGATCTACGTGCTCGTCGAGGAGGAACTGGCCGAAAGCCGGCTCGCCACCGAGGTGGTCGAGTAGGCTCAGAACCCGAAGAGGCTGCGGCGGTGCGGGATGGCGCGGGCGGCGAGCGCCTCGTCGAGCGTGCGGCCCGGGGGCAGGCATTCGGGCGGCACGCGGAGCTTCCCCCCGGTGTCGAGGTGCACGGTGGCGCGCTGGGAGAAATCGAGCGTCGTCGCGAGGCGGACCTCGGCGATGCGGGGGAGGGGGACGGATTGCGCGCGGCGTCCGGTCGACCATGCGAGGGCGTGGTCGTCGAGGGTGAGGGTGGCGCGTGCGTCGCGGATGGCCTCGATCAGCGCGGGGAGGGTCAGGAGGGCGAGGGCGCCCGTGACCCACCATGCCGCGCCGAGGAGGATCAGGGCGAGCAGGGCGGCCAGCGCGGTCCCGATGAGCGCGAGCGCGCGGGGGCCGCGGGCGCTGCGGTCGAAGCGGAGGGGGTCAGCCATGCAGGATGCGGGCCACCATCTCGGTCGTGTCGCGGCTGAGGTCCGGCGTGGCGAGGATGCGCTCGAGCTCGGCGCGGATGAGGCCCTGCCGGTCCACGTCGTAGCGGTGCCATGTCTCGAAGGCGCTGCACATGCGGGCGGCGGTCTGCGGGTTCACGGGGTCGAGGCGGATGAGCCAGTCGGCCATCAGGCGGTAGGAGGCGCCCGTGGGGTCGTGGAAACCCGCGGCGTTCATCGACAGCGCGCCAAGGACGGAGCGGAAGCGGTTGGGGTTCTTCCAGTCGAAATCCGGGTGCTCGGTCAGGGCGCGGGCCGTGGCGGCGGTGGCGCGGGGGGCGGCGTGGGCGACCTGGAGGGAGAACCACTTGTCCATCACGAGCCGGTCGTGGCGCCATTGGCGGTAGAAGCTCTGCACCTCCGGTTGCCCCTCGCCGATGTCGAGGAGGACGGAGAGGGCGCCGGTCTGTTCGGTCATGTTGTCGGCGTCGCGGAACTGGCGCTCCGCGACTTTTCCGCCGTCGAGACGGGCGAGGTAGGAGAGCGCGGCAAGCCGCAATGACCGGCAGCCCGCGGCCTTGGCGTCGGGCGTGTAGGGGCCGGGGATGTTCATCTCCTCGTAGAGGCGGGGGAGCGCCGGGGCGAGGTGGCTGGCCACCGCGCGGGCGAGCTTCTCGCGCGCCTCGCGGATGGCGAGCGGGTCCGGCGTGACGCCTGCGTCATGGAGCGTCTGGGCCATGTCGTCCTCGGACGGCAGGCGCAGGGCGAGGGCGCGGAACGCCGGATCGAGCGCCCCGTCGCGGGCGACGCGGAGGAGCGCGTCGAGGTAGGCGGGGCCGGGGCTCGCGTTCTCGGTCACCATGCGGGAGAGGACGTCCTTGGCGAGCTGGCGCCCGGCCTCCCACTTGTTGAAGGGGTCGGTGTCGTGGGCGAGGAGGAAGGCGCGCTCCTCGGTCGTCGTCGGGCGATCGAGGATCACCGGGGCGGAGAAGCCGCGGAGGAGCGAGGGGACGGGTCTTGCGGATAGACCGTCGAAGGTGAAGCTCTGCGTCGCTTCCGTCATCTCGAGGACTGTGGTGGGGACCACCTCGTCGCCGTTGGGGTTGAGGAGGCCGAGGGCCACGGGGATGACCTGCGGGCGCTTGTCGGGCTGGCCGGGGGTGGGCGGGGTCGCTTGCGTCAAGGTCAGGGTGTAGCGGCCGGGGCCGTCTCCGATGCGGTAGGGGGCGGGGAGGTCCCGGCTCTTCGGCCGGGACGGGTCCCGGCTCGGGGGCTGGGACGGGGTTTCGGCGAGCGGCTCGCGATCCCGTGAAACCCCGCCCCGGGCTTGACCCGGGGCCTCTTCGTCGCTTCCGGCGGATGCGGGGAGGCCCCGGCTCGGGGGCCGGGGCGGGTTGGGTTCATCGGCGCCGGACGGGTCCCAGCGTTCCGTGACCGTAAGGCGGGGCGTTCCCGCCTGGGTGTACCAGCGGCGGAACTGCGTGAGGTCGCGGCCGGTGGCGTCCTCGAAGACGCGGAGCCAGTCCTCGATGGTGGCGGCGTCGCCGTCGTGGCGGGTGAAGTAGAGGTCGAGCGCCTTCGCGTAAGCATCGACGCCCACGAGGCGCTTCAGCATCCCGATGATCTCGGCGCCCTTCTCGTAGACGGTGGCGGTGTAGAAGTTGTTGATCTCGATGTAGGAATCCGGGCGCACGGGGTGGGCGAGGGGGCCGTTGTCCTCGCGGAACTGGCGGCCGCGGAGTTGCAGGACATCCTCGATGCGCTTGACGGCGTGGGAGCGCTGGTCGCCCGTGAACTGCTGGTCGCGGAAGACGGTCAGCCCCTCCTTCAGGCAGAGCTGGAACCAGTCGCGGCAGGTGATGCGGTTGCCGGTCCAGTTGTGGAAGTA
>VFQR01000645.1_pt1 | contig 40969 bp, 33 predicted proteins | sample 3512321 | NCBI WGS metagenome assembly VFQR01 (sample SAMN10412374, study PRJNA504923) | tailings metagenome | isolation source: Relicate 3 Philex TSF1 revegetated site | place: Philippines: Tuba, Benguet | collected 2017-08-29 | reverse complement strand
GCATCAAAACCAATACAAATCAACAGTATCAGAAAAATCATCAGATTTTAATAGGTGATCAAATCAATAATATTAACCCAAGTTTAAAAACGGTCAACGTATTTTAGGCATTGACAGGACTATGAACCATTAGCTATGAACCATAAGCCACACCTTCTATTCTGCTATTGTCAAAGAATTAAAGTATTTATCGCGCAGCTCTTTGTTCTCTCCGTTCTTGCCTGCTTTATACCTTAACGTAATTAAGTAACTTTTGTAGAAAACCAATCTGTTAGTAGAAACGGAAGAACTGCCATCTTTTTCAGCTTTGATATCAAACTGGTAGTAGAAATATTTGTCTTTGTGCTTTCCTTCTGATTCACCTAATATTTCTCCGCCGCCTTGGGTCATTCCCATTTTCAATTGTTCTTTAAACTCTTCGGTATCCTTCATTCCCTCTATCGCTTCTTCAGTCATTCCAAATGTGGTGAAATCAAGTAAAACGCTTGTTATTTCGGTAGAATCGGACGCAAAGCATCTTTTCACTTTCTGAGGTCCGCCATTGGTGTTCACTTCTTCCGGCTCAAGAGGCATTTCTACCGTTACTTTATCCATTACACTCACTTTTTTCCAATCTTCCATTATGATCGTAAAAGCAGAGCTAGTTACAGCGATCAATGCGATTAATACAATTTTTTTCATTTTTTCGGTTTTATTATAGGTTGCGAAACTGCTGAAAAGATTACATAAGCAGAAAAAAATTCTTACCTACAACTTAACAAGCTAATAGTCAAATATTTATACGAAAAAAATTCAAAATTTGAAACAAATTAAAATAAAATCTATATTTATTTTTTTCCACAAAAACTTCATTTTTTGATGTTATAGTGCATATAAAATAACATTTTATTGCTTTTTACGCCTAATTTTACGCAGCCAAAAAAAACAAACCTATGTCTTTACGCTTCGATGCCATCAGTAACATCAACAACACTGAAACAGCCGTTCCTGCCAGTGCCAAGATCACAGGAATATTCGGAACCAACGTATTTACCCTGAAAACAGCTCGTGAATACTTAAGTGATGAAGCCTACAAAAGCTTGATCACCAGCATCCGCGGTGGTAAAAAAATTGATCGTAATGTAGCCAATCAAATTGCCAACGGTATTCGTGCCTGGGCTGAAAGCAAAGGTGTTACACACTATACCCACTGGTTTCAACCTTTGACAGGTACCACTGCCGAAAAGCATGATTCTTTCTTTACTCTTAAAGGAGATGGTACCGCTATCGAAGAATTTGACGGTGCAGCATTGATCCAACAAGAACCGGATGCTTCTTCATTCCCGAGTGGTGGCTTACGCGCTACTTTTGAAGCCCGTGGTTATACAGCATGGGATCCATCTTCACCTGCATTCATTATTGAAATCGGACAGGGTAAAACCTTATGTATCCCTACCATATTTGTTGCATACACAGGAGAATCACTCGACTATAAAGCGCCTTTGTTGAAAGCAATTGAAGCTTTGAATAAATCTGCTGTTGAAGTTTGTCACTATTTCGATAAGAATGTTACCAAAGTAACCCCTACCCTCGGTTGGGAACAAGAATATTTTGTGATCGATGAAGCATTGGCTACTGCCCGTCCGGATTTGATCCAGTGTGGACGTACCGTTTTTGGTGCTGCTCCTGCGAAAGGACAACAATTGGAAGACCATTATTTTGGATCTATCCCTGAGCGTGTGTATGCATTTATGCGCGACTTCGAGCAAGAATCTTACAAGCTCGGCATTCCTTTGCGTACTCGTCACAATGAAGTAGCGCCTGCTCAGTTTGAGTGTGCTCCTATTTTCGAAGAAGTGAACATTGCCGTTGACCACAATACTTTATTGATGGATGTCATGATACGTGTAGCCAAGCGCCATAAGCTGGTAGTATTGTTACATGAAAAACCATTTGCAGGTATCAACGGTAGTGGTAAACACAACAACTGGAGTATGGCTACCGATACAGGTGTAAACTTGTTGGCTCCCGGTAAAACTCCAAAGACCAATCTCATGTTCCTGACTTTCTTCGTGAACACGATCAAAGCAGTACATGACTATGCTGATATTATGCGCGCAGCCATTGCTTCTGCTCCAAACGATCACCGCTTAGGCGCTAACGAAGCTCCTCCTGCTATCATATCAGTATTCGTTGGACAATACCTTGCGAAGGTTTTATCAGATATCGAAACCCGTGTTAGCACCAAGTTCGATGAACAAGATGAAGCGATCCTGAAACTTGATTTACATCGCAGCATTCCTGAATTATTATTGGATAATACAGATCGTAACAGAACTTCTCCATTCGCTTTCACCGGTAATAAATTTGAATTCCGTGCGGTAGGCTCTTCTGCTAACTGTGCCATTTCAATGACGGTATTGAATACCATCATGGCTGATACCTTGAAGAAATTCAAGGCCGACGTAGATGCTATCATCGAGAAAGGTGATAAAAAAGAAATCGCAATCATGCAAGTGATTCAGCGCTATATTGTTGAAAGTAAAAACGTATTGTTTGAAGGTGACGGTTACAGCGAAGAATGGCATAAAGAAGCAGAACGCAGAGGTTTACCGAATCTGAAAACAACTCCGGTAGCTCTAGATGCGTTTGTAACCGACAAAGCCAAAAAACTGTTTGAAAACAATGGTGTGTACACTCATGTTGAATTGGAAGCGCGTCATGAGATAGAACTGGAGAAATACATCAAGAAAGTACAGATTGAAGCAAGAGTGATGGGTGATTTAGCAATCAACCATATTATTCCGGCTGCTATTTCTTACCAGAATGAATTATTGACCAATATCAATGGATTAAAATCTGCTGGATTAGCTGAATCTGCTTACAAGAGCCAACTGAATATCCTGAAAGAAGTAAGCGAACATATTCAGGTGATTCACGATAAAGTAAATGCCATGGTAGAAGCGCGTAAAGTAGCCAACAATATTGAACACTCACGCGAGAAAGCCATCGCATATGAATCTATTAAGTCTACCTATTTCGATGAGATCCGTTACCATGTTGACAAACTGGAACACCTTGTTGATGATGAAAAATGGACACTGCCTAAGTATCGTGAGATGTTGTTTTTAAGATAATCGTTCTTTTTGACTTGAGCAATCATAGCCCTGCGCCGTTTTCGGTGTGGGGCTTTTTTTTAGCTGATTGCGTATAGTTCATGGCCTATGGTTACAGCTTATGGCATATAGCTAATAGCAGGAAATTACTATTAGCTATGACCAATAGGCCATAAGCTTCTACCCATTCACCACTCCCTAATCACCATTCACCGAAAACCTCTTTTGCTGAATAAACCTAAATGATAACTTTCTGTCTAATAAAAACTAAACTCATAACCATGAAAAAATTAATCGGATTATTAGCCGTTGTACTGATCAGTTCTGCTGCAATGGCACAAGGTGGTGGACCACAGATGACACCTGAAGAAAGAATCGCTATGATGAAACAGCGACTTGAGCCTGTTGGACTTTCACCTGTACACACAGACTCTGTTATTGCCATTATGATGGACCGTAATATCATGGCTGGCGCAAATCTGAGAGATATGAGTCCGGAAGACAGACAAGCAAAAATGAAAGAATGGAGCGAGATCAGAGCAAAAAGAATGGCTAAAGCAGGTATTCCTGAAGAACAAATTAAAAAAGTGATGGATCTATTTGCAACTCGTCCGGGTGGCGGTAGAGGTGGTGGTAGATAATTATTGCCTCATTGATTTTAGCCTCAGATGCACAGATTGCCATTTAAGTTAATCTGTGCATCTGTGGCTAATTTTATTCCACTTCAGCAAGAAATGCTTTCAGCACTTTAATATTCTCTTCTTTATTATCATGCATGGTTGAATGACCCGCATTAGGTATCACAGCCAACTTTGCTCCCGGTACCATTTGTTGGAAACGCTGTACGGTTTGGGGTCTGGCTTCATCAAATTCTCCGGTAATAAAAAGTACCGGTACTTGAATGGTTCGCAAGCTTTCAATACGATCATAATTTAACAAAGAACCTGTAGCAGTAAACTCTGTGGGGCCCCACATGTAGCGATAAATGAATTTATTACTCTTGGCTTCAGCAGTATCGAGTTCACTTTTTTTCCGCTCAGTTCTTAAGCCAAAATTCTTTGCAAAATAAGTATTGGCTCTTTGGTATTCAGGCGAGTCGAATGTATGGGTTTGTTCTCCTGTTCGAATGTATTGTTGAATAGAATCCGGTAAAGACGCGATCAATGTATCGGCATCTGCTTTCCAAACTTTTGTACTGAAGTATGGACTATTAAATGAAATCGCTTTTACAGCTTGAGGATATTTGAGATAATACTCCAAAGCCAAGGCCGTTCCCCAGGAATGTCCGTGTAAGTAGAAAGATGTTAATCCTAATTCTTTTCGTACTGATTCCACTTGTTCTACAAAATTGTCTACAGTCAGCAATGTTGTATCGGTATGATAATCTGATCTACCTCCACCCAGTTGGTCAAAAATAATGATGGGACGATCTTTACCAATGGCTTCAAACTGATAAAACGATCTGCTGGTTCCACCCGGACCACCATGTAACATCATAATGGGAGTGCCTTTGCCTTCACCAAATACGCGATACCATACTCGTCCTCCTTTTACTTGAACATAGCCTTCATGAGGATGAATAGGTGCCCTATTTAGACATCCGGTACCAAACAAAAAAAATACAACCAGATAAAGAAAAAAGTGGCGCATGTTTTTTCTCGAATATAGTTAATTATCTTTTTTTAATTCTTTACTAAAAGTCCAAAGATCATTGCTATAAACAAATTCGGTATGATCAGGTGTACCTCCATACTTTCCACCTGTCATAAATATTCTGTTATGATGTACAGTGGCTGCAATACCACCTCTGGGAGACCAAGGTGCATTCATTCCTTGCCAATCTTTGCCATCACTACTCACCCATACCTGACTTGAAAACTGTCCGTTTCTATTACAACCCAGTAACCATATTTTATCATCATACACAACTGCAGCATATCCAAAGATTTGTTCACCTTTTACGATCTCATCTGTTTCTTTTGTCCAATGAATGCCATCTACAGAACTCCACACATCATTGTTCAGCAAAAACAATTTATTGTGTAACTGAACAATCAAACTATTGCTTCTTTTACCAAAATCAAGTTGATCTTTTTGTTTGATCCAGTGAATACCATCCTCACTATTCCAAATATCTGCATACTGTTGTTGATCCTCTCCACCGATGATCCATAGTTTATCTTGAAAAATAAAAGGATGATAAAAAAAGCGCTTAGGTAAATTAGACTGCTCTGCAAGCGTTTCCCATGTACGCATATCGGAGGTCCGAGAGATCATAGGTTTGAATGAGTATCTTTCAATATTGCCTTTAAAATATCCAAGCCCATATATATATCCATTGAATAAAACATAATCCAGAAAAGCATGATTATTGATCACATTGGGCAAAGAAGATTTTGTCCATTGTTGTCCGTCATCAACAGAATACCAATTTGCATCGGGATGGAATGTCCATAAGGTATCACGCAGACTAAACATTTGAAAATTATAGTTCTTTCGCCAGGCAGCGCTATCAAGTAGTTTGTGCCAAGCATGATTTTCTTGTAGGCTATGGTGTCTTGTTTGATCTTTTTTTGGCGTAGAAGAAGAACAACTAATTGATAGTATCAGCCATCCAATGAGATAAAATTTCATAGAGATGATTTAAGATGATGTTATTGTAGATACAGAATCCAAAAAAATGCATATCCTAATTCTATAAAATAATAAAGCCCCAACAATTTTGTCGGGGCTTTAACATATGATCAAAGATCAATTATTATTTCATTTTAAAAGTCTCAAGGAATTTAGTGGTGAAATTACCTTTCCTAAAATCTTCATTTTGCATCAATTGCAAATGGAATGGAATGGTTGTTTTCACCCCCTCAATTACATACTCGCTCAGAGCACGATACATGGTATCAATGGCTTCCTCACGAGTTTGTGCGATGGTGATCAGCTTACCAATCATGGAATCATAATAAGGAGGAATCACATAACCTGCATACACATGACTATCTACACGAACACCATGTCCGCCCGGCGTATGTAACACCGTGATCTTACCTGGAGAAGGTCTGAAATCATTGTATGGATCTTCTGCATTGATGCGACATTCGATCGCATGCATTTGTGGCTCATAGTTTCTTCCACTGATCTTCTCACCCATTGCAATTTTGATCTGTTCCTTGATCAAATCAAAATTGATCACTTCCTCCGTTACACAATGTTCTACTTGGATACGGGTATTCATTTCCATGAAGTAGAAATTGCGATGTTTATCTACCAGAAACTCGATAGTACCCACACTTTCATAATTGATGGCTGCTGCAGCTTTACAAGCGGCTTCACCCATTTTCTTACGAAGCTCAGGTGTCATAAATGGAGAAGGTGATTCTTCCACCAGTTTTTGGTGACGACGTTGAATAGAACAATCGCGCTCACTCATATGGCAAACAGTACCATATTGATCACCTGCTACTTGAATTTCAATGTGACGAGGTTCTTCCACGAATTTCTCCATGTACACACCATCGTTTTTAAATGCAGCAGCTGCTTCGGTACGAGCAGTGGTATATGCCCTTTCCAGTTCACTTTCTTCATTCACCACACGCATCCCTTTACCACCACCACCGGCAGTTGCTTTGAGGATAACGGGGTAGCCGATCTCTTTAGCAAGTTTTTTTGCTTCTTCCACACTATCCAATAATCCTTCTCCTCCAGGCACAACAGGTACACCGGCTTTGATCATGGTTTCTTTTGCTGTGATCTTATCTCCCATTTTATTGATCATCTCAGGAGTAGGACCAATAAATTTGATACCATGATCAGCACAGATTTGAGAGAAGCGAGCGTTTTCAGCTAGAAATCCATAACCCGGGTGAATAGCATCGGCATTGGTGATTTCAGCCGCAGCCATAATGTGCGGTATATTCAAATAAGAATCAACTCCATGGGGCTTTCCAATACAAACAGCTTCATCCGCAAATTTCACATGCAAACTGTCTTTATCTGCTGTAGAATAAACGGCTACTGTTTTGATCCCCATCTCACGACAGGTACGAATTACACGAAGTGCAATCTCTCCCCTGTTGGCAATCAATATTTTCTTGAACATTGAGTTAATTTGAAAATTTGAGAATTTGGAAATTTGAAAATAAAAGCATTAATGGATAAGTTTGAAAAGATGAAAACAGGATATCCCATTCTCATCCCGCAAAAAATGCGGGACAAATTACCTCATTTTCAAATTTCTCTATTTCGGTTCTACTAGGAACAAAGGCTGATCATACTCAACCGGACTAGCATCATCTACCAATACTTTAACGATGGTGCCGCTGATCTCACTTTCAATTTCATTGAACAGCTTCATAGCTTCAATAATACAAACCACTTTTCCGGGTGCGATTTCTGCACCTACGTCTGCAAGAACAGGCTTATCCGGAGAAGCTCTGCGATAAAAAGTTCCGATCATAGGACTTTTGATTGTGATCAGGTTGTCTGACTTAGGAGCCGGTGCAGCAGGTGCAGCTGGAGCAGCCGGGGCTGCAGCAGCGGGTGCCGAAGCTGCGGCTGGAGCAGGAGCCGTATGGAAAACCTGTGCAGGGGCAGCAGCAACTGTTACTGCAGGCTCTTCTTTCTGCTTGATGGTTACCTTACCATCCTTATCTTCTATACTGATTTCACCAATATTACTCTTATTGATGATCTTGATCAACTCGTGAATTTGCTTTAAATCCATAATGGCAATTTTTGGGGTAAAATCGGTTAGTTTAGGTCAAATCGGGGGGCAAAATAGCCTTTTTTTGATAAAAACAGGGGATTTCTTTGATTTTGGGGATATTCTTTTTTGAGGTTGACACTTGATAGTTAACAGTTGATAGTTGACAGTTGACAGGAATACAATATCCTTCTTTCTGACAACTGTCAACTATCCTTTGTAACTAAAAAAGGCACCCAAAAGTGCCTTTTTTATCATTAACGAATTAAATTATTCTTTAACACGTTCCACATAATCACCTGTCTTGGTGTTTACACGGATCAGTTCGCCATCTTCCACAAACAAGGGTACCATTACGGTAGCACCCGTTTCAACAGTAGCGGCCTTCAAGGCACGGGTAGCGGTATCACCTCTTAAACCGGGCTCACAATAAGTGATTTTCAGAACAATCTTCTCAGGTAATTCAGCACCAATAGGCTGGTCGGTTTCGGTATTGATATAAACAAACACTTCTGAACCATCTTTCAGAAACTGAGGAGCGTCAATCATTTCTTCTGCCAGCGCAATTTGCTCAAATGTCTCATTATTCATCAGGTTGAAACCACTTTCGTCCTTATACAGGAACTGAAAGGCTTTTTTCTCCACACGCACCGGGAAAATGTTTTCTCCACTATTCCAGGTTTTTTCAATAGAACGCTTGTTATCTACCCCTTTCAGCTTGGCCCAAACCTTTGCTGCTGCACGGGCAGTTTTGTTCTCACCAAATTCTACCACTGAATATAAGCTGCCGTCTAGCTTTAAAATCATGCCACGGCTGATGTCTGATGTAGTTGCCATAATAAGGTTTATTTCTGCCGCAAAAGTAGGGGTTTGGGGGGATTTTATGATGTTGGATGTCTGATGTCTGATTTTTTTGATTTCTATCATTAGGGGAATGGTCAATGGGTGATAGTTCATAGCTTTGGTTTACGGTATCTTATTATGGATATTTCGCTTACCTATGAAAAAGAAACTACTACCTATCTGCTTTCTTTTTGTCACATTCTCTTTGTTTGGACATGAGTTTTGGCTGCAACCTGGGAAATATTTTTATACCATTAGAGAAATTGCAGACATCAGCTTTCGCGTAGGTGAAAACTTTAGGGGTGAGAATTGGAGCGGAAATAGAGCAAAAATTAAAATGTTGACACATGTACAACCCAACGGAACTTCCATTAATATCTCTGAGAGAATTTCCATGACAAACGGGGATTCTCTCAAATTGCCCCTTCAGCAGGAAGGCACACATATGATTTTATTCAACAGTACCAATTCTTATATCGATCTCAAGCCCGATCAATTTAAAACTTACTTAGAAGAAGATGGTTTACAAGAAGCGCTTATTTATCGATCAAAAAATGGTGAGCTGATGAAAAATGGTAAGGAATATTACCAGCGTTCCGTAAAAACCATCATACAAGTTGGAAATGAAAGAACCGATGCTTGTACTGAACCTACTGATCTTCCTTTAGATATCATTCCAATACAAAATCCATACTCACCATTGGGATCAAGACCTACGCAAGACTTACCCATGATGAGATTCCGTATTCTGTTTAAAGGAAAGTCTTTGCCGAATTTATTGGTGAAAACATGGTTCACAAATGAAAAAGGGGAAATAAACATGGAAACTTACCGTACGAATCCACGCGGATTTGTCAATGTAAAAAGACATAGCGGAAAATTCATGTTAAGTACCGTGTATATGGAAAGAAATAAATCGGACGCTGTAGCAGACTGGCAAAGTTATTGGGGGAGTGTAAATTTTGAGTATTCTTCCTTTTTTCCTACGAGCCGATAACAGCATTCTCATAACATTCTTGGAATCCTTGATGACGGCAGACCTTTTTCACTTATTTTTGCCGCAAATTTCAAATACAAGAAACCATTACCATGGCAGTATTAGTGAATAAAAACTCGAAGATCATTGTTCAGGGCTTTACCGGAACAGAAGGTACATTCCATGCTACCCAAATGATTGAATATGGTACCAATGTAGTTGGCGGTGTAACTCCAGGCAAGGGCGGCTCAACGCATTTGGATCGTCCGGTATTCAATACCGTAGCCGATGCAGTTAAAATAGCAGGTGCTGATGTAAGTATCATTTTCGTTCCTCCTGCTTTCGCGGCAGATGCGATCATGGAAGCTACCGATGCAGGTATTGGCCTGATTGTTTGTATCACAGAAGGTATTCCTGTTCAGGATATGGTCAAAGTGAAAAACTATCTTTTAGGGAAAAATACCCGTTTGATCGGACCTAACTGTCCGGGCGTTATTACCGCAGGCGAAGCTAAAGTAGGTATCATGCCGGGCTTTATTTTCAAACCGGGTCGCATCGGTATCGTTTCTAAGAGCGGTACTTTAACTTATGAAGCTGCAGACCAAGTGGTGAAAGCAGGTTTAGGTATCAGCACAGCGATTGGAATTGGTGGAGACCCCATCATTGGTACTCCTACAAAAGATGCCGTTGAATTATTAATGAACGATTCTGAAACCGATGGCATCATCATGATCGGTGAGATCGGCGGAAGCATGGAAGCAGAAGCTGCTCGTTGGATCAAAGACAATAAAACAAAACCTGTAGTTGGTTTCATTGCCGGACAAACCGCTCCTCCGGGTCGTCGTATGGGACATGCGGGTGCTATTATCGGTGGTGCAGATGACACTGCAGAAGCTAAGATGAAGATCATGGCTGAATGTGGTATCGATGTAGTAGCCAGCCCTGCTGACATTGGCAAAACAATGGCTGCAGCACTCAAAAAATAATCAGCAGATTCATATCACTCTCTTATACAACACCCGATTTTTTCGGGTGTTGTTATTTTATACACCCAATCATATCCCGTTCTCTTTTCGCCAGACTGAAGTACGATGCTATTTAAACTTGTTTCTTGCCACTTGAAACTTTCTTGTTCCCTGTTTCTTGTTCTCCGAAGGAATCCTCCGATCCTTGTTTCATTCCCCTATTATTTTATTGTTACCTACTCAAAATACCCAATTACAGGTATTGCGCTATCATAAAAAAATAAGAAATTGCACTCGTTGGAAAATCAGTCCGTAAGGATAAACAACAACTACAAATTGGGGGTAAGCTTGTAGCGATTGCTGCAAGCTTCTTTTTTGCCCTAAACTTTTGTTAATCCAACCCCCTTTGTATGAATATTACAGGATGTTTGCATCCCTATGAAATAGGATGTATTTTTCTACTAAATTTTTAATGCATGATGCTCAGGAAGTTCTTTTTCGCAGCTTTATTATTTGTCTCCATCATTTCTTTCTCGCAACAAAAAGATACCAGTTTCTCCAGAGAATGGTTACACATTGATACGCTGATATTAAAAAATGGGCTGACTAAAACAGCTTTGGATAAAGTAAATCAACTGTATGAGCGAGCAAATAAGCAAAACTTACCGGCCCAAAAGATTAAATGCTTGATTTATCGTTACTCGTTGGAAAACATTGTGACTGCTAAAGGTCCTATTGAAATTGCCGGCGATTTACGAAAAGAAATAAAAAATACCAATGATCCTGTTCTACAAAGCTTATACCGTTTACTATTCATTAAACAATTACAAAAGTATTTTCAAAACAATAGATGGGTGATTTACAACAGAAAGTCTGTCGTAAATAATCAAAATCAAGATATTGATACATGGACCATTGACGACTTTCGAAAAAATATTACTCAACAATTCAAAGAAATCACACAAAATATTCCTGCACTCGAGAGAATTACAGTAGATCAATACGATGCGATCCTTATCAAAGGTCATTATTCTTACGCACAACTTGATTTGGCAGATCTATGCTTAGTAGAAGCGATTCATTTTTATAAATCTGAAGACTATTTCGTCAGTAGAACCAGTGATTTTTTCTCTTTACAAGATCCTGCTGTATTGAGTGAATTGAATGAGTTTATAGAAACAAAATTTACTGCTCCAAATGAAGATGCACATCATTTTATAACACTACAGTTATACCAACAACTTTTAAGAAAGCATAAAAACAAGAACAGTCTGGGATGGCTGCTTCAATTTAATCTTGAAAGGATAGAATGGGCCTATGAACAAGCCAGATTTCCCAACAAAGATCATCATTATGAAAATGCGCTGAAAAAAACTACCGCATTATATCCTAGCACTCCTGCTATCGCTTCATACTGGTATACTTTAGCAGCTACTGAAAAAAGAAAAGGTGACTCTTACCAACCTTTTTTAGATACTATACATCGATATGCACTTACCCATGCAAAAAAAATAATCACTGATGTACAATCGAGTTTTGATACCAGTTTACCTGCTGTACAAAAAATGCGAACACTTTTATCGGAAATAACAGCTCCACGCTGGTCTATCAAGACAGAGCATGTCAACCTAATTAATAAAAAATTCCGAGCACGCGTAGCGTATAAAAATATGGATACATTATATATCCGTATTCTAAAAGCCAGAAATGATGGTCAGGAAGTTGAGCCATGGAAAAATGAGTTTTGGGAAAAAATAGTTTTGGTTACACCATTTAAAACCATTGCTCAAATCTTACCAAAAACAACAGATCATCAATACCATGGTGTTGAAATTGCCTTACCAGAGTTACCATCTGGCGAATATGAGTTATTATGCTCGAATGATCCCGCATTCAAAAATGACACCGCTAGTAAACTGAGTCATCAACGTTTCATCATTTCCAATATCAGTTATATCAAAAATAAAAATGACATTTTTGTAGTAGATCGTGAAACAGGTAAGCCATTGGCCAATGTGACTGTATCAATCTCTGAAAACACTTATAACTCTGCATTGTATAAGTATCAGCTAAAATTGCTTGCCAAAAAAACGACTGATAAAAACGGCTATCTCAATTTCATTGAGAAAAAAAGCTATGCAACGTACAAGTATACTTTTGAAACCAAAAATGACCGTCTTTCATTTAGAAGAGCAGAATATGAAAATTATTTCGAACCAGTAATCAATGAGCTTACCAATAGCGGTGAAATATCTGAATATGAAAATAAAACGAAAAGGATTTTATTTTTTACAGACAGATCCATATACCGGCCCGGACAAACGCTTTTTTTCAAAGGTATTGGTACCATGAAAGACTATGCTACCCAACAACACAAAGTGATTAATACAAAGGATTCAATTTGGGTATACTTACAAAATGTCAACAGAAAAACGATTGACTCTGCCCGCTATCAGTTGAATAGTTATGGATCATTTAGTGGTCGTTTCACTTTGCCTTTGCAAGGGCTCACCGGCAGCTACTCTATCTATACCAAAAGAGAATATGGTAATTCGTCTGCCTATGTTTCAGTTGAAGAATACAAGCGACCAACATTTTCTGTAATACTGGAAAAACCCAAGGAAGCCTATCAACTCAATGACAGCATCACAGTTTCCGGTACTGCTAGAGCATTCGCAGGGAATAGCATTGATGGCGCAAAAGTGACATATACTGTAACAAGAGATGTGAGATTTAGGTATTACAATTACCGTCAAAGACCTACCAATGCTTATAACAGAAGAGAGATCAGCCAAGGAATTCTCACGACAGATGCCGCAGGTAATTTTCAAATCAAATTCAAAGCCACTACTGACGATATTAATATTGATAAAGAATCCAATCAATTATTTGATTTCTCTGTCAGCGCAACGGTCACAGATGCCAATGGCGAAACAAGAAGTGCACAAACTGCCATCACTACCGGCAATACCTCACTATCGCTTTCTCTAACTATACCCGAATGGGCAGATGCTAATCTATGGAAAGAGATTCCTGTATTAACAACCAATTTAAGCAATGAAAAAGAACCCGCCATTGTTCAAATAAAAATCACCTCACTTCAACATCCGGATAGACTGATCAAAAAAAGATTATGGGAACGTCCTGATCTATTCTTATACAATGCAAAAGATTTCATCTCATTATTCCCTAATGATGAGTATGAAAATGAATCCGATCCATCCACATGGTCAAGGGTATCTGTGTTGCAACAAACTGATATTGATACAAAAAAAACAGATAAGTTTCTCTTGACAAACCCATTACCACCCGGTCATTATGAAATAGCAGCAACAACCAAGGATAAAAATGGCACTGTCGTAAAAACAGTGAACTATGTCAAGGTATTTAATTCCGTATCAAGACAGTTACCCTCACCTGAATATGATTTTACTTTCACAAAGAAAGAAACAGTTGAACCCGGGGATACTGCTGTATTCATTCATGGAGTATCTGCAAATGAAATATTTGTCATCAGCAAAACAGAACGCTTTAATAAAAAAGCTGTTCTTGAATATCAAACCCGTCAAAAAGGATTGACAGATATCAGTTTTAGTCCAACAGAAACAGATAGAGGTGGCATGATGATTACCCAAGCCTATGTGATTCACAATAGAATGTATTCACAAACATACATGATCGATGTTCCATGGACCAATAAACAATTGAATGTTGAATACAGTTCTTATCGCAATAAAACGGAACCGGGAAGTAAAGAAAATTGGACGATCAAGATCAAGGGTTTAAAAGGTGATCATACGGATGCCGAGGTACTCACCGGCATGTATGATGCTTCTTTAGATCAATTCAAGCAACATCAATGGCAAAAACCGGTATTATGGCCGAATAACAGATGGAATAATTATTTCTATGCCGGAGATAATTTCACCATACAACAATCTTTAGCCAAATACATGGACATTCCATTTGTTCAGTATCAAGAGGTTGAACTAGACAGAATAGCCACAAATTCCGAAGATTTGATGGTTCAGAATCTTAAATATTGGTCTCAACAGCCTTCTAGCTTGCTTTCTATCCAAGCAAAAAAACACTTGATAGAAAGTTTGCAATACACATCGAAGTATTATTTCAGTAACCATCGAAATGAGTTGATGGATCAGAATAAAGCCATGAGTCCGCCACCCGTTTTAACAGCTGCTACAAAAAAAGCAACAACCGGTCTTAATGAAGATACCGCCTCAGGATTATTTTCTTATGATGCTTCTGTAGGATATGATGATATTAAAATTAGAGGAGCAGGCGTTTCCACGATAGTGCCGGGTAGTTTATTATTAGTGGATGGTGTCATCGTTACTAGTATTTCGAATATTAATCCTGCCGATATTATTTCTTCGGAGTATCTCGATCCGGTTGAAGCAGTTAAACGCTTTGGACAGAAAGCTGAAAAGGGTGCTTTGATTATTACCACAAAGAATGCTCAAACGCCTGTAGTCCTTCGTAAAAATTTTAATGAAACAGCTTTTTTTTATCCGCATCTACATGCAGACAGTACCGGCAACTACAGTTTCAGTTTTACGATGCCGGAAGCCGTTACACAATGGAAATGGATGACGATAGCACATAATAAAGATCTGGCTTTTGGCGGTGGACAAGCTGATGTCATTACCCAGAAAACCTTAATGGTGCAAGCCAATGCTCCTCGCTTCATGCGTGAAGGTGATAAGATGGAATTCAGCGCCAAAGTTTCTAACTTAAGTGATCAGGAGCTATCAGGACAAATAATGCTGGAACTCATTGATGCAAGTGTGGGTTCTTCAGTGGATGGATGGTTTCAAAATGTATTTCCTTCACAATATTTTACTGTGCCGGCTAAACAGAGCGCAGTTGTGAAATTTCCTATTCAAATACCTTTTAGTTTCAATCGTGCCCTAACCTGGCGATTGGTAGCGAAGGCAGGTAATTATAGTGATGGTGAAGAAAATACACTTCCTGTCTTGACAAACAGACAATTGGTAACTGAAAGTTTACCCATCCTCATTACAAAGGACACTACACAAAGATTTCGCTTTGAAAAACTCATCAATGCCAATAGTCCGAGTTTAACACATGAAGCATTAACCATCAGCTATACAGCCAATCCCATTTGGGAAGCTATTCGTTCTCTACCCTATCTCATGGAATACCCATATGAGTGCGTTGAACAAACCTTTAATAGGTTTTATGCAAATGCATTGGCACACTATATCATAAATAAGGATGCTAAAATCAAGAAAGTATTTGAAGCCTGGCAAAAAGATACGGTAGCATTAAAAAGCAAGCTTCAATTGAATGAATCTTTGAAACAAGTAATGCTGGAAGAAACACCTTGGGTTTTTGAAGCCGAAACACAAGAACAGAAAAACAAAAACTTGGCGTTGTTATTTGATGTTTTTCGCATGAACCAACAATCAGATCAATTGATCAAAAAATTGGAAGACATGCAATTGCCGGATGGTAGTTTTACCTGGTTCAAAGGAGGTTATGCAGATCGATACATGACCAACTATATCATGACAGGTGTTGGTAAACTAAAAAGACTGGGAGCTATAACACCGGATATTGCTATAAGACTCAAACCTATCATAGATAAAGCCATAAAATTCCTTGATGCCACTATCGCAAGAGACTATCGTACATTAAAAGGAGCGAGAATAGATTCTATAAAGCCAATACTCTCCGGTTTTGAACTTCAGTATCTGTATATGAGAAGCTTCTTCAGAGATATTCAGCATACCGACACTTATGATGCTTACAGGTATTACTATGATCTTGGTAAAAGAAATATTCAAAGACAAAGTGTTTACAATAAGTCTTTATTAGGCTTGATATATTTCAGAAATAACGAAAAGAGATTTGTGAATGTAAATATTTTTAATTCGATATTAGAAAATGCAGTAGAAGATCCATCAAAAGCAACCCTTTATTGGAAGGATCGATCCGGCTATTCATGGTTTACTTCACAGATAGAACATCAAAGTACAGTGATTCAATTTTTACAAGAAGTCATGCAAGACCAAAATTTTGCAGGCGTGCAAAGAAGTATTGATCATGCCAGAAACTGGTTGTTGTTGAACAAACAAACCAATCATTGGAATACCACAGTAGCAACTGCCGATGCCGCTTATGCGTTGATCATGACAGGAACAGACTTGTTACATACCGATAAAAATATCACCACCCAATTGGGTAATACCGTTTATAACAACCAAGCCCATACAAAAGAAGCAGGTACGGGATATTTCCAGCAACGTGTAGAGGGCAGGTTGGTAAAACCAGAGATGGGAAATATTCAAATCACGGTACAAACAAAAGGAACCGCATCTAAGGAATCCATATCATGGGGTGCAGTACATTGGCAATATTTTGAAGACATGGATAAGATCACTCCATCTGCAACTCCATTGTCGATCACCAAAGAATTGTTTGTTGAGAAAAATAGCAATACCGGCAAAGTACTGGAAGCACTAAAAGAAAATGATGTGGTGAAACCAGGAGATAAAGTCATTGTCAGAATGATCCTTAAAAGTGATCGTCCGATGGAATACCTCCACCTAAAAGATACCAGATCTGCCACCATGGAACCTGTGAATGTGTTGAGTGGATTCAAGTGGCAAGACAGACTTGGCTATTATGAAAGCACCAAAGATGCCAGTACCAATTTCTTTATTGGTCAACTGAATAAAGGAACTTATGTATTTGACTATCCTGTATACATCACCCACACAGGTGTATTCTCAACAGGTAATGCCAGCATACAATGTATGTACGCTCCTGAGTTCACAGCCAATTCGGGGGGAATGATATTGAGGGTAGAAGAATAAGTTTGATTTTTTGATCTGTGATTTCTTGATTTTTTGAATGAAAAGACAAATCAAGAAATCACAGATCTCCAACGGAGTCCTTCGGACAAAAAATCAAAGATCATTTCATCAGGGGTATCCCCACCTGAATGGTATAAAATCCCATTCTTGAACGATACCATGTTCCTGCTTCATTTCCTTCAATGGATTTTTGGTATTGGGCTCTGAGACCGACTGATATCGGTTTCCATTGGTATCTAACGGCCAGTGCAGAAAATAAGGAAGCTACAGACGGACGAGCTACCACTCCTGATAAAGTATACTTACCACCCAGCTCTCCCAAACCCAGTTGGGGTTCTATTCTGAAATTTCCCATGGCATGTTCATATCCTAGCAATACAGGGATAGAACGTATGACATACTCTTCTGAGGAACCAACCAGTTTCTTCAAACCAGCGCTTCCCATTCCTGTTGTTAGCGTTAATGCACCTGTTGAACTGGTAACGAATGATGCTTTTGCATATAGACCCCAGCCGCTTCCACTTTTCCCATCAAAACTTACTAGACCGGCCTCAGGAAGTAATGTCAATTGTATTTTTTTGGATTGTGCTGTTATCGTTTCAGAACAAATACATAACAGTAATAAACCCATCCACAGTTTTTTCATGCAATTGATTTTGAAACATGACACAGCCCAATTCAATAATGATGCCTGCATCATGATATTTTAGGATTGACGGTTTCAAGAAAGGATAAAAGATATTCCATGCAAAAGAATGAACCTATTTAATGAACTTTGCAGCTTATTATAGCTTACGAATATGGTGGTGGATTATATAATCGTTGGACAAGGAATTTGTGGAACAATGCTGAGTCATAGTTTATTGAAGGCAGGTAAAACAGTCGTGGTCATAGATGAGCCACGTCCTTATACCGCTTCTAAAGTAGCCAGTGGTGTAATCAACCCTGTTACCGGCAGAAGAATTGTACGAACCTGGGAAATTGAAAAGATCATGCCTTTTGCAGTAGCAGTGTATCGTGCATTTGAAAAAGAATTAAATACCTCCTTGATCCGGCAAACCAATATTCTGGATTTTCATCCAACACCACAAATGATGTTGGCTTTCAAAGAAAGATTACCGGAAGAACAAGAATATCTGCGCATACCTGATGAAATTGAAGAACTAAGATCTTTTTTTCAGTTTGATTTTGGAGTTGGAGAAATCAATCCTTGCTGGTTGATTGATCTAAACCGCTTATTAAAAGAATGGAGAAAAAAATTACAACAGGAAAATATTTTATTAGAACAAAGATTTGATTGGAAAGATTGTACCATCAAAGCATCTGAAGTAGAATACCAACATATCACTGCGAAAGCAATCATTTGTTGCGAAGGAGCCGCCGGCTTTCAGAATCCATATTTCCATCTATTACCTTATGCGCCGAATAAAGGTCAGGCCATCATCGCTGCGATAGAAGGATTACCCGCTACCAACATTTATAAACAAGGTATCAATCTGGTTCCTTGGCAAGATGGGTTATGGTGGATAGGTTCTACCTATGAATGGGATTTTACAGATCTGAATCCATCGGAAGCTTTTAGGATGAAAACGGAAGAACAACTGAAACATTGGTTGAAACTACCCTATCAGATTTTAGATCATATGGCTGCTGAACGTCCGGCTAATATGGAGAGAAGACCTTTTGTGGGATTACATCCTTTGCATCCGTCTGTGGGTGTCTTTAATGGCATGGGAACAAAAGGATGTTCGTTGGCTCCTTATTTTGCCCATGAGTTTGCACAATACCTGACGGAAGGAAAAGCCATGACCCCAGCCGCTGATGTCACAAGATTTACGCGTATTTTAAGCCGCTGATTGGTGACAAAAAATTAATATTGCAGCCATTACTATCAAAAACTAAAACCAATGGCTGAACCTGGCGGGAGCAAACAAGACTATATTATTCCTTTGCGCTATCGCAAAATGGAAAATTTGCATATCGTATTCTGGTTGTTTAAAGATGTGGCTTGGTGTTTAGGCTTTGCTGTTCTTGGCATCTCCATGATCTTTCCTACGCTTATTATTGCATTGGTCATTAGTTGGAGAACAAGACATATGGTATCTGAATTGTGTCATAACCTTGCCATTGCAGTTTGGATCAGTGCTAACTCCTACTGGATGATCACTGAATTCTTAGGATTTGATGAAAAGATCCTTTTTGCTCATTACACGTATAAAGATCTTGCACTGATCCCTTTTGTAACAGGTATTCTCATATTGGCTTTTTATTACTTGATCTGGAAACCCAGACATAAAGAAGCCTATTAATGGGTATTCTTTAGCAAAGCGTCGCTAGATAACTCATGTTGGTTTGATACCCGTTTTGATGGTTTTTGAATGTTTTATAAGTATTACCACTCATCAAGAGTAGACGCCGCCAATCCACTTATTTTGCCGCCAACGCACTCATTTTACCGTTCATCACGTATCAACTTACTATTAAGGACAAGAGTAAAATCGGATAACAATAGCTTAGTTAATTAAAATTTTAATTTGCGTTTTATCTGAACAAAACATACTTTTAACTTGTGGTAATAAAAAACCCTTCTACTTGGGGTAGAAGGGAATCAGCCGAGGAAGGTATTTGCAACCTTATCACAACAAATCAGGATTGCTTATCTACTAAGACCCCTTTGCTGTTGCCGTTTTACATTAGGCGTTTGTAAGTGCAAAATAGGCAATAAAAATGGCGTAACAGAAAAGTACGCCATTTTTGTTATTCACTTGTTTGGATAATCCACCCATTGCATTATCGGTTCAAAAAACTACTTTTGGCGGCTTTTTTTAATGGGGGTATTCAGTGCTTTCTTAATTGCTTCTTCAAATGTCATATCTAACCTCAAAGGCTTTTCTTTTGCAAGTGCCTTTTTAGTCATTTTAGGTACGGGTGGTAATGATGTAGATTTAACTTTCTTAGCCATAGGGACTAAGTTAGTTATTTTTAGGAGCAATTAATTCTTTGTAGGGTAAACGTCCGATTAGCCCCTTAAATACTATTTGGAACTTCTCATGGTCTTTTAGGTGTCTGTGGTTATGCCTGAATGAAAATTCATCACAATATTTTTGCAGGTGCTTGTAGCTTACGAAATGATATATACCATGTATTCCCCGTTTCATTACTGACCAAAAAGCCTCTACATTATTACAGTGTACTCTATATCCTGTAACAGATGTTTTAGCGAACTCTTTACGGCTATGGGTAACTGTTTCCCTTCCATATCCATTATGCTCTAATTTCCTGTATAAACTGCTTTCATCTGTATGCAGGGTGCTTCCTTCTTCTACCTTATCTCTCATGTAGTCGGTAAGAGCATCCCGTTTGATCTCGCTAAATGCTTTTACGTTTACTTTACCCGTTGCCCTTTCTACTATGCCTAAAACAGCCCCTTTCTTATTCTGTGGTGTTCTTAGCTTGTAGTCTATTTCCTCTGGGCTTAATCCCGCATAGTCCGACCTGTATTTTCTACCCATATATGTTTCATCCGCTTCCACTATTCCCGTCATTTGTACATCTACCTTCTCGGTCATAATAGCCCTAATTCTATGCAGCATAAACCAAGCGGATTTTTGCGTTACTCCTATATCTTTTCCTAGCTGATAGCTACTTATTCCTTTCTTATGTGCTGTACATACATAGATAGCCATAAGCCACTTATTTAACGGGATATTGCTACCTTCTAAAAATGTACCTACTGTTACGCTGAACTTCTTATAACAAGTCTGTGAACCGCATTTATATTTCTTTCCCCCTTCAATAACATATATCTTTCCATCAAAACCACAGTGAGGGCATACGGGTTTGCCGTTCCATCTTTGTTCAGCCAACCACAACCGACAACTTTTTTCATCGGGCATCTGGGCTATTAACTCATGTAAGTTTTTGAACATATAAATAGTTTTTAGTATTTTGTTTCAAAGCAAATTTTATGAACTATCACGAAGCCAAAAATCAATTATTAGAAAGCGAAAAAATAGTTCAAACTGGAATGACTTATTCTAAACCCTCACGTTATATAATGGGTAAATTCATTGCCCCACGCACTAAACGAAATCAAAAAGATGAAACGATTATTTATACGCAGGTAATAGAAAATCATCAGCTTAATGATATTGTTTTAACTGAATTAGGATTAATTAATGAAGATTTAGCGGTCTTTTTAGTAGTCAAGATGTGGGGTTATTTGTTTACTGTTGAATTGGAAACCTATTTAGAACATCCAATGCCTTCAAGTGAAATAAAGCCATGAATTTTACCATCATGCCATACAAAAGAAAAATTACTTTCATTAAGCCCATACGCTGATAACATCTGATTCATTCGGTCTAAAAGGGGCTTGTTTTTAGCTGTAAATTCTTCCATCTTTCCCCACACTTTTTTTAAACTCTCTTGCCGTTCATCCCTGCCTAATACTTCTCCTTCTTCTCTTGTTTCTCTTACTTCTTTTTCAACATTTTCACTGCGTAACTCATTGTTATTCAGGTCTTGTCCCGCATTGGATATGATAGTCGTTCATCACAGGTACTTTACCGTTTGTGAAAGCGCAAGTCCCATTTATCCCTGTTTTTATATGCGCATATTCACCTCCCATATACCTTTATGTCTTCAAAGTAAATGGAGCCTCGCTCCCATGTAATATGAACCACCACACTGAATTTCTGTTTGCCCGTTTCCGCCAGCGCGTGAAGCCACCAGAAGTTCATCTGAACTAAATCTTCCCGTTCACCATTTCCGGAAAAAAACCTGAAACAGGTACAAAGATGCATAGCTGCAGCTGTGTTCTAATACCCTATATCTCAGGTTCCCAATGGTGCCGTCAGTGACGGTAAGGGTCGACCTATACCTTTTCCTAACCATTCTATGCTTATAAAAAATGAAACCATTTGTAGTGGTGATTGCCGGCAGCGCCCTGTTATTCCTCTGCCTTGGCAACCCGAAACATCAACAACGAAAACAAACTGCTGCTAAAAGAGCAGCGATTGTCAACACCATTAAAACAGTCCGTAAATAAACGGGTAATGAATATGAAAACAATCCCACCCTAAATCTGTGAATCTGCGGCTACATATTGCCACAGATTCACAGATTATATTCTTCGGAATATATAGCGTTGAATGTAGAAACCGTCATAATGTGTAGCTACAATGCGATTGTTGTACACTACGATCTCATCAAAATACATATTGATGGAACTACGACTATATATATCGTATACATTCACTTCCCAGCTATCATGAAGTCGATCATAATAGTTGCCATATTGATCATAATAACCACCGGCAACAGTTCTGATACGCCATGTTCCGCGCATCAAACTAAAGCCATCATCATATTCAGCGTCGCCATTCCTATAAAAATCAAATACACCCTCTTCTAAACCTGATCGAAAATATTGCCAACCGAAACCATTGCTGCGTGATGCTTCTGCTAATACCCAAGATCCTTCAATAGATCTTTGTTCAGGAATCACCACAATTTTTGAGCAGGAAGAAAGGAATACAATCAGTGTAGAAAAAAGTAAAAATCGTTTCATACAAAATCATTTCAGGGTTAAGAAAATGTTTCATAGAATAACATTCAATTCTTTGACCAGAAAATGATTTTACAGCAGAACTTAACCCTTTTAGATTTTATTTAACGATCCCATTTCATGAAAGTAGCCATGATGGTGGTAGACAATCCAATCATAGCAATCACGGTAAACGACCAACGCAACCCTGCTATCTCTGCAATAAACCCAATTAAAGGCGGACCAATTAAAAATCCCAAGAATCCAATTGTAGAAACAGCAGCCAAAGCCACTCCCGGCGACATGGTCTTTGATTTTCCGGTGGCACTGTATACCAGCGGAACCACAGAAGAAACGCCAAAGCCTACCAGAAAAAAACCAATGGTTGCAGGTACCAGTGTGGGAAAGAGTACAGCAATGGATAATCCGCTACAGATGATGATACCACTGGTTTGTAACATACGTTGAATGCCAAATCTTGTTACCAGTTTATCGCCCACAAATCTGCCGGTAGCCATCGTTCCCATAAATACAGAATAACCCAGTGTGACCAACTCTTTTGGAGCATTCACTACTTTTTGAAAATAAACGCCACTCCAATCGAACATCGTTCCTTCACATACCAGGCATCCAAATGCGATCAACCCTAATCTTAATATGGTAGCATCCGGTTTAGCGAAGAGTGGTGTTTTGGTTGTTGATTTGGCATCTTCAGGCAATATCTTTCCCTGCGCCAATAACACCACTACCAAACAACAAATACAAACAATGATAAAATGATGCAAGGGCGCTATATGTTGCGCAATCATAAAAGTACCTACAGCAGCACCTGAAAATCCGGCAAGACTCCAGATACCATGAAAAGTAGCCATGATGGATCGTTGGTACAATGATTCAACTCCTACTGCCTGTGTGTTTGCAGAGATATTATAAAGGTTCCCGAAAATTCCAAATACAAATAATACAGCAGCCAATTGCCAGGTGGCGGTTACCAAACCAATTACAATCAATGTGAGTGGGTAACCTACCGCAGCAATGGTTACCATGGTCTTACTACTGAAACGAGTAACAGCCCAACCGGAAACCGGTAAACTGAGCATCAACCCACAAGGCAGGGCAAGCAGTACAGCACCCAATCCTGCATCACTTAATCCCAATTGCAACTTGATATCCGGTATTCGACTCGCCCAACTGGCGAAACAAATACCGGCCATAAAAAAGAAAACGGCAACAGATATTCTGTTCACCTTCCGTGTTCGGCTTGCCTGCATGTTACAAAGATGGCACAAAATTGCAGGTTTTCCATCGTCAAATGCGTTCGAGGCTTGGGGGTTTTGGAGTATATTTGCGGCTTTATGGCTGGTGGCTAATAGTTCATGGCAAATGGCAATGTACTACTATATGCTATGAACTATTAGCCATTAACTACATGCAAAATCAAAGATCAAGAAATCAATAAATCAAAGATCGCTATGTTCCGTACACATACTTGTGGAGAGTTAAGAACCGGTGATGCCGGAAAACAAGTGACCCTGGCCGGCTGGGTACAAACCGTTCGCAAATTTGGTGCAATCACTTTTGTGGATCTGCGCGATCGTTATGGTATTACCCAGTTGTTATTTGGTGAGGAACTCAATAGTGAATTGGATGCACAACCATTGGGAAGAGAGTTTGTGATTCAGGCTACAGGTGCTGTTGCTGAAAGAAGTAATAAAAATCCCAATATTCCTACTGGAGATATTGAAATACATATCAGCAGTTTTAAAATATTGAATAAAGCAGCGGTTCCTCCATTCACTATTCAGGATGATACAGATGGTGGTGATGACCTCCGCATGAAATATCGTTTCCTTGATCTTCGTCGTAATGCTGTTAAGAAAAATCTGGAGTTACGCTATGCCGTAAATCGTGCAGCTCGCAATTATCTGCATGAAAATCATTTCATGGATATCGAAACACCTTTTTTGATCAAATCTACTCCGGAAGGAGCCAGAGATTTTGTGGTGCCATCGAGAATGAATCCCGGACAATTTTATGCTTTGCCACAATCACCACAAACATTCAAGCAGTTATTGATGGTGAGTGGTTATGATCGCTACTACCAGATCGTTAAATGCTTTAGAGATGAAGATTTGCGTGCAGATCGTCAGCCTGAATTTACACAGATAGATTGTGAAATGTCTTTTGTAGAACAGGAAGATATTCTCACCATGTTTGAAGGAATGATCAAAAGCATATTCAAAGAGGTAAAGAATATTGACTATACCGATAAGGTTGAACGTATGACCTGGGAAGACGCTATGTGGACCTATGGGAATGACAAACCTGATATTCGTTTTGGTATGCAGATCGCAAATCTCAAATCAGCTTTTCTGAAAGGTGGAAAGATCACTGCAACCGGTGAACTCATTAATGGTGCAGGATTTGGTGTATTCGATAATGCTGAAACTGTGTTGGCGATTGCAGTACCTGGTTGTAGTGAGTATACACGTAAACAAACAGATGAATTAACAGAGTGGGTGAAGCGTCCACAAATAGGCATGCAGGGATTGGTGTATATCAAGTGTAATGCGGATGGTACTTATAAAAGCAGTGTCGATAAATTTTATACAGAAGATAAATTGAAAGCCATTGCGGATGCTGCCGGTGCAAAAGCCGGAGATCTTGTATTGGTATTGGCGGGAAGAGAGGAAAGAACACGTAAAGCCATCAGTGAACTCAGACTTGAAATGGGTAAACGTTTGGGACTTAGGAAAGAAGATGAGTTCCGATTATTATGGGTATTGGATTTCCCATTGTTTGAATATGATGAAGAAGGAAACAGATGGGTAGCACGTCACCATCCTTTTACTTCTCCGAAGCCTGATCAGATCAGTATGATGATCAATAACAATCCGGTTATTGAGAACGCAGATAAATATTTAGAACATCCTTATTCAAATATCAAAGCCAACGCTTATGATATGGTATTGAATGGAAATGAGATTGGAGGCGGCTCTATTCGTATCTACCAGCGTGAATTGCAGGAAAAAATGTTTGCAGCATTGGGTATGAGTGAGGAAGAAGCACAACACAAATTCGGATTTTTACTGGGAGCATTTGAATATGGTGCTCCTCCGCATGGTGGTATTGCATTTGGGTTCGACAGACTTTGTGCAATTCTTGGAGGAAGTGAAAGTATTCGTGACTTTATTGCTTTCCCGAAAAATAATAGTGGAAGAGATGTTATGCTCGATGCACCAAGCAGCATTGATGCACATCAGTTTGATGAATTGCAAATTAAATTGGATCTTAAGAATCAGTAAATTGTTTTAAGCCACAGATTCGTCTGCCTAAGGCAGATGAATCTGTGGCTTAAGTATTTATACAAACACTGCCGGATATTTTTCTTTTGCTTTTTTAGCAATTCTTGTAATCATTTCTTTTCTTGCTAAAGTCATTACCGTATAGAGAATAAAGAAAAATACGCTAAAATAGTATTGGAACAGATTTATTAATTTCTCATCTGTAATACTAAATACACCATCTCGTAAAAAATTAGAACCGAATTGAAACATGAAAATGAGATAAATAAAACCAAAATCAAAGTATTGAGAATCAGTCATCAGAAGTTTTTGCCTTTGTTGCTTTCTTAATTTTCTGTTCAGAACTTCATGATAAATGAAAGAGTACAAAATAAAACAACCCATCACTATCAAGATATAAGGCAAAAGAGAAACAGGTAGTAGTCTTTCCATTGTAATACAAACTACTACCAGTAGGAACGTAAGAGCAATTTTAGGAAAAGTAAAATAAGACCAGAATAATTGTCTGCGTATTTTGCCATAGTGTTTACTCATTGCAGAAGTTTTTGAGTTAACAATTTCCTGTAGCCCAAAACTTCCAAATGAAGCATGAACTTCTTCCAAAGCTTGTTTAAACGGTAAATCCGGATTTGCTTTTCGCTTCTCTTCAATAGCAGTAGCCATATGATCTACAATTTCGATTTGTATATCATAATACAGCACTTTTTTTCTTTCACAATACTTATACAGTTCCGCTATTTCATCAGTAGTCAGCATGTTTAAACTGTTTTAGGTTGTAAAATCAATTGTAAACTTTCCAGAAATAAAGAGAGTTCATTTACTGCCTTTTGTGTTTCTTTTTTACCGGACTTGGTGAGACTATAATACTTACGCATTCGGTTATCAACAGATTCCATTTCAGTATCTAAAATCCCCTCTTCTTCCAATCTGTGCAATAAAGGATATAATGCGCCTTCTGTAATTTGCAATTCTCCCTTAGTCAATTCTTTCACATGTTGTGTGATTTGATAGCCATACATTTTCCCATTGTCTTTTAATAAAGAAAGGATAATGGGCTCTAAACAGCCTTTATATAACGATGACCTATTCATTAACTAAAAATAAAAGATAATCGGCATAATACCAAATTTTCTTAGGTATACGATTCGATAGTCTTCATTTTATATACATTTGCAACAACCAGATCATCATGAAGTCATTAACGATTTATCGAGTACTTACCTATATATTAATTCCAGTTGCCTGTTTTTTTGGCTTGATGGGTTTTCTGATTTTGATCCCGTCATTGGGTAATCCACCCATGTGGTTCATGTTATTCATGTTTGCCAGCTTGGTAATTTACACTTTCTCAAATCTAAAATTTTTATCCAACGGAATTGATCGAAATGCACCCTGCAAACCTTCACTGCGCGATTGGATTCGTGTCAATGCTTTTGTTTGTCTGGGTATGGGTGCGCTTTTCTTTTTAAACGCTGTAGGTATTTACATGCTCGGACCTGTTGCTTTACAGGATTTTGTAGAGCGTGCGATGGAATCGCAACCGAATTTGCCGGAGGGAATCGATTCAAGTCTGTTCGTTTCTATTATCAAAGGCGTAGCCGGTTTTATGCTGGTAGTCAGCATCCTTATTTTGGTACATGTGATCTTGACATTTAAAATGCTGAAGCAATTCGCACATGTATTCCAATCATCTCCCCTATCTTAATATTTCCTCGATCAGAAAATTTCTTTTCTGTATTTTACAAAGGTGAACAGTCATATTCCATTAGCGGAAAGAATACGTCCTGAAACCTTGGATGATCTTGTCGGACAAGAACACTTGACCGGTAAAGGCAGTATTTTAAGAACTGCTATTGAGAATAAGCGTATCCCGTCTATGTTGTTATGGGGACCACCGGGTGTTGGGAAAACCACAATTGCCAATATCATTGCCCACAGTTTACAAGCTCCTTATTTTCAATTAAGCGCTATCAGCAGTGGCGTGAAGGATGTTCGGGAAGTGATCGAAGAAGCCAAACAGACGAGTGGGGCTGTTTTATTCATTGATGAGATCCATCGCTTTAATAAAGGTCAGCAAGATGCTTTATTAGGTGCTGTTGAAAAAGGGATCATCACCTTAATTGGCGCCACCACAGAAAACCCTTCTTTTGAAGTGAATAGTGCCTTATTGAGCAGGTGTCAGGTGTATGTGTTGAAATCATTACAAGATGTTGATTTGATTCGCTTGTTACAACATGCTTTACAAAAAGACCCAATACTTCAAAATTTTACAGTAACCATTCAAGAAACTACTGCACTGATCAATATATCCGGAGGAGATGCCAGAAAACTCTTGAATTTATTTGAATTAGTCATTAGTACAGAAGCCAACAAAACTGCACAGAAAGAGATCGTAATAACTGATGCATTGGTGATGCAAGTAGCACAAAAGAAAGTGGCTTTATATGATAAACAGGGTGAACAGCATTATGATATCATTTCTGCATTTATTAAAAGTATGCGCGGCAGCGATCCGAATGGTGCTGTTTATTGGCTCGCCAGAATGATTGAAGGTGGTGAAGATGTGAAGTTCATTGCACGCAGAATGGTGATTTTTGCCAGTGAAGATATTGGCAATGCCAATCCCAATGCTTTACTATTGGCCAATACCACTTTTGATGCAGTCAATAAGATCGGCTACCCTGAAAGTAGAATCATCTTATCGCAATGTGCCACTTATCTCGCATCCTCTGCAAAAAGTAATGCAGCATATGTAGCCATCAATGATGCTTTATCAGCCGTTAATAAATATGGTGATTTGCCTGTTCCCATGCATATCAGAAATGCCCCTACACAATTGATGAAAAATATGGATTATGGTAAAGGCTATCAGTATTCACATATGGGCGAAGGCAATTTCATTCCGCAAGAATACTTACCTGAAAAAATTGCCGGAACAAAATTTTATGAACCCGGCAATAATGCCCGTGAACAGGAACTGCGCAAATTCTTAAAAGATCGCTGGAAGGATAAATACAATTATTAAGCAATTCACCCCTCAGCGATTGGCTTTTACCGACTTATCTACAGAACTCTCAACAAGAATGGCTGTTATATGTAGCTTTAAGACCCAATGCTAATATTATGAAAATCACAAAACAATTATTGATTGTTCTAGTCCTGACATCCTTCGGACTCTATTCTTCTGCACAAACATTGATTCAACGCGATCCGGAAATTGAAAAAATGGTAAAAGAAGTGAATGCTGATTCACTCAAATCCTATATTCTTAAGATGGTGAGCTATGGCACAAGAAATACATTGAGTACACAGTCCGACCCCAATCGTGGAATTGGAGCAGCACGTAATTGGGTCTTGCAAAAATTCAATGAATTCGCTAAAAAGTCTAACGGACGATTCTCCTCTTTTATTGATACCACTACCCTTCAACCTGTTGCAGGAAGCAGGGTTGAACGTCCGGTTGTTTTGGGCAATGTGGTAGGTATTCTGAAAGGAACGGATACGGCAGATAAAAGAATATTTGTCATCAGTGGTCACCTCGATAATATGCGTACCAATGTAAGAGATAGTATTGGTGATGCTCCCGGTGCCAATGATGATGCCAGCGGTTGTGCTGCGGTGATTGAATGTGCAAGAATCATGACGCAAAAAAGCTTTCCTGCCACCATCATTTTCGTGACTGTTAGCGGTGAAGAGCAAGGATTACTGGGTGCAAAGTTTATGGCGACCAAGGCAAAAAATCAAGGTTGGAATATTGAAGCAGTATTGAACAATGATATCATGGGTAGTAATAATACCAGTGAAACCAATATCATTGATAATACGCGTATCCGTGTGTTTAGCGAAGGTCTGCCTGCCTATGAAACAGAAAAAGCTGCCAGAAATATTCGTCAACTTGGATTGGAGAATGATGGCAAAGCCCGACAACTGGCACGATATGTTAAAGAAGTGGGAGAACGTTATGTAGACAATCTGGAAGTAGTGATGATCTATCGCAATGACCGATTCCTGCGTGGTGGTGATCATACTTCATTTGTAGAACAGGGTTATGCTGCCGTTCGTTTTACAGAAATGAATGAGAACTATTATCACCAACATCAGAATGTGCGCCTTGAAAATGGTATTCAATATGGCGACTTACCGGAGTTTATGGATTTTGAGTACCTCCGTAAGAATACTGCCATGAACTTAAGTAATCTGGCTAACCTCGCTAAAGCACCTGCTATGCCGGAAGACGTGAAGATCGAAACCAGACGCTTGACCAATTATAGTTTATTGACCTGGGCAGCACCAAAGACAGGAAAAGTAAAGGGATATTATATTCTGATGCGTGAAACCACTAGTGCTGTTTGGCAGAAAAAAATATTCACTACGGATAACAGCTATCAATTACCGTACTCTAAAGACAATTATTTCTTTGCAGTACAATCTGTGAATGAATCAGGAAATGAAAGTTTACCGGTGGTACCTGTTCCGGGGAGATAAGAGCAAAAGTTTTGCCACAGATTATTTTGTATACAAACTAAGTGTTCGATGATGGGACGCAGATTTTTATGATTAGTTATGATAGCAGGGCTATCAGCGTTAATCATAATAAATCATACAAATCTGCGTCCCATAAAAGCAATAATCTGTGAATCTGTGGCTAAATAAAACAAATCACGTTACGCATCCACTTTTGTAGGAATCATTCTTCCCGCCACTTTATCTTCTGCTCCGCGATTACCTCCTTCATGGTATTCTGCATCTTCATTCACTTCCCAAACATCAAATAACTCATTCCCTGCAATGATATTTTTTGCAGCCAGCATGGCTGTCATCATACTATGATCTTGGTTATTGTATTTGTGCATACCATTTCTTCCAACTAGGTATAAACCCTGATAAGCTTTGATTCCTTCCCGAACCAATGCAACGCGTTCTTTATAATCCTGATCATACACAGGGTAAGCTTTAGGTTGACGAACTACATAACCATCTACAACAGAAGTTCCTTTTGTCAACCCGATTTTTTCGATTTCTTTCTTCCCCAATGCAATCAAGTCCGCATCGCTGCTGGTCCATAATCCATCACCTTCAAAACAGAAATATTCCAATCCATAACAAGACATCGATGGATCCGGAACCATATACGGACTCCAAGACTTGAAATTTTGTACACGACCTACTTTCACACTTGGGTCATGGATATAGATCCAGTTATCGCTAAATGCATCTTCATCTTTACAAATCAATACAACGGTCAGGAAATCGCGATAAGACAATGCAGCAGCAGCTTCTAACACCTGTTGAGGAAATGCCGGTTGTACACTGGCAATCAATTCACGCATAGGAGCGGATGAAAGTACAAAGTCAAAATCACCAATAGACCCTTTGGAAGTCGTGTGTACTGTCCATTTTTGATGGGAATAACTGATATTCTGAACACCACAATTCATTTCAAGTATCATCCCATTGGCTTTTGCTTTCTCAGCACACACTTCCCACATCATACCCGGCCCCTGTTTCGGATAACGAAATGAATCGATCAAGGTTTTGATCACTTTGTCTTTATCTCCAGCTTTTTTAGCAGGTTTGAATAAAGCATTCCAAATAGCACTGCTCAATGAAAGTCCTTTGATACGTTGTGCCGCCCAATCAGCACTGATTTCTTTGCAAGGGATACCCCAAACTTTCTCTGTATATGTTTTAAAGAAAATATTGAATAGTCGTTTACCAAACTGATTTGTTACCCAATCTTCGAAGTTGGTTGGATTTTTAATTGGGAATGCCTTTGCCTTCAGATAACTCAATACACATAAACCACTTTCAATGATACCCAGTTTATTGAGTGCTTCAAAAGCTACCAATGGATAAGAAAAGAATTTATGGTTGTAATAAATCCTGGAGCTTCTGGGTCTTTCCAACATCTCATCACCTAAAATTTCTGTCCAGAAATCTTCCACTTCTTTTGATTTAGAAAAGAACCGATGTCCCCCGATATCAAAATGATATCCTTTGTACGACTCTGTTCTTGAAATTCCACCTACATATTGTGGATCTTTTTCAAATACGGTCACTTGTTGTCCGTCTTTTGCCAATAAATAAGCTGCAGTAAGTCCTGCAGGCCCTGCGCCGATAATGGCTATTCTTTTTTTCATATTGTTGTAGAAATGCAGGATAATTTTCCCGTCATGCGCCAAAGTTGTGAAATAAATGTGGGACTACCATTATTTTTGCCCACCATCATCATTTAATCACATCCATGAGCACCTATAACTGGTATTATAAGCCCTTTGCTGAATTAACACCCCATGAATTATATGCAATTATGCATCTGAGAAGTGAGGTTTTTGTGGTTGAGCAAAATTGTGTGTATTTGGATGCTGACGGTAAAGATTTGTCTTCTTGGCACTTGATGGGCTGGGATGGAACTAAACTAGTTGCTTATTGTCGATTATTACCTGCCGGACTCGCTTTCACGGAAGTATCGATTGGAAGAGTGGTAAGCTCTCCTGCTTACAGAGGTACTGGTGCCGGCAAGATGTTAATGGAGACTGCCATTAACATCTGCAAAGAACTTTTTGGAGATCAGCCCATCAGAATCGGAGCTCAATTGTATTTGCAGAAATTTTATGAGTCCTTGGGATTTGCACAGGTTAGTGAAATGTATCTGGAAGACAATATTCCTCATATTGAAATGAGAAGAGAAGGTTCAAGTGATAAGTAACAAGGGACACGGAAGAAAACAAGTGTGCAATATTCAAGTAATAAACCTATTCTTTCCCTTGCAGCCTGCGGCTTGAAGCCTGAAGCGTAACTTTCAACTCTTCTTTCACAAACCTTGCCGTATGACTTTGTTTATTTGTGACCATTTCTTCAGGAGTGCCTTCAAATAAGATCATTCCGCCTCCATCTCCACCTTCTGGTCCGAGATCGATGATATGATCGGCTACTTTGATCACATCTAAGTTATGTTCAATCACTAATACGGTATTACCTCTGTCTACCAGTTTATTCAATACATCCAACAAATGTCTGATGTCCTGAAAATGGAGCCCGGTAGTAGGTTCATCCAATATATAGAATGTTTTACCTGTATCTTTTTTTCCAAGTTCAGTAGACAGCTTCACACGTTGTGCTTCTCCACCGCTAAGTGTAACTGCTGATTGTCCGAGTGTGATATAACCCAGACCTACATCCTGTAATACTTTTATTTTTCGGTACAAATAATGAACAGGTTGGAAGAAATCACAGGCTTCATCCACTGTCATATTCAACACATCACTGATGGATTTTCCTTTGTATCGGATCTCCAGTGTTTCTCTATTGTATCTTTTTCCATTACATTTTTCGCAGTGTACGTATACATCCGGCAGGAAATTCATTTCAATCACACGCATACCCCCACCCTCACACATATCACATCGTCCTCCTTTTACATTGAAAGAGAAACGTCCGGCATTGTATCCTCTAATCTTTGCCTCAGGAACAGAAGCAAACAAGGTTCTGATCTCCGTAAAGAATCCACAATAAGTAGCCGGATTACTTCTTGGCGTTCTTCCAATAGGAGATTGATCGATCTCGATCACTTTATCAACATGCTCTAAACCTTTGATACTTTTGAAGTCCATAGGTGTTACTCTACTATTGTAACAATGTTTAGAGAGCAATGGATATAAGGTTTCATTGATCAGTGTAGACTTACCACTTCCACTTACTCCACTCACTACAATCAATTTACCCAAAGGGAATTTCACACTTACTTGTTTCAGGTTATTCCCTGAAGCGCCTTTCAATTCCAATACTTTACCATTACCGGCTCGTCTTTCAGTAGGTACTTCAATACTTTTTTTACCATTCAAGTACAAGGCGGTTTCAGAAGAACTATTCAAAACCTCATTTGGAGTACCTGCCGCAACAATTTGTCCGCCATAGCTACCTGCACGCGGACCAATATCGACCAGATGATCGGCTGCCAACATAATGTCTTTATCATGTTCAACCACCAATACCGTATTACCGATATCACGCAAATTTTGAAGCGCTTTGATGAGCTGATGGTTATCCCGTTGATGTAGTCCGATAGAAGGCTCATCCAATATATAAGTGATGCCTTGTAATTGAGAGCCGATCTGCGTAGCCAGACGAATACGCTGTGATTCACCACCACTCAGGGTTCTGGACGGACGATTCAATGAAAGATAAGTAAGTCCTACATCCAGCAAAAACTGAAGTCTTTCTCTGATCTCTTTCAAGATATCTTTTGCAATGACATTTTGTTTTGCATCGAGACGCTTTTCAATATTTGTAAACCATTGATATAATTTATCCAGATTGAGATGGCTCAATTCAGCGATATTTTTTTCATCTACTTTAAACCAAAGACTCTCTTTTTTCAATCTGGCGCCATTACATGCTGTGCAGGTTTTTAACTCCATAAATTGTTCCACCCACTCGCGGAGTGTTTCACTGCTGCTGGTACCTGTAAACCATCGTTTCAGCATGGGGATGATTCCTTCGAATACACCATCATAAGGCATTCCGCTAGATACTTCATCCATATCAATGATCTCTTCTGTAATACCCTCAGGATTGCCGTATAATAAAATATTGAGTGATTTTTCAGGAAGGTCTTTGATCGGTTTATCTAAACTGATCTTATTTTTTTTCGCCAATGTCTCTACATTCCGAAACATATAAGCATCTCGCTGTTCACCTAAAGGAGCAATGCCACCTTCTTTGATTGAAAGGGAACGATCAGGCAATACGGCTTCCATACTCACAGAGTATACGTTTCCTAAACCTTTACAAACCGGACAAGCCCCATAAGGTGAGTTAAAAGAAAAAGCATTGGGGGAAGGTTCTTCATAACTGATGCCGGTATCCTCACACATAAGTTGCTTGGAATATTGCACTGTTTTTTGTGTATCGTTCAATAACAAAAACATCAGGTCCTTACCCATACGTAGAGTCTGTTGTACACTCTGACTCAATCTCACTTTCATATCCGGAGTTACCTGTAGACGATCGATGACTACTTCGATATCATGGATCTTGTATCTATCTACTTGTAACTTGGGAGTAAGGTCTATGATTTCGCCATCTACGCGCACTTTCAAAAATCCTTTTTTACGGATATCTTCAAACAGTTCACGATAATGTCCTTTTCGTCCGCGGATCAATGGTGCCAGTAAAGTGATCTTTTTTTGTTTGTATTTCTGAAAGATGTTTTCAACGATTTCCTCTTCGCTGAATTTCACCATTTTCTTGCCGGTATTATAACTATACGCTTCCCCGATTCTTGCAAACAGAAGTCGTAAAAAGTCATATACTTCTGTAACGGTACCAACGGTGGATCTTGGGTTTTTATTAGTGGTCTTTTGTTCAATGGATATCACGGGCGATAGTCCGGTGATTTTATCCACGTCAGGTCTTTCCATATCGCCCATGAACTGTCGTGCATAAGCACTAAAGCTTTCCATATACCTGCGCTGACCTTCATTATAAATGGTATCAAATGCGAGGGATGACTTACCACTTCCGCTCACACCTGTAAAAACAACCAACTTATTTTTAGGGATGCTGATGTCAATATTCTTCAGATTATGTTCACGTGCTCCAAATACGGAGATGGTTTCTTCCTGATGTTGAACAGGATGAATAACTGCTTCCTTACTGATCTTTTTTGCCATGATGATGTGTAAAGATAAGAACATCTCAGTAGCCATAAAGTTGAAACCGAACGACTGTTAGGAAAAAAAATAGAAATCAAAACGCTCTCTGGCAAAGGGTTTCAGCGAATTAATCATTTTTTTTGAAATAGAATTTGGTAATTTGACTGAGCTGCTTATACATTTGTATCAGTTCTTTTAACAACAACTTATCAAGAAAGGCAGAGGGAATTGGCCCGATGAAGCCTTGGCAACCCATATCACCACTCGTTGATATGAAGGTGCCAAATCCGATCTCGTTCACGCGGGAGAAGATAAGTCAGAGTAAAGTTTGATTCAAAACGGTTCGCCGTTCTACATATTTCAAGCTCATCTGACTTAACAGATGAGCTTTTTTTATGCTCCGCTGTTAAGTCCACTCCTTCTCGATCAGTTGCAAAAAAGAAATGTAACAACATCATTCACCCTTTCAAATGAAAGGAACAAAACTGTTTAACATGAGCAACGCAACACAACTGATTCACAGCATTCCTGTTGACCCACTTACTGGCGCCATTTCAGTGCCTATTTACCAAACATCCACTTTTGTTCAGGATGCTCCCGGTGTGAATAAAGGATATGATTATGCGAGAAGCGGCAACCCCACGCGCGCAACATTGGAATCATTGATTGCCAAACTGGAGAATGGCCAAACCGGATTGGCATTTGCCAGTGGATTGGCCGCTATTGACACCGTCATCAAATTGCTAAAAACAGGAGATGAAATAGTTGCGGTTGATGATATTTATGGCGGTGCTTTTCGCTTATTCAACAATGTGTATGAACAGTTTGGCATCAAAGTTCATTATGTGGATACTTCAGATATCGCGAAAGTAGTGGATGCCATTACACCTCAAACAAAACTGATATGGGTGGAAACTCCTACCAATCCAACGCTCAAAATTTCTGATATTGCTGCTATCGCACAGGTAGCTAAAGCCAATGCCTGTTTACTTTGCGTGGATAATACTTTTGCTTCACCCGCCTTACAACAACCTCTTTCACTGGGAGCTGATATTGTAGTTCATAGTGCTACCAAATACCTCGGCGGTCATAGTGATCTGATCGCAGGTATTGTTGTTGCCAAAGATAAAGTGGTGGGAGACCGACTAAAATATCTGCAAAATGCCTGTGGAGCTGTTTTAGGTCCGTTTGACAGTTGGTTGGTGATTAGAGGTATCGAGACCTTGCATTTACGTATTCGTCAACATTGTGCATCTGCACTTGAAGTAGCTAAATTTTTGGAACAACATCCGGCTGTAGATAAAGTATTCTATCCTGGATTACCATCGCATCCGAATCATGATATCGCTAAAAAACAATCAAAAGGCTTTGGAGGTATTGTATCCTTCTCTTTAAAAAATGATACAGAACAAGCCGCCATTGATTTTGTAACACAAACACAGTTATTCAAACTGGCAGAAAGTTTGGGCGGTATCAAGAGCTTGATCTCACACCCAGCTAATATGACACATAAATCTATTCCTGCTGAAAAAAGAAGAGCAGCAGGTGTATCAGATAGTCTGATTCGTTTATCTATTGGTTTGGAAGAAACGGAAGATCTGATACAGGACCTGGATCAAACTTTTCAAAAAATAACTTCATTGAATCATCAATTCTCATCAACATTAATAGCATAATCAACCATGGAAGCTCACAAGCAATTAACAATTGGATTATTTGGATTTGGCGTAGTAGGCGAAGGTCTGTATAAGGTTTTACAACAAACCCCATCACTGAAAGCATCTATTAAAAAAGTATGTATTCGTAACCCGGAAAAAAAGAGAGATGCGCCTGCTTCTCTTTTTACTACAGATCGTACAGAACTGTTGAATGACCCTGAGATCAATGTGATTGTAGAAGTAATTGATGATGCCAAAGCTGCATTTGAAATTGTTTCAACCGCTTTGAACAATGGAAAAGCAGTAGTCAGTGCCAGTAAAAAAATGATTGCAGAAAACTTACCTGCTTTACTGCAACTACAAGAAGCAACAGGATCGCCTTTCCTGTATGAATCATCAGCCTGTGCCTCTATACCGGTGATCAGAAACCTGGAAGAGTATTATGACAATGATCTGCTTCATTCAATCAAAGCGATCGTAAATGGATCTACCAATTTTATTCTTACTAAAATGTTTGAAGACAAACTCGATTTTCAATCGGCTTTGTTATTGGCTCAACAACTCGGATTTGCAGAAAGTAATCCTAAACTTGACGTAGAGGGTTATGATGCTTTGAATAAATGGGTTATTCTGTTAAACCATGCTTATGGTATTATTACCAGTCCGGAAGACGTTCTCTTTAGCGGTATTCAAAATATTCAGCTAAGTGATGCATTGGTTGCGAAAGAGAAACATTATGATATCAAGTTGATTGCTCAGGCAAAAAAATTGAAGAATGGTTCAGTAGCCGCATTTGTCTTACCACAGTTCGTAAAACTGGATGAGCCATTGTCATTTGTGAAAAATGAGTACAATGGTGTTGTAATTGAGAGCGGATTTGCAGACAAGCAGTTTTTTTATGGTAAAGGTGCCGGCAGCTTCCCTACCGCATCTGCGGTATTGAGTGATATATCAGCACTCAGGTATAATTACAGATATGAATACAAAAAACTGTATCATCACCGACCACATGAACTGACCTCTGATTATTACTTAAAAGTATATGTCAGTTTTGATGATTGGAAATACATCTCCAAAGAAGATTTTGAATGGATTGAAGAATGGCATGCGGATGCAGAAAGAAAATATTTGGTAGGTGTATTACATGTCAGCAAACTGATCGAAGGGAACTGGTGGAAGGAAAATAATACCTCTCTGATCTTATCCACTGACCCCATCATTGATAACCTAGATATCATCAAACTAAAAAAGAAAAGTTTGGAATTGGCCGGAATTGTCTGATCAGAAATAATAAAAAAGCGTTTTCCTTTTCTTAGCTTTGATCCATGAAGCCACCAACCAAGTACGCAATCCTGATTTCACTTGTTATAGGGATGGTACTTTTTTCGCTTTCATTTTGGCTGGGAAAAGAAAACGCTTTTTTATTACTCAATACCGATCTTGGTCTGTCTGCAGACAATTTCTTCCGATATTGGACCCATACGGCAGATGGAGTTATATGGGTGCCCATTGTTGTATTGACATTTTTTTTCAAAAGAAGACAGCTATTACTGGTAATCAGTTCCATCGTTTTTTCTACCCTATTCGCCCAGCTGAGTAAAAATATTTTTTTCAAAGGAGTTCCTCGTCCTGCCTTGGCGATACCGGATCATTCTTTATTTCATAGTGTTACCGGGGTAGAATTGCATAGTTTGAACAGTTTTCCATCCGGACATACTACAACTGCCTTTACCATTTTTCTTTTAGGGACTATATTAATCAATAAAAAGTGGGCACTACCGGTAGGATTACTATATGGTATTCTAGCCGGCTATTCGCGCATTTATTTGGCACAGCATTTTCCGGTAGATGTAGCGGGAGGTATCATCGCCGCCATCTTAACAGTTTTGATATCGATCGCTATTCAAAACAAATGGGTCAAGAATTGACAGTAAAGTCACACAGACTTTAGACTATATCTGATTAGATTTGTAATTCAATCTACTGACATGATGAAAAAAATAATTTTCAGTTTATTTATTCTTTGTGCAATCAGTTCTTTTGCGCAAGATACTACGCAGCAAATCATGCCGGGTAGACAAAATGCCACTCATCAGCAGGATAAGCCTTATGTGATCCTCATTTCAGCTGATGGTTTCAGAAATGACTTTGCCACAAAATACAATGCGAAAAATTTACTTGCATTGGGAAAACAAGGTGTGGTAGCTGATTACATGCAACCCTCTTTTCCATCACTCACATTTCCAAATCATTATACAATTGTAACTGGTTTATACCCTGCGCATCATGGTCTTGTAGACAATAGTTTTTATGATCGTACTCGTCAGCAAACCTATGGCATGCAGGATAAGAAGATGGTGGCAGACCCCTATTGGTATGGAGGCACTCCTTTATGGGTACTTGCAGAACAGCAACAAATGATTGCTGCCAGCTTTTATTGGGTAGCATCTGAAGCGCCGATTCAACAATTACCACCTACCTATCATTATTTCTACAATGAAAAAATTGGTATCGATCAACGTATTGAAACGGTAAAACAATGGTTGGCTTTACCGAAAGATAAAAGACCCCATTTCATCAGCTTCTATTTCCCGGAAGTAGATCATGCAGCGCACAGCTTTGGTCCTGATAGTAAAGAAACAGCTGAAGCAGTTCAGTTTGTAGATGAAAGTATAGGTAAACTTCAAGCAGTTGCAGCAGCATCCGGATTACCGGTAAACTTTGTGTTTGTTGCAGATCATGGTATGGCAAAAGTAGATCATCAAAATACCCTTCCCTATCCGATGATAGATACAACATTGTTTTCTATGAATTCAGGAAGTGCAGTATTACAATTGTATGCAAAAGACAAAAATGCCATCACCCCATTTTATGAGACCTTGAAAAAAAATGCCGTAGATTATGATGTGTATTTGAAATCAAACATGCCTGCCAATTTACATTATAGTACTGATGATGATCGTTACAACAGAATCGGCGATATCATTCTATTAGCTCGATTACCCAAAGTTTTCAATCGAGCAGGACGCCCTACCGGTCCTGGAAAACATGGCTATGACCCTCATCACCCGGATATGCGTGCCAGCTTCCAAGCCTGGGGCCCCGCCTTTAAAAAAGACTTACGCATTCAGGGATTTGAGAACATTCATGTTTATCCATTAATTGCAGATATACTCGGACTGCAATATGATGCAGCAAAAATTGATGGGAAAGAAGAAATACTTAGAGAAGTATTAAATAAGAAACAAGAAACAGGGAACAAGTAAGGCACAGGGCACAAGATTCAAGATTGATGCTTGAACCTTGTACTGACACTATCTCAAAAACTGTGTAAATATTAAAAATCGGGGTTATCGACTCCGAT
>VFQR01000644.1_pt1 | contig 41080 bp, 51 predicted proteins | sample 3512321 | NCBI WGS metagenome assembly VFQR01 (sample SAMN10412374, study PRJNA504923) | tailings metagenome | isolation source: Relicate 3 Philex TSF1 revegetated site | place: Philippines: Tuba, Benguet | collected 2017-08-29 | reverse complement strand
TGGCCGCGTCATCGGCATCGACCAGCGCCCGCAGAACGGCATGCTCTACGGCGTGACGGAACGCGGGCAGATCGTGACGCTGGATCCCGCCACGGGCCGCGCCACGCAGGTCTCGCGCCTCAACACGCCCTTCGAGAGCGGCGGCCGTGCCGTCGTGGACTTCAATCCGGTCGCCAACTGCCTGCGGCTGATGGGCATGAACGGCACCAACCTGCGCGTGAATGTCGAGACGGGCGAGGCGGTGAAGGATGGCGACCTGAAGTTCCAGGCCGGCTCGCGCTATGCGGAGACGATGCCGCGCATCGTCGCCGGCGCCTACACCAACTCCGTCGCCCCGCCGGCCAATGCGCCCGCCGCCGGCCAGCCCGGCGCGCCGACGACCGCGCTCTACACGATCGATACGCTGCTCGGCAGCTTCAACCTGCAGGCGCCGCCGAATGACGGCGTGCAGCAGCCGCGCGGCATGCTGGGCGCGAGCGTGCCCGCCGGCGTCGCCTTCGACATCCTGCCCGATGGCCAGGGCGGCAATCGCGGCTTCGTGCTCGCCGGCACGACGCTGCACGGCATCAATCTCGAGACTGGCGCGTTGATGGCGGTGGGCGAGGTCGCGGGGCTTCCGGGCTCCGAGATCCTCGACATCGCGGCGATGCGGTAACGGCCCCTCCCGCTCCGCACGCCGCGAGGCCACCGCCGCCGCGCTCCCCGCGGCGGCGGTGGCACCTTCGGTTCAAAGCCGGAGCCATCGCCGCCAGGCGGCACGCGGCGGCGGGGGCGGGGCGGCGCAATCCTCCGGATGGCAGGCGCGGCGCTGCTGCGTCCGGCCCCAATGCGCCGCGCTGCGGGCGGCGAGGCGCTCGGCGAGACCCGCCGGCGCGGTGGGCCAGGGCGCCGCGCGCGCCACCAGCACGCCGGCGGCCTGCCGCGCGAAGCCGGCGGCGACATCATCCTCCCAGCGCGGATAGGCTTCCTGTTCGAGGAAATGCAGCGTCGTCGGCAAGTCGCGCACCCGCCCCGCGCGGGCGATCCAGCGCAGGTCGAGGCCGCGCGCGTCCAGCAGGCGGAACAGCGCCAGCATCTCGTTCCACGGCCAGGTATCGTAGTTCACCGCCTCATCCAGATGCAGCGCCATGCCCGGGCCAAGCAGCGGCGCGAGAGCGCTGAGCGCCTCGTCCGCCGCGCTCAGGATGTCGCAGTCGAGATTGACGAAGGCGATCGGCGCGCGATGCGCGGCGGCGAAGGCAGGGACCGTGGCGGCGAAGAAGCCCGGATGGAAGGTGCAGTTGCGGGGCAGGCGCGGCGGCGCGGCGAGGCTGAAATCGAGCCGCCAATCCGGCCTGCCATCCTCCGGGAAGCCTTGGAGGCTGTCGAAGCCGTGGAAGGCGCGCCAGGGCTGGCGCCGCGCCGCACGCCGCAGGCTGCGGCCCTTCCAGACGCCAAGTTCGACACCCACACCCTCCCGCGGCGCCGCATCGAGCGCCGCGTCAAGGCAGCCGAAGCGCCCGCGCGCCAGCGGGGCGGCCGCGAGCGCCGGGAGCGTGGCGCAGAGGAAATCCGCGTAGCGGCCGGCGTCGAAGCCTGGGTTCAATCCCGGTAGCTCGGATCGATCCGGTCGAGCTTCCGCAGCAGCGCCGGCCATTCCATCACGCCATAGGGGCGGCGGGTGTTCGGCTGGTAGTTGTTCCAGGTCTCCTCGATGACCTTTGGCGGCACCTGCACGATCCTCTGGCCGGTGGCCTGCGCGGCGAGCTGCGCCTTGCAGGAGAGTTCCATGCGGTGCATCCAGTTGAACGCCTCGCCGATGGTGCGCCCGACCGTCAACAGGCCATGGTTGCGCAGCACCAGCGCGGGATAATCGCCGAGGTCGCGGACCAGCTTCTCCTGCATGGAGAGATCCAGCACCACGCCTTCATAATCGTGGTAGCCGATCTTGGCGAAGCGCATCGCCGTCTGGTTCATTGGCAGCAGGCCGCATTCCAGGCTGCTCACCGCCATGCCCGGCCAGGTATGCGTGTGGATCACGCATTTGATCTCCGGCTTCGCATGATGGATCGCGCCATGGATGACGAAGCCGGCGCGGTTCACGCCGTAGTTCAGCCCGTCCGGGAACTCCGGCTTCATCAGCACGTTGCCGTGGATGTCGATCTTCTGGAGGGAGGAGGCGGTGATCTCCTCGTAGAGCATGCCGTAGGAGTTGATGAGGAAGGCGCCTTCCTCCCCCGGCACGGCCAGCGAGACATGGTTCGCGCCCATATCGGCCATGCCGTAGATCTCCATCAGCCGGTAGCAGGCGGCGAGGTCCACGCGGGCCTGCCATTCCTCGGGGCTGACGCGGTCGCGCAGCGAGGGGATGCGGAAGCGGTCGGCGGCGGATTCGGGCATGGCGGGGTCTCCTCGGTTCGATCCGCGGTCGCGCCGGCGGCGCGGATGGCGACAGCGCGGATATCGCCCGAACCGGGCGATCCTGCAAAGCAGGTTGACCCGGCCGCCTGCCGCCCCGGTCAGAGGCTGGGCGCGCGGATCCAGTTCAGGAAGACGAAGAAGCCGGCAAGGCCGAGGACGATATGCAGCCCGAGCAGCGCCTCGGCGCGGCCCCTGGTCATCCGCGGCAGCCGCCAGGCGCCGTAGCCGAGCGCCGTGGCCGCGACCACCAGGCCCCCGGGCCAGGCAGGGTGAGGCGCATCCGGCCGGGGCGGCGGGCCGAGCAGGATCACCGCGAGGACCAGCCCGGCCGCGACCAGCGCCGCGCCGAGATGGGCGGTGACGAGCCATTTGCGGCGGACCCGCAGCAGGTAGATCACTCCCACCGCCACGCCGAGCGCGATGGTGGCGACCAGCGCCAGCAGGGCAGGGGTCGTCATGGGTCGCTCCTCCGCGCGCGGATGTGTGGCGGCTTGCCGGATTGGGAACCGGCTATTTTCCTGCTTTCGCGGATGGATTAATCACGCCCCAGAGGCGGGCGCGGGCCCGCCACCCGTTTCCGGGAGGAAGATCGCTCATGAACCGCCGTGCCCTGATGGGTGCCGCCGCCGCCGTCGCGCCGGCCGCGCTTGCCACCCCCGCCCTTGCCCAGACCCTGCCGGAGGTGCGCTGGCGCGTGCAATCCTCGTTCCCGCGCGTCTTCGACGTGCTCTACGGCACGATGGAGCGCATCGCCGCCCGCGTCGGCCAGCTCACCGACGGGCGTTTCCGCATCCAGACCTTCCCGGCGGGCGAGATCGTCGGCGGGCTCCAGGTGCTGGACGCCGTGCAGGCCGGCACGATCGAGGCGGGGCACACCGCCTCCTACTACTACATCGGCAAGGACATCGCCTTCGCGCCCTTCACCGCGATGACCTTCGGGCTCAACACCCGCCAGCTCACCTCCTGGTTCAAGTTCGGCGGCGGCAACGACCTGGCGAACGAGTTCTTCCGCGAATACAACATCGTCGCGCACACCGCCGGCGACACCGGCGCGCAGATGGGCGGCTGGTTCCGCAACGAGATCAACTCGGTCGACCAGCTCCGCGGCCTGAAGTTCCGCATCACCGGGCTGGCGGGCCAGCTCTTCACCCGGCTCGGCGCGGCGCCGACGCTGATCGCGCCGGCTGACATCTACCCATCGCTGGAGCGCGGCGTGATCGACGCCGCCGAGTTCGTCGGCCCGCATGACGATGAGCGCGCGAACTATGTGCGCGTCGCCCGCTTCTACTATGCGCCGGGCTTCTGGGAGCCGGGCGCCAGGCTGCACTTCATGATGAACCAGCGCGCTCATGCCGCGCTGCCGGACACCTACAAGGCTGCGCTGGAAGTCGCCTGCGGCGAGGCGGATGCGGAGATGGTGGCGCGCTATGACGCGCTGAACCCGCAGGCGCTGCGCCGCCTGGTGGCCGCTGGCGCGCAGCTCCGCTTCTGGCCGCGGCCGATCCTGGAGGCGGCGTGGCGCGCGAATGAGGAGCTGAACGCGGACCTCGCGCGGCAGAATCCGAAATTCGCCCGCATCATGGAGAGCTACAACCGCTTCCGGACCGACGCCTTCCAGTGGTTCCGCGTCTCCGAGAACAGCTTCGACAACTTCGCCTTCACCGCCGCCCAGACGGTGCGGTGAGCTTCGGGGAGGGCGCGCGCCCTCCCCCCTTCCATCCAAGCTGGCGTGGGAAGCGCCGGCTCACCGCCCCGCGCGCGCGTCCGCGACGAGGCGTTCCAGCGCCGGCAGATCCACCGCGCCGGGCACGAAATTCGCAGCGCCGGCGCCCGCCACCACCAGCGCCGGCGTGCCCTCCACGCCGATCGCCTGGGCAAGGCGGATGTTCGCCTCGATGCGCTGGCTGATCGCGGGATCGTCCATGTCCCGCCGCAGCCGCGACCAATCGAGCCCGACCCGCTCCGCCGTCTGCCGCAGGACCTGCTCGGTCGGCTCGCCGCGCAGCGTCATCAGCGCGTCCTGCAGCGCCGCGTAGCGGCCCTGGCGTTGGGACGCCAGCAGCGCGCGGGCGGCCAGCACGCTGTTCGGGCCGAGGATCGGCAGGTCCTTCATCACGACGCGGATGTTGCGGTCGCGCTGCAGCAGCGCCTCCATGGCCGGGTGCATCTGCTTGCAGTAGCCGCAGCGCGCATCGAAGAACTCGACGATCGTCACGTCCCCGCGCGGGTTGCCGCGCGACGGGTCCGCCGGATCGCGGAACAGCGCCTCGGCCTGCTGCGCGATCGCCGCTCGCCGCGATTCCAGCCGCGAGGCGTTCTCCGCCTGGTCGAGCGCGCCGAGCGCCTCGCGCAGGATGGTCGGGTCCTCGCGCAGCGCGTTGCGCAGAATCTCGATGATCTCGGCGCGCTGGGCGGGGCTGAACCCCTGGGCGAGCGCCACGCCCGGCAGTGCCACGAATCCTAGGGCCAGAAGGCCGCGTCTGGTCATCCCGACCTCGTCCTGCGCCATCGGCGCCACCAAGGGATGTCCGGGTCTAGCAGCCTGCCCGGCGCGTGTCGCGCCCTCCCTACGCCACGCGCTCGATCGTGCCGTCGAGGTCCATGATGGCCAACGTCACGGCCAGCGCCGGCTGCCGCCGCGCGACCTCCGCGGCGAAGGCGCGCAGCGCCTCGGCATGGCTGGCGGTTTCGGCCGCCCGCCCGGCGACGGCCGCCTCGCCGAAGGCGAGCTTCGCTGCGCCGCAGTCGCGATGCGTCATCGCGACCACCTGCCGGATCGCGTGCAGCTGCACGGTGATCCCGAGATTGTCCCAGAAGGCGGCGTGCCAGGTGGCGAAGCGGGGATGGATGGCGCCGATCGGCCCGCCGGCGAAGGCGAACTGGCTGTAGCGGTCGCGCAACCCGTGCGAGCTCATCCACAGGAAGCTCGGCGTCGTGAAGCGGGGGTCTATGCAGTTCACCAGCATCGCCTCGTAGCGGCCGCTGGCGGCGTTCGCTGGCCCCGCGAGCCAGGCCGCGCCGCCGGCCGCGAGCCCGAACAGGCCGCGCCGGCCGAGCCGGGCGCAGCCGCAGGCGGGGCCGTGCCGGTGGGCCTCGGCCGGGATCATGCTGCGCATCGCTGACATCCTCGCGGCCCGCGCGGCAGGATCGCCGCGCCGGGGTCGGCGCCAGCATGCCACGCCCGCGTTATCGGAGGGTTTAGCCTTTGCTGCCCGGCCTCACTCGGCGTCCTCCTCCGCCTCCGCCTGGCGGTCCACCGCGCAGGCGGCGGCGCGGCGCTGGAGGTAGGCGCTTCGGTGGACGGCGTAGGAATCGAGCGCCTCGGCCTCGATCCGGCGCAGCTCCGCATGGATGCCGGCATAGCCGGTGAAAAGGTCGCCGGCGCGCCAGCCGAGGAACAGCTCGGGCCCCACGAGTTGCGACAGCGCCACGCCCGTCGCCGCCACCGTGCCGGCATCGCGCAGCGTGGAAGGGCCGAGCAGCGGCAGCACGAGATAGGGGCCGCTCGGCACGCCCCAGCGGCACACCACATCGGCCGGCGGCAGCGGCCGCGGCGGGAAGCCAAGCGGGGTCGCCGCGTCCTGGATGCCGCCGAGGCCCAGCGTGGTGTTGATGCCGAAGCGCAGCGCCGCATTCGCCGCCCGCCCGAATTCCCCGACGGCGAGGCTGCTGACGGCCGACACCGGCTCCCCGAGATTGCCGAGCGCGTTCGAGAGCCCGGCGCGGAAGCCGGGCGAGGTCGCGGCGATGTAGAGCTCGGCCGCGGGCCCCAACATCCGGGCCTGGAGACCCTGGTTCAAGGCATGGATGCGCCGGTTCACCGGCTCCAGCGGGTCACGCTCGGCCGCGGCCGGCGGCGCATGCAGCACCATCGCCAGCAGGGCGGGCAGGGCAAGGACGGGTCGAAGGCGGCTCGGCATGCGCGGGCCCTGGGCTGCCACGCTGGCCGCCCCCCTCTTGCGGCGTCCAGGGTGAAGACGGCGCGCTCTTGGTCGCCTGGGCGTGAGAATAGTTCAGGAAGCGTGAACGCGCCAGCGATCGCCGCGCGGGGCGGGCGTGCCGCTAACCTCCTGGTGAAGGCCGGCATGGCAGCCTCGGGCCGCATGCCCCTCCCACCCTTCCTCCACGACCTGCCGCCGAGCCTCGTCTATGCGCTGTTCATGAGCGCGGCGGCCGGCGCCGCAGCGCTCGCCTGCGTGCTGCTCGCGCCCGTGGTCCGCGCGCCCAACACGAAGGAGATGCTGGACGTCGCGATGCGCACCACTGGCGCGGTGACGGCGGCGCTGACCCTGACGCTGGCCTTTTGCGCGGTGCAGGCGCGCGGCCAGATGGCCGATGCGCAGCGCCAGGTGCAGGCGGAGGCGGCGGCGATCGCGGGGCTGGTGCGGCTCGCGGAGCGCATGGGCGCGGCGGGGCAGGCGATGCTGCCGGCGCTGGGCAGCTACCTGCACAGCATCGCGGCGGAGGAGTTCCGGACGATGGCGCAGGCCGGCCGGCACCCCGACACGCAGCGCGCCGCGGAGGCGCTGGAGCAGGCGGTCTATGCCGCCGCCGCCACGTTGCCCGACCGCTTCGCGACGGACCTGCTGGACGAGGCCGACCAGGCGGAAGCCGCGCGCGAGGCCCGGCTCCAGGCCGCGGCGGCCGGCCTGCCGGCGCAGTTCTGGACGCTGATCCTGCTGCTCGCCGGCCTGATGGTGGCGACCGGCCCGCTCTATCCCCCGCGCGCCCATGTCGTGGCGATGCTGGCCGTGCAGGCGGCCGGGCTTGGCGCGCTGGTCGCCTTCGTCTTCCTGATGGATCAGCCCTTCCGCGGCGATCTCGCCGTCTCGCCGGAGCCCTACCGCGCGGTGGAACGCAGCATCGCCCATCGCGTGGAGGGGCTGCGTCCGGCGCGCCATATCAGCCATTGAACGCCGGGCCTGCCCCGATCGCCGGACTGCACGGCATGGGCGGCCATCTGCTGCTCAACCCGGACCGCCTCACCATCCACCGGCACGGCGCCTGGTTCGCGGCCGTCAACCTGCTGTCGCATGTCGAGCGCGAGATGGAGACCACGATCCTGCTCCGCCGCCTCGTCGCGGTGCATGCGGTGCGCTCGCTGCTGCTGGTGCAGTTCCTGCGCTTCACCTATCCCGGCGCGCCGGCCGAGACCGGGCACTACCTGCGCGACGCCTTCGCCGAGAACGCCTTCATGTTGAGCCTGGTGGACAACCGCCCGCTGCTGGCGATGCAGGCGCGCATCATCGCCGCGGCGCGCGCCATCGGCGGCCGCGCGTAGCCTCCGTCACCCCCGCGCCATGCGGCGGAACCAGGCGGTGGAGCGCAGCAGGCCCTCGGGCCGAGGCGCGAGCCCTTCCTCCTCGAGCAGTGCTGCGACACGCCGCGCGGCCTCGGCCTGGCTGGACTGGCGGCCGGTGAGGTTGCGGTAGAGCGTCGCCGCATGCGCCGCCTCCGCGTGACCGACCCGCCCGCGCGCATCCGCTGCGGCACGCAGATAGGCGCGCGCCTCCCGCGCGCTGGCGCCGCTGCCCGCGATGCCACGGCGGCGGCCTTCCGCCTCCAGCATCGCGCGCGCCTCGGCGGCGCCGAGGCCGTAGCGCGTGACGCCCTCGGTCAGCAGCGCGAGCTCAGCCTCGGGATTGGGCAGGCCCTCACCGGCGCGTAGGCGGACGAGATCGGCGAAGCCCGCCGGGTCGGGCTCGGGCGCCAGGGGGCGGGGCGGCGCGATCCAGGCGCCGCCCGCGCCGGGCTGCCGCGCGGCGCGGGCGACGAGCCCGCCGGCCGGATCCTCCACCGCCTCGGCGCGCAGCCCGGCCGCCGGCGCGCAGGCCGCGCAGGGCAGGATGCGGACGGAGCCGTCGAGCTCCATCAGCTTGATCTCGACGGTCATGTCGGGATGCCGCGCGCGCACCGCCTCGGCGGCGCGGTTCAGCACGGCATGGTGCTGGCGCAGCTCCTCGGCGGGATCGTCGGCGAGCCGCCGCCCGGCCCAGAGATGCATTGCGCCGCAATCGCGATGGTTGATGAACACCACCTTGCGCACGCCATGCAGCTGGCGCGACGCGGCGAGGTTCTCCCACAGCGCCGCGTTCCAGCCGGGGCGGTTCTCGTCCACCGCGGCCAGCGCGGCGCCGGCGATCCGCATCTCGCTGTAGCGCCCGGCGCGGCCGAGGGCGGCGAGCAGGTGAGTCACGTCGTCGGTGAGCCGCGGGTCTATGCAGCTGACGACGAAGGCGTCCGCCTTGCGCGGCGCGAGCTCGGCCGGCGCGGTCATCTGCTGGGTCGCGCTCATTTCGAGACTTCCTCCGTATGGCTGATGCCGCCGAGGCGGTGATGCAGATGCGAGTAGCAGAGCCCGGCGGTGAACAGACCGGCGAGGCTGACCAGCGCCCAGAGCAGCAGCGTTCGGCCGGCGAAGGGCGAGGTGCCCGCCAGGTGCAGCAGCGTCATGCCGGTGCCGAGGTTGAACAGCGCGACGAGCACGATGCCGCGCCGGCCGAGCACGCCGGCCGTGGTGCGCCACAGCACGACGATGATCACCGCGAGCAGCGCGCCGGTGGCGAGCTTCAGCCAGAACCAGTCGAAGCCGCCGAGCACCCAATGGACGAAGGAGGCGCCGGAGGGGTTGTAGATCGCGAAGACGATGAACAGGCTGAACAGCCCGCGCGCGACCACGCCGCGCCAGTCGAATGGGTGCGCGCTCATCGGGGGGCGTCGTGCGCGCGCGCGATGGACAGGGCGGTGAGCTGCGCGGCCGCCGCATCCGCCGCGATGCGTCGCGCGAGCCCGGCGCGCCAGGGGGCGAGCGCCGCGGCAGTCGCGCCCGACAGCCCGGCGAGCCGCGCCTCGGCCGCCGCCGCGCGGCCAGCGGCCAGTTCCTCCTCCGCGTCGCGCAGCGCGGCGAGGGCAGGGGTGCCCGCCGCGCCCATCGTGGCGCCGAGCCGCATCGTCCCGGCGAGGCGGCGCGCGAGCCAACCGGCATCGGGCCCGAAGCCGAGTTCGGCGAGCACCGCCGCCTGGGCCACCGCGTCGAAGCCGGCGCGGAGATCGCGGATCGTCGGCGCGCCCTCGGCCGCGGCGGCGGCGAGCGTCATCAGCAGCCGCGTCGCCTCGGCATCGCCCGAGGCGAGCGCGAGGGCGACCGCGAAGGCGCGGGGGAAGGGGGCGGCGCGCGCCAACTGCGGCAGCAGCAGCTCGATCGCGACGAGCTGTCGGGCGGAATCGGGCGCCAGCGGCGCCTCCGGGCGCGGCATTTCGGCCCAGGCCGGCGCGGCGGCATGCGCGGCGGTGGTGACCGGCGGCGCGCCGCCGGTGAGCGAGACCACCAGCGCGAGCGTGGAGAGCAGGCAGGAGAGCGCGGCGAGCGGCAGCACGAGCCGTGTGGCCCAGGGCTGGCGCGGCGCATCGGGCGGCGGTGGCGGGTCCTCGGCCGGCGGCTGGTCGGTCATCGGCAGTCTCCCTCCGTCGCAAGGGCGTCGATGCGGGCGGCGAGCGCGGCGGCGGCCACCGCGGCGGGCTCGGTCGCCAGCCGGTGCTCGGCGCGCGCGATGGCCTCCAGCGCGCGCGCCTCGAAGGCGGCGCGGTTCAGCGAGGCGTCGAGGCGGTTGATGAGCCAGTCTATGGCCCAGGAGCTGCCGACGCCGCCGGCGATGCCGACCGCGCCGCCGGGCAGGCCGCCGAGCGCGAAGCCGAAGGCGCCGCCCGCCGCGACGAGGGAGCCGGCCTCGCTCGCGCGCAGCGCGATCGCGCCGAGCCGCGCCGCGACCGGGCGCATCGAGCGCACGAAGACCGTGCCGGGCTCGGTCCCTTCCTCGGCGATGAGCGCGAGCGGATCGTCCGGCGCGGTCGCGGCCAGCGCCGGCGCGATGGGTCGCGCCGCGGCCGCGAGATCGAGCCGGTGGGTGGCCTGCGCCGCCGCCGGAGGCAGTGCGGCGAGACGCGTGGCGCTTGCCGCCAATGCGGCGGACCAGGCGGCGTCCAGCGCCGCGCCAACATGCGCGAGGTCGGCGGCGATCCCGCCATCGGCGAGCGCCGGATCCAGCACCCGGGCCCGAAAAGCCGCGCGCATCGGCGCCGCCATCTCCTCGGCCAGCCGGGCGCCGGGCGCGGCATCGCGCTCCGTCGCCGATTGCGCGAGGCCCGTCACCGCGCCGGCGAGGATGCGGTAGGAAGTGACGTAGCTCTGCACCCAGCCATAGGCCCAGTCGCCGAAGGCGGGCACGCCCTCGCGCGCCGCGGCGAGCCGAATCGTCGCGGCATCCGCCAGCAGCCGCTGCGCGAGGCCGCCGAGCGCGACCGCTTCTTCCGCCAGCGACGCACGCTCACCGGCATGGGTACCGGCGGGCGCAGCGCGCAACAGGCAGGCGCCGGAGGGCACCACCACCGCCAGCGTCTCGGCGCGGGCCGGCAGGCTGGCGAGCAGCGCCAGCGCCACGGCGAGGCCACGCCATGAACCACCCGTTAACGCCGCGCGGCCCATGACGCCTGCATGCTCTCCGCCTTGCTCGACCTGCTGCTGAGCGGCCTCGCGATGCTGGCCGGCGTGATGCTGGCGGTGGCGGCGGTGCGGATCGGGCTTGCCGCGCATCACCTCGCCGAGCCGCGCGATGCGGAGGCGGTGCCGCTGCTGCGGCTGGTCGCCATCGCCACCGGCGCGATCGCGGGCGCCGGGCTGCTCGCTGCCGCACCGGACCATTCGCTCTTCCACCCGGCCCGCATCTTCGCGAGCGACGGCCCCTGGGCGATCGACCTGCCGGAACTGCTGCGCGACCACGCGCTGCCCGGTAGCGCCACGCTGCGCGCGCTGGTCGCGGCGCAGCGCGGTGGGCAGGGCGCCGCGACGGTCGCCGCCTGGCTCGCGCTGGCCGGGCTGCTCGGCGGCTGGATGCTGGCGCGGCGCCTGTGGCAGGGCCGCGCGCGGCTGCGCGCCTTCGGCGCCTTCCTGCTGCTCGTCCTGCTGACGGCGCTGCAACTGCACTACGCCGCGCATCTGCTGGCCTGGCTCGCGGCGCAACTCGGCTTCTGGCTCTTCGCGCTGGCGCTGCTGATCTTCCAGCGCTGGCGCTATCGGCCACGCACCGCCCACTGACGCGCGCATCAGCGCAGGTCCATCATGCGAAGGAACGGCGCCGGCGAGAGCATCGGCGGATCGCCGACATAGGGAAAGGCGAGCTTGATCGCGACGAGCAGCACGCTGCCGACGATCACCGCGATCACCGCCGCCATCGCGTAGTGCATCGCGGCGCTCGCGCCGCCGAAGAACCACTGGAAGGCGATCGCCGAGACCGAGACGGTCAGCACCAGCACCCAGATCAGCCCCGACAGCGTGCGCGAACTCACCGAGAGCCGCGCGATGCGCGCCTCCGCCACCTGGCCCACCCAATCGGCCAGCTTCTGTTGCAGCGCCTGCTGCGCGGTGCGCTCCGCCTCCGGGTCGAGGAAGGCGCGGGTCAGGCGCTGGAAGGCGGCATCCGAGCCGGTCGAGGGCGTGCCCGCCTGCATCGCCGGCCAGTCCTGCGCCACCACGGCGCCGGCATAGTCGCGGATCGCGGCGCGCATCTCCGCGCGCACCGGGGCGAGGCGCTCGCCGTCGAAGGTGTCCACCGACAGCGCCAGCATGTAGAGGCCGGACGCCTCCTTCTGGAGCGTGTCGCGCGCGGTCTGATAGATGTCCCAGGCGCCGACCAGCGTCAGCGCGGCGACCGCCGCGTAGATCTCGACGACGAAGCCGTATTTGACGGCGCCGACCACGGCGTTCGCCTGGAACTCGGCCGGCGTGAACAGCGTGTTCATGACGTGGCCGAGCAGCAGCGCGAGCGCGACCGGCCCGGCGATGGTCAGCAGGATGCCGAGCCAGGCGGGCAGCGTGGCGAGCCCATGGGGCAGCAACAGATCCAAGGCCGGGATCCTCCGCGGCGCTTCGGTTGAGGGTTCCGCGAGGCCGGCGCGCGCATCTTGCGCGGCCTGATGCGCGCGTCAGTCGGTGTCCTGCTGTCGCTCGGTCCAGGACCAGTGGCCGATGGCGAGCCCCGCGGCCGCGCCGATCAGCGCGGCGACCGCGCCGCCGTTGATGAAGGCGGTGCCGGCGGCGGCGCCGACGAACATCCCGGCGCCGAGGGCCGCGGCATGGCCGGCGGTGATGCGCGGCAGGGTGGCGTCCGCCGCGGGCAGCGCGACGGCGCGCGTGGACGCGGACATCGGCGCCGGCGCGACGGAAGGCGATTGCGCGGCGGCCGGCAGCGCCAGCAGCAGCACGGCAAGCAGGGTGAGGATGCGGGTCATGCGGGGTCTCCTGATGCGGGTCGTCACGCCTCGATCGCGCGGTACCAGCGGCGCGAGCGGAGGAGCCAGCCGGCAGGGCGCGGCTTCAGGTCCAGCTCCTCCATGAGCCGCTTCACGCGCCGCTTCGCCTCCGCCTCCGTCACGCCGCCGCCAGCGCGCGCGCGGTAGAAGGCGGCGGCGCGCGCGAAATCGCCCTGCGCGACGCGGTCGCGCCGGTCGGCGAGCGTCTTCAGCAGCTCGCGCGAGGCGGCGCCGAGCTCGCCTTCCAGCGCGATCGCATCCTCCTGCGCGGCGCCGCGGAGCAGGCCGCTCGCCTCGTCGAGCGTGAGGCCGTAGCGGGTCAGCCCGTCCTCGAGCAGCCGGCGCTCCTGCTCGCGGTCTAGGAAGCGGCGGCCCTGCATCTGCAGCTTCACGAGCTCGGCGAAGCGGCTGCGGGCCGTCTGGTCGGTCGCGGTCATCGGGCATCCTGCCTGCTGTGCTTCGCGCCCGTCCTGGGCGCGGGGGAGGGGATCAGTGGGCGACGGTCGACGGAACCGGCGCCGTCGCGGGGACCAGTGGCGCGGGGCCGGGCGCGGGCAGGTCCAGCAACTGCCGCCCCGGGCCGCCGCCGGCCTGGCGCTGCGCCATCGCGGCGACGCGCTGGTTGAGGCGGTCGATCGCGCGCAGGATGCGGCTCGCCTCCACGCCGAGCGGCGCGTCGGACGGCGTGAGCTGGAACTTCACGCGCGGCAGCGGGAAGAGATCCACCTCCACCTTGTCCACCGAGAACTGCCCCAGCTCGCCCGCATCCATCACGCCGCGCACGATGGCGCGCTGCATGGCCGCGAGTGGCCCCAGGTTGCGCAGCGCGTGGCGGTCCAGCATGCGCTCGACATATTCGCGGTCCGCCTCGGTCAGCTCGCGCGCCTGGCCGAAGGTCAGCGAAAGGCTCGGAAGCAGGCTGATCGAGGATTCGATCTCCTTCAGCTTGTAGCCGGCGATGTCCATCAGCCAGGCGAAGTCGTCGCGCGCCCGCTGCTGGTTCTGCGGCGTCATGTGGCCGCGCGTGATGGCGCCGGCGCCGAAGCCGAAGCCGAAGGCGTCCATCATCCCGCTCCACAGCCGCTCGGCGCGCGCCATCACGCCATCCTCCGATGGCAGGTCCTGCAGCGGCGTCGGGATGACCGGCGCCGGCGGCGCGGCGGCGGGCAGCGGCTGCGCCCCTGCGGCGAGCGGCGCGGCCAGCAGCGCGGCGAGGAGGAGGGCCTTGGCGTGCATTGATGCGATCTCCTTGCGGGCGGCGGCTCAGCGCGCCATCAGGATGGAGTGCTCGGCGATGCGGCGCTGCGCGGCGCGCTCGGCCGGCAGCAGCGGCAGCAGCCCAGCGGCGCTGAGATAGCCACCCGGTCCGCCGGCGTGCTCGCCGGTGGTCTCCAGCAGGAATTCCCGGATGCCACGCACCACGCCGACGCCGTTCTGGCTGCGGCTGTGCTGGCGCTTGGCGTAGAGGAAGAAGGTGCGCACCGGCCCATAGTCGAGCGCGGCGATGGTCGCCGGCGTGGGCTGCGCGCCATCCAGCGCGATCGCCACCAGGTTGCCGCCGCTGGAGACGAGCTGGTCGAAGCTCATCGCCGCGATGGTGCCGGGCGGCGCGGCGAGCAGCGCGGCGACCACCTGGTCGCTCGGCACGGCGACGACCCGCCCATCGGCGCGCGCGGTGACGCATTTGCTGCGGCGATAGGCGGCCTCGAAGAGCAGCCGGATCTCCTTCACGTAGCGGCAGCCGCCTTCCATCACGAGGTCGTCGAACAGCGCGCGCGTGCCGGCATCGTGCTCCGGCAGGATCACGCGGATGTCGCGGCGCGGCAGGGTCGGCGCGATGTCGGACCAGAGCCGCGCCGCGTTGGGCACGAACTCCTCCTCCACCGCGCGCTCGGCGGCGAGCGCCTCCCACACCTGGCGGGAGGTGAGGCCGGGCATCGCCTCGCCCCGGCGGGTCACGAGCACGACGGCACCGAGCCCGACCTGCACCTCGACGATGTCGCGCACGCCGTTGGCGGCGCAGTTCTCGGCCATGGCGCGCGGCATGCGGCGGGTGACGACGGCGAGGTCGGGTGTCTGCGGCCCGATGCCGGCGCAGAACCGCTCCAGCGCATGGATCGAGCCGACCGCCTCGACCACCGGCGGCGCGACGCCGGCGAAGCGCTCCGTGAAGCTCCGAGCGAGGAGCTGCGTGAGGCCGGCGGAGGAGGCGGAACTCACCACCACCAGCCGGTCGCGCAGCGTCATCGCGGTTTGCGCCGCGGCGTCGGCGGCGGCACCGGCGAGGGCGAGGCCCCCGAGGGCAAGGGCGAGGACGAGGTGACGCACGAAAGCCTCCTTCGGGATCGGTCCGGTCATGCCGGGCGCGTCGGCGCCAGCAGGGCGCGGAGCAGCGTCTCGTGCACCGCCTGCTCCACCGCGAGCCGCGCCGCGGCCTGGGCGAGCCAGCCCGCGAGCAGCGGCTGCAGCGCGGGATCGAGCGCCGAGGCGTCCGCGACCGCGGCGGCGAGGTTGCCACGCCGCAATTGCTGCGCGACGCCGGCGATCGCCTGTTCCTGGTCGGTGGCGGGGAGCGGTGCTGCGAGGCCGATCCCGGCGGCGGTGCTGCGCATCGCGGTCAGCGTGCGGCCGACCATGTCCTCGCCGCGCGGCGCGCGGGCCAGCAATTGCGGCATCAGCACCGCGTAGCGCTCGCGCAGCTCCGCCTCGGTCGGCAAGCCCCGCGCGGCGTGGCTCAGCAGCACCTCCGCGAGTGGCGCGGGCAGCGCGCCGGGCGGGGCGAGGCTGGTGAGCGCCTGGTATTCGCGCAGCCAGGGCCGTGGCGTCGCGATGGTGGCCTGGAGGAGCAGGGCCGCGGCGATGAAGCGCTCGCCTTGCGGTCCGCGCAACGCCTCCGCCTGCTCGATGCGGCGGGTGAGCGCCTCGGCGCGCGCGGTGGCGGCGGCAGCCTCGGCGAGGGCCGCGTCGAGCGCGGCGATCGGGAGGTTCGTGGCGGGGGCCTGCGCGCCGGCCGGCCCGGCGCCGAGACCGCCGCCCAGCAGCAGGGTGGCCGCGGCGAGACCGCCGGCGAAGGCGGCCGCCGGCAGGGCGAGCCGCCGCAGCGCGGCGCCGAGCGACGCGGACGCGCCCGGGCGAGCACCGTGGGGCACGGCGTCATCTGGCGAGGTCACGATCATGGCGACACGGTCATGCGGTGCGAGGCGTCCGGTGATGCGCCGGCCGCTGCCGGGGCAACCGTGTGCTAGCAGCCGTCGCCTTGCTGGACCCTTAACCGCGCGTCACACGGAGCCCTGGATCGCGGGCATGAAAAAGCCGGCGGGATCACGCGGATCCCGCCGGCTCTTCGGATCAGGGAAAAGGATTGTCAGGCCGTGCGGCGGCGGCGCGTCGCGGCGCGCAGGCCGATCAGACCCATCCCGAAGATCGCGAGCGCCATCGGCTCCGGCACCGGGCCGCCGGAGGGCGGGGCGGTGTAGTCGATGATGACGCTGCGGATCTTGAAGCCGTCATTCGTCTGGCCGAGCGGCGCGCCGATCAGCAGCGAGTTGTAGCTCTGCGTCGTGTTGAGCGTCACGATGTTGGTCTGGCCGCTGCCCGAGGAGCCATTGTCAATCTGGCCAGTCTCAAAGCCAAGACCAACGAGCTCGCTCTCCTTCTTGCCGACGAGGTTGAGCGGGTTCGCGGTGTTGCCCAGGTAGTAGAGCACATCGGTATCGGTGTTCGAGTAGGCACGCACGGTGATGGAGTTGATCTGCGCCGCCGGGTCCAGCTGCATGAACACGAAGTCCACGCGGCCACCATTGTCCACCTGGTGCGACGGGCTGCTGCACCCCGTGCCTTCGCTGCCGTTGCAGACGCCGAGACCGTAGCCCGAGTACTGGCCGAGCTGCGCCGCCTCGAAGGTGGAGGAGCTGCTCGTCCCGATGCTCAGGGCGCGCGCGACGAGGGTCACCTGGTTGGGCGCCGTGCCCTGCGTATAGGTCCGCACGATGCTCGTGCCCGACCCGGTCACCGAGCCGCCGCTCGCGGTGAAGTCGAAGGTCAGGGTCGCGGCCGCCGCCGGCAGCGCGGCGAACGACATCGCCACCGCCCCCAGCCCCGCAACCACCGCCATGCCGAACTTGTTCATCACATACCCCGACCGTTGACCCTGTTGCCCCGAGGAGCCAGGGACTTGTCTCTCACGGGTGGATTAGCAATCGGTATGCCACCACACTGAATCAAGGCTTTGCGGTGCCGTTCAGGCCCTCGCCGGGCCCAGCTGTAATCTTCTCCGACAGTATACCGAACGCTTTCTTCACCCCCCGCCCGGCAGGCTGCGACGCGCCATGCGACGCTCCCTCCTCCCCCTCATGCTGCTGCTCGCCGTCGAAGCGCGGGCCCAGCCGGTCTGCGACCAGGACCGGGTCGGCGCGGTCGCCTGCATGGCCGGCCGCCTCTGCGCCTGCGGCTACCAGCGCGGCGGCATCGTCTCCGGCCGGCCGGAAGGCTATCGCTGGGATTGCGGCGTGCTGCGCCCGGCCTGCGCGGAGCCGCCGGCAACGCTGCCCTCGGCGCCGCTGCCGCCTGTGGACCTGCTGCTGCCGATGGGGCCGCCCGCGCGAAGCCCGTGGCACAGGTGAAACCGCGCCGATATCGACAAGCCCGACGCGCGGCGCGATGAGATGCGCATGAGCGGCCTCCAGATCAGCCCGGGCGGCGTCGCCGATCTCGCCCGCAACAAGGAATACGAGGCGATCGCCGCCGGCGCGGACGGCCTCGACATCATCCTCTCCCGCGAGTCCGGGATGGATGCGCGCGACATCATGGCGCTGCGCGGCTTCACGCGCGCACGGGGGCTGCTCATCGTCTTCCGCTGCCCAAAACCCTCGGCGCGCGCCTTCCACGGCACGCTGCCCGCGAAGACTTTCGCGACCAAGGCGAAGTCGAACGCCTCGACCGGCACCGTGCTCGGCCATGGCGGCATCCTCATGGTGTCGGACTACGACATGATGAGCCTCTGGCGGCATGCGGGGACCGGCTATCGCAAGGTGTATGTCTCCGCCCTCGAACCCGGCGCGCCGCGCGGCGCCTGGAGCGCGGAGGCGACCGAGCTGGTCCGCGCGATGAACCAGGTCCTGATCTCGAAGCTGCAGCATGGCTGCCAGGATGATTTCCACGACACTGCGCGGAACCCAGGCGTGAAGATGGCGGACCATTTCCTGGCGATCCGCATGGGCGACGGCATCTACCTGCCGGACCCGATCCATTGCGAGAATTTCTACGCTGCGCATGCGCTGTTCTGGCCCTATGGCGCGGGCGGGAAGCATTGCGGCCATGGCGCCGGCGGCGTGGTGGGGCCCTAGTTACGCGCCGAGCCAAGCGTTGAACCGCGCGGTCAGACGGTCGGTGTTGTCGAGCCAGAAGGACTCGTTGATCCGCAGCGCCGTTGCCGCGTTCTGCGCCGCGGTCGGCAACTGCACCGCGACCTCGCGCGGGATCAGCGCCATCGCGCCGCGTGCCGTGACGCCATAGGGAATCAGCGGCGGCAGTTTGGCCTGCGCCGCCGGCTGGCCGGCGAAGCGAAGGAAGTCGAGCGCGGCCTCCCGGTTCGGGCTGCCGCGCATGATGACCCAGAAATCGAGCGCGAGGAGCGCGCGATTCCAGACGATCCCGAGATCGAGCCCATCCGCCCCATTCGCCGCGGCGATCCGGCCATTATAGGCGAGCGCCAGAGCGACATCGCCCTGCGCCAGCCATTGCGGTGGCTGCGAGCCGCGTTCCCACCAGGCGATCGCGTCGCGAATGGTGTCGAGCCGGCGGAAGGCGCGGGCGAGACCGGCCTCGGTGCCCAACTCCCTGTAGAGCGCCGCCGCCGGCACGTCCTCGGCCAGCAGCGCGATCTCCAGCGTCGTCTTCGGACCGCGGCGCAGGGCGCGGCGCCCGGGGTGGCGCCGCAGGTCGAAGAAATCCGCCCAGCCGCGCGGCGCGAGCCCGCCATCGGCGCGGTTCCAGGCGAGCACGAAGGCATAGGCGATGGCGCCGATGCCGCAGGGGCTGGCCGCTTCCTCGATATAGTGGGCGGCGCCGCCGACCGCCTCGATGTCGAGCGGCTCGAACAGGCCCTCGGCGCAGCCGATCAGCAGCTCCTCCGCTTCCACCTGCACCAGGTCCCAGGTGTTGGCGCCGGAGGCGGCACGGGCGCGCAGCTCGGCGATCCCGCCATGCCAGGTCACCTCCAGCAGGCGCCGGCCGCTCGCCGCCGCCCAGGGGCGGAAGAACGCCTCGCGCTGCGCGTCCTGGTAGGCGCCGCCCCAGGACACGACGGTGAGGTCGCGCGCCTGCGCCCGGCCGCCGCGCGGCAAGGCCAGCGCCGCGAGCATCGCCAGCCCGCGGCCGATCGTGCCTCGCCGCCGAACCATCGGACCCTCCATCACGCGGAGGTTACGGCCGCGCGGGGTCCGCCTGGAAGGCCCAGGCCGTCTCGGGTGCCCAGGCAAGCGCGATCACGTTGTCCGGCGCGGGCGACGCGGCATCGAGCGGCAGGCGCGCGATCAGCGTCGCGCCGCCGTCGAGAAGGCAGCGCAACCGCAGATGATCGCCCTGGAACAGCGCCTCCTCCACGCGCGCGGCGATCCCATCGGCCGCCTGCGCCACGCGCTCGGGCCGCACCATGACGAGGCAGGGCGTGCCCGGCGCGAGCGGCCCGCCCGCGCGGGCGCCGCAGGTGACCCCGCCGGCGAGCCGGACCTGGACCAGGCCGTCGGCGGCGGCCAGCACCGTGCCGGACAGACGATTATTCTCGCCGACGAAGCCCGCGACGAAGGCATCGGCCGGGTTGTCGTAGATCAGGCGCGGCGGCGCGACCTGGCGCAGCCGCCCCTCGGCCAGCACGGCGATGCGGTCGGCCAGCGTCAGCGCCTCCGCCTGGTCATGCGTGACGTAGAGCATGGTCAGGCCGAGCCGGCGGTGCAGCGCGCGCAGCTCATGCTGCATCTCCTCGCGCAGCGCCTTGTCGAGCGCGCCGAGCGGCTCGTCGAGCAGCACCACCGGCGGCTCGAAGACCAGCGCGCGGGCCAGCGCCACGCGCTGCTGCTGGCCGCCCGAGAGCTGGGCGGGGCGGCGCTCCGCGAGGCCGTCGAGCCGCACCATGGCGAGAGCGCGCCCGACGCGGGCCTCGCGGTCCGCGCGGGGCAGCCCGCGCGCCTCCAGCGGGAAGGCCAGGTTCTCGGCCACCGTCATGTGCGGGAAGAGCGCGTAGGACTGGAACACCACGCCGATGCCGCGCCGATGCGCCGGCAGGCGGGCGATGTCGCGGCCTTCGAGCAGGATGCGGCCCTCATCCGGCGTCTCGAAGCCGGCGAGCAGCATCAGCGTCGTCGTCTTGCCCGATCCTGAAGGCCCGAGCAGCGTCAGCAGCTCGCCGCGCGCCACATCGAGGTCGAGGCTGTCGAGCGCGGCCTGCGGATGTGCCCCGGGACGTGCGGGATAGCGTTTCGAGACGCGCTCGAAGCGCAGCAGCGGGGCATTCATGCGGCGGAGGTTTTCGCCGCGTCCCGCCCGCTGTCAACGCGGCATCGGCGTGAACGCTCTGGCAATCCCGCGCGCGCCATGCTGCGGCCATCGCGTCGTGAGGTGTGGCATGCGTCGGGGTTGGATCGCGTTGGGGCTGGCGGCCCTGCTGGGGGCCTGCACGGGGGCGGACCGCCCGGCGCCGCGCGCCTCGGGCGGGCCCGCCATGGCGGAGCCCGCCTGGGCCGCGGCGATGCTGATGCTGCCCGGCGAGGCCGCGCCGCGCCGGCTGGCCGCCGCGCTGCCCGAACTCGGCGCCGCGCCGCGGCCGCTCGGCGTGGTGGTCTATGCGCATGGCTGCCGCGGCCTCGACGCGGAGGCGATCGAGACGATGCGGATGCTCGCCGGCAGCGGCTTCGCGGTGGTCGCGCCCGACCATCACGCGCGCGAGGATGCCGCCGGATTCTGCCGCCCGCCGCCGTCCCGCCCGCTCGGGCTGGTGCGGCCGACGCGGCGCGACCCGGGCCTCGGCCGCCTGGTGCCGGCGGACCTGCCGGAGGCGCTCGATCCCGCCTATGTCCGCAGCCGCATCGAGGAGGTGGAGCACGCGCTCACGCGCCTGCGCGCCCAGCCCTGGGCGGATCCGCGCCGGCTCTATCTGGTCGGCGAGACGCTGGGGCGCGGCACGGCCGCGCTCTGGCCGACGGGCGGGCTCGCCGCGGCGGCGGTGCTCGGCCAGGACTGCCGGCGAGCCAGTGATCTCGCGGGGCATGAGATGCCGCTGGTCGTCCCGGTGCTGCCGCTGCTGGATCGCGGTGGTCCGGGCCGGGCAGAGGCGCTGCGCGCGCGGCATTGCGGGGAGTATGCGGGGCTGCCGGAGGGCGGTCTCGTCATCGGCGTGGGGCTGCGCGGCCAGGCGATGCCGGCGGAAGCGCGGCGCACGCTGCTCGATCTGCTGCATGGGCTGACCCGGACCTGAGACTTGCCGCCGGCAGCCCGGGAAGCTAGCCCGCGCGGCGAAGCCGAGGGCCGCGCGATGACCGAGACCGCCGAACCGACCGTGATCGCCCGCCGCGAGGGCGCGGCCGGCACGATCCTGATGAACCGGCCGCGCGCGCTGAATGCGCTGGACCTCGGGATGATCGAGCAGATCGCCGCGGCCATCGCCGAGTTCCGCGCCAATCCGGCGGTGACGCTTGTCGTCCTCGAAGGCGCAGGCGGCCGCGCCTTCTGCGCCGGTGGCGATGTGCGGCGTATCCGGGAGATGGCGCTGGCGGGCGATACGGCTGGCGTCGACGCCTTCTTTGCCGGCGAGTACGCCGTCAACCAGGCGATCGCCGACTTCGGAAAACCCTGGATCAGCCTGATCGACGGCGTGTGCATGGGCGGCGGCATCGGCGTCTCCGTGCATGGCAGCCACCGCGTGGTGACCGAGCATGCGCTGCTCGCCATGCCGGAGACGGCGATCGCGCTGTTCCCCGATGTCGGCACCAGCTTCGTGCTGCCGCGCCTGCCGGGCGCGGTCGGCCCCTGGCTTGCGCTGACCGGCGCGCGGCTGAAGGGCGCGGAGGCGGTCGAGGCCGGGCTCGCCACCCATTTCGTGCCGCGCGAGCGGCTCGCGGCGCTGCGTGCGGCGCTGCTGGAGGGCGATGCCGGCGCCGTCGCGCGTTTTTCCGAGCCGGTGTCCCCGGGCGCGGTTGCGGCGGTGCGGGGTCCAGTCGATCGGTGCTTCGCCGGCGGCACCGTCGCCGCGATCCGGGCGGCGCTGCTTGCCGAGGACAGCGACTGGGCGCGCGCCCAGATCGCGATCCTCGACCGGATGTCCCCGACCTCGATGGCGGTGACGCTGGAGCTGCTGAAGCGGGGGGCGACGAAGACGCTGGCGGAATGCCTGGCGATGGAGCTGAAGCTGACGCGCACGATCACGCGGCATCCGGATTTCGCCGAAGGGGTGCGGGCGGTGCTGGTGGACAAGGACAACGACCCGAGATGGGCGCCGCTGGGGGATGTGGAGGCGTTGTTCGGCTGAGCGGGCGGAATCCGCGAAACCGCGCGGCAAAGACTGAAACGCGGCCGCATGCCATGGTCACCCCGGAAGCGAGGGACCCCCATGGCCGAACCCGGTGACCGCCGCCCGATCGCGGCGCGCGACCTCGCCATCACGCGGCGCGTCGCTGGCTGGCTGATCCTGCGCGGCGCCTCGGCGGATGGCATCTCGATCGCCGGCATGGTGGCCGGGCTGCTGGCGGGGCTGTGCCTCGCGGCGGTCGCCTGGACGCGGCTCGACGCGCCCTTCTGGCTGCTGGCCGCGCTGTTCATCCAGCTCCGGCTGCTCGCCAACATGCTGGACGGCATGGTGGCGGTCGGGCGCGGCATCGCCTCGCCGGCCGGGGAGCTCTTCAACGAGGTGCCGGACCGCGTCAGCGACACCGCGACGCTGGTCGGGCTCGGCATCGCCTGCGACGCGCTCGCGCTCGGCACCGGCGCGGCGCTGGCGGCGATGCTGACGGCCTATATCCGTGCCGTCGGCAAGGCCGCCGGCGCGCCGAGCGATTTTCGCGGCCCGATGGCCAAGCAGCAGCGCATGTTCCTGGTGACGGTCGTCGCCGTGCTCTGCGCGCTGCTGCCGGCATCCTGGGTGGCGACGCTGCCGGAGGTGGCGCTCTGGGTCATCCTGCTCGGCTCGCTCGTCACATCCTGGCGGCGCCTTGCCGGCAGCTATCGCCATCTGAGGCTCGACCGATGAGCACGGCCTTCGCGCATCCCGTCACCGTCTGGATCGTGGCGGCGACGGTCGGCGTCGTGGCGCTCGCGACGCTGGTGATCGGGGCCCTGACGCTGATGGGCCGCGGCACGCCGGCCTTCCGGCGCGAGCTGTGGCTGCGCCTCGGCTCCTGGTGCCTGCTGCTGCCGCTGATGTTCGTCCCCGTCCTGGCGGGGCGCGAATGGACCATCGCGGCGGTGCTCGTGCTCTCGCTGCTCTGCTACCGCGAATATGCGCGTGCCACCGGGCTGTTCCGGGAGCGCCTGCTCTCCGCCTTCGTGGTGCTCGGCATCCTGCTGGCGAGCTTCGCCGCGCTCGACAATTGGTACGGCTTCTTCGTGGCGCTGTGGACGCTGAGCGTGACGGTGCTGGCGGTCGCGACGATCCCGCTCGACCGCCCCGCCGGCTACGTGCAGCGCGTCGGCCTCGCGGTGCTCGGCTACATGCTCTTCGGAGCCGGACTCGCGCATCTCGGCTTCCTCGCGAACGATCCGAACTACCGTCCGCTGTTGCTGCTGCTGATGACCGCCGTGGCGCTGAACGATGTCGCGGCCTTCACCTGCGGCAAGCTGATGGGCGGCCGGAAACTCGCGCCGAACACCAGCCCGAACAAGACGATCTCGGGCTCGGTCGGCGCGGTGGTGGTGACGAGTTCCGTCGTCGCGCTGCTTGGCGCGCAGCTCTTCGCGGGCACACCGATGGCGGCGCCGCACTGGCTGATCCTGTTCGGCCTGCTGGTCAGCATCGGCGGGCAGCTCGGCGACCTGATGCTGTCCTCGATCAAGCGCGACATCGGCATCAAGGACATGGGCGCGGTGCTGCCGGGGCATGGTGGCATCCTGGATCGCTACAACTCCCTGCTGCTGGTCGCGCCCATCGTGTTCCACCTGGTCCACTACCTGGTCGGCATCGCGAGCGGCACGACGCCGCGGCTGATCACCGGATGAGCGACTGGAAGCTCAAGCCCGCGCGGGACCTCGGCCTCGCCCCCGGGGAACGGCTGCGCAGCCTGGCGCGGGAGCGCGGGCTGGTCGGGCTCGCGGTGAACGGGCTGTGGCGGCGGATGCTGCGCCTCTATCTCGGCGCGATGCATCGGCTGGAGGTCGTCGGGCGCGAGAGCCTGCCGCCGCCGCCCTTCGTCATCATCGCCAACCATGCGAGCCACCTCGATGCGCTGACGCTCGCCGCCGCGCTGCGCGGGGAGGCGGCGCGCGCCGCGCATGCGCTGGCGGCGGGCGAGCTGTTCTTCGGCTCCGGCCCGGTCGCCGCCTTTTCCTCCTACGCGATCAACGCCTTCCCGATCTGGCGCGGCCGGACGAAGCGGGGCCAGCTCAAGCTCCTGCGGGATCGGCTGGTCGAGGACCGGCTCGTCTACATCATGTTCCCGGAAGGCACGCGCAGCCGCAGCGGGGAGATGGCGCCCTTCCAGCAGGGCATGGCGACGCTGGTCGCGGGCTCGGGCGTGCCGGTGGTGCCCTGCCGGATCGAGGGCGCCCATGAGGCCTGGCCGCCCCAGGCGCGCTGGCCGCGTCCGGGCCGGCTGCGGCTGACGATCGGGGCGCCGATCGCGACCGAGGGCCTGGACCGGGAGGCGATCACGGCGGCGGCGGAGGCCGCGGTCCGGCGACTGTGACCACCGCAACCGTCAATTGTGCATGACAATCCGCATGTGCGACTGTAAAGTATCATTGACGGTCCGGACTCGGTGACGGCACTTCCCCAACGTCCAGCCGGATAGTCCCTGGCCCGCGGCAGGTGAGGCGCCGCGGGGGTTTTCCTCCCTTCAACTCAGCCCGGTCGGCGCGAGCGCCGGCCGGGTCTTCTTGGAAGGGGGGGCCGGTTAGCGCGAGTAGAACTCGACCACCAGGTTCGGTTCCATCTGCACCGGATAGGGCACGTCCGACAGCTTCGGGGCGCGCAGGACGCGGCCGCGCATCGCGCGGTGGTCCACCTCGATGTATTCCGGCACGTCGCGCTCGGCGGCCTGCACCGCGTCGAGCACGACCGTCATCTGCTTCGACTTCTCCTTCACCTCGATCACGTCGGTATCCTTGACGAGGTACGAGGGGATGTTGAGCCGCTTGCCGTTCACCGTGACATGGCCGTGGTTCACGAACTGCCGCGCCGCGAAGGGCGTGACGGCGAACTTCATGCGGTAGATCACGGTGTCGAGCCGGCGCTCCAGCAGCTCGATCAGGTTCTCCGAGGTGTCGCCCTTACGGCGGACCGCTTCCTCGTAGTACTTGCGGAACTGCTTCTCGCCGATGTTGCCGTAGTAGCCCTTGAGCTTCTGCTTGGCCATCAGCTGCACGCCGTAGTCGGTCGGCTTCTGCTTGCGGCGCTGGCCGTGCTGGCCGGGGCCGTATTCGCGCTTGGCGATCGGGGACTTGGCGCGACCCCAAAGGTTGACGCCGAGTCGGCGATTGATCTTGTACTTGGATTCAGCGCGCTTGCTCATGCGCAGCACCTGCCGGGCCTTGCGGCGCCGGTCCTTCTTGATCGGGGTGCGTGACCCCAGGTTGTCCCGGTAGTCCCATGGCCGAAGCCAAGGGCGGGCGCAGGGAAGAGCCCCTGTCCACATTCCCGGAAGTGGCGGGGCGTATAGGCGTGGGGTGGGCGGCTTGTCAAACCATGGGACGCGGGCCTACTCGTTCCACATGGTCACGCGCGAAGAGATCCTGGTCCTCGGCCTCACGGCCGGTGTCCTGGGCAGTCTCGTCGGCGGCATGATGCTCGGGATCGGGATGGGCCTGGTGATCGGCGGCCAGCATCTGGGCTGGCTGCTGCTGCTGCCGGCGGCACCCGTTTCCGGACTGCTCGGCTATGTGCTCGCACGCAAGCTGGCCCGCAAGCTGGGCTGAAGGCCGCGACGGATGAACCGCCAGGCGCTCGGCCGGGTGCTGCTGCTGCTCGGCTTCGCCGCGGCGCTCGCGCTCGTCTGGGCGACCTGGCAGCCCGAGCGCTTCGGCGCGCTGACCGGCGGCGTCGCGCCGCCCGTGACCCTCGCCGCCCTTGCGCTGGTCTTCGGCCTGGCTGGCGCCCTGGTCTCCCGCCGCGCCAGCGATCCGCCGGCGCGCCGCGCGGAGCCGCCGCCCGCGCCCGTCGCCAGGACCACCGCCGCGGCGCCGGAACCCGACCCGGAGGACAGCGTCGAGGCCATCCGCCGCCGCCTGCGCGAGGCGGAGGAGAAGGAGCGGTAACTCATGCTGGGCGCACGAAGGTTTCACCTTTGTGCCCTCATGCGCCGGCGCGCCTCCGGCGCTTGGCTTCGTCACGCCGCAGGCGTGCTGCCCGCACGACGCACTTGCGGCGGCGCCCGTTCGGGCGCTCGGCCGCCTGACGGCGGCCGCAGGTCGGAACTTCGTGCGCTTGGCATCACTCGCTCCACGGCACCGCCGGCACCTCGCCGGCGAATCGGCCGCGCACCATCCGGCCGCGCGCCAGCTCCGTCACCACGCCATGCAGGGTGCGCAGCTCCTGCTCCGTCACCTCGCCGCGCTGGAACCAGTGGCGCAGGTTGCGCACCATCCCCGGGCGCTTCGGGGCGTTGTGGAGGAAGCCCGAGGCGTCCAGCTCCGCCACCAGCCGGTCGAGGAATTGTTCCAGCTCGCCCTTGGTGGCGATGCGGGTTTCGTTGGTCTGCAACTGCCGGGGTGGCGTGCTTTCGGCCGCCATCCACCACTCATAGGCGAGGATCATCACCGCCTGCGCCAGGTTCAGCGAGGCGTGCTCGGGGTTCAGCGGGTAGCGCACCAGCGTGTCGCAATGGGCGAGGTCGTCGGCCTCCAGCCCCGCCCGCTCCGGGCCGAACAGCACGGCCACCCGCAGCGCGCGCGCATTCACCGCGCGCAGTTCCGCCGCGGCGGCGCGGGCATCGAGGATCGGCGTGATGACATGCCGCGGCCGGGGACAGGTGCCGAGGACGCGGTGGCAATCCGCGAGCGCGCTGCGCAGATCGGGGAAGAGCTGCGCGGCGTCGAGGATCGCATCCGCGCCCGAGGCCGCCGGGTAGGCGCCTTGCTGCGGCCAGCCATCGCGCGGTGCGACCAGGCGCAGGTGGAACAGCCCGCCATTGGCCATGGCGCGCGCGGTGGAGCCGATGTTGCGCGCCATCTGCGGGCGCACGAGGACGACGATCGGGGTCTCGCCCTCGGGGGGCGTGAGCCGCGCGCGGCCCTCCTCGCGCCCGCCTGTCATCGTGGTGCGGCGCGCGCCGGAAACGCACGAAGCTGGGCGATCTCGGCCTCCTGCGCGGCGATGATGGATTCGGCCAGGCGGCGCATCTCCGCATTGGTGCCGTGGCGGAGCTGGATTCGCGCCATCTCGATGGCGCCCTGGTGGTGCGGGATCATGGCGGTGGCGAAGTCACGGTCTGCGTGGCCGCTGTAGCGGATATTCATGTCGCGGTGCATCCGGGCATTCGCCTCGCGCAACGCGCGGGTGGAGGCGGGCTCGTTGCGCCCGGCGGGCCCATGCCCCCCGTGGCCCTGCTGGGCGAAGGCGGGGGCCGCGAGGGCGAGTGCGAGCGTGGCGCCGAGGGCGGTGCGGATCATGGCTGATGCCTCCTGGGTTGCGGGAGGCCGGGACAGCAGCGCTTCCCATGGGCGGAAGGTCAAGCGGTGATGCGCGCGATCGCGTGGCCGATCGTCCAGAGCGCGCTGGCCGCGATCACCACCACCGAGATCCAGGGCAGCCGCGCCGTGATCGCCGCGAAGGCGGGCGCGGCGGCGGCGCGCAGCGTGATCACCGCGACCAGCCCGACGCCCACCAGCACCGCCGCGAGCCCCGCGCTGAAGGCGAGCACGGTTGCAAGGCCCAGGCCGACGGCGCCGACCGACAGGCAGAGCGCGAGGACGGCGAGCGCGGCCGGGCAGGGCATCAGCCCGCCGGAGAACCCGAAGGCGACCACCTGGGCAGCGGTGGCGCGGCCGAGCGGCGCCGCGTGACCGTGGTGGTGGTCGTGGTCGTGGCCGTGGTCGTGCGGCCCGCCACCGCGCCACAGCCCCCGCGCGAGCCAGGCGGCGACGCCGAGGGCGATCAGCCCCGCGGCGAGTCCGAGCCAGGGCAGCCAATGCTCCGGCACCGCCGTGCCAAGCCAGAGCGCCACCAGCACCAGCGCCCAGACCACAAGTGAATGCGCGACCGCCGCGGAGAGACCCAGCAGCAGCGCCTGCCCCGCCGAGCCGCCCGTCGCGATGATGAACCCCGCCATCATGGATTTTGCATGCCCGGGTTCGAGCGCGTGGAGCGCGCCGAGCGCGAAGGCGATCGGCAGGAAGAACCAGCCCTGGCCCCCCGCCAGCAGGGTTCCGAAATCCGGCATCACAGCAGCTTCGCGAGTGCGCGGAGCTCGGCCGGGTCGGCGCTGCCGCCCGCCAGGCAATGCTCCATGTGGTCATGGATGATGGCGCGCTTGGCGTTCGCGATGGCGCGCTCGACCGCATGGGCCTGGACCGCGATGTCGAGGCAGGGCTCGCCCGCTTCAAGCATCGCGATGACCCGGCGGAGATGGCCCTCGGCGCGGCGGAGCCGGGCGATGGATTCCGGGTGGGTGGCATGCATGGGAGCATCCTATCCCGGGGGAGGGGATAAGGTCCAGGGTGCTCGCGCCGGTTGCGAGTCCCCCGGACGCGTCAGATCGCGAAGTCGAGGGGCTCCGTCTGCGGCCGGCGAAGGCCGGCCTGCGCAGCGCGGCGCAGCAGGTCCCCCACGGTGACCAGCGCGAGCTTCTCCCGCAGCGCGCCGTCCAGTTCCTCCCATAGCGGGACCGTGACGAGCTCGGCCAGCTTGCCCGCCGGGACGATGTCCTCATCCGGCTCCAGCACCGCCTCGACGATCTCCATCAGCCCGATGGCGCGCGGCGCCCTGCCCAGGCGGTAGCCCCCCTTGGGGCCTCGCGTGCTGTCGAGCAGCCCTGCCCGCGTCAGCGCCTGCAGCAGCGGCTCGATCCCGCGCCGCTGCGCGCCGAGCCGCTCGGCGATCTCGGCCGCGCCCGTCACCTCGGCGCCGCGCCCGGCGTGGAAGGCGACGTCGAGCACGATGTCGATCGCGAGCAGCGCGCGGTCCCGGCGCAGCAGCATCAGGAAACCGCGACCCGCGCCGTGCTCCGCGCGACCCGGCCCTGCTCGTCGGTCCAGGCGAAGTCGAGTTCGCTGGTGCGGTCGAGTTTCAGGAAGAACACGTGATAGGGATTCGCGGACGTGCCGTTGCGGTACTCCGCCTGCATGGCGACCTGGCCGTTCACCCGCAGCGTGAGCCGCGTCAGCATGTCGCGCCGTCCGGTGGGCGAGCCATCCTGGCGGATGCCCGTCTCCATCGGGTGTTCCATCAGCGTGCGCACCTCAAAAATCTCGCCGGCGCGGACGGAACGCGGCAGGCGGATGCGCGGGGCGGGGAGGCTGCCGCTCATGTTAGGCAGCCCCCGGTCGTCACGCGGACCTCGGCGGCGGCGCGCAGCACGCGGCCATCGCTCATCTGCGCGAGCACGACCAGCCGCTGGTCCTCGGCGAGGCGGATGCGGGTCTGCACCTCGGCGCGCGCCATCAGCGGCGTGAGCCGAAAGGTCGCGATGCCCGGCGTCGGGTTGCGTGTCGCGAAGAGGTGGATGGCGCTGACGTGCTCGGCCGCGGTCTGCGGGCTCGGCACGATCACGCTCACCGGCACCTGGCCGCCATTCTCGGCGATGGCGGGCACGCGCAGCACGATGCCGCCATCCTGCGGCTCGGCATCGCCGATCTGCTCGCGGATGGCGGCGGCGAGCGTGTCCTCCTGGGCCAGGGCGGCCCAGGGGAGCATCAGCACGGCCGCGCCGAGGATGGCTCGGCGCGATGGCGCGACAGTCTTCATCACGACCCGAACATGTCCCTGGTGATGCTCTCATACCAGGCATCGGCGTAGCCGGATTCAAGCCTCCGCTGTTCGGGCAGGTCGCCGCGCGGCGAGACGCCGCCGGAATTGGGCACCTCGACGATCGCCGTGCCCTCCGCATTGGGGCGGAAGATGCCGACGACGGAGATGCCGTAGTCCGGCCCGACATGGCTGTAGCAGGTGTTGTAGTAGACCGGCTGGGGCGGCGCCTCGCTGCGCAGCGCGGCCGCGGCGGAGGCGACCGCCTGCTTCGCCGTGCTGTTCGCGACATAGCCGGATTTCGGCATCGGCCCCGGGATGTTCGCGTCGCCGATCACATGGATGCCAGGCGCGGCGCGGCTCTCGAAGGTCACGGGATTCACCGGCACCCAGCCCGACTGGTCCGCGAGCCCCGCCTCGATCGCGATGCGCGCGGCGGATTGCGGCGGGATGACATTGGCCACCGCGACACGGTGCCTCTCGCCGAACTCGGTCTCCAGCACCTTTTCGCGCGCGTCCACCTTCACGACCTTGCCGTCGCGGTTGGACGGCACCCACTCGATCATGCCGGGATAGAGCGCGTTCCAGGCATCCTGGAACAGGCCCTGCTTGCTGAACGCCTCCTTCGCATCCAGCGCCAGGATCTTGGAGCGCGGCTTCGCGCGCTTCAGGTAGCTCGCGATCATGCTGATCCGCTCATAGGGACCGGGCGGGCAGCGGAAGGGATTGGCGGGGATCGCGAGGCCCACCACGCCGCCATCCTCCATGGCTTCCAGCTGGCGGCGCAGCAGCAGGGTCTGCGATCCATCGCTGGGCACCCAGGCATGCGGCATCGTGGCGGAGGCCGCCTCGTCATAGCCCTCGAGCGCACCCCAGCGCAGCGCGATGCCGGGCGAGAGGATCAACCGGTCATAGGCAAGCGTCTGCCCGCCGGAGAGCCGGACCTGGCGCGCGGCGGCGTCAATCCCCGCTGCCATGTCGTGGATCACCGTGACGCCGCGGGCGCGCAGCCCGTCATAGGAATGGGTGATCTGGCCGATCTGCCGGACGCCGGCCAGCACCAGATTGCCATAGGGGCAGGTGACGAAGCGGGTGCGCGGCTCGACGAGGGTCACCGTCATCCAGGGGAAACGCCGGCGGGCGAAGTTCGCCGCCGAGGCGCCGCCGAAGCCGCCACCGATGACGAGGAGGCGCGCCTGGGCCTGGGCGTTTACCGCGCGCGGCGCGGCGAAGGGGGCGAGGGCGGCTGCACCCAGCAGGGCGCGGCGGGGAAGGCGGGTCATGCCAGGATCCTCCTCAGCGCGGCTGGCGGGCGAAATGCTCGGACACCTGGGCGAGTTCCGCCTCGGTATAGCCGCGCGCGACGCGCCCCATGATCGTCCCGGGCCGTTCATTGGCGCGGAACGCAAGCAGCATGGTCCGCAGCTCGCCCGCGTCGCGGCCGGCCAGCGCGGGCACGGCACCGGCGCCGCTGCCATTCGGGCCGTGGCAGCCGATGCAGCCCTCGGCGGCGAGCGGCGCCTGGGCCCGGGCGGGGCCCCAGGGGAGGGTCGCTGCAAGGGCCGAGGCGAGGATCGCCGGCCCGAGGATCAGGCGTGTGGACATGGTGTCTCCCGTTTCGCTCCCAAGGTTATCACGATTCTTGAACGCGAGAAGGCCAGATGCACCAGAATTCAGCGTTATTTATCCGAGGTGCCCCGACGGCCTGGCCAGGCCGAAGAACGGGCGCAGCCATAGCCCTACCGCATTCCCTGCCAGCGCGGGAAGGATCCAGGCCCAGCCATGCAGGCTGCCGCTCGCGATACCGCCGAAATAGGCGCTGATGTTGCAGCCGAAGCCGAGCACCGCGCCGTAGCCCAGCAGCAGCCCGCCGCAGACGGAGCCCAGCGCCGGCCCCAGCGCGGGCAGGCGCCAGCTCACGCCGCGTCCGCCGGCCAGAAGCGCGGCCAGCGCCGCCCCGCCCATCACGCCGAGGTCCATGATGGTCGTGCGGTCGGCGAGCAGCGGGCGGAGCAGCGCCTCGGTGCGGGTCGGGTCCTCCCAATAGGGCCAGAACACGGGGTCGTCCCAGCCCGCCACCTCCACCAGCCGCGAGCCCCAGAGCGGGAAGGCGGCCGTGATCGCCCAGGGCCGCCCGAGGATCGCGAGCGTGGCAAAGTTCAGCAGCGCGAGCCCGACCGCACCCCACAGCAGCGGCCAGGGGCCGGTCAGGAGACGGCCGCCGCGCAAGGCCAGCGTCTCGGCGCGGCCGTGCCGGCGGCGCTCGATCCAGGCGGAGGCCCACCACACCAGCGCGAAGACGCCGAGGCTGAGACCCAGCGCGGGCAGCGTGCCGAGTGCGGCCGGCAACGAGACGGGCGCGAGCGCGGGCCACTCCATCCAGCGTTCCGCATCCCAGGCGGCGAGGGTCGCGCCGGCGACGAAGGCGGCGAGCGTGATCCACATGCGAAGCCCCTGCCCGCCGCCGGCGGTGTAGAGCGTGCCGGAGCCGCAGCCGCCACCGAGCTGCATGCCGATGCCGAACAGGAAGGCGCCCAGCGCCAGGCCGACGCCCACGGGAAAGACGAAGCCGCGCACCGGGTGGCCGAGCAGCTCGCCGAGTTCCAGCGCGGGCAGGAACAGCACCACCGCGACCGCGAGCATCGCCATCTGCGCGCGGAGCCCGGCGCCGCGTCGCTCGGCCAGCAGGCGGCGGAAGGCGCCGGCGAAGCCGAAGGCGGCGTGGAACAGAGTGAGGCCCAGCAGCGCGCCGAGGATCAACGCGGCGCCCTGGCGCCAGCCGAAGGCGGCGCCGAGCCAGAGCGCGGCCGCCGCCAGCCCTGCCGCGGCGAGCACCGCCCTGCCCGAAAATCCACCCCGCATCCCGGCCGGCGCCTTTTCACCCGATCGGCGCGTGATATGGGATCGGGATGCCGCGTGAAACCAGCCCGTCCGCATCGCGTCCCGGCCGCCTCTTCGGCAGCGTGCTGGAGACGGTGGGCGCCACGCCACTCGTGCTGCTGCCGCGGCTCTCGGCGGGGCTCGGCGCCCGGGTCGCGCTCAAGCTGGAATTCTTCAACCCGCTGGGTTCGGTGAAGGACCGTATCGGGCTCGCGATGGTCGAGGCTGCAGAGCGCGAAGGGCTGATCGAGCCCGGCCGGTCGGTGCTGGTGGAGCCGACCTCGGGCAATACCGGCATCGCGCTGGCCTTCGTCGCGGCGGCGAAGGGCTATCGGCTGATCGTGGTGATGCCGGACGGCGCGAGCCAGGAACGGCGCAAGATGCTGCGCCTGATGGGGGCGGAGCTGGAGCTGACGCCGGCCAAGCGCGGCATGACGGGCGCCATCGCGCGCGCCGAGGAGATCGTGGCGAAGACGGCAGGCGCGTGGATGCCGAGGCAGTTCGACAATCCGGCGAACCCCGATGTGCATGCGCGCACCACCGCCGAGGAGATCTGGGCCGATACGGCCGGCGCCCTGGACGCGGTGGTCGGCGGCATCGGCACCGGCGGCACGCTCACCGGCATCGCGCGCGCGCTGAAGCCGCGTCGCGCGGGGCTGCGCGTGGTCGGCGTCGAGCCGGCGGAGAGCGCCGTCCTGAACGGCGAGGAACCCGGCCCGCACCGCATCCAGGGCATCGGCGCGGGGTTCAAGCCGGCCGTGCTGGACATCGCACTGCTGGACGAGGTGCGACGCGTCAGCGAACGCGAGGCGATCGCCGCCGCGCGGCGCTGCGCGCGGGAGGAGGGCCTGCCGATCGGCATCTCTTCGGGCGCCGCGCTGCATGCGGCGCTGGAGGTGGCGCGAGAGACGACCGGCCTGGTCGTCGCGATCGCGCCCTCCTTCGCGGAGCGGTATCTTTCGACCGAGTTGTTCGAAGGGCTATGATACCAATCGCACGAAGTTCCGACCTGCGGCCGCTGTCAGGCGGCCGAGCGCCCGAACGGGCGCCGCCGCAAGTGCGGCGAAGCCAAGCGCCGGAGGCGCGCCGGCGCATGAGGGCACGAAGGTGAAACCTTCGTGCGCCCCGTATGAGGCCCTTCACCGCTACATCCGCCAGCGCCTGTGCTGCCACAGCCACTGGCCCGGATACTCCCGGATCCAGCCCTCGATCACGTCGTTGATCGCCTGGGTCGTCGCCTCGACATCCACTTGGCCTTTCGCGTCGCACACCGGCGGCAGTTCCTCCGTCAGTTCCAGGCGGAAGCGGTTGCCGGGCAGGCGGATCGCGCGGGTGCCGTGGATCGGCAGGTCGAAGCGCCGCGCGAGCCGCGCCAGCAGGGGATTCGCGGTCGCGGTGCGGCCGAAGAAGCGCACCTTGGGGCCTCGGCCGAAGCGCTGGTCCACCAGCATGCCGAGATGCAGACCCTCGTCCAGCGCCTCCATCATGCGGATCGGCGCTGACGTGCTCGCGGGGATCAGCTCCCCCATCACGTCGCGGCGCATTGCCAGCACGTCGCGCGCGATCGCGCGGTTGTTCGGCGTGCGGTAGAGCGCGGCGGAGGGCAGGCCGTGCTTTCGCCCCGCGACGGCGGGCAGTTCCCAGTTGCCCAGATGCGCGCCGAACAGGATCGCGCCGCGGCCATCGTCGCGCAGGCGGATGAAGCGCTCCGCACTGTCGGGCGGGATGTCGATCCGCCCGGTCGCGCCGCGCGCCGGGTCCCAGTCCCAGAGCGCGCCGAGATGGACGTATTCGCAGGCGGTACGGCCCAGATTCGCCCAGGACTCGTGAAGAATCGCCGCGCGCTCGGCCTCACCCTTCTCCGGGAAGGCGGCCGCGATGTTCTCCCGCGCGATGCGGTTCGCGGTGGTGAATCGCCCCAGCACCGGCGCGACCGCCGCCCCGAGATTCGAGGCGCGATCCGGGCTCAGCGCGCGCAGCAGCGCGAAGCCGCCGCGCACGAGGGCGGCCAGCGCTTCCTCGCCGAAGCTGCGCAACGCGTCCCGCATGTCAGAGGGTGACGATGATCTTCCCGAAGACGCGGCGCGACTCCAGGCGTTCGAGCCCTTCGGCGAAGCGGTCCAGCGGCACGACGGTATCCAGCACCGGCCGGATGCCGGCGGCCATCTTCGCCAGGCCGTTCGCGACATTCTCGATCCGGCAGCCGAAGCTGCCGAAGATGTGGAGCTGGCGCTGGAACAGCATCATGAGGTTGGTCTCGGCGGTGACGCCGGAGGTGCTGCCGCAGGTCACGAGCCGCCCGCCCATGCGGAGCGAGAGCAGCGACGCGCCCCAGGTCGCCGCACCCACATGTTCGAACACCACATCCACGCCGCGCTTGTTGGTGACGCGCCGCGCGACCGTGGAAAAATTCTTCTCGGAGTAGTTCACGACGTGATCGGCGCCGAGCGCCTTCGCCTTGGCGCATTTCTCGTCGTCGCCGGCGGTCGCGATCACGGTGCAGCCCATCTGCTTCGCGATGCGGATCGCGGCGGAGCCGATGCCGGACCCGGCGGCCTGCACCAGGATGGTCTCGCCGGGTTGCAGGCGGGCGTTGTCGAACAGCATGTGCTCGACCGTGCCGAAGGTGACGGTGGCGCAGGCGGCGTCCTCGAAGGCGACGGTCTCCGGCACCTTTATCAGTAGCCTCGCGGGGACATTCGCGTATTCGCGCGCGAACCCGTCCACATGGAAGCCCGCGACGCCGGCGACGTTCTCGCAGAGATTGTCGCGGCCTTCGCGGCAACTCGGGCAAATGCCGCAGGTGCGCGCGCCGTAGGGGGTCGCGCGTTCGCCAATGCGCCAGCCGGCGACACCCTCGCCGATCGCCGCGACCTCGCCCGAGGCCTCGGCGCCGACGGTGATCGGCAGTTCGCGTTGCGCGAAGGCCATGCCGCGCCAGCCCCAGACATCGATGTGGTTCAGCGAGACCGCGCGGAGACGGAGCTGGATCTCGCCCGGGCCGGGGGGCGGCGGCGGGGGAATGTCTTCCAGCCGCAGGTCGCGGTCGCCGTGGAGGCGGAGCGCACGCATCAGACTGTTCCTCTGCGATTCACGCGCCGGGCCTCCGGCCCTTTGCGATCGCATCGGGTGCCCCGCTCAGCACCAGGCACACATTCTGCCCGCCGAAGCCGAAGCTGTTCGACAGGACGTGCGACACCTTCGCCTCCCGTGCCCGGTTCGGCACGACATCCAGCGTGATCGCCGGATCGGGCTCCTCATGGTTGATCGTTGGCGGCAGGACCTGGTCGCGGATCGCGAGCAGGCTCACCGCGGCCTCGATCGCGCCGGCCGCGCTCAGCGTGTGGCCGATCATGGATTTGTTGGAGGAGATCGGCGGTGCCGCATCGCCGAAGACGGCGCGCATGCCGAGCGTCTCCATCTTGTCGTTCTCCGGCGTGCCCGTGCCATGGGCGTTCACATAGGAGATGTCGCCCGGCTCAAGCCCCGCATCGGCGATCGCGTTGCGCATCGCGCCGATGATCGCGCCGCCATCCGGGTTGGAGCGCGTGCGATGGAAGCTGTCCGACTTCTCGCCGCAGCCGCGCACCACGCCGAGGATGGTGGCGCCGCGCGCCTTCGCGTGTTCGTAGCTTTCCAGCACGAGGCACGCCGCGCCCTCGCTCATCACGAAGCCGTCGCGCGTCTTCTCGAAGGGGCGCGCGGCGCGGGCGGGGTCCTCGTTGCGCGTGGACAGCGCCGAAAGCAGCGAGAAGCGGATCAGCGATTCCGGCTCCACCGTGCCATCCGCGCCGATCGCGAGCGCGGCCGCGGCCTCGCCCCGGCGGATCGCCTCGACGCCGAGCTGGATGGCGGAGGCGCCCGTCGCGCAGGCCGTGGTGATCGAGATCGGCGCGCCGCGCGTGCCGAAGCGGGCGGCGAGACGCTCCCCGACCCCGGCGAAGCAGGCGGATTCCCAAAGCTCGGGCATGGAAGGCGCGTGCACCGCCATCGCCGGGTAGGTCGCGCCGCCGCGTGCCGCGAGGGCAAAGCGAAAGGACCAGTCGGTCTCGACCGGCGGCATGCCGAGCATCAGCGGCCCGGGGAAATCGCCCGTCGCGAAACCGGCGTCGGCCAGCGCCTCCTCCACCACCAGCGTCGCGTAGCGCTCGACCCGGCCGGCCGAGGTCAGGGCGGCCATGTCGGTCCCAGGCAGCGTCACCGTGCCCGCGATGGTGGTGCGCAGGTGGTCCACCGGAAAGCGCGTGATGCGCGTGATGCCCGACCGCCCCGCGCGGAGTCCGGCCCAGTTCTCCGCAACGCCAAAGCCAAGCGGCGTCACGAGCCCGATGCCGGTGACCACCACCACCGGGCGGCCGCGATGATCCTGCATCACGGCTGCTCCTCCTGCGGGATCGCGGCGAGATGGGCCAGCGCCTCGCCCCGCCAGGCGCCGAAGCCGGTGACGAGGATGTCGCGCGGCGCATCCTCGAATGGCGCCTCGAGCGGCTCGAGCGACGCCGGCAGCGCGCCGCCAGCAAGCGCCAGCGCGGCCATCGCGACGCTCGCGGGGAAGGCGGCCTCGATCCCCCAGCCGAAGCGGTTGCCGGCTGCGCGGACCGCGAGCGGCCGCGCAAGCCCGCCGAGGAACTCCCGCTCCAGCTCCGTCACGCCGGCGACGCCGGTGCAGCCGGAGACCACGGCCAGCCGCCCCTCGCCCAGCCGCGGCGCCAGGCGCGCATAGGCCTGCGCCATCGCCTCGATCCCGCGATCGGCGCCCGTCCGCCGCGCCCGCGCCGAGACGATCGCGCCGAGCCGGGCCAGGCCGCGCGCGCCGCGCGACCGCGCATGGGCAGCCGTCTCCAGCACGAGGAAGCAGGCCTGCGTGCCGGGCACCGCCCCCGGCCGATCCAGCCGCGAGAAGACCGGCGCGAAGGCGCCCTGCCGCACGAGACCGCCGGCATGATGCAGCAGGATCGTGTCCCAGCGCGGCGCGGAATAGGCGCCGCCAACCAGCGCGATCGGCGAACTCCCCTCGGCGAGCCGCGCCGCGGCGATGCGCAGCGAGTCGGCGCCGGCCTGCTCCTCCCCCATGAAGGTACGGGAGGCGCCGGTGACACCATGCACCAGGGAGATGTTGCCCGCGAGCAGGTTGGACAGCTGCGCCAGGAACAGGGTCGGCCGCAGGCCGGAGGCCAGCAACTCGTTCAGCTTCACGCCGCGTTCCGCCGGCGGCAGCGGGCCAAGTGCCGCCAGCACCTGCTCGTCCAGCGCGACATCCCGCTCCCCGCCGCCGGCCGCCACGATCAGATCCATGCCGGAAACCAGGCCGCGCGCGCCGGCATCGTCCACGGCGAGCCCCGCGGCATAGGTGCCGAGCCGCTGCCAGGGCTCCATCTGCCGCTGGTCGCCCTTCTTCGGGATCTGCCGGTCCAGCTCCAGCGCCGGGCCCGGGTGGATGGGGAAGGGCGCGAAGGCGGCCTCCTCCACCGGCGGCGCCGTCCCGGCGGCGAAGGCGGCCAGATGCGCGGCCCGGCCCTCGCCGAGCGGCGAGACCAGGCCGATGCCGGTGATCCAGATGGCGTCAGCGTTCATCAACCATGCCCCGGCAGGCCGATCTCGCGCGCCGTCGCCCGCATCGCCGCCTCCAGCTCCGGCGCGGGGAAGGGCATGAGGCGGTAGGTGATCTCCGCATCCGCGATTCGCCGGCCGCCCGATTCGATCCGCGCCTCGACCACGGCATAGCCGGAGCCGTCATGCGTGCGCTTCGCCGTGACGGCCAGCTCCGCACCGGGCCCGACGAAGCCGCGGAACTTCGCCTCGTTCACCTTGGAGAGGAACGGCATCTGCGCCATCCCGTTCAGCGACAGCAGCAGCCAGCCGCCGGCCTGGGCCATCGTCTCCACCATCAGCACGCCGGGCAGGATGGGATGGCCGGGAAAATGCCCCTCGAAGACCGGGCTCGCCTCCGGCACGCGGGAAGCGACCTCGATCGCCTCGCCGCCGACCGCGACGATGCGATCCACCATCCGGAAATATTCGAGCCGCATGAGGGGGTTGCGCTCAGCCGGCGGCCTTGGCCGCCACCAGCTCCTCGATGCGCTTGGCGAGATTGCCCATGACGAAATACTGCTCCGCCGGCGCCTTGCCGGCATTCACGTCCTGCGTCCAGGCCTCGACCGGCACCTTGATGCCGAAGGCCTTGTCGATCGCGAAGACGATGTCGAGGAAGTCCAGGCTGTCGATGCCGAGATCGTTGATCACATGCGCCTCGGGCGTGATCTTCTCGACCGGCACTTCGCTGTTCTCGGCAATGATGGCAGCAACCCGATCGAAGACGGACGACGTCATGCGCAATCTCCTGGCCCCCCGCGGCCCGGCGGCGGTTTCGCCCGATCCGGCGCGGTTGTCCAGCGGCGGGGGTGATGCGGTTGGGCGGGGAGGGCTCTGCCCTCCCCGGACCCCTATCCGTTGGTGGCTTTCTGGGGAGGGGGCCACGTGCGCCCGTGATCGAGGGCTCGCCAAGCCCCCTCCCCAGAAGGCCACGAAACCGAACGGGTTTCCAAAGGGCCGCTGCCCTTTGGTGGGGTGGGTCCGGGAGGGGCAAAGCCCCTCCCGACAACCGCCTCAATCCGCCGACGCGCCCACCGCCCGGATCACCTCGCGCCAGCGGTTGCTTTCCTCGGTCATGAAGGCCTGGAAGGGTGCGCGGTCCATGCGGCGGGGGATCGCGCCGCCGGCGATGATGCGCTGGCGGAATTCCGGCTCTTCCAGCGTCGCGCCGAGCTCGGCTTCGAGGCGGGCGAGGATCGGCTCCGGCACGCCGGAAGGCGTGCACAGGCCGAACCAGCCCGTCGATGTGATGTCCACGCCCTGTTCGCGCATCGTCGGCGTATCCGGGAACGCCGGCACGCGATCGGTGCCGCTGACGGCGATGGCGCGCATGCGCCCGGACTGGACCATGCCGGTGACCGCCGAGATGGACTGGAACAGCATGTCGATGCGGCCTTCCATCAGGTCCGTGTTCATCTGTCCGCTGTTCGTATAGGGCAGGTGCTGCATGGTGAGGCCGGTGATCACCTGGAACTGGCTGCCCGCCAGATGCTGGGAGGAGCCGGCGCCGACCGAGCCGAAGTTGAGCGGCCGGTTCTGCGCCCGCGCCCAGGCGATGAATTGCGGCAGCGTCTGCGCCGGCACGGCAGGCGGGATGACCACGATGTTCGGCACCAGCGCGATCATGCCAACTGCGGAAAAGTCCTTCTCCGGGTCGAAGGCCAGGCTGCGGTAGAGCCATTTGTTGGCCGCATTCGCCGCGATGGTCGCCAGGCCCACCGTGTAGCCATCCGCCGGCGCGCGGGCGACGATCGCCATGCCGATATTGGTCCCGGCACCGGGGCGGTTGTCCACCACCACCGGCTGGCCCAGCCGCGCCTGGAGCCGGTCCGCGACCAGGCGCGAGATCACGTCGCCCGCGCCGCCGGCGGGGCCCGGGTTGATCCAGCGGATCGCACGGTTCGGCCAGTCGCCAGTGGACGCGCCTGTCTGCGCGGAGACGGGGGTGGCGAGGCCGGCGGCGAGACCGGCGAGCGCCGCGCGCCGCGTCAGGCTGTGGCGGATCATTCCTTCTCTCTCCCAGAGTGTGCGGGCAGCTTTCGCCGAAGCGGGGGTGGAGCGCAAGTGTTGTCCGGACAACAGGTGGCAGCCGCGCCATTCCGTGCCAGTCTCCGCGCACCCGTGATCGAGGAGGATGCGATGGGTGACGTTCTGGGCTGGCGCTGCAAGTTCGGCGTCATGGGGCCTTCGACCAACACGGTCGTGCAGCCGGATTTCGACATGATGCGCCCGGCCGGCGTCACCAACCACTACAGCCGGATCTTCACGCCGAACGCGGCCGCGATCTCCAACGAGACGTTCCGCGCCGGCGCGGAGGTGATCGCCGGCAACACGCTGGATGCGGTGAAATCCGTGCTGCCCTGCAAGCCCGATCACCTGGTGATGGGCATGTCGGCGGTGACCTTCTTCGACGGCGCGAAGGGCGCCGACCGCTTCGTGAAGGAGGTCGAGGAAGTCTCGGGGCTCAAGATCAGCGTGGGCAGCCATGCCTGCACGGCGGCGATGAACGCCTATGGCGGGGTGAAGCGCATCTCGATCCTCTCGCCCTACTGGCCCGCGATGAACACGGAGGTCGCGCGCTATTTCTCCGACATGGGCTTCTCGATCGCGAAGGACATCGCGCTGAAGCGCACGAGCTGGACCGACATCGCGGCGACGACGCCGGCGGAATGCGTCGCCGCGATCAAGCAGATCGACGGCGACGACGTGGATGCGATCGTGCAGGTCGGCACGAATCTCTCGATGGTGAAGCTCGCGGCGGTGGCGGAGATGTGGCTGGGCAAGCCGGTGATCGCGATCAAC
>VFQR01000643.1_pt1 | contig 41108 bp, 32 predicted proteins | sample 3512321 | NCBI WGS metagenome assembly VFQR01 (sample SAMN10412374, study PRJNA504923) | tailings metagenome | isolation source: Relicate 3 Philex TSF1 revegetated site | place: Philippines: Tuba, Benguet | collected 2017-08-29 | reverse complement strand
CGAAATCTGCAAAGCGTTTCAACCACGGATGTTTGAGTTAAAAGCTCTTCATCGTTCCCGGGGGAGTGAATCAGCACCAGATCAAGAGCCTCCGTTTGGAGACGACGAAGACTTTGTTCGATCGACCGCTCGACTGCTTTCTGCGAAAAATCATAGGTTGAAACACCAGCGGCAAAAGATTCGCCAACTTTTGTCGAAAGGAGAAATTCCTTCCGGCGATGGGCCAGATGCCTGCCGATGCGCTCTTCACTCAGCCCGTAGGCAGGTGCCGTATCGATGGCTTGGCAACCATGATCCAGCAGCTCATTCAACAACCGGCCCGCCGCTGCGTCGTCGGGTAGATCATATCCCTGCGGATACTTCGCCCCTTCATTGCGTCCGAGCTTAAATGCTCCAAAGCTGATGAATGGCCAGGACAACGGCTGATCAGGCAACATGACGCACCGGCGACGATACGGGATAATCCAGCCAATCAGACTGCGACTCCCAGATGGGTTTCGCCACGCATGGGCGCTGCCAATCGGCGAGAGAAGAGGGGTCAAAGCGATGCTCGGGCTCGTGAGATTGAATCGCTTGCGACAACTCTTCAGCCAGAACAGGAGCCAGCACCAGTTTGGTTGGCCAGCCTGTGGTCACATTCCCTGCAAAGAGCAACTGAATATTCTCGGGGCGTGAACCACCAGAAACGGCCCCTTCCGCACGATCAACACGATAGGTGGACCACTGCGTGTTTTTGAGTGACACACCGGGGAGAACATCTGTGATTTCCGAAATCGTGTGAGCCACCAGATCGACGGGCTCCATACCCACACCATCTTCAGCCACCTGCCCACCAATCTGCCAGACACGCTCACCCTGAGAAGTCACGTCAGAGGTGATCGTCACACGGGTCTTTGCGCCATCCACACAATGCCCGTTCAGTTCTGGCAGGTCACCACGTGCCAGCACCATGTGCAAGGGGCGTCTCTGCATTGCCGAAGTTGACAATCCGGCACGCGCCCGGAGTTCGGCATTGCCAGCTCCGGCCGTCAGCACCACATGCCCGGGCCTCAATCGCAATTCGTTCCCCGATTGCGGATCAACCACACGGATGGCTTTAATTTCTCCGGGAGAATCCAGTTCAAATTCTAAATGGTCAGTATCACACTTCAGGATTCGATCCCGGTACTGATGGAAGAGATCCTGAATCATCGAACAGGGAGAAATCACCTGCTCACCCAGGCGAGCCACACCACCGGGGACCTGTGCCAGGCAATCCGGCCTCTCGTGGGCTGCGAGTTTTTCAGGAGTCACCGCGAGGCCCACTCGGGCTCCAAGCATCCCGACTCTCGATGACAGGCTCTGCGTATGCCACAGGTAACAGAACTCGCTGCGAACGGTCGTGTCTTTCAGCGAAGGTAAGCCTGGAGCGCCTTGAAGAGCTTTTCGCCAGAGACCGGGCATCTCACGAATCTGACTCGCTGATCGAGTCAAAATGCCTTGCAAAGTGTATTTCAGGCCACCATGCAGAATTCCCTGTGAAGCAATCGTCTGACCCGATCCCAGTTCATGGGCCTCAAACAGGACAACGTGCTGCCCTCTTCGCGAGAGCACATCCAGCAGCCAAAGGCCTGCAACACCGCCCCCAAAAATGACTGTATCCAGCTTCATCACCACGCTCCGCGTGCCACGACCGTCTCCCAGACGGATCTCAATATGTTCAGTTGTAATCACTTTCCCAGAATGTGCAAAGATCGAACATTTGCTGACGAAATTGCCATTTCAGTGGCCGGGAACGCACCTCAATGAATCTAAGGAATACTTCCCGGCTCGGCGTACGACTCAGACATCTTCCCATGCGGATCACGCCCGGAATGGCTATGATGTGCGCGTCAGTTATGATCGAATCAGTTGACGGGATGAACAGATTTTTAAATCGACCAGGCAAAGCGATTGCCTGTGACTCTCCAGATCTGGATAAACAATTCCATGGCGAAATGTCTCGTAACGGGTGGTGCCGGCTTCATCGGCAGCCACATGACCAGAGCGTTGTTGAATGCTGGGCACGATGTCACCATTCTCGACAATCTTTCGACCGGGCAGGAAGTGAATCTACGCCCGTTTCGTGACCATCCGCGATTCAAACTGGCCATTGGTTCGATTACTGATTCTGTACTCCTCTCCGAAGTCATGCTCGGCCAGGAGATTGTCTTTCATCTGGCGGCTGCCGTGGGAGTCAAACTGGTCGCTGACGACCCCGTCCGCACGATTCAGACCAACATCTACCCGACTGAGGAATTGCTGCGGCTGGCTGTTCAGAACAGATGCAGGGTCTTCATGGCTTCCACCAGTGAAGTCTATGGCAAGAACCCTAAAGAGCGTTGGACCGAAGAAGACGATCTCCAGTTCGGCCCCACCTCAAAACCACGCTGGGCTTATGGCTGCTCGAAGGCCATTGATGAGTTTCTGTCGCTGGCTTACCACCGAAAGTACGACCTGCCTGTCGTGATTGGCCGTTTTTTTAACGTCGTTGGGCCGCATCAGATTGGGCATTATGGCATGGTTGTGCCTCGCTTTGTCGATCAGGCACTCAAGGGTGGCCCGATTGTCATTTATGACGATGGCTCACAGGTTCGCTGTTTTGGCCATGTCGAAGAAGTCGTTCGCAGCGTGATCGACTTAATGCATACGCCGGCAGCCTTCGGAAAAGTTTTCAATATCGGTAGCGATCAGCCAGTGAGTGTCCGTCAACTGGCGGAGAGAGTGATCGCCCTTGTCGGCCGACCTTGCGAAATCAAGCACATTCCCTACACAGAAGCGTACGGGGCTGACTTTGAAGATGTTCAACGTCGTGTTCCAGACCTGACGCGACTGGAATCCACGTTGGGCAGAAAACCTGTCCGTACATTGGATGATATCCTCAAGGACATCATCCAGTGGAAGCGGAGTAGTGAACCAGGTTCTGCCTGATCAAAAACGTCAGATAATGGATTGGCCCTCGCCCGCGAGCGAGGAACTCCTGACATGCTTCTGCTCCGATAATGGCGGCTCATGTCACGACCGATGACCCGGCAAACAGGAAATGCATGACGTCATTGCCACCCCTTGATCGACCCAAGGCCAGCGGTTCCGGTGAATTCAACACCCCAGCCGAACCTTACCTGTTTGATGCAGCGGAAGATCTGTCACCGCTGCTCAAACAGGGTCGCTCGATTGAGCCACTTGTCATGGCGATTGCCTTTCTGGCACTTCTACAACCTCTCTCATTGGCATCTCCCGATGTGGAAGGTTCTGCCTGGATGCTCAGAGCGGTCTCGTTAGCGAATTCAGAAAATTCGAGCGAGTGGCTCATTCCCGGAATATCCGAAAAACTTCCAGCTCGCTTTTTGCCCCCCGGAATCACCTGGCTGCAGGCCTGTTTTCTGAAACAGTTCGGGGTGCAGAACTACTGGTATCTGCCACTCATCTCGTACCTGGCTGGTGCCTGCGGTATCTGGTGGAGCTGGCGTCTCGTTCGACTTCTGGCCGATTCCCGCATGGCGCTGATCATGGTTGTCATGCTATCGGTGCATGGCCAGCTTTTCCGGATTGTGGGAAGCGCTGCTCCCTGGGCACTTTGCTGGGCATTAACGATTGCCGCACTTTTGCTGTTCAGCCTGCATTTGAAAAAGTCACCCACATTCTGGTCATGGCGGTTGGTGGCCTCAGGAGTGCTGGTGGGTGTTGCCATCTTGTGCGGAGGCATCCTGCCACTGGCACTGATTGGCCCTGTGGGTCTGGCTTGCGGGCTGCTTAACCAGATTCCTGATCCCAGATCGGCTTATACCGCTTCACCGCCAACGCCTACGCTGGCCACTCGCGGAGTCTGGGGAACGGCCGTGGTGCTGTTGATTGCGGGGATGCTCGGCGGCTGGTGGATTTTATTCATCACGATTTCCTGGGGGTGGCCTGCATTCCAAAGCTGGTTCACAGGACAATTCGTTCCTACAGCGACAACCTCAGAACTCCTGACTCTTCATGATTTTGTGGCCACTTCTGCCCGCTTAAAAGCCCGGCACACGTGGCTGGTATGGACGGCCCCTTTAATTGGCTGGCAGATTCTCGGGGTGCTGGTCCTCGTGAACTGGAAAGGGCATCGCTGGCCAGAGTCTATGACACAGTTCGTCAGACCCTGGTTGATCATGACGATGGCGATTGGCCTCGCAGGCTGGGGGTTCGTGATCATTCAGGATAACGAGCAGCAACTCTCACTGAACATGTGGCAAACGATTCTGCTGTTTTCCACCACTATGCTGGCCGTGATTGGGTTGGAGTCCATTCTCCGGCGCGAAACACGGGGCAGGGCACTGGCGATGCTCTCGATCCTGACCGCCATGTGGTGCGTCTGGGGGATTTACCAGAATCGGCATATTCGATTCACCATGGCGACTGCCTCTCTGTTTCTGCTGTTCTTCGCGGTGGCGGCTGGTCTCATCTGGTGGCGCACGATTCAGTTGCATTACGAAGCCCAGCGAAGGCGAGTCATTAAAGTTGTGATCGCATCACTTCTGGCAATTCAGTTTGTGTGGGGTTACGTCATGCTAGAACGTCCTCAGGAAGATGTCGCATGCCTGCAGGCGTTCACAAAGGTTCTGAGTTCAGCGGCTGCGGCGGATTCCGTCTGCATTGTTTCGCCTCAAGGTGTCGTCCCACCTCAAATCGAGCTGGCGGCTCGAGTGGCACAACCTCAAGCCAGAATTTCCATTCAGGCTGAGGCTTGTGAGTTCACGGACAGCTCACCCACGGCCAGCCACCTCGTTGTGGAATGGAGTCGTCGCGATCGCAAAGGTGTCTTCCGCGGTCCGACCGGGCATATGGTGGAATCCATTAACGAACCACTTCGCTTCCGTGGTCGCAGGCTTCTCATCTGGCAGATCCGTCCTCAAAATTCAGGGGTTTCACAGACAACAACCCGATTGGAATAGTACGAGATGGTTCTGTTCAACGAAAAAAACAGATAAGCATCAATGTGACCTGAGGATTTTCATCGCTGCGGAGGACACCTGCTGAACTGTGACATCACGAAAGCAGGCCAGATGGTTATCACCGGTCATCGGGCAATGTTTGTGATAGCCCGCCCTGCAGGAAAGTTTCGTGGAGATCAACTCATGGATGCTTCCCGGTGGGCCGGACTGCACGGGATCCGTACAGGTGAAAACCGCTGCGACCGGTGTCTGCATTTCCGCAGCCAGATGCATCGGCCCGGAGTCATTACAGACGAGAACATTCAGTTGCGACAGTAAACTCGCCAGTTGTGGCAGACTCGATTTCCCCCCCAGATCGATCACCTTCATGTGAGGGTTGACTGAGCGTATCAATTCAAAGCACTTCCCCGTCAGTTGAGTTTCGTCAGGAGCACCCAGAATCACGAGACTGCCCTGCGTCTGTTCAGCCAGTTCGATGGCCACCTGAGCAAAGCTCTCGACGGGCCACGATTTTGTGACCCATCGTGTCCCTGGTTGAATGCCAATCAGCGGCCTGGGCAAACTCTCCAGCCAACTCTCGACGAGTTGCTGATCACTCTGCGGAACCACAATTGAGGGAGTGGTATAACGAGTCGAAACTCCCCAGGCCTCGGCAATTTTCCAATAACGGGCATGTGCCGGGATCTGACGAGAGGTTTGATCAACCATCGCATGATAAGCCCAGGAAGAGCCTTCGCGACTCGTCTGCAGGCCGATCCGGTTGGCAGAACCTGTGGCCAAAGTCATGACTCCCGTACGGAGTAGACCTTGAAGATCGATGACCGTATCAAAATCCCGTGTGCGCAGTTCACGGCATAACTTCAGAAACGACCAGAGCCCGGCCCCACGATGAAATTCATAAATCTCATCAATCCACGGAGAAAGCTGCACCACACGGCGTAAACCAGCGGCAATCACCCAGCCAATCGTCACATCGGGCCAGCGTGCTTTGGCAGCCTGCGCTAACGGCAAGGCCTGAACGACGTCTCCCAGAGCACTGGGTTTGATGAACAGCAAACGGCGAGGCGGATGTTGTTCCCAGAAATCGTCAGCAAGCAACCTCACATTATGGCCTTTATTCGCCACCGAACTGAATAATTACCAGCAGACCGGACTAAGAAGGATTCAGGTTGGACACCACATCGGTCCGATAGGCGGAGACAGCCGGAATATACCCGACAATCACACCTAAAATTGCCAGTGCAGGGAGTAGCAGCCATTCCATGGGCTGGAAGGCAAATCCATTGATCAGAATTCCCGTCCTGGCTGTCACCACGGGGGCTGCCCCCAGAACCAGCAGGTGACCAAGAAGCAGTCCCGCAATACCGCCCAACAGGCAGAGGAGAAGTGACTCGGTAATGATGATGCCAAAGATCGTTTCCCGTCGAGCACCCAGGGCCCGCATGATGGCAATTTCTCGCCGGCGTTCCTGAAGCGATGAGTAAATACTGACGAATATCCCCACTCCGGAAACCACGATGATCAGTCCGGTCAGGACCATGAGAAGGACACGGATATTGCCGAGGATATCCGTCAAGAGCTGGTTCATGGGTCGAATAGGATTCGTTGCCTGAGCCTTGAATCCTTTCTTGAACTCACCTTCCATGAGACCTGCCGCCATGAGAGTTTTCGTGGTGACAAGAATGGCGGTCACTTCTTTCTGAATCATGGGAACATCATGAAAGTGCTCTTCACCAGGGGCATGATTGTGGTGATCGTGCCCGCCATAACGTTTTTCAAGTTTTCGGACTTCTTCGGCCAGCGCTTCAGGTTCTAAAGGTGCCAGTCCATAAAATTCCCGCTCTCGTTTAATGGCTTCATCAAAGGGTTTGTCGTGCCCTTGAATCTGATAGAAGCCATCGAGATTCACGAAGACCGAGCGGTCGTTCGGTGTGCCTGTCGGTGCCAGAATTCCGACGACAGTAAACTTTTCGTCATGAACATGCCCGGTATCAGCCCCCCCATGGATCATGCGGAATTGAGAGCCTTCTTTCCAGCCGTTAGTCGCTGCGACTTTGGCCCCGATGACCGCATCGAAAGGCTTGCGGAGAAACGTTCCACGGACGGCAAACTCTCGATTATTCGCAAAGGGAATTGAAAAGTACTCAGGGATTGTGCCAACAATCGGGAAGGCCCCTTCTTCTGTGGTATCCCCTAAGGCAATCGGGATGGCCTGTTCGACACGTGGGTCTTTCTGCAGATCCTTGTAGAAGCGGAAGGGCAGATTCTCAATAGGAGGGCTGACTCGATAGATTGAACTGAGAACGAGTTGCAGTGGGCTCCCTTTCGGCCCGACCACCAGATCGTATCCAATCGACGACTGCTGAAAGGTCGAAGCAATGACTCCATAAAGAATCATGACGGCCACCATCAGCATGACACCCAACGCCACTGATAAGCCCGTGAGAAACGAAGCCAGTGAACGCTGACTCAGACTCTTCCAGGCAATCTGAAAGATGCTCATCAGTTGACTCCCATGCTGTACGGTGTCGATGTCGAGGCTGCGGCCTGATTAAAACTGGCAAGTCGTTCGACGCGGCTAAATTGGCTGGCAACTTCTGACGTATGTGTCACCAGCAGCAAAGTCACATTGTTTTCGCGGCAAGTGGTTTGCATCAGTTCCAGAATGGCCTGCTGATTGGGCCCATCGACATTGGCTGTCGGTTCGTCTGCCAGGAGCAGCCGCGGCGTTTTTGCCAACGCACGAGCCACTGAAACCCGCTGCTGCTGACCTACAGAAAGCTGCGAAGGCCGGTAATGCAGCCGATCTCCCAACCCGACGCGCCCCAGTAACTCGATCGCCAGATGACGATTGGCAGGCTGGGAGGAAAAACTCATTCCCAATAGAACATTTTCGAGTGCGGTGAAGGCTCCCAAAAGATTAAATGTCTGGAAGACATAACCAATCCGTTCCGATCGAAAACGATCCCGAACTGGTTCGAGCATTCGGGTAATTTCAACCCCACCGACAGTGACCGTTCCTGAATCGGGTGTCGTAATGCCGGCAGCCACATTCAGCAGAGTCGTCTTGCCACTGCCACTCGTCCCGACCAGTGCCACCTGTTCGCCCTGATCCAGCGAAAAGGCTGGAATGTCGAGAATCACTTGCGCAGCACCTGTGGGCGTGACATACGCCTTGCGAATCTGGTTGAGAATCAGCGACATGGCCAACCTTTGCAAAGTCGATTCGAGTCTCGATCAGAGATCATCATTATCTCAAGCAGTGAATCGTTGAATCTGTGGATTATGCAATCGTTTTCATGAAGACAAGGCCTGAAATCCACCACGACATGAAGTCTCAGGTCGTGAGAAGATCTTTTTCAGAAACGTACTCTCCAACACACGCATTTACCATCATCAACGGGCGACTTTCACGCTCATCAGCCATAGCAGGCCAATGATTCAGAAATCTGTATTGCAGAATTTGTAATACAGAAGGCCGAATCGATCTCAGACCGATGAGACGGGTTCAACTTCCAGGACAGTCACTGGTGGTGTGTGAATGGAAGCATGGCCAGCGCCACCCACCAGATCAGGTTCAACCACTCTCATCGATTTCCATTTCCCCCCCAGGAATCGAAACATGAAGCCTAAACCCATCACCATGATGTACACCGAGCAATACGCCCAGCACATCGACAACGTGGGTTTGTACCAGCCAAAAAGAATCACTGTGGGAGCAATCAACAATGCCAGGACGCAGATCAAAGTGAAGATCATCGAAAATCGAGTATCTCCCGCACCACGAATGGCAGATCCAAACACAATTGCCAGCGTGTCGAAAAATGAATAAGCCGCCACAAACCACAGCAGTTGAATGACGACAACTTTCACTTCGGCAAAGTCCTCCCCATGAGCCTTCCATTCGTAGGGTGCCAAGAGAAGCTGGGGAAGAAACAGATAGATTACGCTGCAAAAGAGGATATATCCCACAGAAAGGCCCACCGCGAGCCACGTGGTTCTGGCTGCGAGATCCGGCCGACCTTCGGTAATCCGCATGCCGACCAAAGTCGAAACAGCAATCCCCAGGCCAATCACCGGTATAAAAGCCAGCGTGTTCAGATTGAAAGCCAGATTGGTTGCCACCTGCTCGGCTTTCCCCAGCCAGCCAATCGCATTCATAAAGAAAGCCCAGCCTGAGACGTCGATCAGGAGCAGCAAGCCGACTGGAAATCCGTAATAAATCATGCGGAGAGTCAACTCTCGATCAAATCCGTGATGCTTCCAGAACTGATAGCGACTGGCAATAGAAGGCCAGAACAATAACCCGCCCAGCGCCAAACAGGTTGTCACGTTGGCAATGACATCTGTCAGAGCTCCACCAGCGATCCCCATTTCTGGAATCGGGCCCCAGCCAAAGATAAACGCATAATCGAGCACCGCGTTAAAGGCGACACTGACGACGTTGACAAACATGACGACAGTCGTCTTGCCGCGACCTGTGAAAAAAGTCCCCAGAATCGTCGCCAGAACGGTCGGAACTCCTCCCAGCAGAAGTATCGACAGATAGGTCGATTCATGCCTTTGAATATCAACATCATGACCAACCATCGCGAAGAACATGCCCGAAAATGGAGCGAGCAGCATCAGCAATCCGCCGCTGATCAAAGCAAAATAAAACCCCTGCCACATGGTGGCGGCGACACGATCCGGCCTGACAGCACCTTCGTACTGCGCCACGAATGTATTCACATACGAACCCATACCATGAAAAATCGAAAGGACTGCCCAGAAGATGATCCCGGCAGGAAGCGCCGCTGCCACTTCATCAACGTGGTGCCACGTTAAATAGATGCGGTCGATGATGTGCATCAGCGATTGAGAACCGGCACTGATCACCATCGGGATGGCAATCGTCAACAGTTCGCGCATGGAGCCGGGCTGAGGCTGATTGACCACACGTTCGGTGCTGGCCACTCGCTGCTCTTCACTCTTCGCTCGATGGCCCTCAAGTGGGTTTGTCATACTGTCCGTGGTTGTCGCCATGAAGATGATTACTCAGGAAAATCTGCTTTTAGAAGTACGACATAGGGGACGGACTGACAAGGTTGTCGTCCTTTGGTTCGATGAGATCTGAAAAAAGCTCATCATTTTCTTAGAATCGTGTTCTTCAAATTGAGCCAGACTTCGACCTTGCCTGAAGAGTTCAATTGTCAGACGATCTGAAGCGAAGGATCTCGTCTGCGTGTTCGTCCAGTTGTGTGTTCGTCCAGAATTGCGCCATCATGAACAGACGAGACTCATGTTTCATCGTGAGTACACAATCCCTTTTGTGAAAGCATTTCCTGCGATGAACCCCTTTGGCGAATTCTGGCTGATCACACTTTGTCTGGCGATCGCGACATTAATCTGCCTGATTGTCTGGACTCGACATCGGGGAAAAATCGCCTTTTCGCTGGCTTTAATCCTCGGCGTGCTGACAGTCGTCGTCCTGGCCATCGATTTGTCGATCACCACAGAAAATGAAGTCGTTGCCAGACGACTTACCCGGCTAACGAGCCTCTTTGAGGCCAAAAATCCGGAAACTCTCGGGATGATCTCAGCCCAATCGCCCGAACTTCGAGAAATGGTGAATGCCGGGATGAAGATTGCAACAGTACGCGATCTTCGGATCTCGGATCTCAGCACCCAATTCACGACCGATGGGAGTCGGGCGATGGTCAACTTCCGCATTTCGGGAGACATGGATCTGGTTGGCTTCGGGAATGTGGGTCGTCAGCCCGCTAAGTTTGACACAGTCTGGGTGAAAGAGGAGGGGCTCTGGAAACTTTTGAGAGTCGTTCGCAAGAACCCTTTGAATGACAGTCCCATGGAACTGATGCGTCCTTCCGCTTCATAGTTTTTCAATGAACAGCCAACATCGTGACGTCACATTGAGCGATCAAGAGACGATTGATCTTGGCGGCCCGAATTCAAAAAGTTACTTTTGAGAAGATTGAATCACGGGGACTTGAGCAGGCGTCGCTGTTCTCACACGTCCGAAGGTTTGGCAGGGAGGCTGAACATCATGCAGGAAATAATCGTTGTCGGTTCTGAGACAATGGTCGGTCATAACTGGCTCAAAGGATCAAAGATTCATGATCCTGAGGCATCCCATGAAGTCTCCGTGGTTGGCCTGCCATTAAACGCTCCTGCCAGCCGCCTGCAGGAAATCATCCGCGAGAGCAATTCGCGAAAGCCCGGGACAAGTATCGTTCGGCGTGTCGTGCATTGTGGTGGTGCGGGAGAAAATGGCTGGGCAATTGGCACCAGCACTCCGTTCATCAGCACACGGCATGTCAGTGACTGGGCCAGAGCCTGTCATGAGCAGCATCTCCCGATGACCTTGATCTCATCAGATGCCATTTTCACGGGCCCGTGGATGTTTCACCCGGAAAATAGTGAGTCGGTTTGCCCGTCACCAGCGGCAACTCATCTGCGTGAATTGGAAGCCGCCGTCCTCGACGCATCAGCCGGCCACCTGGTCGTACGCACGCATCCCTTTGGGTGGCACCATGACAAGGGGTGGTTGGAACAATCCCTGCGGGCATTATCGAAGCAGTCTCCCATCGACATGGAAACCACAAGACATGCCTCGCCGATCTATGTCCGCGATCTGATCTCGATGATTCAGCGCGCCTGGGCTGGCGGACTAAGTGGGATTTACCATATTTCCGGAGCCGAACGGATCAGTTGTGCCCAGTTTATCCATCGGTTGGCACAAGTCTTCCACCTGGAAGCGCACCGCATGCGGCCACTCCATCCGCTGGAAGTTCGCATATCGCGATTTGCCGCTGGCGAGACGTCTCTGCAGACGCGAAAAATTCGTCGGGCACTGGGAATCTCCATGCCGATGTTCATGGACAGCCTTTATGCCCTTCGTGAGGAAGCAGAAGCTCAGAATTTCCTGAATCAGGAAATGATTGCCGCCTGAAAACCAGACGCCGGTCCTGATCGCCCGGGGCCGATTGATCTGTAAGGAAAACGGCGACTTTTCACGATGATTCAGTGGAGAACCTGTCAAAATCACTTCGAGGCGAACTCCCCTCTTTCCATCGTCTCCAGTGACCAGTAAGCTGCATGGGTGGGAGGTACATCCAGTGCAGTATTACAAGCGTTACCGCATGGAACTGGATCTGGTTCAGCAGCCAGTTGAATCACCGGTGCTGCCAGAGAGTTATCTTTGGCTACCGTGGCAGGCTGATCGACTTGAAATCCATGCCAGTGTGAAGTCGCAATCTTTTCGACATGAGGTCGACTCTCACGTTTTCCCTTGCCTGGCAGATTATTACGGCTGCCTGCGGCTGATGCAGGAGATCGCCCTTCAACGAACTTTCTGCCCTCAGGCCACATGGCTGGTCGGTTACCAAACGGCCGATCACGGGATTATCGAATGCGGGACGATTCAGGGAATCTGCCCTTCAGATTATCTGGGTTCGATTCAGAATGTCGGAGTGATCCCCGGACATCGCCGCCTGGGGATTGGCAAAGCTCTGGTACTCAAGAGTATTGAAGGCTTTCGCGCAGCGGGGCGTAAACGCGCGACTCTGGAAGTGACTGCCACCAATTTCTCTGCAGTCGAGCTTTATCGTTCTCTGGGCTTTTGTATTACTCGCACGATGTATCGGGAAGCCATCGACGACTCTCTCTTGAGCACCTGACGATGGATCGTCGTACTTCAGGAAAGTGCCTCGCGATATTGAGCAGCAGCGATTTCCGGGGGAACAGCGTTGATAAAGCCGCCAGTTCCCCATTCAAAGCCCGCAATCCCACCCATACGCGGCAAAATTTCGAGCCTCCAGTGAAAATCTGACGGCTCCTGCTCATGAAGTGGTGCCGTATGAATCACCAGATTGTAATCCGGATCATGTGCCACGGTTTCCAGCGCGATCAACAATCGTTTGAGCAGAGTCGCAAGTTCCTCGCAGTCATCATCGGTGATGGAACTGAAATGTGCCTGCGCCTTAAGAGGCAAAACACGCAGTTCAAACGGAAAGCGACTAGCATAAGGCGTTACCGCCAAAAATCGTGAGGTTTTCTGAACCACACGCAACTTGAGCAACTCTTCCTGCTCGATCAACTGGCTCCATAATGAGTCTCGACGTGTCTTAAAAGCGGCTCGACAGGCGTTGAATTCGTGCAGCAATCGAGGTGGCACGAAAGGCAGTGCCATCATCTGGGAATGACTATGGGGCAGCGATGCCCCCGCAAGTCGTCCATGATTCTTAAAGATCAAACCGTACTGCCAGTGGTGCTCATCCTGCATGTAAGCACGCAATCGATCTCTCCAGAGACTGATCACCAGTCCGATTTGGTCAATCGAGAGCCTGCTCAAATGCGTTTCATCATGAGGACATTCGACAACCACATCGTGCAGGCCAATTCCGGCGAGTGGAGCTTGCCTCGCTCGATCCAGATCACTGTTAGACCCCACTATCGATAACAGTTCTTCCCCCTGAGGAATTTGATTCCCAAACTCCTGCCATGGGAAAACAGCCGGGTAACGATTGGAAATGCAACGAACGAGCCACCCTGGTGTATTAGGGAGACTTCCCTCCATACGGATCGCCAGCGACTCTGACTCTGTCAGTTGCTCATTTCCTTCCAGAAACGGATCTGTTGAGTCGCTTGATGGCTTTGAATGGCGACTGATCGGAGCCGAAACCGCTTGAAGATGAACTGGTCGCTCACTGCGAACGGGCGAAATCAGAACCACATCGTTCGTTATGGGATCGACTCGAAGTTCACTTTTCATACCTCCGCACCAGCCGCCGTTTCTCATTGAACGATGCCATTCTGATGTTCGAAATTCAGCTCTTACGGATGTGCTGCACCATGGGCCGAGCTTGAGCCGTGAGCGGCCGCATCCTGCTTCAGACTGCTCAGGTAAGCGACAAGGTCTCTTAAATCTCGGCGGGAGATCTTGCCCGCAAGATCTTCGGGCATGCCGGATTTGCCGACAGAGCGTTCTTCGATTTCCGCCACATTGACCGTGATGGGTTGCCCTTCAGCAGGTTGCAGAATCAGTTTTCCATTACTTTCAGACTTGATAATTCCCACCAGCACACGGCCGTCTTCCATGCCAAGAATGGCTGTTTCAAAGCCTTTGGCAATCACTCGATTGGGATCGACGATTGCTTCGAGCAGATACTCTGGTGATTTTTCGGCGCCAATTTTTGTAAGAACAGGCCCCACCTCACCACCTTGAGAACCGACTTTGTGGCAGCGCTGGCAACTCACTTCGCTGCGATTGAAGAAAATATCTCGACCACGTTCGATATCACCACCAGCCACAAGCTCACGATGTTTCGAGAGATGATCATTCGCATCTCGCGAAGATTCAAAACTGGCGAGTGCCTTTTTCGAGACTTCCGATTTTTTCTTCTGAGCCGCTTCAATTAAGTCCAGCCAGACTTCTGGCGGTGCTGACCGATCTGCCAGTCGAAGAAACCAGGCATCCAGGGTTTTCTGTGCTGGTTCATCAGACAGACTTGCCAAAGTGGCGATCCCCTGTTGCACCTCGACGGAGGGGGATTGGGGCGTCAAGGTTTCAAAGTATTTCAAAGATCGAGGACCATCCAGTTTGACAAGGACAGCAGCAGCACCGGCTCGAACCTCCGGGTTCGCATCATCAATCAGCTTCGAAGCGATTTCTGTCAGTTGAGAATCCTTTAATGATTTCAAGGCGGCCAGTGCTGCCAATCGTTCGGAACTTTCGGCTTTCACCGAGAGAGCCGCTTCTCGCAGAATGGGCTGAACTTCCTCAATGCCATACTTGGCAGCGAGCTTTGTGGCTGCTTCTCGAACTTTGGTCGGGCTGGCCAGCATCGACGTCAGAAGTGGTCTGATGGCGTCAGCAATCTCCACATTTCGAGTTGCCAGTGGGCGATAATCACCCAGGACACGATCTAGAACGGCAGGGCTGTTCCAGTTGAGCAACTCTTCAATCGCCTCGATCCGCAGTGATTCTGATATCGAAGAATTCGCCGCGACCTGTGCCACCCGTAGAGCTGATTCAACGTTCCCCAGGCGATAATTCGCATTCAGAATCCGGCGGGCCAGCGCGTCAGAAGTCGAACCAGTGATGGGCAGAGCCGCCAGCTTTTCCAGATGAGTCGTTGTCGGGAGATCATGGATGGCTCTGGCCGCTTCGAGCACGATGAGAGGATCAGCATCAGAAAGGGCAATCCCCAACTCGACAGATTCCATACGCCTTAATGCCACCACGGCAGCCAGGCGGACGGCAGGGGAAGGATTCTTTAGAAGTGCCGCAATCTGCTGGGGATCACTGACACCTGTCAGACCTACAACCAAAGCATGTCGCAAGAACGGATCTGTGTTGTTGCAGACTGCCAGAGCTTCGACCAAAGCTTTTTCCTGACCGTGCCCTTTCAACTGGCCCAGGGCAATGGCTGCCTGCGCCTGGACATGAGCATCTGCATCTTTCAGCAGTTTTGCCAATTGGGCAGCAGCAGGTTGGTAGCGAAGATCACCTAAAACCACGCAAGTGGCTTCCCGCACTTCGGCTGAAGGATCCAACAGGAGCGGGAGGAGCAGTTCTGCGGTCGGAAGTTTCTGTCGCGCCAGTTGCCCCAGGCCCCAGATGGCATGCAGTCTGGCAAACAGGGACGAGTTCTTCGTCGCCTGCTGAGCCAGCACCTGGGTGGCTTGCCTGGAAACGAGGGCAAACTGTGCTCGCTGCCGCACGCGATAATCAGCGTGACACAACAGCTTTGTCAGATCCTCGATGGATCGATCTGCAAAACCTTCGCGGAAGAGTTTTGCGACTTCACCACCGGTGGTATTTGCAGTATCGGCAAATCGATAGACGCGGCCTTTACCCAGACCTTCCCAACCGTTGACCCAGTCAGTGACATAGAGATTGCTGTCGTATCCGAAATCGACATCTGTCGCGAGAATGCCCCAGATGAACATCTCGGATTCAGCCAGTTCGAAACCAGCCCCCTTGGGCTTATTCACCATTGCGCGGATCCCACTGATGGCAGGTGTCCCGCGAAAATCTGCCAGAAAAAACCAGTCGTCATACTTGGCAGGCAGGCCGGTTCCTGGATTATGAGTCAATCCTGATGGCCCGTCGGAAAAGTTCAAGATAGGGGGAACAATGTATGCCGCCTGTTCCGGATGAGCCGGGTGCCAGAGCTTTTCACGATTCCAGGGGCCACGATCGTTGAGATACTGATAGTTCATGCGCCAACCGGTATCGCTCTGACGCATGACGTATGTCCAACGGGCTTTGTCGCCACCATCTGAGTTGTTGTCACCAGTGAAAAGGCGGCCGCGATTATCAAACGCCAGTTCCTGGGGGTTGCGTAATCCTGTGGCGAAGACTTCAAGGTGGCTGCCGTCAGGTTCGCATCGAAAAACGGCCCCACGATCGGGATTAACGAGTTTGCCGTCTGGAGTTGTGATGTTGTAGCCGCGGTCACCAATGCTGAAATAGAGCCTGCCATCGGGACCAATGGCTAAGCCGTGAGAATCGTGCCCACGAAAAGCGAACCTGACCCCATAGCCTTCGCTGAGCACTTTTTTCTGATCAGCCGCGCCATCGCCGTTGGTATCGGTGAGCATCCAGAGTTTCGGAATGCAGGTGTAATAGACGTTCCCATTCCATGCGAGTATGCCAGCCCCTGTGCCGTCGGCGATATCGTTGAACCCATCAGCAAAGACAGTGGCTGTTTCGTAGACCCCATCACCATCGCGATCTTCGAGTTTTCGAATGCGGTCGTGTTCTTTGGTGTAGCGCTTGTCAGCATCGGCAATGTGCTTCCGCATGTAGGCCACGCGATCAGCAACAGTCTGGGCAGAAAGGTCATCCTGGAGCCAGTTCATATGGCTGCGATTGTCTTCCACGCCTTTGCTTTGGCGGAATGTCTCAGCCACATAGAGATTTCCCTGTTCGTCGAAACAGAATGCGACAGGGTTAGCAATTTCCGGCTCTGAAGCCGCCAGCTTGACTTCTACACCTTTGGGAAATTTGAATCGAGATTTCGCCAGTTCCGCTTCATCTGACTTTTCGCTGATCGGTGGCGAATAGCTGTCCTGACCAAACGATCCCTGGAGCATGGGGAATGCTGCGGCCAAAGCCAGCACAGCGACTCGAAAACTCAATCGATCCATATCGCAGATTCTCATTAAAAACGCTCATTATCGAGAAAACACATGTGAATCAGTCTAATGTCAGTTGATCGAAAAGACACACCATTCTCCATTCAACCGAAGTGTTGCATTATGCGACAGTGAATGAGTGTGTATTCTTTTGAAACAGCCATCCATAGACCGTAAATGTTCGAAAACAGGACTTCATGGAAGAAATCCATCCAAAATGCTGGACTCCAGTACTTTTCAATCACCTGACCAGAAAACCACAACACAACATAAGTCCCTGAAATACAAGATGTTACAGAACAAGGGAAACCACAGCCCTCCTTTTCTCAACGGTATCGGCACACTGAATGCTCAATTGTAGTCATAGAGTCAGCAATCTTACTTGATTCGAGAAGGGATGATCGAATGCTTGTTCTCACCCGCAAGACCAATGAAACCATCCAACTGGGTGGCTCCCAGATTACAATTACCGTTGTGAACGTCGGCGGCGGGCGAGTGAGACTGGGAATTCAGGCACCATCTGAAGTGCGGATTGAGCGACTGGAAAAAACCTCCACTCGTCAGCTCTCCGAAGTCACTTGCAAGTAAATCCTCCACAATGCCGCCGGCCCGGTGAATTCCACGACGGCCATAGGTGGTCGTGAAATGTGCAGCAGAGAATCTTTGCCACAGCACATCTTCTCTCATTCATCGAGCGTCCGCAAAGTGCCAGCCGTATTTGTAAATCCTGGCCGGTGAGGCGTCGGATAGAATCGGAATTCTCTAAGGGACTTTTCACCCTCGCAGGCTTGCTGAGAGTCGTTCTGTCCTGGAGAAATACACCGCAGCACATCGGACCATCGACCACAATTCGCAGGATTCACCTTCCTTAGAGATTGCGTCCCTGCGTGCGGGTCCGTATGAATAGCAGTTGATGTGTTGCCGGAGCAATTTGACCTGTCGCTCCGCCGTTGTATTCACTCGCCCTTTCTGACTCGAATCAACATCTGAGGCATTCATGCGTAATGTTGTGTCTGTAATTCTTGGTGGTGGCAAAGGGACTCGCCTTTACCCTCTGACCAAAGACCGTTCCAAGCCAGCAGTTCCATTGGGCGGAAAATATCGCCTGATCGACATCCCGATTTCCAACTGCCTGAACAGCGGGTTGAATCGAATCTATCTGCTGACACAGTTCAACTCCGTGAGTCTTCATAAACACATTCGCCAGACGTATCGCTTTGACCGGTTTGATGGCGGCTTTGTCGAGATCATGGCGGCCCAGCAGACCATGGAAGGAGAAGCCTGGTATCAGGGGACTGCCGACGCTGTTCGCAAAAATATGCGACATCTCGAACAGAAGGGGATTGATTACGTTCTCATCCTTTCCGGCGACCAGCTCTATCGCATGGATTTCCAGGAAATGATCGCGACACATCAGGCTGCAAAAGCCGATGTGACGATCGCCGGATTACCTGTCACCAGAGAAGCTGCTCGTGGCTTCGGTGTTATGCGTCTGGACGACACTGGCAAGGTGCTCGGCTTCCTGGAAAAGCCCCAGACCGACGAAGAAATCGATCTCGTCAAAATGGACCCCAAATGGATCGACGCCCAGGGGATTGAGAGCAAAGGCCGAGATTGCCTCGCCAGCATGGGGATTTACCTCTTCAATCGCGACGTACTCGTCGATCTGCTGTCCCGCAGCGACTACCACGACTTCGGGAAAGAGATTTTTCCCATGTCGATCCGCACCCATAAAGTTCAGGTGCATCTGTTCGATGGTTACTGGGAAGATATTGGAACCATCCGTTCGTTCTACGATGCCAATCTCGATCTGGCCAAGTCGAGTCCGCCTTTCAGCCTCGCAGATGCGAAACGCCCGATCTTTACTCACGCCCGATTTTTGCCACCAGTCCGTCTCGAAGGGGCGACCGCCACTCAGACTCTCATTGCCGATGGAGTCGCTGTCGGGGCGGGAACAGTTCTTGAGAATTGCGTGATCGGGTTGCGTTGCCGGATTGGTAAGAAATCGACAATTCGCAACACGATCATTATGGGTGCCGACTCTTACGAAACTGAAGCCGAACTGGCGGCCAACCGTAAGCTGGGTATTCCTCCCATGGGGATTGGCGACGGTTGCGTCATCGACGGCGCGATTATTGATAAAGATTGCCGCATTGGGAACAACGTGAAGATCACCAACTGCCAGACGGGAACACTCCCCAAAGACAGTCCACTCGTGCTGCAGGATGGTGTTCTTGTTGTCCCCAAAGGCACCACTTTGCCCGACGGATGGTCTCTGGAAGCACTCGGTGCATCACGCTGAATTTCGTCTGCTCCACAACCGGTTTTGCCCGCCACAGATTGATCTGTGGCAATCAGGTATCGATTCCGAACTCTGTTGATAGACACACTGGGATGGCCGTTTCATGTTCCCTGCAACTCAATCGACTTTTCGTTTCCTGACAAGTTTCACTCCAGCGATCTACTCGTTCATTGGAGCATTGTGCCTGACAGCCAGTCTCGCAACATCCGGCCTTAACGCTGCCGAAGACTATGTTGTCTACGAAGGCTCAGCCGGCCCAGGTCAGGGAAAACACATTGTGTTCCTGGCAGGCGATGAAGAATATCGTTCGGAGGAATGCCTTCCCCAACTGGCAAAAATTCTGGCAGCCCGCCATGGCTTCAAATGCACAGTACTCTTCTCCATTGATGAGAGCACAGGGGATATCAATCCTCAAAACGGCAAGTCTCTCAGTCATCCCGAAGCTATCGATACCGCTGATGCATTTGTGATGCTGCTGCGATTTCGTCAATGGCCCGATGAAACCATGGCTCGATTCATCAAAGCGGTCGAAGCTGGCAAACCAGTCATTGCGCTGCGTACAAGCACGCACGCTTTCAACTATGGCGGTAACTCCGACAGCCCCTTTGCGAAATACGGCTGGAACTATTCGAAAGCTCCCGAATGGAAAGGTGGCTTTGGTAAGCAGATTCTGGGAGAAACATGGGTGGCACATCATGGTCATCACAAAGTGGAAGGAACCCGAGGCATTATCGAGCCCTCACAAGCCGAGCACCCGATTCTGCGAGGCGTGAAAGATGTCTTTGGCGACACCGATGTTTACACAGCCAATCCACCAGCCGATGCCACTATTCTGATGCGTGGAGAAGTGACCAAAACTCTGGAACCAGATTCACCCGCCGTGGAAGGGAAGAAGAACAACCCCATGCAGCCAATAGCCTGGACTCGTGACCACAAACATGAAACCGGCGCCACCAGTCGCATTTTCACGACCACGATGGGCTCAGCCACCGACATTCAAAACGAAGGTGTCCGCAGGATGATCATCAATGCGGTCTATTGGGGACTGGGGCAGGAAGCTGCCATTAATCCTTCCTCAAATGTGGCTTTTGTCGGCGAATTTGTACCGACCATGTATGGCTTTGGTTCCTACAAAAAGGGGATTAAACCCGCCGATCTGAAGATGTCACCCGCCGAACTTCAACAGGCGGCCAGTCGTTAGTTTCGACTTGCTTTCCCTGCCAGCCAGCGTTTGCAGGATCGAAATCGGCTTCGTCGACAAGACTTCGAGAAACCCCGTCAACATCGATTGTTGGCGGGGTGATTTTATGGAGTGAGAATGGTCGCTGGACATGAAGTAGAAAAGCGTAAATCCACGCCCTTTCGCAGGGCCTTCAGGGTCGTGCCACACAAGACCACGGCAAGTATTGTGACAGGGCATGCGCATAGCGCGGCTTCTTGTCGATGTGCAAAGCCACAACGACCCGGCCACGAGGTGGCCGGGCCACCCCTGGGTGACAGTTGTGTGTAGGAGACAGCCCAGAGCTGCAAGGATGGCACGCAGAGCGCTTGTGTCTCATGGAAAACGATGGTTTCAGATCGCCTGCCATAGGCCATCTGGCAGAGGTGTAAGGTGAGCCATAGCCTGCTTGATACCAGGATTATTGCTCGCGACGGGCCTCAGAACTTTTGACAAGCTCCGCTTCGTCAGTCACTGGATGACACTGCATGCTCGTTGAGTTCGTCGAGTGTCACAAATTCGAGTGTCGAGATATGGGTTGCTTCAAGAACCACGGGAGGAGCGACGCCGTGTTCGAGCGCTTCTTTCCAACGGACAACACACAGACACCAGCGGTCTCCGGGCTTTAATCCCGGAAAATTCCATTGAGGAACCGGCGTCACGAGATCATTACCACGCGCCTTGGAAAACTGCAGAAATTCTTCGGTGACTTCTGAACAAACCAGATGCAGGCCCGTGTCATCACCTCCGGTATTGCAGCAGCCGTCTCGATAGAAGCCCGTCAAAGGGTCAAAACCACAGGGGATCAGTGGAGTGCCCAGGACATTACTGGCTGTTCTCATGACGAATACTCCTCCATTGGAACCAAAGGACAGTTCTGCCGGAGCTTTCATTACCTGGCGATCCGATCAACTGCATGCAGCATTGCTAAACAGTTCGCATGATGCAACTACCAGAAATGGACCTGAATCAAAATCGTGATCACTGACCAGATGTTTTTGGCTCGATACGGGGTTCTGCGACATCGAGGCAGAGCAGGGTGTCTTCATCCCGCAGATACAATTGACCATTGGCAAGAACTGGCGCCACCCACGTGGGATAACTGAGATCTTCCCATCCAGTACGACTCACCTCTCGATACCCCTGTCGAGAGAGTTCCCCCAGCATGAGAGTGCCACGTTCACTCCATAAGATGTACCGATCTCCTATGCGAATCTTTGAGCCTCGCCCAAAAAATGGCCAGGGGACCTCTTCACCCGTATCGCGGCGTTTTAATCGACCTGTCTGCGAACTTCTCTCCAGAAGTTCGGCATCAATATTCAAGCCAGATTCTTCCCACAAAAGCTCGCCTGATTCAGCATCGACCGCCTGAAGCATCGCACCGTTTTCATGCCGGCCAGAAAATCCATAGATCACACCTTGATCATAAATGGGAGTTGACCAGTGAGCCTGCAATTGATCGGGTTTCTTCCAGACCACTTTAACACCCGTCCCGCCAGGTTGAAGTTCCAGCAGCACAGATCCGGCTTCATAAGCCGCGACTAAAAGAATTTTTCGATCCCAGACGACAGGCCGGGCCGCATTCACCGATTCATGGACTCTCGCGCGGAACCAGTAGTGAAATCGTTCCTTGCCGGTCTCTGGATCGAGCGAGACCAATCCTTGCCGCATCAGGCAAAGTAAATGCCGTCTGCCTTCGACTTCATGAATGACAGGCGAAGAGTAACTGACGACCATTTCTTCGCCCGTCCAGCGGTATGGCTTTCCTGTTGAAGTCACACAACCATCCCAGGTCGATTTTCCCACGGCTTCCCAAAGGACGTTTCCTGTGGCGAGATCAAAGGCCACGACACCCGAATTCGGTTGTCCGCCCACCAGGACAATCAAACGCTGGCCATCAATGATCGGGCTGCAGCCAAATCCAAAGAAATGCTCGGGCACCCGCCATTTTCTGGCACAATCCACTTCCCACTTTAACTGGCCGTGTGCGAGATCGAGGCAAATCAACCGACCCTCTGGCCCAAAGGTAATGACCAGACCTTGGGCAATCAGCGGAGTGGCTCTCGGGCCGCCATTGTATCCATAAGGATCGACATACGACGTGGTGGTCTCATATCGCCAGAGCCTTTCGCCAGTGGTGGTTTTCAGGCAATCGACAAACTCCTGTTTTCTGATCCGGTGATGAATGATCACTCGATCGCCGACAACAGAAGGTGCTGAATAGCCTTCCCCAATCGTGGCTTTCCATAAAACAGGAGGCCCTGAAGCAGTCCATTTCTTTGACAGATTTTTCTCATGGGAGATTCCGAGATGTGTCGAACCCAGAAACCATGGCCAATCTTCGGCCTGAGTCGAATCACCCGGCGCTGACAAAATCAAGCCCATCAGCAGCAGCACACCTCGCACCGATGCAATGGCTCGTCCTGCCCGACATGCTGCAGAGATCGTCATGAGAAAAGCCCTCTCCAAAGAATCGTCTGCCTGAGAATCCCTTGATGATTACGATAAGACGATGGTCTGCCATAAGCTCGGGTCAGCATCCACAGGAAACTCCAGCCCCACTGTCAGAAATTGATCAGGAATTCCATGGTGGATCCATCGATAGTAAAAGCTGAGTCGCGGACTGCCAACGGGATCGAACCCTTCGAGCTTTCCAGCCGGTAGCCAGACTTCCAGGTCATATCCGTGGGCATCGACTCGACTGCGACAGGGAATTTCATCGGGATTGGCCAGCGTTTGCTCATCTTTTGCGCGAGCAATCGGCTGCTGAATCACCACTCCCTTTTGTGCCCCTTTTGTCGTTGTGGGGAGGCAACAAAAGTGGTGGCAGAACCGGGAAGCACGATGAATGTTCTGGGTGTTTCGCGTATCGATCCAGATCTGCAGGCCATCGGTCGAACTCGCCTGCAATGGGTTCGAGACCGGTCTATCTGGGAGATTTCCAGCGAGACAGCGAACACCCAATCCCTCAGCATTCCAGCCAAGATAAACTTCGAGTGAGTTTCGATTGGTCTCAGAGTCCAGCTCAATTCTCTGCAATCGATGCTGAGAGTCGATGGGAACCCAGTTCGCAGAATCTCTCTTCCACGGCTCAAGCCTGGGGACTGGCCATTCAAATCGAAATGCAAATAACGCAGGAATCACTTGGCAAATTTCCATGTGAAGAAACTGAAATGCATCATCTCTTCATGAATCATGGAACTCCCGGCCAGTTTTCGCAAATCCACCTGCTATCAATTGGCCAAACTCAAGGGACGGGTGCTTTCAGCGGCAGGTCTTCTTGGGGAATGACGATGGGTGGAGGAACCAGAGGCAAGCCTCCCACTTCTGTCACAGGCACGATGGCCTCGACATTCGCCGGATCAACTGGCGGAGGAGGTGGTGGCAATCCGATCACAGAGAGACCTGAGTTGGAAATCAGTGTGGTTGGATCGGTCGGCAGAACAGTGGGTGGCCCGCCCGTCAGTTGCAAATACCACCGGGCCAACTCGCTGTCAGATTCTTTCAATTTCTCAATTGAGTTCCCGACCCAGAATCGCTCTCGTCCGGCAGCATTTGTTCGGGGTTGCCAACTGACTGCAATCGTGCCATCGACATCATCCCGAATATCAATGCGCCCGCCATGAATATCAGCCTGGATCTGCCGCGGCTGAGATTCACTTGAAGGCCACGCTGCACTTGACTGGGGAACAACCACTGGCAACCTGGCAATTTCACGAATGCGGATCGGTTCTGGCTGAGCCACCCGCTCCGCTTCGGGTTGGGCGGGTATTTCCTGGATGACTCCATCCGGATGGTCTTCGACAGGCAATCCCTCCTGTTCTCGTTTTTGTCTCTCACGGGCTAAGCCACGCTGCCTGGCGCGGTTGGCCACTTCTCCTTTGAGAAACTCAACAAAAATTTCATACCCCTCAGGCTGATTCGATTTCAGATCGGGCAGACTCCTTGCCCTCCAGATGCGGGAAGATGTTCCTTCCGGAGAATTAACCGAGAGTGAGATATGAATTTCACCGCTGGGATCGCGACTGACTTTGATCACTCGCGACGGGGCAGGGGTACCACCCGCAACATCCGCAGTCGGCATTGGTGAGGCATGACCTTCCACCGGTACGGCGGTCCTGGGATTCGCGACGGGATTCTGATCCGCCGCAAAGCCTTCGGGCATCATCACCAGAGAAGATGACGACAAGAAACAGAACGCGAAGAGATGACGATAACCGGCCATGATTTGACCCCATCCGTGGGAAATGTGCCAACATCGTACAACTGGCAATCCCCATCGAACAGAGCAGATTTTCGGAACGGCAATTTTTGCCAGACATTCATAATGAACCGCCAAAACTATTTGCTGGCAGCACTGCGTTTGCCTTCGGCCTCTTTCCAGAGTGGGCCATAAACTTCCTTATCAAAGGGCGGGCAACCCGTGGCGTACTGTCCCCAGGGGTGATCTTTGGTACGCATCAGATTCGTGCAATAAGAAAACGTTCGACAGACTGTCTTCCGGTTCAAAGCCCCGCTCTTCGCCAGATGGATCGCAAAATCCGGCTGAGAGAGTGAACCTCTCCCCAGCCCCACAAACTGACAACTGCCTTGCTTCACATTGGCCGCCCCAATCTCAAAAGCGTAATCCTGCAGCCAACTGTACCCACTCCCCACCACTGGAACTGCACCGGCTGCCTTCTGCACCTCTTTTGTCACTTCAAAGTGCCGCAACACCCCCAGCAGTGGATGTTCGGGGGCGTGATAACCATCCACAGGTGGCTGTTCAGCGGGACGCACATAATGCGGGCAGGCATAAGGGTTCCCGACCGAAACATTCAACAGCGAAATTCCTGCGTCCACCAACCGCCTTACTACTTCTAAAGGCTCTGTCAGGTCGAACTGCAAAGGATCGGTAGCACAGGCACCAAAGCTGGTTTCAATGGGGAACGTGACTGGAATCGGCTGCCCGATGAACTCTTCACCTTGCCCTTTGAACGGAATGCCATCGAAGACATTCATGCGAGTTGCCAGAATCAGGTTCGGGACTTCTGTTCGAATGGCTTTGATCACATCGAGAACCAGCCGCATTCGATTTTCGAGACAACCGCCATAACTTCCCGGCCGAATTCGGGCTGCCAGAAGCTCGGATAACAGATATCGGTGGCACTGCTTGATATCGATGAAATCGCAACCGATCTGATAAGCCCGGCGGGCCGCCAGAACATAAAGCTCGCCAATCTGTTCTAACTCAGCATCCGTCAGCACGGGCTTGTCGGCAGCAACGAGTTGCCCTGTTTGCTTATCGATGGTCACCAGATCCAGAATCGGGTCTCGCATGGCCATAAGTGGCGTGCGGTAGCTGTAGCGTCCGGAATGCGTCAATTGCAGACCGAGTAGCAGATCGTCTGTCGAGAAGCCCGCCTCTCGATGAGCCAGCCGACAATCGTTGAGCATCTTTTCCAGCGAGGGCATCGTTTCTTCAGAAATCAGGAGTTGCCGCGGATTCATCCGCCCGCGTTCTTCAATCGCCGTCGCCTCACCCCAGATCAGTTTTGCACCACCAGCTCCAAAGCGTACGTATCGCCTGAAAGTCAGCTCATCAGGAAAACCTGCCGGCGTTCCATCACAACCTTCCATCGGCTGAATACACAATCGGTTACCGACCTGCCGACCACCAACCGGCATCGATTGAAACAGTGGCGATAAATCCTTGCTGGCTTCAAGGCGATGCCCCAACCGGGCGGCATCGGCAATCACGTCGTCTGAAGATTTGTATTTGAAATAGCGTGCCAAGTTTCACCTCAAAAGCTGTCGATCTTTATCACTCAGTTAAACGATACGTCTGGTACAATCATCAGAACGAAGCGACACCCTTTGCACAGTTCATGATTTCCGGGGCCGGAAAGCCACGAGTCTTTCGGGACGAGTGTCGAAGACTGGGCCGCCAATCAGTTCAATGCAGTAAGGAACCGCTGCAAAAACCCCATCGAGACATTCACGAATGGCGCGTGGTTGTCCTGGGAGATTGATCAGCAATGAACAACCACGAATCCCGGCCGTCTGTCGCGAAAGGATGGCTGTAGGAACTTTCTCCAGCGAAACCTTCCGCATCAACTCTCCAAATCCCGGGAGAAGCTTCGTGCAGACATTGGTTGTGGCTTCGGGAGTCACGTCGCGCAGGGCTGGCCCGGTGCCTCCAGTCGTCACAATCAAGCTGCAGTTTGATTGATCCGCAAGTTCAATCAGCGTCGCTTCAATCAGCGGCTGCTCATCAGCAATCAGGCGGTAATCGACCTCATACTCACAAGCAAGAACATCATCGAGGTATTCTCTGATGGCAGGGCCGCCTCGATCTTCGTAAACGCCCTGACTGGCACGATCAGAGATTGTCACGATCCCGACTCGCAGCATCTCACTTCCTCAGATGAACACAACTTCCTGTTAACTCTTGCGACGGCAGAAGTATTGAGGAATCCAGATGATATCAGGGTTCCTATCGCTGGGGAGTGCTCGGACGGACATTTGTCGTGGAAGAATCCCAGAGGAGTGATGCCGGCTATTCATCAGCACCCAGATACGAGCGATCCATCCCGAGGAGAATCCGCAGTGAGGTGGCCGCCACACCCAGAGCAATTCCAATCACAATGGCTCTCTGCCCGGAGGTATTGATGACACTCATGATCACAAAATCGGTCAACGCGGCGAAAGAATAGGCATCGCCAACGGGTGCTGACAAGATTGTACCGGCATAAGATCGCCCCAGCAGTACGATGAGAGCCGTCACTAGCAGCAGAGCCGCTTCAGTGCTTTTTGCGCGAAAGGCACGAAAGGCCGCGGAAGCGACAAAAAAAGACAGCAATGCGAACATGGTGCTTGTCGATGGTTTGATGATGTACTCATACAGCCACCAGATCACTCCGGGCTGTTCTTCAAAACTTCCAGCCCACGCATGTTCCGGAAACTGAGGAGTCAGCGGCACACCCAGTTTCAAGAGACCGGCCACGAGAGTGATTAGAAAACCAGCCAGAGTGAGAGCGGAGTATCCCCAGCCGGGCTTCTGGTTGTAGATCAGGTTTGAATGATGCATGAAGAGATTGGCCCCACCCAGCAGCATGGCAATGGCTGCCAGGATCAGGAACCACGACTCCACAACGGCACTCATCCACTCCAGTCTGGGTGAGAAAAATGAAACCACCATGATGAGTCCGGTCAACATGGCAATCAGCATTGGTATTTGCCGTTTGAACATCAGTCGCTGGATCTTCCCGAAATAGGACTTACCGAAGGAACTACTAATCAAGGATTCACGGAAAGCGGGTTGAAAGCCTTCATTCAACGGAGGCTTTTCGAGCAAAAATCATCGCAATTTGCCGTTGAAATCAATCTCTCCCCAGAATCTGATGATACAGCACATCATAGGCCATTTGGGGGAAGGGCCCTAATCCTTCAAACTGCACCAGAGTGACGAGCAGGCATCCTGCCAATAGCAAAGTCACTGCCAGTGCTTTTCCCAGATCCTGTCCCTGCAAACTCCCAAGTTGCTGTGGCTCACCCGAAAGATAGGCCGAAGCGGCAAACAATTCTTCTCCTAGAAGTGTGTAATCACACGATGCCACAAAAAACGGAAGTTGGGAGGATTCCGCAGTACCGGCGACTTGAATCGCGCCGACTGAATTTCCATTTTCGGCCAGCAGAAGTGATTCCGCAAAGAACTGACCCATATAAAAGCACGCCGCTGGCTTTTCCCGTTGTGTCCAGCCGCAAACTTCAGCCACATAAGCAAACTGTTCATCAGTGATGTATCGAACCGAGTCATCGTTATAGACATCCGGTTTTCCAGCTTCGATACATGCCGCCTGAACCACTTCACGAGCAGCCGTCATCACCAGTGACCTGGCTGTCGGGACATGAACATTGTTCTCGTAGGCTGCCGATTCTTTAGCCACTGACGAAAGGACACTCAGACCGGCCACGGTCTGCAATTCATTCAAATCCATAATTCCGGGGACGAACAACACAGGACGCCCCATTTCGGTTGCCCTCCCCACGGCTTCTTCAATGGCCTTCAAACCGGCAATCGGTCGGACATAAACTTTGGCACCCATTCTTGCGCGGAAGGTACAGATCAACACGCTGAAACAGACCGCCAGCACCAGAATCAGCGACCAGAACCTTTTCTCCGAGAATAGCTTCGAGGCCGTATCTTCCACGGGATTATCTGCGGCTGCATTGGCAGCAGGCGTAGCCATCTCTGCTGAAGGAGTAACCACATCGGAAGAGGATTTCTTCTGAACATCAGACGGAGCCGGGGAGGGGACTCCTTGAGATTCCTGGAGGGCGATTGTTTCGGACGCTTGCGATACTGCTGCCAAAGGAAACGAACAAATCGCCAAGACCCACATCATGGCCAATAAACCAACCGACCATCTCCCAACGGAACGCGATGCGTTACCGGTTGAGGAATACACTTTGCCTGACAACCATTCAACATGTGACGATCCCATCTGTCAGGTCTCCAGCAATTCAACGTTTGCGCGGGGTACTGTCACATGACGACCATCGGCCAGAGCCACAATCAATACACGTGCTTTCGCACCTGAATCGAGCAGCAGTGGCTCATGCGGTAATTTCAAAACCTTACCAATCACACCGAACCACGGATCTCGGATGATGCGTACTGCAGCACCATCGGTCAAAAACACCGGTTCCTGTGATCGACCTGTTTCTACCGAGATCGCCAAATTGTTCTGTTCAACTTCCGGAATCACGACTTCAGGCCGCATCACACCAGCGCGAATTTGAGTGGCCCCATTGCAGGAGGCGTAGCAACCAACTTTTGATTTGAAAAGTTCAAAAGTTCGTCTGGCCATCGGGATCTCACCAAATCCTTCGGTGATGACCAGAGTCGTACCAAGTTTTTCCGTACCGGTAATCGCGACTCCCAGATCATACCCCAGAATCTCGCGCAAGTCGGAATCATCAATCCCTCCCGAAACCAGAGCTGAGATTCCCAGATCAGCCGCTTTACGAACAGATCCTTCCGTCATGCGACCGCCACCAACGACAATCTTCCCACGGTGGCTGCTGTTCAATCGATCCTCTGTCAAAGTCTCCTCGGGTGACTGGCCAGCGAGCACAATTTCGCCATACGCTTCCGATCCAATTCCAAAAATCCCCTGGACAACAGCAGCTCGACTGGTGACCACCACACCTTCTTGAGGAACGACTTCGGTCACGACTCCACTCAAATAGGCCGCCACCTCGATGACTTGTGGTTCACTGCGAATGAGGACCTGCCCGGTAATGGGAGAGATCGATTCGACAACACCGCCACAGGGAGCACAGACACTGCGAGGCGACCACCCAAAAAGTCCACCGGTCCATGCCAATTCCTCATCCATCGAAATCGGGTCGCCCAACTTCTTCAGCAGGAACTTGGGGACATCGCTGGGAGAAACCTGCAGCAGGCGGGCGATGTTGACCGGGTACGGTTCACCCGGGAGCTGAGCTCGAGCCACTCCCTGACGAGCACTGACAACATCTCCTACAGAAGCCAGTACTTCGCCAGGAATCGGCAGTAATCGCTTCGAATGCCAGACGGTCTGGCGGCTGATTGTCAGTCCTGGGACGTAGGCTTTCGCCATGCTGAACTTTCTGTTGGAAACCTCGCAATGTTCTACAGAACTTGCCACAAGCTCACAAATCAAAAATTGCCTCTATGACCAAAGTGAGATTCGGCAAACCGTCTCTCGACTTGATCATTAAGATCGACCCCTTGAATTTTCAGGGCATTGAGCGGCTGGTTACGTTAAGCTTTCAGATGTTGATCACAGAGATCGATTGTCGATTTCCCAAATCGATTCCGGCCCAGTAGCACCGTCGAAATGGTCAGATGATCTGATATGAATTCTCAAGTTGATTCCCTCCAGACACAGCCCCCGATGAACGAAGTGATCATACGCACTCGCGAAAATGGCCCGCTGGTCATTACTGGCCCGGTGACAATCATTGATCATCAATACTCGCGGTTTGACCTGCCCCCGGGAAAGAACATCGCTCTGTGTCGCTGTGGGGCCAGCCAGAACAAGCCTTTCTGTGACGGGGCACATCGACAGTGCGGCTTCATCGCCACAGAACTTGCCACGGGCCGCAACTCACCAGATGCTTCAACTTGAAATTCTCTGACCTGTTCCCATTCCATCAAACCAGACAACTTGAATGACACTTCTTCGAGAAACCACTATGGATTTGAATGCTCATACCGGATGGATCACTTTTTCAGACTTGTGGCGAATGAGTTGCTCCTCCCGCTGGAGTCATGGCCTTGGAGGTTGTGGTTTGCTGGTGTTGAACCTCATCTGCATAAACCCGCTGGCAGCGCAATCAACAACGACAAACGCGCCTCTTCTCGCCCAGGTGACGACCAGAAAAACTCCACCCGAGCCGATCGATCCGGCATCACTGAAAAGTATCGAAGAGATCCAGAAGCTGCGACAGGTCAGCGAACTCAAGAGTTTAGAACTCCCCCGACCTGCCCAGCCTGCTGACATCCAGGTGTTCCCCAAAGCGATTGACTGGGCTTTGCGTCATGAGGAAATTCGCAACAGCACTCAACGTGATGCACTTCTTCGAGTCACCAGACAAGGGCTGAATCGAGTCACTGCCGCTGAGAAAAAACAAGCTCCCTGGTTGGCGCCCGGTGGACAGCATGTTCTGGGTTATGTCTCGGAAGTCGATGAATCGATCCAGCCCTATTCGCTCTGGATTCCCGAAGGTTATCAGCAGGAAAGCACGGATCGATGGCCACTCGAAGTCGTGCTTCATGGCCGGGACAATGATTTGAACGAAGTGAAATTCATTGACCAGCATGAAGGAAAGACTCTAAAGCAGTCGCCAAAACATTTTCGTCTGGAAGTCTTCGGACGAGGAAATAACGCCTATCGCTGGGCCGGAGAGACAGATGTCTTTGAAGCGATCCGGGATGTGACCAGGCGATTTCGCATAGACGATCAGAGAATCAACCTGTGGGGATTCTCCATGGGTGGTGCCGGCGCCTGGCATCTGGGTGTCCATCATCCGGATCGATGGACTTCTGTGGGAGCTGGTGCCGGCTTTGCTGATACGATTGTCTACCAGAAGCTCAAAGAGCCCATTGAATCTCCACGTCGAGAGCTGTTGCGAATCTACGATGCGATCGACTATGCCCCCAATGCGGGATTAGTTCCCATGATTGGCTACGGTGGATCGGAGGATCCACAACTGGCAGCCGCACAGACCATGCAGAAAGCGGCTCGCGAAGCGGGAGTGGAGATCCCGGTATTGATCGGGCAGGGGGTGGCACACAAATGGCATCCTGAATCCGAGCAGGAATTTCAGGCTTTTCATGATCGATATCGCCAATCGGGGCGCGTCCGTTTTCCGCTGAATTCAAAGATTCGCTTCACGACCTGGACAGTCAAATACCCCGAGGCCGACTGGCTGAAAGTCATTCGACAGGAGTTCCCTTACCAGCTCTCAACGATTGATGCCGAAATTAAAAACGACGCCGACCTTGTCGAAGTCTCGACGAAAAACGTGGCGATCCTGAGTGTGGATCGCCAGGCTGCCGAGTCGATCCGTATTGATGGCAGCGAGGTTTTGCCTCTCCGAAATGCAGCCGAAGGCTTGCTTCCCGATGTGTATTACGAACTTCGTGGCAATGGTTGGAAGCAACTGGAGTACAAAGCCTCGCGCGATGTCGAAATTAATGACATGAGGCATAAGCATCATCGCCTGCAGGGCCCGATTGATGATGCCTTCACTCAACCATTCGTCAACGTGACGGGGAGCGGGCGGGCATGGAATAGTGGTCACGAGGCCTACACGAACTGGTCTCTCAAGAGAAGTCAGCAGGAGTTTGATCGGTGGCTGCGCGGGAGACCGCCGGCAATTGTGGATAACGGTCTGAGTGATGAGATTCTCATGGACAAGAATCTGGTCCTGTGGGGAGATCCCGGGTCGAACACCGTGATCGCTCGAATTGTCGATCAACTTCCGATCGAATGGACAAAAGACAAAATTGTCGTGAACGGGAAAGAGTTTTCACCTCAGAACCATGCGATCGCGATGATTGTGCCGAATCCCTTGAACTCGCTGAAATACGTTGTGATCAACAGTGGTCACACATTCCATGAAGCTGAGTTCAAAGGTTCCAATGCGCAGCTATATCCTCGCCTGGGAGATCTGGCAGTCATTCGTTTTGTGCAGCAGGAAGACGGCAGTTTCCGGGAAGATATTGTGGAGAATCTGATCCTCGACAGCCGGTGGCAAATTCCTCAGCAACAGTCCGTTGAAAATCAGAAATGATGACATTTCGCCGACAGCTTGGATGATGCTCCCAAGAGACAGCCACGTGCATATGCTCATGACTCAACGCCATCAGTGAGGGCGATGAGTCATGAGCGCCGAGCGATTTTCAGTGGGAGAAAACACATGTGGCATTGAGTTGCTGCAAGCCAGCTACCCAATGCCACATGAAGATATCTCACGAAACGGATTCACATGAACCCGCAATCAGCCAATGAACTCTAACTCGACCGGATGCGGAATGAGTTTATGTTCAAAAGCTCTCGCCAGGAGCAATCTCACGGCTTCACGGCCGCGATCTCCAAAGTCGATCGTCCAGTCATTCACGTACATACCGACAAAGACATCGGCCTTATGGTCATCAAGATCTCGGCCGTACTTCTTGGCGTGACCCAACGCTTCCTGGCGATGTTCAAGGCCATAGACAATACTCTGCTTGAGCAGAGCTGTGACTTCTTCCATCGCTTTGCGGCCCAGATCACGCCGGATGGCATTGCCTCCCAGAGGCAAGGGAAGCCCGGTCTTCTGGAGCCACCATTTTCCCAGATCGACCACCAGACTTAAGCCTTGGCTGGCATAGGTCAACTGGCCTTCGTGAATGATCAGCCCTGCATCGACTTCACCACGCTCGACCACATTCAGAATTTCGTCAAAGGGATAAAGAACGGGAGTAAAACGATCTCCGAGCAGCAATCGCAAAGACAAAACGGCTGTGGTCAACTTTCCTGGAATGGCAATCCTCTTGCCAATCAGATCGTCAATTTCCATCGGCTGACGAGCAACAACCATGGGACCATAATTATCTCCCATGCTGCAGCCACAGGCACACAAAGCGTATTTGTCTGTCAGGTAGGCGTAACCATGCAGACTGACTGCGGAAAGCTCTAACTCCCCTCGGAACGCCCGCTGGTTGAGCGTCTCGATATCCTGGAGTTCGTGAGTGAAAACGTACTGGCCCGTCGGAATTTTATCGTTTGCCAATGCATGAAACATGAAGGCGTCATCAGGATCAGGGCTATGGCCAACACGAATAAGAGTTCGATTATCCACGGATCACACTTTCACAGCAGTTAACAGAGAAATTTCAGCCATGCACCCTGAAGAGGTGATTTCGGTAAATTTCAATCAGAATGGCGTCTTGCTTTACCGGAACGGCAATTGAGTTATAGTCATTTCCTGGCATAACCGCACACGTCCCGTGCGATTAACATCTGTTGAGCACCAATGGTTCACTGGGATTGAAAACACAGTGAGTGAGAAATCGACTGGTCCATTCCTGCGATAGGATGACAGAGTTGACGGGAACAACTGTGGCTTCAATAGGGAGTCGAATTCGATTGTCTGAGCCGGCGCAACCTTCTGTGGATCTTCCATCGACCGTGATTCCCGCAATTGGTGAACCCATTATCAGGCAACTCGTGCACGCGTTCTACCAGCGTGTTCGGCATGATGCACTTGTCGGTGGCATGTATCCTCCCGACGAGTGGGAAGCTCCCGAAACCCGCCTGGCAGACTTTCTGGTCTATCGACTGGGAGGATCACAGGACTACCTCACCAGGCGGGGCGCACCACGGCTGCGCATGAGACATGCCAGCTTCGCGATCACACCAGCGGCCAGAAATCGGTGGATGGAACTGATGACCGAAGCACTCGCCGAAGCCCCTCTCCCACAGCCTTATGCGAACATCGTGACGCAGTTTCTCTCTGAGACAGCCACGTTTCTCATCAACCGACCTCAATCCCGCTAACAAAGATCGCAGCGATCGGTTGTTTGAAAGCTGAAAAACTCCTGACAAACCAAATCCCTCGTTGTCAGTTGGAGCAATTTCCAGTGGCCAGCTCATGTTTTGCCAACAGATACTGGTCGATATCTGAAGTTTTGAGTGCTGTCAGAACTTTCTGCAGGCAACTCTGCTGTCGCAAGGTGACGGGAATCATGACGTCTGGTGCAGGGCCACGACGCATGAGTCGACGCGCCAGGATGTCCAGCAGTGGCATCATGCCTTGAGATGTCACTGTCGAAATGGGCAGGGCGTCTGGCCATTGTTGCAACACGTCGCGGTCCATGGGGAGATCGCACTTGTTGAGGAGCACCACCACATCGCGAAACTGGCGGGAAAGCTGTACGTCAGCCGTCTGCAATGATTGACTCGCATCGACCACATAAATCACCAGATCCGCCTGCCCGGCAGTGGCCATCGTCTTCTGGATACCTTCCGCTTCGAGCGGATCTTCACTTTCGCGAACACCTGCAGTATCGGCCAGATGAACCAGCCAGCCACCGATCGCAGTCGAAGCCCTTACAATATCGCGCGTGGTCCCCGGTTGATCAATCACGATGGAACGCTCGTATCCCAGCAGTCGATTGATCAGGCTCGATTTTCCGGCATTGGGCAAACCCACAATCGAGACGACCCAGCCTTCTGTCAGACGTCGACCAGTCTCCCACCATTTGAGGCTCAACTCCACCGATCGGATCGCTTCATTTCGCGATTGGTCATCTGCAGGCCAGTTAATATCTGCCGCGAATTCCGGAAGTTTTTCGAGACTGTGGGCCAGAATCAATTGAGCCGATCTGACAGTCACGGCGCGAGTGAGCACCTCTGTGCATTCGGCAACCAGATAGTTTTTGCGGGAGGCCAGTTGCTGCTGCCACGACTGCACGATCACGCCAACTCCCTGCAGCGAAGTCAAAAGGTTTTCGACCGCAGCAGTTCCTCCATGGCAGGAGATTTCAAGAACATCCTTTTCAATCTGAGTCAGGACAACCCCTTCAGCATGCCCCAACCCCCAGTGGCCATAATGCACACTTTTCTCGGGAAGACTGGTCCAGTTGACCTGCCCAGCCGAGTGAAACAATTGTTGGGCCGATGAACTCAGACGACTTAAATCGCCATGAACACGAACCAGCGCAATCGCAGAACGTCCGGCCGGTGACCACTGTGCTGCGGTAATCGGCATGGCACTCATCTTTTGAGAACCGAGCTGGACAACATTCTGCTGCCTGCCCTCGGCGAGCGGTGCCTGATGTGAGCGTTCCTGGTTCACGAAAACTCCCATCCTGTGCAGAAACGAGGCTCATCCCGTAGTAATGCAGGGCACGCGAACATCATGTTGGTCACTGAATCGTTTGCCTGGAGAATAACGACTCAGATTAAAACAGCCCTGCCTTGGGGCGAGGAGAGTTATTTTCAGATCTCATCAAATCTTCTGAAGAAAGTTGTTCAGTGCCGCGGCCTGGATCAACATCAACGTGTGTATCAAAGGGTGCCTCCGGCTCTGTGGCTAGAACACGGCTCAAGGCACCCTCTGTACCATCTGACGACATCGGCGGAACCTTCTCGAGGCTGGAATCCATGGTACTTTTAATGATGGAATCGACGGGAATGGCCTCTGGCCCGGATCCTTTCAGTTGCGACTGCAGCATCTCAACTTTCGATTCAGCATTCTCCAGAATTTCGCTGCAAACCCGATATAGATGAATGCCCCGCTCAAACCCTTGAAGAGCGTCATTCAGTGGTAACTGGCCTTCATCCAACTGATCAACAATCCCTTGAAGTTCCTCAAGGGCCTCTTCAAAAGAGGGGCCTTCCGCTGATGATGACGATTTTTTGCGAGCCATGTTCATCCTGTCGATTCCGAGGGATTCCATCTGAATTCAAGTGTAACAACCCAACGGAAAAATCAGAGTGACTGATGCTTGAATGCATGATCTCATCACGTTTTCGTTATTAACTTTCAGGAGGAATCTGCCGACCTTGAGGGTCCTGATCTGGTCGCATCAGATCGTTCGAAAGCTCATGACGCAGTTCCGAAGAAATATAATGTTCCGCTCGGCTGGCATTATCGTGCCATTGCTCAGGACGTAAACCCAATCGCTGAGCCAGAAATGTCTCCCAGAGTCGATGTGCACGTACAATCTGCCGCCCTCCCTGACGGCCAATCTCAGTCAGCACATAATGATGATCTTCGTAGGACATGGCTCCTCTCCTGATCAATTGCCGACTGGCAGCCCAGATTCTCCAGGCGGGCTGCCCGGTTGATTCCGCCACGAGAGAAGACAGATCTTTCGTCGAAACCTGTCGACCGGCCTCTTCTAATCGATAGAGGACCGCCAGCAGGTCTTCTTCGGCAATTCGCATCTGGGTACGCATCTGCTGACCCAGCCGGCTTAACGCTCCATATTCAGGACTCAACAGGAGTGCCAGCAGCAGGCATCCACTGGCCACCAGCACCATCATGCCACTCGTACTGACAGCTTCAATCCCGTCCACACCAATCGAAGCCAGCAGTGGACCAACGAGACTGATCGCCAGGATGTGCCCCATCACAGCAGAAAACAACCCAATTCCCATCGACAGCAGTATCATCGTTGGAAAGTGGTATGTCAGCAGCCTCGCTGTGGCAGGGGGAATCACCAGCATTCCCAAGACGAGCAGACTTCCGACCGTTTGAAACGCCCCTACAATCGTCACGGCAACCAGTACCGCCAGCAGGAGTTGGACACGGGAAGCGGCGATACCTATCGACTCAGCGAACACGGTATCAAACGTCGAGATCAGCAGTTCTTTATAAAAGAGCCATAGACAGGTCAGATTGAGAACCAATGTCACCAGGGCCACAACAACACCAATGGGTAGACTGGTTCCTGCAAAAGTCTCAACGACGGCAACCTCCAGATTGCCAAACACAATACAGGCCGGATCGAGATGAATTCGATCGGCCAGTGTTCTTAACAGCAGCAGGCCCACAGCAAACAATGTGGTAAACACAATGCCCAATGCGGTATCTGCGTGGATCGTTCGCAATCTCTGCAACTGCTCAATCAGGATGGAAGCCAGAATCCCTGAGACTGCTGCTCCGGCTAAAAGAATGACCACACTCCAGCCACTTCCGGCCGGCAATAATCCACTCAAGAGAAATGCCACGACGACGCCCGGCAGAGCGGCATGACTCACACCGTCGGCCAGTAAAGACTGCCGGCGCAAAACCAGAAATGAGCCGGGAATGGCACAAGCCATGGCCACCAATGCAGCCATCACCACCATCCAGGTATCAATCAGGCACCAGGTGGAAAGCGCCTGCAGAATTTGTGTCAGCAACTCCATGGATTCAATTCATGTCACAATCAAGGTTGGCAATGTCGTCACTGGTAACATTAAGGAGCAACTTCACGAACTGAAGTTGCTTCCAGGGGATGGGGGCTGCGAATGACACCTTGCCCAAAGTCAATTCGAAGCAGAATTTTCAGTTCATCAACCGTATGTGGCCCGAGGGCATGTTCCAGTAAGTCGGCAGTACGATCACCTTGAGCGGGAGGAAATTCAGCATGCTCAATCAAATACAATTCCAGCAGGCGATGCCGCAAAACAACGGCTTTCGCTTTCTGCCAGCCCAGTTCGGTCATTCGCCATTGACCCGCACTATCGATCCTTAAGTAGCCTCGATTCACTGCCAGTTGTTTGAGAAGCGAAAGATCTTTCGTGGGTATGGATTTCGGGAAGCAAACCGCCTGATTCCACCAGAATTCGTCCGGGGCGCCGGTCACTGGATGAACACCACTCAAACGCTTGTCCAATGCCAGTTGAGGTAAGTCTGCGTGACCAGTTTGTGCCGGAGCCATTGTTACCGATTGGAGTTTCGCTGTTGCCGCTTCGAATTCTTCGTAGGTACTTCGCAACAGGTCGTCCAGTAACTGCTCCTGCTTCAACAATCGATGACTCCACCACTGATAGATGAAGCCATGTGACGAACCAAAACAGACACTGATTGCAAAAAACATGGTGGCACAGAGGACAATCGCCGGCCCTGTCGGAACGTACTCCAGTTGACCACTGATCAGTGTTCCCAGCCCAGCAGATACCATCCCCAGCACTACGGAAACCGGGATCATCAGTCCCAGTCGATCCGACCAGAAGCGTGCCGCTGCAGCGGGCGTCACCATCAATGCCACTACCAGTAAAAAACCCACCATCGGCAGAGCCAGCACACAAATGGCAGCTGTCATTCCAGTCAGCAACGTATCCAGCAAAGCGACAGGCAGCCCCTGAGTAATGGCAAATTCCCGATCAAAAGCGATCAGCAGCAATTCTTTTCGTAACAGCAGACAGACAATCACGACGATCCCTGCCAACCCACCCAGCAGGAGCACATCGGTACTCGAAAGAGCAGCCGCTCTTCCAAAGAGCAGTCCTTCAAGTCCAGCGGCATTTCCTGAAGGAACCTGCTGAATGATCGAGAAGAAGACAACGCCCAGTGCGAGAAATCCACCCAGTGGAATGCCAAAAGCCGCTTCTCCCCAGAGTGGTTTGACCTGCTGCAGTGCAAAACAGATCAGGACGGCAACCCCCGAAGCAAACATCGATCCACCGACCAGCCAGGGAAGTGTGCCTGCTTTCTCGGGGGCCAGCCATAATCCCAAAAGGAACGCCATCGCCACACCGGGTAAAGCGGCATGGCTGATCACATCACTCAGCAGAACCTGACGCCGCAACGTCAAGAAAACGCCCATCAATCCGCACGACGCCCCTAAGAGCATTGTGCCCGAAAGCACCAGCAGAGCGTTGTAACTCATGGAAAACATCGTCTTGAAAATCACCGTTCTGGCTGAAGCAAAATCAAAGAACTGATCGATCAACTGGAATTGATCCCATGGGACTCAATCGACTCGAAATTCTAACTGGTCACGGATTGTCTCGCTGACATCCGCTGGCCAACAGCATCCAGGATGGAAAGCTGACCACCGTACGTCGCCTTCAGATTTTGAGGCGTCAGCACCTCGGAAACCGTTCCTGCGGCAATCAGCCGCAGGTTCAGTAACAGCACTTCGTCAAAATATTCCGAGACAGTCTGCAGATCATGATGCACGACAATCGTCGTCTTGCCTCGATCTCTCAATGCCTGCAACATGGAGACAATCGACTGCTCTGTCGTGGCATCGACGGCAGCAAACGGCTCATCCATCAGATAAAGGTCGGCATCCTGAGCCAGGGCTCTGGCAAGAAACACACGCTGCTGCTGGCCTCCGGAAAGTTGCCCAATCTGACGTCTAGCCACATCTCCCAGACCCACCTGTTCGAGAGCAGCCAGCGCTGTGTTTTTGGCGTCACGATTCACAGAGCGAAACCACCCCACGCGTCCGTAACAACCCATGGCCGCCACTTCGAGGGCACTGATCGGGAAGTCCCAGTCGACACTGGATCGCTGCGGGACATAGGCCACTTTGTGCCGTACCGCCTGATAAGGCTGGCCAAAAAACAGAGCCTCTCCATTCTGTCTGGGGATCAAACCCAAAGCGGCCTTCAACAGGGTACTTTTGCCAGCCCCATTGGGGCCGACAATTGCGATCAGCTTTTGACTGGGTGAGACATAGTCAACATTCCAGAGTACAGGCTTTCGGCCGTAAGCCACCGTCATATCACGAATGACAAGCGGCGAATCTGGTGGAGAATTCTCGGCATTCATGATCAGTGGTCTACCTCGCACATATTCATCGCCGGGCTCAGGGGTTTGAGCTCAGGGGTTTGAGAAGATCCCGGGAGCTGCTGTGATTATTGCCAGATGATTGAGTCCAGTGATTGAGGGGAGTGGTTGATCCTCCAAGAATGGACGCCATCTGAAGGGCATTTTCCAGCATCATGCCCACATAGGTATCTGCCGGGGAACCTGGCTCTCCCAAGGCATCCGTATAAAGCGGCCCAGCGAGAATCAGCTCATGCCCCCGAGCCTTGACGCCTTCAACAACCGCCCGCAAACCACGATCATTCACGCTGGATTCTGTAAAAATCGCCGGTAGTTTACGGCTGCAAATGATGTCAACGAGACGATCAATATCTGCCACGCCTGGTTCAGAATCTGTCGTCACGCCCTGAATCGATTCGACAGGGATGTGATATCTTCTGGAAAAATAGGCAAAGGCATCGTGCGAGGTGACCAGCAATCGCTGAGGTTCCGGGATCGAGACCACCATTTCCTCGACTGTTTTGTCGAGACGGGCGAGCACGTCGGAAAGTTGGGCTTCTCGCCTGGTAATCTCGTCCTGAGCCTGTGGAAAAACATCCTTTAAAGTTCGAGCAATCAGCCCCAGAGTTGCTCGCCACAGGCTCACATCCATCCACAAATGAGGATCTGGACGGCCCGAGTGGTCATCGGGATAAATGATCAGGTCTTTGGG